>Ga0196981_1000134_pt1 | contig 62628 bp, 40 predicted proteins | sample S3_2013CmetaG_FD_155462 | JGI IMG/M metagenome (GOLD analysis project Ga0196981, IMG submission 155462) | Soil microbial communities from Anza Borrego desert, Southern California, United States - S3_20-13C | ecosystem: Environmental > Terrestrial > Soil > Desert | place: USA: California... | reverse complement strand
TGATCACCAGGATGATCAGGGTGCCCTTGGAGACGAAGTCGCCGTCGCGCCACATGGCTTCCAGGCCGTAGGGGTTGGCGACTTCCTCGGTGGTGACGGCGCCCGGCTGACCTGCGGCCGGTGCCGAAGCTGCCGGTGCCGAAGCGGCCGGTGCGGAGGCGGCCGGCGCCGCGGCATCCTGGGCGAAGGCCGGCGCGGCGACAGCGATGGTGATGGCCGCGATCAGGGCCGACAGGGATTTCGTGAGGTTCATGTCTTCTCCAATGAAACGGAAAGGTCGATCAGTTACTGCTATCCAGGAATGAAAAACGGTCCGGCGGTCCGGAAGGACCGACGCGAACCGTCATGCTTGTTGTTATTCGAGACGCCAGACGTACTGCACGCTGGACCAGGTTTCGGTCGGTTTGCCTTCGACCAGCGCCGGCTTGAACTTGCAAGCCGACAGGCCGCGCTGCGCCGCACGATCGAGATCGCGGAAGCCGGACGACTTCTCGATCTTCGAATCCTTGACGCTGCCATCCAGGCCGATCAGGAAGGCCAGCGTCACGGTGCCCTGTTCTTCGTTGCGCTGCGAGTTGCGCGGATATTCCGGCTTGTTGCAGGTCGAGAAATCGACCACGGCGTTCACGCGGGCCGGAGCCGGCGTCGTGCCGCCCTGCACCGGCGGCGGCGACGGCCGCACCGGCGCCGGGTTTTCCGGGCGCACGTTGGTGGTGGCCTGGATCGCGTTGGGCGGCGGCGGCGCCTGCACCTGCACTTCCGGCGGCGGGATGAACGGCGGCGGCGGGGCGACCATCTTCGGCGGCGGCGGCGGCGGCGGCACGTCCGGCGGCGGCGGCGGTTTCACCTCTTCGATGATCTTCGTCTCGATCGGCTGCTTGATGACCTCGACCGCCTTGCGAGCCAGGCCGGTGAGCAGCGCATACACGATGAACACGTGTAGCAGGATGACGAGAGTCAGGCCGGTAAACTTCTTTCCGGGGGCCTTCTCGTACTCCGAAAATTCCATTCTGCTTCCTCCAAAAACAATACCCATTACGATGCGAATAGCCCCCTCGCACCGCACTTGTGCAGCGTCGGAAAAATTAATTTCAGGTGAAAATAAATTTTCGTGGAGCGTATGGAAACACTCTACGCGGCCAATGTCAACCCGCCATCATGTAAAAACACTCCGCGTTTTGCAAGCAAAAATCATTTCAAAACACCAACTTAAGCAATATCAAGCCGATGCTGCTGTGCAGCACGGAATCTTCATTGCGGGCCTCTCCTTTTGCGTGTGAACCATGTCGTGGTGGCGGTATGCCACTCGGCGGATATATCGCGTGTATGCCACCGTCGCTCCTTCCGGCAATGGAGCGCCATCAATTCCGGCTGTATGCAGCGATTTGAACGAAGGCGAGCGTTGAATGCAGCGGAATCGGTTCTTGCGCACGCCTAAGCCCTCGTGAAAGGCACAATAAAAAAATGGCAACGATCATGCCGCGATCCGGCTTGTTGCGGCGCATGAGGAGCACTCGCTCACACATTCTGTCTCTTTGCGTTTTTTACCACAGGCGTGACGTCCGATCGCTGCGGTGTCGCTTGCAAAAAGTTGTGAAATTTCGTGGCGCGAGATGGAGGCCGGAAGGGCGTGGCATATCGCCTGGCAGCGATTATTCCGGCATGGGCGGCGGCATTCGCGGACAAGAAAAAAGGCCCGGGAAAACCCGGGCCTTTTCCGTACGTCGCCGTACCGAACCGTCTTAGAACTTGTGGTTGTATTCCACGGAGAACTTGACGGCACGCGGTGCGGTGAAGCCGATCGGACGACCGTAGGTCGGCGAGACCTGGGTCTGCAGGTTGTACACCTCGTCGATCGCCTGGACGGTCTGGCGGTTGGTCACGTTGAACACGTCCATCTTCAGCGACAGGCCCTTGAGCGCTGCCGGCTTGTAGACGACGTTCATGTCCAGACGGATGTCCCACGGCAGCTCGCCTGCGGTACCGCGCGGCGACGGCACCTGGTTGCAGTAGTGGTGAGCGGAACCGTAGTTCGGGTTGTCGTCGGTCAGAAGCGCATCGGGGTAGTTACCGATACAGTTCTTCGGACGGCCCGACGCGGCCAGCAGGTTGCCGGCGATCGACCATTCCGGAGTCAGCTCATAGAAGCCGTAAGCCTTGATCTGGTGCTTGCGGTGCGACGGCAGCAGGCCTTTCGCGTATTCCATGATCTCCGGGTAGTCCCAGGTCTGGGTGGCGGCGACGTCGGTCTGTGCCACGTCGGACAGGGTCTGGCCTTCAGTGTTGCCGTGAGCGCGGGACCAGGTGTAGCCGATGCGGCCGTACCAGCCCTTGCGCAGCGGATGCTCGGCGAACAGGTCGACAGCGCGGTAGGTACGCTCCGCCTTCTCGAAGCCGAGTTCTGCAGCAGTCAGGTGAACGCGGGTGTGATTGGTGCCCGTGCCGGCGAAGTCGACCAGGAAGGTGTTGTCCTTGCCCGGGTTGAACGACGCGCAGTGGAAGCCGTCCCAGTTGGCCGTGCTGACGTTGTTGCGGGCAGCCCAGGCGTCGAACGGACGCTGGTCGCACACGTCGTCGATCGCGGCGCCGAGGCGGCGATAGGTGACGCGAGCGCCGAAATTGAAGTCCTGCGACCAGGCTTTCTCGAAGCCGACGGTCAGCTCGTCCTGATAGTTCGGCTTCATGTCGAGCGCGGACACGGTCTTCGGATCCTTCGGCTGGCCGAACTCGTTGTTGTTCGAGCGGACGCCGGTCAGGGCCACAAGTCCGGTCGGCGCACCGGTCACCGGATCGACGCCAGTGTAGGTGAAGAACTGGTCCGTGAAGGTCGAACGGCTCGCGCCGCGCACGCCAACCTGGGTCGGCAGCTGGATGTAGTAACGGCCGGTGGAACCGAACACCTTCAGCGAGGCGTCGCCGTAGACGTCCCACGATGCCGACAGGCGCGGTGCAATCTGGTTCTTCATCTCCAGGAACACCTGCTTGTCGCCGTTCAGGTTCTCGAACGACTCGTTGCGGATGCCGGCGGTGACCAGGATGTCCTTGGTGACCTGGAAGCGGTCTTCGATGTACTGTGCCGACTGGTTCGAGTAGACCGAGGTCGCCGAGTTGAAGATACGACGGCGGACATAGTAACCCTGGGTGCCGAGGCCGCCACCGGAGGCGGTAGCGACACGCGGGCCGATCGACATCGAGATCGGAGTGTTCGGCGTGGCGGTCTTGAAGTAGCGCCATTCGCCGCCGCCTGCGCGGATCTGGCCGGCGTTCAGCGACTCGAGCTTGTTCTCGTCGATACCGGCACGGATCGTGTGGCGGCCGAGCTTGTACTCGAGGTCGAGGCGGAACGACTTGACGTTGTCTTCCGCATCCTTGGCCAGGATGTTGCCGGTCAGCGGCTGGGCGTTCAGGTAGGTCAGGCCCGGCGCCTGGACGGCAGGCGACGTCACGACCTGGAAGCGGGCGTTGGCCGGGTCGTACACGTCATAGCCGTCGAAAGTGTTGGAGTGCTTCGACTGCATCTGGCCGTACAGCGCGGTCAGCGTCAGGTCGTCGGTCAGGTTGCCCTGGTAGCGCAGGATCTGCACGTTGGCGCCGACGTTGGGCGTCACGTTCGGCACGTTCTTGTAGTGCTCCGAAGAGCCGAGAACGTAGTTGCGCTCGCGGGTGGCGTAGTTGTAGCCGTAGAGCTTGGAATCGGTCTTGGTGGTGTCGCCGATCAGGGTCGCTTCGATGCGGTGGTTTTCGGTCAGGTTCCAGTCGAACTTGCCGAGCCAGCGCGTGGTCTCGTCATCCGACTCTTCCCAGCCCCAGCGCGACAGCGAGGCGGTCGACGAACCGGTGTTGAAGCGCGCGGCAACGCCGTCGCGGTCGACACGGTTGGTCTCGGCGGCGACGAACATGTACAGCTTGTCCTCGATGATCGGGCCGCCGACGTACGCGCCGTAGCGGAGTTCACTGCGCTTGTTGTCTTCGCGGCGGCGGAACAGCGTGTTGTCGGTGCCGGCATTGGCCGGATCGCCAGTGCGCGGATAATAGATGTCGCGGTACTTGGAGCGCAGGCCGCTGGGCGAGATGCTCACGACGCCGCCGACTTCCCAGTTGTTGGTGCCGCTCTTGGTGGTGACGTTCACCACGCCGCCGATCGAACGGCCGAATTCGGCGCCGAAGCCGCCGGTCAGGATCTGCGCCTGGCCGATCGCGCCGAACGGCAGTTCGGATGCGCCCAGCTGGGTCAGCGGATTGGTGACCGGGAAACCGTTGATGTAGTACGAGTTCTCGGACGGACCCGAGCCGCCGAACGATGCGCCGCCGGAGTAGCGCGGGTCGGCGTAGGTGGTGTTCGGTGCCAGCTGGATGATCGCGTCGACGTTGTTGGCGATCGGCAGGCGGGCCAGTTCACGCGCGGTGAAGGTGGCGCCGTTGTTGGTGTTGGTCACGTCGATGCGCGACACGCGGCCGGTCACTTCGACGCGGGCCGGGGCGAAGCTGACGGCGCTGCCCTGGCCGATCGAGACGACGACGTCTTCGGTGCGCTCGACCTTGCCATTGCGGACCAGCGACACCTTGTACTCGCCGACCGGCAGCGACAGTGCCTGGAAGCGGCCGGTGGCATCCGGGGTCAGGGTGCGGCGGATACCGGCGCCTTCGACGACGACGGTCGTGCCTGCCTGCGCTTCGACGGTGCCGTAGATGTTACCCGTCGTGTTCGACTGCGCCAGCGCGCCGGTCGACACGGTGGCGGCGAAGGCCAGCATCAGCGCCTTCGCAAGCATGGTCGGCTTGAAGCCCGTAGTTGTATTGCTCATTGACTCTCCTGATTGTGAATAGTCCCGCTGGCGGGCCGGCTCGGCTGTTGTCAGTCGCCGGCTTGACGCCTTGCTCAACTCCTTTGGAATCACCACTTGTTACTGCGTCGCGTGGTCAGCGGCATCGGAAAATATATTTATTTTGTAAATAAATTTTCGCGTGGTGTATGGAATCATTCCACACTTGCAATGTCAATTCGCGGTCGGGGAAGCGGCATAAAAAAACAACAATTGGGGTCTCCGATACAAATTTAGAACAAAATCAAAGTGAATTTGTGCTTTTCCGGTAGTGGCGTGCAGGCTGTGGGCACGTCTTCCGGTCAGGTCGAATGAGTTAAGCTGTCGCAGCGCTAATGTTGAGAAATCGCAATTCGCTGAAAATAAATTTACGTATAAGCGACGGTCGCTGGCGCTGTTGCGCCGGCGTGCGGGTGGTAACGCCTTTCCGGCATGACCATCAGCCAGCAAACGGCGCGGCAATGGAAAAGGCCCCGGGTCCTTGCGGACACCGGGGCCTTCTTGCGTTCGGACGCCGCCCGAAGGCGGCGTCATCCCGTCAGGGCTCTGTGGATCAGAACTCGTAACGGGTGGTGATGCGGACCGAGCGCGGATCCTGGAAGGAAGTCGGCTGCTTCCAGTTCAGGTCGAGCTTGTTGCCGGTGAGGGCGTTGGAGGTCGCGCGGCTGTAGTCGCGCTGCTCCGAGACTTCGATCGTACGACGCTGGTTGAAGATGTTGAACACGTCGAGCGACACGGACAGCTTGCCCATGGCGACCTTCGGCATCCAGGTCAGGTTCAGGTCCAGGTTGTGGGTCCACGGCGTACGGCCGAAGGTGCCGCGGTTATGCAGCTCGGCCTTGCCCTGGTCGTTCAGGCAGTAGTACGACGACGCCGTGCTGTAGCCAGCGGCATCGGCATAGTCGGCAGCGGTGATCGGGACATAACCGATGCAGCTGATCGGGCGGCCCGACGAGACCGATGCGTTGAAGCCGAGGCGCAGGCCGTCCATGATCATGTACGTGCCGTAGGCCTTGATCACGTGGCGGCGGTCGTTGGCCAGGTAGCCGTTGGAGCCATGGGTCAGCGACGGGAAGTCGAAGTCCTGCGACACGCCTGCGTCTTCCTGGTTGATCGTCGAGTTCACGTAACCTTCAGCGGAACCGCGCGACTTGGACAGCACGTAGGAGATGTTGGCGCCCCACTTGCCGTCGAACGGACGATCGAGCGTGAACTCCAGCGCGCGATAGGTACGGGTGTACTTCTCGAGGCCGATGTAGCTCGCCGGCACGGTGACCTTGGTCAGCTTGCCGTCGTTGTTCAGGTCGAGGTTCAGCGTGACGTCGTTGCCCGGGTTCAGCAGGATGCACTGGGCCATCGAATGCCAGTCGAACTTGGTATGGCCGTTGTCCTTGGCCCAGCGGTCGAAGCCGCTGTGCGAGCAGTAGTCGTCCATGCCGTTCTGCACCTTGCGGGAGATGCCGCGCAGGCCGAACGTCCAGCCCTGCATGATCGCCTTCTGGAAGCCCAGGATGTACTCGTCCTGCGACATCGGCTTGAGGTTGATGTCGGACACGGTGGTCGGGTCGGGCAGCGTGCCGTCGCCAACCACGGCGGGGTTGCCGATGCCCGGCGACAGGTTCAGCGGTGCCTTGGTGACCGGATCCATGCCGTTGAAGGTGTGGAAGGTCTGCACGAACAGCTCGCCGCGGGTCATGCGGATGTTGGTGTTCGAGGCGACCGGGATGTAGTAACGGCCGGCGTTACCGAAGGCCTTGAACGAGGCGTCGCCGTTCACGTCCCAGGCGAAGCCCAGGCGCGGGGCCAGCAGGTTGTCGGCCTTGACGAAGCTCTGGCCGGCGCCGTTCTTGTTGTCGAACGATTCCCAGCGCAGGCCGCCGTACAGCGTCAGGTTCTTGCTGGCTTTCCAGCTGTCCTCGATGTAGTACGCGTCGTTCTTGACCACGAACTCGCCAGAGGTCTGGCGCGAGATACGCCAGCGGACGAAGCGGGTGCCCGGCGCCGCGGCATTGGCCACGCCGTTGATGGTGCCGTTGGTCGTGATCAGGTAGCGGTAGTAGGCGTCGCCGGAAATGGTCGAGCCGGCTTCGGCCGACTTGAATTCCTGGTTGTCGATACCGCCGCGGATGGTGTGGTCGCCCCAGACGTAGTCGACGTCGAAACGCCATGCCTTGCGCTTGTCGGAATCGCGCGGTGCGTTCGGATCCTTCCAGGCCGAGTGCGCGTCCGCGAACGGCTCTTTCCAGCAACCCATGTGGTTGACGTTCTCGTCGTAGACGATCGGGCACTGGATCGACGACATGCGGGCACCGGTGGTGCGGTCGACGTTCTCCTTGACGCGGCCGGTCAGGGCCGAGATCGTCAGCGAGTCGGTCAGGTAGCCGGTGTACTTGCCGATCACCACATGGCCGCCACCGTCGATCTCGGAGCGCTCGCCGGCGCCGATATGCGAAGTGGAATAGTTGATCGGGTTGCCTGCAGCATCCTTCGGCGCATAGTCGATGTATTTCGTCTTGCGCTTGTTGGTGATGCCGGTCAATTCAAAGCGGTGCTCGTCGGTCGGCAGGAAGTCGACCTTCACCATGCCGTTCGGCTGGGTCGAGGTGCGACGATAGCTGTTGTCGTTCTCGAAGATGTCGCGGCGATCGCGCTCGCCTTCGATCAGGCCGAAGAAGAACAGCTTGTCCTTGATGATCGGGCCGCCGGCGTAGACGTCATAGGTGATCTGGTCGCGCTTGTCGGCCGAGTCGAACACCAGGTACTTGGCGTCGCCGCCGACCGGGTTGGCCAGGTAGTTCTGGTTCAGGACGTCGCGCTTCTTGCTGCGCAGGGCGTTCGGCTCCCAGATGAAGGCGCCGCCGAACTGCCACTCGTTGGTGCCGCGCTTGGTGACGATCGAGATCACGCCGCCCAGCGAACGGCCGTATTCGGCGCCGTAGCCGCCCGACTTGATCTGCTGCGAGCCGATGGCGTCGAACGGCAGGTTCGCGTAGGACAGGAAGTTGCGGATGTTGGTGACGTCGAAGCCGTTGATGTAGTAGCCGTTCTCCGCCACGGATGCGCCGGCGAAGGCCGGGATGCCGCCATTGCCGAGTTCGGCGTCGCCCTTGACGACGCCCGGGGCCAGCACGGCCACGGCGTTAACGTCACGTGCGACCGGCAGCGCGCGCAGCTGCTCGGCGGTGAAGACGGTGTTGGCTTCCACGCTCGACACGTCGATGGTGGAGCGGGTGCGGGACACGACCACCTTGGCGACGTCGGCCGCGGTCATGTCGACCTGGGTACCGGAACCGATCGAGACGGTGATTTCCTTGGTCACGCCGTCAGCGGTCAGGCGATAGTTGCCCGGCGGGAGTTTGGCTTGGGAGAAGTTGCCATTGGCGTCTGCGGTGGCCGTCAGCTTGGAACCGGTCTCGACGCTGGTGATGGTGATCTTGGAACCCGCTTTGGCGGTACCGAAGATCGAACCTTCGGCGCTCTGTGCGTATGCCGACGGCGTTGCAGCCATGCCGGCGGCGATGGCGAGCGCTGCCAGGGATACTGCGCGCTTGTTGTTGAAGGCCAGCGAGAGTGCATTGGCCAGCACCGTGCTCTTCAGGCTGGTGGATTTGTTGCTCATTGTTTCTCCTAAGTGTTTTATTTGTAAAACGCCACCTACGGTCCATGCCAGCAACGCTGGTAACGTCATCCGGCAAGGGCAGACTCCGAGACTGCAGGTGTCTGCACCACAGCAATTCCCGCGTGGTCAACGGGGAGAAAAGTTATTTCCTGGTTGAAAATAAATTTTCGTGCCGTGTATGGAAACATTGGGCAAAGTCAAAGTCAATCTGACACGCAAAGATAGGCACAAAATACAACAGGAAAATTGTTTCGCTTTTTCCTATGATTCTTGTTGCAAATTGCATAAACGCAAGAATCCCGTTTCTCCTATGGAGATATATGCATACTTGAACCAGTTAGAAAGCAGGTACTTACGTTGCTTTGAAAGGCCGTTTCTAAATAGCGCAAGCGGAAGGTGCATACTCGCTTTACGTAAGAGCTAATAAGAAGCCTTTCGAAATTTGCACAGTCGTAAAAGTTTCCGATGTGAAATAAGTTGCCTGATATGCAAATAATGGTGTATTCACTCGAATTCTGAAAAAAACTTTACTTGCTGCCCACTGAAAGGCGGCAACCCGAGGGCGTATCCGGGGGAGGGCATATCAGCAACACGGCCCCATCAGGGCGCCGTCCAATGCGGCGAAAAAAAGGGCGGTTCCTTGCGGAACCGCCCTTGTCGCATCAGCCGGTCAGCCGGCCAATGTGGTCAACCAGCTGCCATCGGCTGGTTAGAATCAGAACTCGTACTGCGTCGTGAACCGGAAGCTGCGTGCGGGTTGCCAGGACAGCGGCTCGCCGTAGCTGGAGCTGTTGCTTTCCTGGACGCTGCGCACGATCCGTGTATCGAAGACGTTCAGGACATCCACCTGGAAACTCAGCCCTTTCTGCCATGCCGGCGTGTAGGCCGCCTGCATGTTCAGTTGGCGCGACCACGGCAGGCGTCCGGCGCTGCCGCGCGGGGACGGCTTGCCTGCGCAATAGAACGAGATCTGGCCGTAGCCGCGCGACTGGCTGTCCAGCGTTCCGGCGTAACGGTCGAGGCAGTTCTTCGGCCGGCCGCTCTGCAGGACCAGATTGGCGCCGACGCGCCATTCCGGCGTCGCCTGGACGGCGCCGAACATCTTGAGGGTATGGCGCCGGTCGTTCGGCAGGTAGCCGTACGAATGCTCCATCAGGCCCGGGTAGTCCCAGTCGGTCGTCTGTCCGGCATCCAGCTGGCCGGTATCGGATTTGACGTAGCCTTCCGCATTGCCCTTGCTGAACGCCAGCACGTAGGAGCCCTGCAGGCTCCACTTGCCGTCCCATGGGCGGCTGAAGCTGAGTTCCAGCGCGTTGTAGGTGCGCTTGGGCATCGGGAACTTCAGCGCGTCGGCGGGAATGGTCACCGGCTTGAGATTGCCGTCGCCGAAATCGACGTTGGCGGTCAGGTCCTTGCCCGGGTTGTACAGGAAGCAGTGGTCTACCGTGCTGTAGATCGCCTTTGCCTGCGCGGGCGTGTAACCGTTGGCAAGAGCCCATTTCTGTGCAAGTTCGCCGCCGCAAACGTCATCCATCACATTGCGCAGGCGGCGGTGGGTCAGCTTGGCACCCACCGACCAGCGGTTGGCGAGCGCCTTCTCGGCGCCCACGATGAACTCGTCCTGGAACATCGGCTTGAGATTGGGGTCGACCACCGAACGCGGGTCGGCGACATCGCCTTCCCGTGCCCACAGCCGGTCGCCGAGCTTGGCGCCAAGGATCGGGCGCTGGTAACGGTCGTTGGCGAATCCGCCGCCGAACACGTAGTAGTCGTGATAGTCGATCTCGCCGCCGGACAGGCGGACATTGATGCTCGACATGATCGGGATGAAGTAGCGGCCGGCGTTGCCGTACACCTTCATCGAACCATCACCGAGCACGTCCCATGCGATACCCAGACGGGGGGCGATCGTCTTGTCGACCTTCACAAAGCTCTCGCCCTTGAGGTTCAGGTTGTCGAAGCCCTCGCTGCGCAGGCCGATGGTGGCAAGCACATTCTTGCTGACCTGGTACTGATCCTCGATGTAGAACGCGTTGTTCTTGGTCTTGAACTCACCGCCATTGGCGAAATAGCGGAAGTCGACGTACTCGATGGCCGAGCCGGTGGTGTTTCGGAAGCCGTTCTCGAGAGTTTCATTGGGACGAAGCAGCTTGACGATGTAGCTGCCTTCGCCGGTCGGGATGGCGCGCTGGAGGACCTTGTATTCCTCGTTGTCCATGCCGAACCGGAGCGTGTGTGCTCCCAGGGTCCATTCGGCATCCAGGCGGAAAGCCTTGCGCTCGTTGTGGGCATTCGGATCCTGCTGGGACCAGGCGCTTGCGCAGCCAGGCCATGCCTTCTGGGACGTGCGGGCATCTTCCACGCCGGGACAGTCCTTGCCGGCGCCGAGATCATCCTTGCGCGAGTACCGGCCCTGGCCATACAGGGCCGACACGGTCAGGTCCTCATTGACCCAGGTGGTGTACTTGAGAATCTCGTTGCGTCCGCCGCGGGTGGCGACGCGATCGCTCTGCTTGGCGCCCTTTTCGGTGTCGAACGGGCGTACCGCCTTCCAGTAGCTGGACTTGGTCTTGGTCTCGTCGCTGAACATGGTCAGCTCGAGCAGGTTGTCCTTGTTGATGTTCCAGTCGACCTTTGCCACGTACTGCGGCGCATTGTTGCGATCCTCGGTAATGGTGTCGCGTGCGAAGGTGTCGCGCTTGAATTGCGCCCCCTGGATCAGGCCGAATACATACAGGGTGTCCTGGATGGCCGGGCCACCGATCCACGCGTTCGCTTTCACGTCGTCGTACGCGCTCGGGCGCCGCAGCAGGTTCCACTGGCCGGTGACGGCGCTCTTCTCGGCGCGCCGCGCCTTGCCGGTGAAGGCGTCCGGCGTGTAGACGAGATTGACGCCGCCCTTCCATTCGTTGGTGCCGCGCTTCGTGGTCACGGCGATCACGCCGCCAAGCGACCGGCCGAACTCGGCGCTGTAGCCGCCGGTCTTGACGGTCTGCGAGGCGATGGCCTCGAATGGCAGTTCGCTGAACGCGATGCCGTTGACCATGTTGGTCACATTGAATCCATTGACGTAGAACGCGTTTTCGGCCTGCGACGCTCCACCCAGGGTCGGCACCGTGCTGATCCGGCTGTCGCCGATCGATACGCCGGGTGCCAGCAGCGCGACAGCAGTCACGTCGCGCTGAACCGGGACGCGATCGATGATGTCGCGGCTGAAGATGGCATTCGACTCGGCAGACTTGACATCGATGCGTGCCAGGCGTCCCGTCACGACAACCTGCTGGTCCTTGGCGCCGGTGAAGTGGACAGTGGTGCCTTCGCCGGCGGTTACCGTAATGGCGCGATCTTCGGTCGACCCGTCCGGGTACTTGATGCGGACGGTGTACTGGCCGGGCGGCAGTTGGTTGACCTGGTAGTTGCCTTCGCTGCCGACGACAACCTGGCGGCTCAAGCCGATCGATTTGCTTTCGACGACGATGGCGCTTCCCGTGGCAGCCTTGCCGGCGACGGAGCCGGCGGTCGTCTGGCCGAAGGACAGGCCGGGCATGGTCGCCGCGAAGGCGACGACCAGCGCGCTGACAAGTGCCTTGGGAATAAGGCGGGTGTTGCATTGCTTCATTGCTTCTCCTGAATGACTGGTTACGGATCGATAGCGTTTGGCGGTTGATGCACCAGCCGGGCTTCCGCGGCACCGAGACGGGCATGGCGGCAGTGGTGCATCGGCGGGCAGGCGGGCTGCTCCGGCCTCCGAACTCATGCGCAGGTAAATATATTTGCTTTATATCCACGCAATATGAATGGAAGCATCGGGGGAAGACCGTGTCAATCCAGGAGGAAATTCGACGCAACGAAATACAACGCGGTTTGGAGCACAGGATTCATGCCATTTCCCTGTATAGGAATGGAGTTTTCGGCACAGTCCGCAACAGTCAATTGTCGTTCGCGCAACGTCGGCAGTTATTTCAATTTGGAAATGCGAGAAGGTCTGCAACATCACCGTAAATGCAGGTCAAGCGGCGACTTCAGGGAAATCGCATAGCGATTGTGCAGGGCAGCATGAAAAAAAAGTTCCACCGCCTCCCAATCCCGGGCCAGTTGCGTTATGGTTACGGCCTTTCGGGCCTCGGCAGCGCGCGGCCGGGACGCGTTTTATCTGATGAAATGCCGTCGCCTGCCTGCAGGGGGCTGGCGGTGCCACGGCCTTTCCGGCTTGTCCGGACATTCGGCCAACGGAATGCAATCAAGGTGTCGACAGATGTGGAACAAGCTTAAATGGGGCGTGACCGTTTTCCTGCTGCTGACCGGCGGAGCCGTCGCCGCTTCTCCCGCCGATCCGTCGAAAGTGCTGCGCGCCGTCTTCGAAACCGGCGACGACGGCTTCGATCCGGCCAAGTCGATCAATTACTACTCCGGCTTCATCATCGAGTCGATCTACGAGCCGCTGCTGACCTATGACTACCTGGCGCGGCCGGTGAAGGTCGTGCCGCGCACCGCGGAAGCGATGCCGGAGATCTCCGACGAAGGTCGCACCTACACCTTCCGCATCCGCCGCGGCATCCATTTCGCGCCCGACCCGGCATTCAAGGGCAAGAGGCGCGAGCTGACCGCCCACGACTACATCTATTCCTTCAAGCGCATCCTCGATCCGGCCAACCGTTCGCCGGTCGCCAGTTTCCTCGAGGGGAAGATCGTGGGCCTCGACGACCTGGCAAAGCAGGCCAAGGCCACCGGCAAGTTCGATTACGACGCGCCGGTCGCCGGCCTGCAGGCAGTCGACAGCCACACGCTGCGCATCCGGCTGAACAAGCCGGACTACAACTTCCCCTACGTGGTGGCCTACGGCGGCCTGGCGGCGGTCGCGCGCGAGGTCGTCGCCGCCTACGGCGAGATCCGTCAGCATCCGGTCGGCACCGGTCCCTACATGCTCAAGCAGTACATCCCGCACAGCAAGATCGTGCTCGAGGCCAACCCGGAATTCCGCGGCTTCACCTGGGATTTCCAGGCGAGCGATCCGGCCGACGAGGCGCTGGTGCGCGAGATGAAAGGCAAGAAGATGCCGCAGATCGGTCGCGTCGAAGTCTCGATCATCGAGGAAGAGCAGGCCCGCTGGCTCGCCTTCCAGGACAAGCAGATCGACATCGACTTCCTGCCGCAGATGGCCGCTCCCAAGGTCATGCAGGGCGACCGCCTCAAGCCGGAATTCGAGAAGCAGGGCATCCGCCTGTCGCGCCTGGTGCAGGCCGGCTTGGTCTATTACCTGTTCAACATGAAGGACCCGGTGATCGGCGGCTACACGAAGGAAAAGATCGCCCTGCGCCGCGCCATCGCCATGGCCTACAACGTCGACGACGAGATCCGCCTGATCCGCAACGGCCAGGCGATGAAGGCCGAGATGATCTTCCCGCCGAGCGTCGCCGGCTACGACGCCGCCTACCGCAGCACGATCCGCTTCGAGCCCGAAGTCGCCAACCGGCTGCTCGACAAGTTCGGCTACCGGAAGGGCGCCGACGGCTACCGCACGACGCCGGACGGCAAGCCGATCACGGTGAAGATCCACCGCGAGGCCGCGCTGATCTACCAGGAGATGGCCGAGCTGTGGAAGAAGAACCTCGATGCCATCGGCATCCGCTCCGAGCACCCGGTCGGCAATTTCGCCGACAACCAGAAGGCCGCGCTGGAGTGCCGCCTGATGGTCTGGGGCAGCGGCTGGAATGCCGACTATCCCGACGGCGAGAATTTCCTGCAGCTGCTCTACGGCCCGAACGCGGGCCAGGGCAACCACTCCTGCTACAAGTCGGCCGCATTCGACGCGATGTACGAGAAGGCGGCGAGCCTGCCGCCCGGCCCGGAGCGCTACCGGCTGTATGCACAGATGAACCGCCAGGTCGAAGCCGACACCCCGTGGATGATCGGCACCTGGCGCATCCGCAACTACCTGTCCCAGCCGTGGGTGAAGGGCTTCCGCAAACACCCGATCCTACACGCCGAATGGCAATACCTCGATCTCGACAAGCGCTGAGCGCCGCAACGAGACCCCAAGAACAGACACTGCAAAGATCCCGGAGACGAACACCATGCGCATGAAGGCAGTCGCACGATCACTGGCCATCGTCACGCTCGCCGCGGCAGGAATTGCCGGCCTCCCGGCACACGCCGCCAGCCCGGCCGACCCGAACAAGGTGATCCGCCCCGTGTTCGAGGCCAACGATGACGGCTTCGACATCATCCGCACGAACAACAACCTGTATTCCAGCTGGGTCGGCCAGGCGATCTTCGAGCCGTTGCTGACCTACGACTATCTCGCGCGCCCGGTCAGGTTGCGTCCGCTGACGGCGGAAGCGCTGCCGGAAATCACCGACGACGGCAAGACCTACACCTTCCGCATCAGGAAGGGCATCCACTTCCAGCAGGATGCCGCCTTCAAGGGCAAGAAGCGCGAGCTGACCGCCGCGGACTACGCCTACACGCTCAAGCGCATCATGGATCCCAAGAACCGCGCGGTGCAATCGAACTATTTCGAAGGCAAGTTCGTCGGCATGGATGCGCTGGTCGAGGAAGCCAAGAAGACCGACAAGTTCGACTACGACAAGGCGATCCCCGGCCTGGAAGTGGTGGACCGCTACACGTTGCGCATCCGGCTCACCGAGGCCGATCCCAATTTCAGCTTCCTGATGGCCGACATCAACACCGGCGCCGTCGCGCGCGAGGTGGTCGAGCATTACAAGGACAATCTCAGCCTGCACCCGGTCGGCACCGGGGCCTACATGCTGAAGAAATACGTCCCGCAGAACAAGATCATCCTGGAAGCCAATCCGGACTATCGCGGTTTCACCTGGGATTTCGAATCGACCGGCGACCCGTGGGACGAGCAGCTCGTCAAGGACATGAAGGGCAAGAAGATGCCCCAGATCGGGCGCATCGAGATCTCGATCATCATGGAGGAACAGTCGCGCTGGCTGGCCTTCGACAGCGGGCAGATCGATTACGACTGGGTGCCGCCGGGCGCCGTGCCGAAGGTGATCGAGGGCGACAAGCTCAAGCAGACCTACCGCGACCGCGGCTTTCAGCTGTACCGCTTCGTCAACTCGGACATCACCTACACCTACTTCAACATGAAGGATCCGGTGATCGGCGGCTACACCAAGGAGAAGCTTGCGCTGCGCCGTGCGCTGATGATGTCCCACCTGCTCGACGACGAGATCAATGCGATCCGCCATGGCCAGGCAGTCAAGGCGGAGCAGCCGGTCCCGCCGGGCATCATCGGCTACAACCCGGACTATCGCAGCAGCATCGTCAAGAGCACGGACATGGCCAACAAGCTGCTCGACAAGTTCGGCTACAAGAAAGGGCCTGACGGCTACCGCATGACGCCGGACGGCAAGCCGCTGGTGCTGAAGTACGCTACCCAGGCCAGCTCGCTGCAGCAGCAGCTCAACGAGGTCTGGAAGCGGTCGCTCGACCGCATCGGCATCAAGGTCGATTTCGCCGTCAGCAGCTTCGCCGACAACCTGAAGGCCGCGTCGCGCTGCGAGCTGATGATGTGGAGCCTCGGCGGCAACGCTTCGATGCCGGATGCCGTCAATTTCCTCGAGGGGAACTACGGCCCCAATGCCTACAAGGGCAACTACGGCTGCTACCAGTCCGAGGCCTACGACCGCATGTACGAGAAGATCAAGCTGATGCCGCACGGCCCGGAGCGCCAGGCGATCCTCAACAAGATGTACCGCCTGCTCGAGTTCGACGGCGTGCAGAACCTGCATGTGCACCGCATCCGCCCGTGGCTGCTGCAGCCTTGGGTCAAGGGCTTCAAGAAGCATCCCGTCTTCCATGGCGACTGGATGTACCTCGACATCGTGAAGAAGTGACGGAGCGGATGATGATTTTCGGACGGCGTAGCACCCGCCTGGCGGCGGCCCTCCTGTGCGGCATCGCGCTGCACGGCGGCGTGGCGGCCAAGGCGGACCCGAACAAGGTGATCCGCGTGTCCTTCGAGGCCGCCGACGACGGCTTCGACATGGCGCGCACCAACAGCCTGTACACCAACTGGATGGCGGAAGCCATCTTCGAAGGCCTGCTGGCCTACGATTACCTGGCGCGCCCGGTCAAGCTGCGTCCCGGCACCGCCGAGGCCATGCCCGAGATCACCGAGGACGGCCGCCTCTACACCTTCCGCCTGAAGAAGGGCATCTACTTCACGCCCGACCCGGCTTTCAAGGGGCAGAAGCGCGAGCTGACCGCGGCCGACTATGCCTACGCGATCAAGCGCCACATGGATCCGGCAGTGCGCTCGGTCCAGGAAGGCATCCTGCGCGGCAAGATCGTCGGCCTCGACGCGCTGGCCGACGAGGCGAAGAAGACCGGCAAGTTCGACTACGACAAGCCGATCGCCGGCCTGGAGACGCCGGATCGCTACACCCTGCGGGTGCGCCTGGTCGCGCCCGACTATACGTTGCTCTACCATTTCGCCAACGCGACGCTGGGCGGCATCGCCCGCGAGGTGGTGGAACACTATGGCCATGATGCGCTCGGCCGCCACCCGGTCGGCACCGGCGCCTACATGCTCAAGCAGTATGTCCCGCGCAGCAGGATCATCCTCGAAGCCAATCCCGAGTATCGCGGCTTCGTGTGGGATTTCCAGCCGTCCGCCGATCCCTGGGACCAGCAGATCGTCAAGGACATGAAGGGCAAGCACATGCCGCAGATCGGGCGTGTGGAGATTTCCATCATCGAGGAAGAGCAGGCCCGCTGGCTGGCCTTCGACAGCAAGCAGCTCGACCTCGAGCAGCTGTCGCCGCCGGCCGCGCCCAAGGTGCTCGACGGCGACAAGCTCAAGCCGGAGTTCACCGCGCGCGGCATCCGCCTCTATCGCTATGCCGAGCCGGGCACGCGCTACACCTTCTTCAACATGAAGGACCCGGTGGTCGGCGGCTACACCAAGGAAAAGATCGCCCTGCGCCGCGCGCTGGCGATGGCCTACGACTACGACGAGGAAATCCGCCAGGTGTGGTTCGGGCAGGCGGTCAAGGCCCAGTCGAACATCCCGCCCGGCGTCGCCGGCTTCGATCCTGCCTACCGCAGCAGCATCCCGCGCGATCCCGCGCTGGCGGCCAAGCTGCTCGACCGGTTCGGCTACAAGAAGGGCCCGGACGGCTGGCGCACGCTCCCGGACGGCAAGCCGCTCGTCATCCGGATCCACTCGGCACCGAAGACGCGCGACAAGAACAAGATGGAGATCTGGAAGCGCACGCTCGACAAGCTCGGCATCCGCGCCGACTTCCCGGTGAGCGGCTTTGCCGACAACCTGAAGGCTGCCTATCGCTGCGAGCTGTCGATGTTCGGCCTGGGCGGCACCGCCAGCGTGCCGGATGCGATCGACGCCATGCAAAACTATTACGGCCCGAACGCCTACCAGGGCAACTTCGGCTGCTACCAGTCGGATGCCTTCGACGAGGCCTACAAGAAGGCCGCGCTGATGCCCGACAGCCCGGAACGTACCGCGCTCTACCAGAAGATGACCCGGATCCTGGAAGCCGATACCGCCGAGATCACCGAACTGTGGCAGATCCGCAACTGGCTCATCCATCCGTGGGTCAAGGGATACAAGAAACACCCTATCCTTAGCGGCGACTGGATGTACCTGGACATCGAAAAATAACCATTACACGCCGAGACGAACCATGAAGTCTGCAATCAAGTGCGCCATCCTGGCCGCCGCCCTCCTGGGCGCAGGCGCCGTCCACAAGACGGCCGATGCCAAGGCCGACCCGAACAAGGTCCTGCGCGTGGCCTTCGAAGCGGCCGACGACGGTTTCGACCTGGCCCGCACGAACAGCCTATATTCAACCTGGCTGGCGGAAGCCGTTTTCGAACCGTTGCTGACTTACGATTACCTGGCCCGGCCGGTCAAGCTGGTGCCCCGCACCGCTGAATCGATGCCGGAGATTTCCGGCGACGGTCTGACCTATACCTTCCGGATCAAGAAAGGGCGCTACTTCACGCCGCATCCTGCCTTCAAGGGCCAGAAGCGCGAGCTGGTCGCCGCTGACTATGTCTACACGATCAAGCGTCACCTCGATCCGGCGGCACGTTCGGTGCAGGAGAATACGTTTCGCGGAAAGATCGTCGGCCTCGACGAGCTCGCCGCGGAAGCCAAGGCGAGCGGCAAGTTCGATTACGACAAGCCGATCGCCGGTCTCGAAACGCCGGATCGCCATACCTTGCGGATTCGTCTGAAGACCCAGGACTACACGCTGCTCTACAACCTGGCCAGTGCCTTTTCCGGCGCGCTGGCGCGGGAAGTCGTCGAGATGTATGGCGAGGATGTCGGCCGTCACCCGGTCGGCACCGGTCCGTACATGCTCAAGGACTACGTCGCGCGCAGCAAGATCGTGTTCGAGGCCAATCCCGACTATCCGACCTTCACATGGGACTTCAAGCCTTCCGGTGAAGCCTGGGACGAGGATCTGATTCGGGACATGAAAGGCAAGCAAATGCCGCAGATCGGCCGTGTCGAAGTCTCGATCATGGAAGAAGAGCAGGCGCGCTGGCTCGGGTTCGACAGCGGTCAGATCGACCTTGACATGCTGGCGCTGCCGGCTGCGCCCCGTGTGCTCGACAACGGTCAGCTCAAGCCGCAGTTCGTTCAGCGTGGCATCAAGCTCTACCGTTTCGTGGAGCCTGGTGTGCGCCGTACCTACTTCAACATGAAGGATCCAGTGGTCGGCGGCTACACTAAGGAGCGGATCGCCCTGCGACGTGCGCTGGCCATGGCCTATAACTACCAGGACGAAATCAATCAGGTATGGTACGGCCAGGCAGTCAAGGCAACGTCTCATCTGCCGCCCAGCATCCTCGGCTACGACAAGAACTATCGCACCAGCGTCCAGCATGATCCGGTCCTGGCGGCCAAGCTGCTCGACCATTTCGGCTACACGAAGGGGCCGGACGGCTGGCGCACCCAGCCCGACGGCAAGCCGCTTGTCATCAAGATCCACTCGGCGCCGCATTCGCGCGACAAGGCCAAGATGGAAATCTGGAAGAAATCGCTCGACAAGCTGGGCGTGCGCGCGGAATTCCCGGTCAGCAGTTTCGCCGATAATCTCAAGGCCGCCTATCGCTGCGAACTGTCGATGTGGGGCTTGGGCGGCACTGCCGCCAACCCGGACGGCATCGATTTCCTCGAAAACTACTACGGCCCCAAGGCCTACACCGGCAACCTCGGATGCTACCAGTCGAAGGCCTTCGATGAAGCCTACGAGGCGGCGGAGAAGCTGCCGCCCGGCCCGGAGCGCTATGCCCAGTACATCAAGATGCAGCAAATCATGGAAGCCGACACGGTGCAGTTGCTCGAACTCTGGCGGATCCGCAATTGGGTATCGCATCCTTGGGTCAAGGGATTCAAAAAGCACCCGATCCTGAGTGCGGACTGGATGTACCTCGACATCGACAAGCGCTGATACCCGGGGACCCCGCATGACATACCGGAACGCATTCCGCACGTTCGCCGCCGCAGCCGTCTTGGGCGGCGCAGCCGTTGCCGTCCAGGCACCGGCCTCGGCCCAGGCCGACCCGAACAAGGTGCTGCGCGTGGCCTTCGAAGCGTCCGACGACGGCTTCAACCTCACGCGCGTCAACAGCCTGTATTCGAACACGCTGGCCGAAGGCGTGCTCGAACCGCTGCTCGGCTACGACTACCTTGCCCGCCCGGCGACGCTGATCCCGAACACCGCCGAGGCGCTGCCCGAGGTGACCGACAACGGCAAGACCTACACCTTCCGCCTGAAGAAGGGCATCTTCTTCACGCCGGACGAGGCCTTCAAGGGCCAGAAGCGCGAGCTGACCGCGGCCGACTATGCCTACGTGGTGCGCCGCCACCTCGACCCGGCGGTACGCTCGGTGCACGCCGGCACCTTCCGCGGCAAGATCGTCGGCATGGATGCCCTGGTCGAGAAGGCCAAGACGACCGGCAAGTACGACTACGACACGCCGATCCCGGGCCTGGAAGTGGTGGACCGCTACACGCTGCGCATCCGCCTGAACGACCCGGACCACACCTTCGTCTACCAGTTCACGCACCCTGGCACCGGCGCCATCGCGCGCGAGGTGGTCGAGCACTACGGCGAAGAGAAACTCGGCCGCCATCCGGTCGGCACCGGACCGTACATGCTCAAGGACTATGTCCCGCACAGCAAGATCGTGCTGGTCGCCAATCCCGATTACCGCGGCTTCACCTGGGACTTCAAGTCGAGCGGCGATCCGCGCGACGAGGAGATCATCCGCCAGATGAAGGGCAAGAAGATGCCCCGCATCGGCCGCATCGAGGTCAACATCATCGGCGAGGAACAGGCGCGCTGGCTGGCGTTCGACAGCAAGCAGCTCGACTTCGCCGAACTGTCGCCGCCGGCCTCGCCCAAGGTGCTCGACGGCGACAAGCTCAAGCCCGAGTTCGTCGCCCGCGGCGTGCGTCTCGATCGCTACGTGGACGTCGGCACGCGCTACACCTTCTTCAACATGAAGGACCCGGTGCTGGGCGGCTATAGCAAGGAAAAGATCGCCCTGCGCCGCGCCATCGCGATGTCCTACGATTATCGCGAGGACATCCGCCACGCCTGGTACGGCCAGGCGCTCAAGGCGCAATCGATGATCCCGCCGGGCGTGGCCGGCCACGATCCGAAGTACCGCACCAGCATCGGCTACGATCCCGTGCTGGCGGCCAAGCTGCTGGACCATTTCGGCTACAAGAAGGGCGCCGACGGCTGGCGCACCATGCCGGACGGCAGCCCGCTCGTCATCAAGATCCACTCCGACCAGAAATCGCGCGACGTCGCCAAGCGCGAAGTCTGGAAGAAATCGCTCGACAAGCTCGGCATCCGCGTCGATTTCCCGATTTCCAATTTCGCCGACAACCTCAAGGCCGCCTACCGTTGCGAAGTGCCGATGTGGGGCCTGGGCGGCGTGATGGTCAGCGTGCCGGACGGCCTGGAAGCCTTCCATGACTACTATGGCCCGAACGCCATGTCCGGCAACCTGAGCTGCTACGACTCCAAGGAATTCAATGCCGCCTACGACCAGGCCCGGCTCCTGCCGGACGGTCCGGAGCGGAACGCGCTGTTCCAGAAGATGCAGCGCATCGTCGAGGCCGATACCGCGGCCCTGGTGGAACTCTGGCAGATCCGCAACTGGATCGTGCATCCGTGGGTACAGGGATTCAAACGCCATCCCAACATCCGCGCCGACTGGAAGTACATCGACATCGACACGAGCAAGAAAAACTAACCGCCCGTCGCCACTGTGGCGACGGCACCGCGCAAGCCGCCGCAGAGCGGCCGCGGCAAGTAGGGACCAGGAGAATTGCCACTTATGAAGTCGTTCTGGATCAGTGCGACGCTGTCGGCCACCTTGGTGGCCGGGATGCCCGCGGCCCTGGCGAAGGAATCGCCGGCCGACCCGGGCAAGGTATTGCGCACGCTGTTCATTTCATCGGAGACCGGTTTCGACCCGGCCCGCGCCCAGGACCTGTACTCGAGCCACATCGTGCAGGCCATCTTCGAACCGTTGTTCACCTACGATTACCTGGCCCGCCCGGCCAAGGTGGTGCCGCGCACCGCGGAAGCGCTGCCGGAGATCAGCCCGGATGGCATGACCTACACCATCCGCCTGAAGAAGGGCATCCATTTCGCCGACGACCCGGTCTTCGGCGGCAAGAAGCGCGAGCTGACGATGGAGGATTATCTCTACTCGTACAAGCGCCTGGTCGACCCGAAGCTGCGTTCCACCCACAGCTGGATCTTCGCCGGCAAGATCAAGGGGCTCGACGCGCTGGTCGAGGAGGGCAAGAAGTCCGGCAAGTTCGACTATGACGCGAAGATCCCGGGCTTCGAGCTGATCGACAAGTACACGCTGCGCATCCACCTCACCCAGCCAGATTTCAACCTCGGGCAGATGCTTGCCCACACGCCGACCGGCGCCGTGGCGCGCGAGGTGATCGAGAAATACCGCGATCCGCAGGGCCTGGTGCTGGGCCATCCGGTCGGCACCGGTCCCTACCTGCTCAAGCAATGGGTGCCGGGTTCGCGCATGGTGCTCGAAGCCAATCCGGGTTTCCGCGGCTTCACCTGGGATTTCGAGGCCGGCACCGACCCGGAGGACCAGAAGATCGTCGCCGCCATGAAGGGCAAGCGCATGCCGCAGATCGGCCGCATCGAGGTGTCGGTGATCCTCGAGGACCAGGCGCGCTGGCTGGCTTTCCAGAACGGCGAGATCGACCTGTTCCAGCTCGACGGCCCGCTGGCGCCCAAGGCGCTCGACGGCGGCAAGCTCAAGCCGGAGCTGGAGGCCAAGGGCGTGCAGCTGTCGCGCATCGTCGACCCCGAGCTGACGATGTACTACTGGAACATGCAGGATCCGGTGCTGGGCGGCACCTCCAAGGAAAAGATCGCCCTGCGCCGCGCCATTGCCATGGCGCACGACATCGACAACGAGATCAAGCTGCTGTGGAACGGCCAGGCCGTCCCGCTCGAGTACCCGATCCCGCCGGGCGTGGTCGGCCACGACCCGAACTACCGCAGCATGCTGAAATACGATCCGGTCGCCGCCAACAAGCTGCTCGACAAGTTCGGCTACAAGGTCGGCGCCGACGGCTGGCGCACGCTCCCGGACGGCAAGCCGCTGGTGGTCACCTTCACCGCCCGCAACGAATCCAACGGCCAGCTGCAGCTGGAGCTGTGGAAGAAGACCTACGACTCCATCAGGATCCGCATGGTAGGCGACCGCAAGCCCTTCCCGGACATCCTCAAGCAGGAAAAGCAGTGCAAGATGCAGTCGCGCAATTCGCCGTGGCTGGCCGACTATCCGGACGGCGACAACTTCATGCAGCTGTTCTACGGCCCGAATTCGAAGCAGACCAACAACGGCTGCATGCAGATCCCCGAATACGACGAGCTGTACCGCCAGACCCAGAAGATGCCTGCCGGCCCGGAGCGCGACGCCCTCTACCGCAAGATGGCGCGCATCGTCGAGGTCTACACCGCGAGCCGCCTGGCCTATGCCCGCTACCGCAACATGCTGGCGAACGCGCGCGTGATCGGCTACAAGAAGCATCCGATCCTGCCGCAGGAGTGGATGTACTTCGATGTCGAGAAAAAGAAGTGACGCAGCGTCGCACCGGATGATCGCCAACCCGCAGTACGTTTAACGAGAAGAGCACAAGCATGAGACAACCACGATTCCTCAAACCGTTCGGCGCGGCGCTGCTGGCGCTGGCGTTCGCCCAGGCCGGCGCCCAGGGCGCCGACCGACCGCTGATCCCGCTGCTCAAGGCGGAAGAGATCAAGCCGTTCTGCGACAAGGGACTGGACGGCCTGAAGAAGCAGGTCGCCGCGATGGAACAGAAGGCGCCGGGCAAGGCGCCGGCCAAGGAGCTGTTCGTCGAATGGAACGACCTGCAGATCCTGTACGAGGATCTCGCCGGCCCGGTCGACATCCTGTCCAACGTCTCGCCCGACGTGCAGGTGCGCACCAACGCCGAGGCCTGCCTGATCGAAGTCAGCAAGTTCGCCACCGACCTGTACCAGAGCGAGAAGCTGTACCAGCGCTTCAAGGCCGCCCGCGCGACCGATGCGATCGACAAGAAGCTGCGCAAGGACGTGATGGACGGCTTCGAGGACACCGGCGTGTCGCTGCCGGCCGAGAAGAAGGCGCGCATGAAGCAGATCCTCACCCGCATCGAGGAACTCAGCCAGGCCTTCGCCCGCAACAAGCGCGACAACACCGACAAGGTCACCTTCACCGCCGACGAGATGAAGGGCCTGCCGGAGGATTACCTCAAGAAGGCCAAGCGCGACGACAAGGGCAATTACCTGCTCGGCTTCTCCTATCCGGAGTATTACCCGTTCATGGAATACGCCGACAATGCCGAGGCCCGCAAGCGCTACCAGATGGCCTTCGCCAACCAGGGCACGCCGAAGAACCCGCCGATCCTGAAAGAGGCGATGGACCTGCGCCTGGAGATGGCCCGGCTGTTCAACAAGCCCAGCTACGCGCACTACGTGATCCAGCGCCGCATGGCGCAGACGCCCGAGAAGGTCAACAAGTTCCTGGCCGAAGTGCAGGCCGTGGTCGGCCAGCTCGAGAAGAAGGAGATCGAAGAGCTGCGCGCCTTCAAGGCCGAGACGCTGAAGACCCCGCTGGCCGAGACGAAGATGGACCGCTGGGACGTGGCCTACTGGCAGCGCCGCCTGAAGCAGGCCCGCTACAACCTCGACCAGAACGAGCTGCGCAAGTATTTCCCGTCCGAGGCCTCGGTCGACTGGGCGCTGCATGTGTCCGGCCAGCTGTACGGCATCGAGTTCAAGCGCGACAACGTGCCGGTCTGGCATGAGGAAGTGCGCTACTACGACGTGTTCGACGCCGACAGCAAGCAGCGCATCGGCGGCATGTATCTCGACCTGTACCCGCGCGACGGCAAGTACGGCCACGCCGCCGCCTGGCCGACCCGCGGCTCGTCGACGATTGCCAAGCGCACCCCGATCTCGGTGCTGGTGACCAACTTCGACCGCACCGGCCTGTCCGGCGACGAGCTCGAGACCCTGGTGCACGAGTTCGGCCACGTGCTGCACGGCGTGCTGTCCAACACCCGCTACGTCGCCCAGTCCGGCACCAGCGTCGAGCGCGACTTCGTCGAGGCGCCGTCGCAGATGTACGAGGAATGGGCCCGCCGCAAGGAGTCGCTGGCGCTGCTGTCGAAGTTCTGCAAGACCGCCTGCCCGACCGTGGACGACGCGCTGCTCAAGCGCATGACCGCCGCCCACAACTTCGGCCGCGGCATCCGTTATGCCCGCCAGCTGCTGTACGCCAGCTACGACATGAACCTGCACAACGAGAAGGGCGGCGATCCGCTCGAGATCTGGCGCCGCATGGAAGGCGCCACGCCGCTCGGCCACGTGCCCGGCACCGAGTTCCCCGGCCAGTTCGGCCACTACATGGGGGGCTACGCCGCCGGCTACTACGGCTACATGTGGTCCGAGGTGATGGCGCTTGATATGCTCTCGCGCTACCACGGCAAGCTGATGAACCCGGAGACCGGCCGCCACTACCGCAAGACCATCCTCTCGCGCGGCAGCGAGATGAAGGGCGGCGAGCTGGTGAAGACCTTCCTCGGCCGCGCGCCGAACAGCAAGGCCTTCTTCGACGAGATCATGGGCAAGCGCCTGCACTGAACCCGGTCGCGCCCCGGCGCGCGGGCGGCCCGGTGATCCGCCGGCCGCCTGTGCGGCGGGGCGCAACCAGACCAATTGCTTGAAACAAGCCCCGCCCTCGGCTAAAAGAGGGCACCGGATCGATGGAGAGCCCATCCCGGCGGGGATTTCCCGCCACCCGGCAGGCAGTGCCCGCCGGGATGGACTCTGAATCGAAGTACAAGAAAGACGTGGAGAAGTAGGAAGAGGAATGCGATGACAGCCTATATATTGCGACGCCTGTGGCAGATGCTGCCCACCATGCTGGGCGTGATCGTGCTGGTGTTTATCCTGTTTAATTGGGTCGGCGGCGACCCGGCCTATATTTTGGCCGGCAAGATGTCCAATCCCGAGCAGATCGCCAACATCCGCAAGCAGCTCGGTATCGACCAGCCGTATTACATCCAGCTCTGGATCTTCATCAAGCAGATCGTCACCTTCGATTTCGGCGCCAGCTGGAGTACCGGCGAGTCGGTGTCGAACGTCATCCTGACGCGCCTCGGCCCGTCCTTGACCGTGCTGATCCCGCTGACCATCCTCGAGACGCTGCTGGCCGTGGCCCTCGCACTGGGCATCGCCTTCGTGCGCGGCTCGCTGACCGACCGCATGGTGATGATCGCCTGCACCGTCGGCCTGTCGATCTCGATCCTGGTCTACATCATCGTGTTCCAGTACTGGTTCGCCTACAAGCTCGGCCTGTTCCCGGTGCAGGGCTGGGGCGACAGCTTCGCGGAAAACCTCTTCAAGTACTCGGCCCTGCCGATCCTGATCGCGCTGACCGTGGGCCTGGCCCCGAACCTGCGCCTGTTCCGTACCTTCGTGCTCGACGAAGTCAACCAGGACTATGTTCGCACCGCGCGCGCCAAGGGCGTGTCCGAGCGCCGCATCGTCTGGGTGCACGTGCTGCGCAACGCTTCCATCCCGATCATCACCCACGTGATGTCGAACCTGCCCTACCTGCTGATCGGCGCCTTCCTGATCGAGCGCTTCTTCTCGATCCCGGGCATCGGCCGCGAAGTCATCCTGGCGGTCGAACGCTCCGACTTCCCGGTGATCAAGGCGGTGACCGTGTATGTCGCCGCCGCGACGATGATCTTCAACCTGTTGACCGACCTGATGTACCAGGCCGTCGACCCGCGCGTTCAACTGAAGTAGGAAGCAGCAGACATGACACCTCAAAACCAACCCAAAGTTTCCCCCGGCCTGTGGGCGCTGGCCTGGCGCCGCCTGCGCGGGGACAAGATCGCCATGGGCGCGATGGCCGTCGTGATCGCCTTCCTGGTCATGCTGGTGCTGTCGTTCACCGGCCTGATCGCCAAGGACTGGGACGCCGAGGTCGGCGTCAACTACGCGCCGCCGACCTTCATCGGCAAGGCCGGCGGCGGCGACCAGATCGGTGGCGTGACCGAAGACCTCGGCCCGCCGCCGGAGAATCCCTACGACCCGCTCAAGGACATCATCAAGGAACTGCGCGCGCAGTCCGGCCCGGAGGCCGCCGCCGGCGCCGACGCGCCGGTCGACGACTACGGCATCAAGGATCCGCTCGAGAAGGAAATGGCCGAGATCCGCGCCGAACTGTCCAAGTCGGGCGCGACCGCGGCCGCCGCCAAGCAGGAAACGCTGCCGTTCGGCGCCGACAAGTGGGGCCACGACATCATCAAGAAGACCATCAAGGGCGCCGAGACCTCGATCATCGTCGGCCTGGTGGCCGCCTTCCTGGCCACCGCGCTGGGCACGCTGTTCGGCGCCGTCGCCGGCTACTACGGCAAGTGGGTCGACGACGTGTTCAACTGGTTCTACAGCGTGTTCACGTCCGTCCCGTACCTGCTGCTGATCCTGGCGGTCGCCGCCGTGCTGCAGCAGAAGGGCGTGATGACCATCATCCTGATCCTGGGCCTGACCGGCTGGACCGGCACCTTCCGCCTGATCCGCGCCGAGTACATGAAGCACAAGGCGCGCGAATACGTCTGGGCCGCCGACGCCATCGGCGCGACCAACATGCGCAAGATGTTCGTGCACATCTTCCCGAACGTCTCGCACGTCGCCCTGGTGCAGATTTCCATCCTGGTGGTGTCCTTCATCAAGTCGGAAGTCATCCTGTCCTTCCTCGGTTTCGGCGTCCCGGTGGGCACCGTGTCCTGGGGCTCGATGCTCAACGAGGCGCAGAACGAACTGATCCTCGGCAAGTGGTGGCAGCTCACCGCAGCCAGCGTTGCGATGGCGGTCCTGGTGACCGCGTTCTCGATGTTCACCGACGCGCTGCGCGATGCGCTCGATCCGAAACTGAAGTAATCACCGTTTGCAGAGCCAGTCATGGAAAACACACCCCTGTTGAAAGTCAGCGACCTGCGGGTCAGCTTCAAGACCGACAAGACCCATTACGTCGAAGCGGTGAAGGGCGTCTCCTTCGAGATCCCGCGCAACAAGACCGTCGCGCTGGTCGGCGAATCGGGTTCCGGCAAGTCGGTGAGCTCGCTCGCCGTCATGGGCCTGCTCGATCCGAACACCTCGAAGATCGATGCCAGCAGCCGCCTCGAATTCGAAGGCAGGAACCTGCTCGAGATGAGCATCGCGCAGCGGCGCGACCTGTGCGGCAAGGAGATCTCGATGATCTTCCAGGAGCCGATGACCTCGCTGAACCCGGTGTTCACGGTCGGCTTCCAGATCGCCGAAGTGCTGCGACTGCACATGGGCATGAGCCCGAAGCAGGCGCGCGCCCGCGCGATCGAGCTGCTCGACGAGGTCGGCATTCCCAACCCGAAGCAGAAGATCGATGCCTACCCGAGCCAGATGTCGGGCGGCCAGCAGCAGCGCGTCATGATCGCCATGGCGATCGCCTGCGAGCCGAAGCTCCTGATCGCCGACGAGCCGACCACCGCGCTCGACGTGACGATCCAGAAGCAGATCATCGACCTGATCGCCGCGCTGCAGAAGAAGCACCACATGTCGGTGCTGTTCATCACCCACGACCTGGCGCTGGTCGGCGAGATCGCCGACGAGGTCATCGTGATGCGCAACGGCGAGATCCGCGAGGCCGGCGACATCCACCAGATCTTCGAAGCCCCGCGCGACGCCTACACCAAGGCGCTCCTGCGCTGCCGTCCGTCGCTGGACTCGCGCCCGATGCGCCTGCCGGTGATCGACGACTTCATGAAGGGCGGCGACGAGCCGGCCATCACGCATCAGGAGCGCAGCCGCGGCCTCACCGGCGACGAGGAGATCGTGCTGGAGGTGAAGAACCTCGGCAAGAGCTTCTACACGCGCGAAGGCCTGTTCGGCAAGAAGGAATTCCAGGCGGTCAAGGACGTGTCGTTCAAGCTCCCGCGCGGCAAGACGCTCGGCGTGGTGGGCGAGTCCGGCTCGGGCAAGACCACCGTCGGCCTGACGCTGCTGCGCCTGCACCAGGCCACCAAGGGCCAGGCCTTCTTCGACGGCAAGGACATCCTGTCGATGTCGGAGAAGGAATTCCTCAACTACAAGCGCCGCATCCAGATCATCTTCCAGAATCCGTATGCCTCGCTGAACCCGCGCTTCACCATCGGCCAGATCCTGCTGGAACCGATGCGCATCCACAACATCGGCGCCAACGACGACGAGCGCACGGCGATGGCCTACCAGCTGCTCAAGCGCGTCGGCCTGCCGGAAGCCGCCTTCCACCGCTATCCGCACGAGTTCTCCGGCGGCCAGCGCCAGCGCATCGCCATCGCGCGCTGCCTGACCCTGAAGCCGGAAGTGCTGGTGTGCGACGAGTCGGTCTCGGCGCTCGACGTGTCGGTGCAGGCCCAGGTGCTCAACCTGCTGCAGGAACTGCAGGAAGAGTACAAGATGTCCTACATCTTCATTTCGCACGACCTCGCCGTCGTGAAATACATCGCCGACCAGGTGATGGTGATGAACCACGGCGAAGTGGTCGAGATGGCCAATTCGGACGAGCTGTACCGCGATCCGAAGCATCCGTACACGCGCACGCTGCTGGGCGCGATCCCGCGCGGATTGACGCACTGACGCCGCGGGCGAACCGTGCGGCGATTCCCGTTGCCGCACGGATGGAATGCGGATTTCCAATAGAGATCTGACGAAATCTGCATGAATTGAAAAGGACCGTATGCGCGGTCCTTTTTTTATGGCATAGGTAGCGCCTTTCCTTTCCTGCTTCACCGAGTTCGACGCAACCTGTGAGGAGATGGCATGCGCGCATTGCTGACCACGATCGTATTCCTGCTGCTGACGGCCCTGCCGGCGGCGGCGCAGGAGTTGGTCTTTCCATCGGGAGTCGCCCGGCAGGACGGCACCCTCGAGGGCGCGATGCCCGGCCTTGCCCGCGAGGCGATGCGCCACCATCGACAGGAGGACCGCCGCAAGCATCTCGACACATTGTTCCGCCTGCAGCTCGTCGCGGGAGACGATGCCGGCGCGATCGACAGCATCCGCGCCCTGCGCACGATCCTCCGGGAGGCGCAGGCCGCCAATGCCGACACCGCCTACTTCCAGTACGAGCTGCTGGCCAAGGCCAGGCTGGAGCGGGCCGTGCAGGGCGGCACGGTCGCCGGGGTCTTCGGCAGGCGGTTGCGCGAGTGGCTTGCGGGCCTGGACGACAAAACGGCCTTCCGTGCCGCCGAATCCTTCCAGTTCGATCTCGACAGGGCGCAGGCGGACGTCGATGCGGCGCTGGCGCCGCTGGCAGGCAAGACGTCGGTGACGCTCGCCGAGTTCTTGCAGCTGAACCGTGCCTTCCAGCCGTTCGCCGCTTACCGGGAGATGCTGGCGCCGGCGCAGGCGGTGCTGGCCGAGGAGGACCAGCGCCGTTATGCGATCCAGGATGACGTTCTCATCCGGACAAAAGAGGGGGCGACACTGTCCGCCATGGTCGTGCGTCCTCGGCATGCCGCGCGGCCGCTTCCCGCCATCCTCTATTTCACGATCTACACCTATCCGGGCAACCTGCGGGAAGCCATCAGGATGGCTGCGCACGGCTATGCGGGCATCGTGGCCGATGCGCGCGGCAAGCGACTGAGCCCCGACCGGATCGAGCCTTATCGGCACGAGCATGCGGACGTCAATGGCGTGATCGACTGGATCGTCCGCCAGCCATGGAGCGACGGCCGGGTCGGCATGTACGGAGGCAGCTATTCCGGATTCGCTCAGTGGGCGGCGCTCAAGCATGGCGTCCATCCGGCGCTGAAGACGATCGCGCCGTATGCCGCCGCCATGCCGGGCCAGGGCCTGCCGATGGAGAACAACATCTTCCTCAACGTCAATTACGCCTGGCCGTTCTACGTCGGCAACCACAAGCTGCTCGACGATGCGATCTACCGCGACAATGCACGCTGGACCGCGCTGCGCCAGCGCTGGTACGCCAGCGGCAGGTCCTACCGGGACATCGACAGCATCGACGGCCTGCCGAATCCCTGGTTGCAGGAATGGCTGCGTCACCCGGCCTACGATGCCTACTGGCAGGCGATGGTGCCGTGGCGGCACGATTTCGAGAAGATCGGCATTCCCATCCTGACCGTCACTGGCTATTACGACGACGCTCAGATCTCCGCGCTGCACTACGTGCGCGAACACCTGAAGCGGCGCCCGCAGGCCGACCACGTCGTGCTGATCGGCCCCTATGACCACTGGACCACGCAGTCGACCCAGGGGGCGGTGCTGAACGGCTACCGCCTCGATCCGGTCGCGGCTGTCGACGTGCCGGCGCTGACTTTCGCCTGGTTCGACCATGTGTTCCATGGCATGCCGCGGCCGGCCCTGCTCAAGGACAAGGTGAATTACCAGGTGATGGGGGCGAACGCGTGGCGGCACGCGCCGTCGCTGGACAGGATGGCGACGGAAACGCTGACCCTGTACTTGAGCGATGCACAGGCGGCGGGCAGGTACGTCCTGACGGGCGCGAAGCCGCGCAAGCTACGCTACATTACGCAGGTCGTCGACCTTGCCGACCGCACGACCGACAACACCGACTATTACCCTTATCCGATCGTCAAGGACACCCTCGACCTGACGGGAATGCTGGCTTTTGTCAGTGAACCGTTCGACCGGCCGGCGAGTGTCGACGGCGCGTTCTCCGGCGTGCTGAAGGCCGTCGTCAACAAGAAAGACGTGGATCTCAATGTCGTCCTGTACGAGATCACGCCCGAGGGAAGGTACTTTCACCTGTCGTATTTCCTCGGGCGCGCCAGCCATGCACGCGACATGGAAGCACGGAGCTTGCTGCGGCCCGGCCGGGTCGAGACGATCCCGTTCGGCCGCAGCCGTGTGGTGAGCAGGCAACTGCAGGCGGGCAGCCGGCTGCTGGTCGTCATGGGCGTCAACAAGAATTCGCTGGCGCAGGTCAATTATGGAACCGGCAAGAACGTCAGCGACGAATCGATCGCCGACGCCGGGGCTCCCCTGACCATCCGCTGGCGCACGGACAGCCGCATCCGTATCCCGATCACGCGCTAGAAGTTAGAATGCCGGACGTGACATTCCGGCGTCCGCGAACCGAAGCAAGGGTATCGGCGCGCCGCCATCCAGGTCGGCGCATCCGCGCGATGTGCATTGCCATTCCATCCACACGAGGTGCAAGTGCCCGATTCCATTTCCGCATTGTTCAAGAGTCTCGCGCCCGCCGTCGATTTCTGCTCGCTGCGCGTCGTCGACGAGACGTCCGAGCAGATCACGGTGCGCCAGGACGTCCTGCAACCGCTGACGACCACGGTCGACCGCGGCGCCATGGTGACCGTCATCCATCGCGGCGGCTACGGCTATGCCGCCACCAGCGACCTGTCCGCCGCCGGCCTGAAGGACGCCATCGCGCGCGCGCGGCGCTGGGCTGAGACCGGCGCCGGCCGCTCGGTGGTCGACTATTCGAAGATCGCGCTGCCGCGCCCGAGCGGCAGCTACCGCACGCCGGTCGGCGCGCGCCGACCCGACGCGGTGCCGCGCAAGGAACTGATCGAACTGCTGATGCGCGAGTCGCAGTCCTGCCGCATCGACGAGCGCATCGTCGACTGGTATGCCACGCTCGGCCGGATCGCCTCGACCCAGCTCTATGTCACCGCCGACGGCGCCGAGGTACGCCAGGAATTCAGCTACCTGATGCCGGGACTCGCGGTCACCGCGCATGACGGCAACGACACCCAGACGCGCAGCTTCGGCGGCCAGAACAACGGCACCTGTCGACAGGGGGGCATGGAGATCCTCGACCAGACCGGCTTCATCGGCGCCGGCCGCCGCGTCGCCGGCGAGGCGCTCGAGCTCCTGCTGGCGCCCAACTGCCCGAGCGGCAGGATGGACGTGCTGCTGATGCCCGAGCAGATGATGCTGCAGATCCACGAGTCGATCGGTCATCCGCTCGAGCTCGACCGCATCCTCGGCGACGAGCGCAATTTCGCCGGCACCAGCTTCGTCACGCTCGACATGTTCGGCAGCTACCGCTACGGCTCGGAACTGCTCAACGTCACCTTCGACCCGACCCGCGACAATGAATACGCCACCTACCGCTGGGACGACGACGGCCAGCCGGCCGAACGCGCCTACATCATCCGCGACGGCATCCTCGAGCGTCCGCTCGGCGGCACCATCTCGCAGGCCCGCGCCGGCGGCATCGCCGGCGTGGCCAATTCGCGCGCCTGCAGCTGGAACCGTCCGCCGATCGACCGCATGGCCAATCTCAACATCGAGCCGGGCACGTCCAGCCTCGACGACATGGTGCGCTCGGTCGAGCGCGGCGTGCTGATGGATACCAACGTGTCGTGGTCGATCGACGATTCGCGCAACAAGTTCCAGTTCGGCTGCGAGCGCGGCCGGCTGATCGAGAACGGCGAGCTCAAGGGCGTCGTCAAGAATCCGAACTACCGCGGCATCTCCGCCTCGTTCTGGCGTTCGCTCAAGGCGGTCGGCAATGCGTCGACCATGGACGTGATGGGCACGCCGTTCTGCGGCAAGGGCGAGCCGTCGCAGGTGATCCGCGTCGGCCACGCGTCGCCGGCCTGCCTGTTCGCCGATGTCGATGTCTTCGGAGGGGAAGCCTGATGCAACAGTATTTCCATGAACTCGCGGCCTTCCTCGATGGCAGCATCAAGGGCAGCGAGCAGTACAAGTGCTGGCTGCAGGCCGAGGCATCCGACTTCGTGCGCTTCAACAAGAGCGCGATCCGCCAGCCCGGCCACGTGCGCCAGGTGAACCTGGCGCTCGACCTGATCGACGGCGCGCGCCATGCCGGCAGCATGCTCACGCTGTCGGGCGATCTCACGGCCGACAAGGCGCTGCTGGAACGCAATGTCGCCGACCTGCGCGCCCAGCTGCCGGACCTGCCGGAAGATCCCTATCTGCTGGTCGCCACCGAGGTGAATTCGACCGAGCACATCGTGCCGTCGGCGCTGCCGCCGACCGAACAGATGGTCGACGAGATCCTCGGCATCGCCGGCGGCGTTGACCTGGTCGGCTTCCTGGCCAGCGGCCCGGTCTGGCGCGGCTTCGCCAATTCCTACGGCCAGCGCAACTGGCACGAGGTGTCGAGCTTCAATCTCGACTTCAGCCTGTACCTGGCGCGCGACAAGGCGGTGAAGACCTCCTACGCCGGCTTTGTGTGGGACAGCGCGCAGTTCCGCGCGAAGTTCGAGGATGCGAAGCGCCAGCTGGCACTGCTCGGCCGCGATCCGGTCTCGCTGACGCCCGGCAATTACCGCGCTTATCTCACGCCGGCGGCGGTCGGCGAGCTGGTGTCGATGTTCAACTGGAACGGCTTTTCGGAAAAGTCGCTGCGCACCAAGCAGAGCGCGCTGCGCCGCCTGCGCGACGACGGCGTGACGCTGAACCCGATGATCACGCTGTGCGAGAACACGGCCGAGGGGCTGGCGCCGGCTTTCCAGGCGGAAGGCTTCCTGCGTCCGCCGCGCATCGCCTTGCTGGAGCAGGGGCGGCTGGCCGGCAGCATCGTCAATCCACGTACCGCGCGCGAATACGGCATCCCGGCCAACGGCGGCGATGCCGACGAGCAGGCCTCGACCTTCGACCTGGCGGCCGGCACGCTGGAGCAGGACCGCATCCTGGCCGAACTGGGCACCGGCGTCTTCATCAGCAACCTCTGGTACCTGAACTATTCCGACCGCGCCAACTGCCGCATCACCGGCATGACGCGCTTCGCCTCGTTCTGGGTCGAGGACGGCGCGATCAAGGCGCCGCTGAACGTGATGCGCTTCGACGATTCGCTGTTCCGCGTGTTCGGCGACAAGCTGCTCGGCCTGACCCGCGAGCGCGAGATGCTGGTCGACGGCGATACCTACATGAACCGCGGCACCAACAGTGCGCTGCTGCCCGGCGCGCTGGTGCGGGACTTCACCTTCGTGCTGTAAGGCACACCGGCCGGGCCTGGGTGCCCGGTTCTGCTCCCTCCCCCTTTGCAGGGGGAGGGGGCCTGCCGGAGCGGTTTGCCGGCGCAAGAGCGCCCGGCTGGTTCGGCGGCCGGCGACGTCCCGCTCCCCATTCTTGCTGTCGATGTGAGCGTCTGCTCTGTCTTTCGCCCAGTCGGGATAAGGCTTCATTCCGCCGCATCTTCCGGTGCCAATCCCGCCGCCATTCTCGCCGCCGCCCTCCCGGTCCACCGCACCCTCATCCGGCCCGTCACCAAAAAAGTCGCCAAATCCGCAGGTCACCCTCCGGAAAATGCAGTTTGTCGCAATCCGGTGGCGGCCGATCGGGCGATTTTCTACAGTGGCATCACACCGACGCACCGTCGAGCCAACCACGGAAAGGAAACCATCATGATCACCACCCGCCACATCGCCGCAGTCGTCCTGCTGTCCGCCTCCTTCGTCGCCGTCGCCGGCACCACGCGCCACGCCGCACCGGCCGAGATCAACGCCACCCGCGTGACCGTCTCGTCGACCACCACCGCCGGCGGCGAAGCGATGCCCGTCGTCACCGTCACCGCCAGGCGCCTGACCAACTTCGAAAAGCTTGCTTCCGCGCTCAAGGATGCACGCGATGCGCTCGTGACGCGCACCGTCGGCTGATCGGAGGCCGAACCGGTGTCATATTTCTCCCCTACATTCCAGTCCCGCAAGGACGGGAAAGCGAAGGTGCGAGGCACGTCCGCTCCCTGCTACCGCGATCAGGCAGGGAACGTCCGCGCCGAGCTGCCTGGCCCCCCGGCTCCGCTTTCCCGTCCTGGCGGGATTGGGCATTTGGCCCTCTATCTCAGGCGATGAATCACGCAGGTCCACCAACAGGAACAACAACATGAACACGATCCCGACTTCCTCGTCAGGCCGGCGCTTGCGCTGGCGTTTGCCGTTGATCGCCGTCCTCGTCGCGGGGCTCGGCGGCGGCGGCTGGCTGGTCCTGCATGCCAAGGACTCGAATGCGGTCGAGAAAAAGACCGCGAAGCAGGAAAAGAAGGAAGACGTCTTCGAGCTCACCCGCGCCGACTACGCCACCATCGAGGCCGGCGAACTGCGCGTGCAGCTGCCGGTGTCGGGAACGCTGACGCCGGTGAACCTGGCGACCGTGAAATCGAAGGTGTCTGCGGAAGTCCTGCAGACGCTGGTGCAGGAAGGCATGGCGGTGAGCCGCGGCCAACCGGTCGTTCGGCTCGACACGGCGGACCTGAACGCGCGCGTCGCCACCGCCCAGGCCGCGCTGGAGGAAGCGAAGGCCAAGCTGTCGCTGGCGAAGAAGAACCGCGAATCCAGCCAGGCCCTGCTGGCCCAGAAATACATTTCCCAGCATGCCTTCGACATCTCGGCCAACCAGGTCGAGATGGCCGAGGCCAATGTCAAGTCGGCCGCCGCCCAGCTCGACATCGCGCGCCGCGCGCTCGACGATGCGACGGTGCGCGCGCCGTTCGACGGCATCATCAGCAAGCGCCTGGTGCAGGCCGGCGAGAAGGTCGGCCCGGACACGCCGCTGTTCGCCATGGTCAACCTGCGCCAGCTGGTGTTCGAGGCGCCGGTGCCGGCGTCCGAGATCCCGCGCGTCAAGCCCGGCCAGGCGGTCTCGTTCGAGGTCGACGGCTACGGCGAGCGCAAGTTCTCCGGCAAGGTCGCCCGCATCAACCCGACCGCCGAGCCGGGCTCGCGCGCGATGACGGTCTACATCGAAGTCGCCAATGCCGACCATGCATTGAAGGGCGGCATGTTCGCCCGCGGCGGCATCACGCTCGAGAAGAGCGCCGTCAAGCCGCTGGTGCCGGTCGCCGCCCTGCGCGACGAGAACGGCACCCGCACTGTCTACACGATCGAGAACGACAAGATCGTCGCGCAGCCGGTCAAGGTCGGCCTGCACAACGAAGAGGAAGGCATGGCCGAGATCACGTCCGGCCTGGCGCCGGGCAGCCGCGTGCTGCTGGTCAAGATGACCGGCGTGAAGCCCGGCAGCCAAGTGAAGCTGCCTGACGCCGCCCCTGCCAGGCAGGCCTCGGCCGTGTCCGGCGCGAAGGGCTGATCATGTGGATCACCAAGACCAGCATCAACCATCCGGTCTTCGCCACCATGGTCATGGTGGCGATCGTCGTGCTCGGCCTGTTCTCCTACCGGGGCCTGGGCGTGCAGCAGTTGCCCGATGTGCAGCCGCCCGGCCTGTGGATCGAGGTGGGCTATCCGGGCGCCTCGCCCGAAGCCGTCGAGAACGACATCACGCGCCCGGTCGAGGAAGCCGTCAACACCGTCTCCGGCGTCAAGACGATCCGCTCGAATTCCTGGGAAGGGCGCAGCGGCGTCGCGGTGGAATTCAGCCTGTCGACCAACATGGACAAGGCGATCCAGGACGTGCGCGACAAGATCGGCCGCATCCGCCCCGGCTTCCCCAGGGAAGCCAAGGAGCCCTTCATCGTCCGTTTTTCCACCGACAACGATGAACCGATCGCCGGCCTCGGCATCATGTCGTCCTCGCGCAGCATCCGCGAGCTGTCGACGCTGACCGATCAGGTCATCGTCAAGCGGCTGCAGGCGGTGCAGGGCGTCGGCGCGGTCAACGTCAACGGCGCGCTCGACCGCCAGGTGCAGGTGCTGCTGCGTCCCGAGCGCCTGACCGCGCTCAACGTCGGCGTCGACGAAGTCATGCGCGCCATCCAGCTGACCAACCAGGACCTGCCGGCCGGCGCCATCACGCGCGACGAGGGCGAGCAGCTGGTGCGCATCGAGGGCAAGCTGAAGAATCCGCGCGATTTCGGCAAGATCATCGTCGCGCGCCGCGCCAACGTGCCGGTCACGCTCGACCAGGTGGCCGACATCCGGGACGGCGAGCGCGAGGAACGCTCGATCGCCCGCATCAACGGCCAGCGCGCCATCGGCCTGTCGATCATCAAGATGCAGGATGCCAACGTGGTCCAGGTCGGCAAGGGTGTGCGCGAGGCGGTCGAGGACCTGAAGAAGCGCCTGCCGAAGGATGTCGAAGTGCGCATGCTGTATGAAAACTCGCAGTGGATCGAGGATTCCCTGGCCGGCGTCAAGAAGACCATCCTGGAAGGCGCCGCGCTCACGGTGCTGATCGTGTTCCTGTTCCTGCATTCCTGGCGCAGCACCATCATCACGGGCCTGACGCTGCCAATCTCGGTGATCGCCTCCTTCATCGCGCTCAAGGTGTTCGGCTTCACGCTCAACTTCCTGACGCTGATGGCGCTGTCGCTGTGCATCGGCCTGCTGATCGACGACGCCATCGTGGTGCGCGAGAACATCATGCGCCACCTCGGCATGGGCAAGAAGCACCACGATGCCGCCCGCGACGGCACCGAAGAGATCGGCCTGGCCGTGATGGCCACCACGTTCGCGATCGTCGCGGTGTTCGTGCCGATCGCCTTCATGGACGGCATCATGGGCAAGTTCTTCTTCCAGTTCGGCGTGACGGTGGCCGTTGCGGTGCTGGTGTCGCTGTTCGTCTCGTTCACGCTCGACCCGATGCTGTCGGCCGTCTGGCACGATCCGCCGGAAGGGCGCTTCAAGCGCGTGCCGGCGCTCGGCCGCCTGATGGACCGCATCGAGCACGGCGTCGAGCGCCTGCACGTGGTCTACGGCCGCGTGCTGGACCGCGCGCTGAAGTGGCGCAAGCTGACGCTGCTGATCGCCATGGTCACCTTCGTCGGCAGCTTCTTCCTGGTGCCCTTCATCGGCTCGGAGTTCATGCCGCAGACCGACCAGGGCTACATCTCGCTGAACTTCAAGACCCCGGTCGGTTCCAGCCTGCAGTACACCGACGCCAAGGTGCGCCAGGCCGAGGAAGCGCTCAAGGCCTTCAAGGAAATCGAGATCGTCGATACCCGTGTCGGCACCAACGGCATCAACGAGGCACGCGTCAATCTCAAGCTGACCGACGCCAGGACCGGCCGCAAGCCGCAGAAGGAAATCGAGGCGCAGATCCGTGACCGCCTGAAATCGATCGGCGGCCTGGAGCTGTCGGTCGGGTGGGGCAATCCGATCTTCATCTCGATCCTCGGCCAGGACACCGACAAGCTCAAGGAAGTGGTCGAGCACGTGCAGTCGAAGATCGCCACCGTCAAGGGCGTGGTCGACCTGAAGAACAGCATGGAAGGTTCCAACCCGACCATCACGGTCAAGGTCAACAATGAACTGGCCAGCGACCTCGGCGTGTCGCTGCAGCAGGTCGGCGCCGCGCTGCGGCCCTTCCTGTCGGGCGATACCGTGTCGCGCTGGCTGGCGCCGGACGGCCAGAACTACGAGGTCAACGTGCAGCTGCCGAAATCCGGCCGCCAGAAGGTGGCGGACCTGGCCGATCTCTCTGTCGCCAGCACGCGCACCGATGCCAACGGCCGCCCGGTGATGGTGCCGCTGCGCCAGTTCGTCGAGTTCGTGCCGTCGACCAGCCCGCAGGTGATCAAGCGCCAGGACCTGCAGCGCCGCGTCTCGATCTACGCCAATGTCGAAGGACGCCCGGCTGGCGACGTCGGCAACGAGGTGCAGAAGCTGATCAAGACCATCGAGCTGCCGCCGGGCTACCGCTTCGACGTCGGCGGCCAGAGCAAGGAGATGCAGGAATCGTTCATGGCCGCCGTCATGGCGCTGGGCATCGCGGTGATCTTCATCTACCTGGTGCTGGCCTCGCAGTTCGGCAGCTTCCTGCAGCCGATCGCCATCATGGTATCGCTGCCGTTCTCGCTGACCGGGGTGCTGCTCGCGCTGCTGGTGACCGGCAGCACGCTGAACCTGTTCTCGATCATCGGCTTCATCATGCTGATGGGACTGGTGACCAAGAACGCGATCCTGCTGGTGGACTTCGCCAACCAGGCGCAGAAGCGCGGGCTGTCACAGTTCGATGCGCTGCGCGAGGCGGGGCAGGTGCGCCTGCGGCCGATCCTGATGACCACGCTGGCGATGATCTTCGGCATGCTGCCGATGGCGCTGGGCGTGTCGCAGGGCAGCGAGATGCAGGCACCGATGGGCCGCGCGGTGATCGGCGGCATCATCACCTCGACGCTGATGACGCTGGTGGTGGTGCCGGTGGCCTACACCTATCTCGACAGCCTCGGCAAATGGGTCGTCAGGCACCTGCGCAAGGGGCATCCCGAGCATGCGGAGCCTGCACCGGCCGCGCCGGCGGCAGCAGCGGCACCCGCCGCGCAATGAGCCTGCGGGACCGCCACGCGCGGTCCCGGCTTTCCCTTTCAGTCTGCGTTCCGGGCCGGCGGCGACATGCCTTCGGTCCGGAGCGATCGATGGAGACATCCATGAAGCGTTTCGCCCCGCATGTCCCCCGCTCGGGGCATGACCGATCCCTTGCGTGCGCGCCGCATGGCGATGTCGCGCTGCCACGCCGCCGTGCGCTGCTGCTTGCCGCGGCCGGGCTGGTTGCCGGTGCCGCCGTGCTGCGTCCTTCGGCGGCGCACGCGCAGGTGTCGCCTGTTGCCGACGACAGCCTGCTGCGCATCGCGCCTGAACCCGGCAAGGGCTTCACCTATCCCTATTTCCTGCACGTGCCGCAGTCGCTGCGCGCGCAGGGCGGCCGCGCCATGATCCTGGTGCTGCCGAACAACACCGGCAAGCTCGGCGACGATCTGCAGCTGCATGAAGCCGATGCGCGCCGGCGCATGCTGCCGTTCGCTTCCGCCGGCAGCCCGCTGGCGAAGATGGCCGAGCAGCTCGGCGTCGCGGTGCTCAAGCCGGTCTTCCCGCGGCCGGAGTCGCATTGGAAGATCTACACCCATGCGCTCGACCGCGACGTGATGACGACCGACGATGCGGCCTATCGCCGCCTCGACCTGCAGCTGATCGCGATGATCGACGATGCCTGCGAGCGGCTGGCGCGCAGCGGGATCGTGGCGGGAGAGCAGGTGTTCCTGCAAGGCTTCTCCGCGTCGGGCATGTTCGCCAACCGCTTCGTCTTCCTGCACCCGGAGCGCGTGAAGGCCGCGGTGATCGGTTCGCCGGGCGGCTGGCCGATCGCGCCGGTGGCGGAACACCAGGGCAGGCCGCTGCGCTATCCGCTCGGCGTCGCCGATTTCGCCGAGGTGGCCGGCAAGCCGCTCGACCTGGAACGGCTGCGCAAGGTGCCGATGTTCCTGTACCTGGGCGACCGCGACGACAACGATTCGCTGACCTTCACCGACGGCTACGAGCCCGAGGACAAGGAGACCGCCTTCGCGGTGCTCGGCACGACGCCGGTGGCCCGCTGGGACACCGCGCGCGCGCTCTATGGCAGCGCCGGCCTCGATGCGTCCTTCAAGCTCTATCCCGATACCGGCCACACCGTGACGAAGGAAGCGATCGCCGACATCGTCGCCTTCCTCATGCGCCACCGCGGCTGACACGCGTTTCCCCGTCGCAGGGCGGGAACGTCCGCGCCGGGGCATCGTCTGCAGGAGAACGGCATCTTGCGTATGCTGGATGCCACTCCTCCTCCTGAGCACGACGATGATTCCCTTTTCCGTCCTCGACCTGGCGCCGATCGCAGAGGGCAGCGATGCGGCGCAGTCCTTCCGCAACACCATCGACCTGGCCCGCCATGCCGAGCGCTGGGGCTACCGGCGCTACTGGCTGGCCGAGCACCACGGCATGCCCGGCATCGCCAGCGCGGCGACCTCGGTGCTGATCTGCCATGTCGCCGGCAACACGTCGACGATCCGCGTCGGCGCCGGCGGCATCATGCTGCCCAATCATGCGCCGCTGGTGATCGCCGAACAGTTCGGCACGCTGGAGTCGCTGTTCCCCGGGCGCATCGATCTCGGGCTCGGGCGCGCGCCTGGCTCGGACCAGGCGACCGCGCGCGCACTGCGGCGCAACCTGATGTCCGATGCCGAAGAATTCCCGCAGGATGTCGGCGAGCTGATGGATTACTTCGCCGGGCGCGGGCGGCGCGGCGTGCAGGCGGTGCCGGGCGCCGGACTCGACATGCCGATATGGATCCTCGGCTCCAGCCTGTTCGGCGCGCAGCTGGCGGCATCGCTCGGGCTGCCGTTCGCGTTCGCCTCGCATTTCGCGCCGGCGCAGATGATGCAGGCGGTGTCGCTCTACCGTAGTCTGTTCCAGCCGTCGGCGCGTCTTGCGCGTCCTTACGTGATGCTGGGCTTCAACGTGATCGCGGCGGACTCCGACGACGAGGCGCGACTGCTGGCCAGCTCGCTGCAGCAGGCCTTCGTCAACCTGCGCAGCGGGCGTCCCGGCAAGCTGCCTCCGCCGCTGCCCGGTTACCTGGAGCAGGCGGGGCCGGCCGAGCGCATGCTGCTCGACAATGTGCTGGCCTGTTCGGCGATCGGCGCGCGCGACACGGTGCGGCGGCAGCTGCGCGATTTCATCGAGACCACCGGCGCCGACGAGCTGATGATCGCCTCGCAGGTGTACGACCACGCGGCGCGCCTGCGGTCCTACGAGATCGCGGCGCAGGCGCGCGATGCGCTGGAGTAGGCAATGGCCCGCCATCCGATTGGCATGGCGCAAGCGGAAAGAACAAGGCGGCCCCGGAGGCCGCCATGTCGTCATTGCAAGCGCCGGATCGCGTTACCGCTCGCCGGTGCACGTCGCCTCCGCATCGTGTGCGTCGGCGCCACGCGGTCCCCATGTGTGCCAGTCGTCGCCGAACAGCTCGACCGGATGCTGGGTCCGCTCCGAGCCGTTGCCGCAGGCCAGCGCATCGGCCGGGCAGTAGCGGTCGCAGCCCCAGCACAGGCGCTCGGGATGCTTCGGATGGAGCGGAAATTTCCTGGCCATGGCGGATGCGGCGCGCGGGTGAGGGATGTCTCGTGTTGTACCGGCAACGCCCGTCCGGCGCAAGGCATCCAGGTCAAGGATTCGCCGGACGCATTCAGCCGGCGATGCGGAAGTCGATCATGACATTGCCAGGTTCGCGCGAGACATAGTCGATGTCGATCTTGTCGCCGTAGTAATTGCGGATCTGCGCCAGCAGCGGCAGCGGATCGTGGTCGTTGCAGAAGCGCATCGTCTCGCCGGCATCGAGCGCCTCGAGGGCGCCGAAGATGGCGGCATGACGGAAGCGGCGGGCGATGCCGCGGGCGTCGAAGGCATAGATGCCGTTGGCGACGGTGGGATGGGAGCAATCGTGCGACATGGGTGCATCCTTTCATGAGTAAGAAAATCCGGCCGCACCGGGTGGCGCGGCCGGATGTTGCATGGATCAGGCCTGGCCGGCGTAAGCCGTGTCGGCGCAGGCGCTGGCGGCGGCCTCCTTGCCGCGGCCGATCAGGCGCACGGCGAACAGCGCGAGGAACACGCAGCCGGCGGCGAACACGATGTCGCCCGGCACGCGCAACCACACCAGGGTTTCCATGAAGGTGGAATGGATCACTTCCGGCGAGCGGGCGAACCAGATGCCGTGCGTGACGCTGGCCCAGGCCTGGTAGATGCCGGCCGGGACGAGCGACATGAACACCATCATCGCCAGGCCGATGTTGAGCGACCAGAAGGCCGGGCGCAGCAGGTTGTCGGACCAGGCGGCGCGCGCGGACAGGCCGCGCAGGCAGAACAGCATCAGGCCGATGCCGAGCATGCCGTACACGCCGAACAGGGCGGCGTGGCCGTGGGCCGGCGTCATGTTCATGCCCTGCATGTAATACAGCGCGATCGGCGTGTTGATCGAGAAGCCGAGCAGGCCGGCGCCGACGGTGTTCCAGAAGCCGACGGCGATGAAGCACAGGATGGCCCACTTGTAGCTGGCGACCCAGGGCGCGGCCTTGCTGCGCCGGTAGTTGCGATACGCCTCCATGCCGATCAGCGTGAGCGGCACCACCTCCAGGGCGGAGAACATCGCGCCGATGGCGATGACGGACGTCGGCGTGCCGGTGAAGTACAGGTGGTGCAGCGTGCCGAGGATGCCGCCGAACAGGAAGACGATGGTCTCCAGGATGATCGCGCTGTTGGCGGCCGCGGTGCGGATCAGGCCGAGGCGCGAGAACAGCAGGGCGATGACGGCGGTGGCGAACACTTCGAAGAAGCCTTCCACCCACAGGTGGACCAGCCACCAGCGCCAGTACTCGACCATCGAATAATGGGTGTGCTTGCCCCAGGTGAGCGAGGTGGCGTAGAAGCCGCCGATGCACAGCGCGGCGAGGAACACCATGGCGATCAGGCCGCGGCTCTCGGACGGCTTCTTCAGCGCCGGCCACAGGCCGCGGCCGAGCAGCGTGGCCCAGAACAGCAGGCCGACGAACAGCAGGATCTGCCAGACGCGTCCCATGCTGGTGAATTCCAGGCCCTGGTTGCCGATCCAGAAAGCGAAGTCGGTGCCCTTGTGGCCGATGGTGCCGATCCAGCCGGTGGCGGTGGAGCCGACCACGATGAACAGCAGCGCGTAGAACAGCAGGTCGACGCCCAGCTTCTGGAATTTCGGTTCATGGCCGGAGATGGCCGGCGCGATGTAGAGGCCCGTGGCGAGCCAGGCGGTGGCGATCCACAGCACGGCGAACTGGGTGTGGATGGTGCGGCTGACGGTGAACGGCAGGATCTCGGCGAGCGGGATGCCGAAGAAGCTCTGGCCTTCGACCGCGTAGTGGGCGGTGATGACGCCCATGCCGACCTGCGCGAGGATCAGGCCGATCACGACCAGGAAGTATTTTTTCGTGGCGCGCATCGATGGCGTCGGCGTGAGCGAGAACAGCGGATCCTGCTTCGGCGGCACCGGGTCATCTTCGTCCTTGTGGCGCGAATGGACGAACAGCATGCCGGCGATGGCGCCGATCATCAGGATGATGCTGGCGATCGACCAGATGCCGGCGGAGGCGGCCGGGGTGTTGCCGACCAGCGGCTCGTGCGGCCAGTTGCTGGTGTAGGACAGGTTGGTCTCGCCCGGGCGGTCCGCGGCGGCCGACCAGGCGGACCAGAAGAAGAATGCGGTCAATGCCTGGCGGTCTGCGTTCTCGGGCAGCGAGCCGGCCGTCATGGCGTACTGCTCGCGCAGCTTGTCGAGCGACGGATCGCTGCCGAACAGGCCGTCGTAGTGGCGCGCGACCGCGGCGATCGCGGCGGCGCGGCCTTCGGACATCGACAGCGTGTCCGCTGCCGCGTCATAGGTGTTGCGGCGCATGTCTTCCTTCACCAGCGCCTCGGCCTGGCCTTTCTCGCCCCGGGTGAGCTGCTCGAACGGCTTGCCGAATGCGCGCTGCGCGAGCAGGGCGCGCAGTTCGACGGCTTCGCGGTGCAGCCAGTCGGCCGACCAGTCCGGGGCGACATAGCTGCCATGGCCCCAGACGGAGCCGAGCTGCTGGCCGCCGGCCGACAGCCACGCCTGCTGGCCGTGCCGGATCTGGTCGGCGGTGAAGATGACGGTGCCCCGGGTGTCGACCACCTTGGCGGGTATCGGCGGAGCCTTCTGGTAGATCTCGGTTCCCACCCAGCCGAGGGCGGCGAACGACAGGATGCATATGATGGCTAGCCAGGTCCAGAGTCTGCGCGTGGATTGCATGGCGAATTCCTTGTGTGTTGTTGGGGACGGGCCGCAGGTGCTTCGGGGAGGAAGCGCCGCGTACCCGGAACATCCCGGACGCCGTTGTCCGGGACATGTCGAACACCGCTGTCCGATCAGACGAGCCTGGTCGGCCGCATTCGATAAGATGCATTCTAAACGCAGCTTTTAAAACATTCAAATGCAATGTATCTTTAATGCGCATTTTTTGATCTGGCGACGTATCGGCAACGCCACGACCGCTCACCATGGTGGACGTTGCCGCTGCCCGCATGAGGCTTTGCCATGAAACTGACTTCCTACACCGACTACGCGCTGCGCACGCTGATGGACGTGGCGCTGAGCCCGGATCGCCTGATCACGATCCAGGACATCGCCGACAACCACGGCATCGCCAGGAACCACCTGACCAAGGTGGTGCATCAGCTCGGCAGCCTCGGCATCCTGGAGACGGTGCGCGGCCGCAACGGCGGCCTGCGGCTCGGCATGCCGCCGCAGGAGATCAACATCGGCAAGGTGGTGCGGCAGACCGAATCGGATTTCCACATGGCCGAATGCTTCGGCCAGCAGGGCACCGGCTGCACGCATGCGTCGGGCTGCCGGCTGAAGTCGGTGCTGGCACAGGCGACCTCGGCGTTCTTCGACGTGCTCGACGGCGTGACGCTCGACATGCTGGTCGGCCCGGACGGGGGCGGCAAGGCGGGAACACTGCCGGCGCGCGGTGCCGTCGTCCCGATCAGGAGCCTGAAGCGCGCGTGAGCCGTCGCGTGCATGGGCCGGCATGGGCGCAAAACGAACGAGGATGCGGAACACGTATCCGGCAGCGTGTCGTCATGTCGCGGATCGCCAGCGCCTGCCGCGCGGCTCAATGCAGATGGCGCGCGGCTCAATGCAGATGGCGCGCGGCAGGCAGGTCGCCGGACAGCAGCCGTTCGAATTCCACCACCGGCACCGCCGGCGAGAACAGGAATCCCTGGCCGTAGTCGCATCCGGCCCGGCGCAGGCAATCCATCTGTTCGGCGGTCTCGATGCCTTCGGCGATCACCTCGAGGCCGAGCTTGTGCGCCATCAGGATGATGGTCTCGGCGATGGTGCGATGTGCCTCGTTCGATGCGATGTCCTGGACGAAGGAGCGGTCGATCTTGAGGTAATCGATGCCGAACTGCTGCAGGTAGGACATCGAGGAATAGCCGGTGCCGAAATCATCGATCGCCACCTGGATGCCGGCATCGCGGTAGAGCAGCAGCTTCTCCTTCACCGCCGGCGTGGCGTCGAGCAGCATGCCCTCGGTGATCTCGATGGCGATGCTGCCGGCATCATGGTTGGCCTCGATGAGATGGCGCACGCGGTCCGACTTCGGATCGGCCATGGCGAACTGCAGCGGCGACTGGTTCACGCCCACCTGCACCGCCTTGCCGTGCGGCGTGCGCCAGCGGCGCGCATGGAACATCACCTGCTCCAGCACCCAGTCGCTGATGCGGCCGATCAGGCCCGACTCCTCGGCCAGCGGAATGAAGAACGACGGTTCGATATTGCCCAGCCACGGATGCTGCCAGCGCACCAGCGCCTCGGCCTTCACCACGCTGCCGTCGTGCAGGCTGACCACCGGCTGGTAGTGGACGCTGAGCTGGCCGTTGTCGATCGCATGGCGCAGCTCGCCGGTGATCTGCAGGCGGCGATGGGCGGTCTCGTCCATCGAGCGCGTGAAATACTTGAACTGCTGCTTGCCGGCTTCCTTGGCCGCGTACATCGCCTGGTCCGCCTTGCGCATGAGGTCGTCGCTGCCGCCGGCATCCATCGGATGGAGCGCCACGCCGATGCTGCCGGAGATGTAGGCGACGTCGTTGCCGAGATAGAAGGGCGCCGACAGGGCTTCGAGGATCTTGTGGCAGACGAACTCGACATGGCGCTGACCGTCGAGGTCGGCCAGCATCACGGTGAATTCGTCGCCGCCCAGGCGCGCGACGGTATCGGTCTGGCGCACGCAGCGGCGGATGCGCTCCGCGGCCTCGACCAGCAGCTGGTCGCCGGCGGCATGGCCGAGCCAGTCGTTGACCTGCTTGAAGCGGTCCAGGTCGATGAACAGCAGCGCGAGAGGCCGGCCCGAGCGGCGCGACTTGCGCACCTCGTGTTCCAGACGCTCGCGGAACAGCCTGCGGTTCGGCAGGCCGGTCAGGGCGTCGAGGTTGGCGTGGCGCCAGGCCATGTCCTCGGTTTCCTTGCGCACCGTGATGTCGCTCATGGTGCCGGTCATCGCCAGCGCGGCGCCGTCCTCGTCGCGCGCCACCACGATGCCGCGCCCGAGCAGCCAGCGCCAGGCGCCGTCGAGCGTGCGCAGGCGGAATTCGCACTGGTAGCTGGCGGTGCGTCCCTCGGCGCAGTCGCGCAGCGCGGCGCGCACGCGCGGCACGTCGTCGGGATGCATCGACCGGTCCCACGCGAGGCGGCCGCTGCCGGCCGGGTCCTCGTGCCAGCCGAACAGGTCGCGCAGGCCGCCGGCGATGCGATAGGTGTCGGCCTGGATGTCCCAGTCCCAGACCGCCTCGCCGGCCGACGCGAGCGCGAGGTTGACGCGTTCGCCCAGCAGGCGCAGCTTTTCGCGCGCGTCGCGCTCGGCGGTGATGTCGCGCGCCACGATCTGGATCGCCGGTTCGTCCTCCCAGGTGACCCGGCCGGCCGAGGAGATGATCCAGGCCCGGCTGCCGTCGAGGCGTTGCAGTTCGAGCTCGACCGGCTGGGTACGGCCATCGCGCATCACCTCCTCGATGCGCCGCGCCAGCAGCGCATGGAAGCGCGGGTCGATGAAGTCGCGCGGCGACCTGCCGAGGATGTCCTGCCCGTCCGCCGCGCCGACCAGGTCGGCCGCCGCCTGGTTGGCATAGACGTAGCGATCGTGCAGGTACACCAGGATGGCGCAGGGGCTCAGTTCCGACAGCATGCGGAAGCGCTCCTCGCTGGCGCGCAGCGCGGCCTCGGCCGCCTTGCGGTCGGTGATGTCGATCGACATGCCGGTGACCGACAGCGGCATGCCGTGCTCGTCGCGGATGACGGTGCCGCGCGAGGTGTGCCAGCGCTGCTTGCCCGTGCGGGTGCGCACGCGGAATTCGAGCGCGAAATTCGGACTGCCGCCAGCCATGTGCCGCGCCATGTCGGCTTCGACCTGCGGCAGGTCCTCGGGCACGATGATGCCGCGCCATTGCGCATCCGACAGCAGCATGCGGTCGGACGGCAGTTCGAGCAGCTCGGCCATCACCGGGCAGATCATCACGGCATCGCTGCGGAAATCCCGCGACCAGCTGCCGATGCGGGCGGCATCGGCGGCGAAGCGATACGCCAGTTCCTGGGTACGCGCCGACAGTTCGGCCTGGCGGCGCGCGGTCACGTCGCTGATTTCCAGCACCGTCGCGGGCGCGCCGCCGTGCAGGACGCCGGTGGCGCGGCAGGCGGCGACGAAAGGACCGTCGCGCTCGCGGCAGAACACGACCTCGAAATCCGATTGCCGGCCGGCTTGCGGTTGTGCCAGCGCTTCGATCAGCCGGTTCAGCGCGGCGCCGCCATCGGGGCAGGCCTGGTCGTGCTCATGCACCAGAGAATGGAAGGGGCGGAACGACAGCTCGGCCACGGGACGCCCCAGCATGGCCGCCAGCGTGGCGTTGGCATACAGGCAGACGCCGTGGCGGTCGATCAGCGCGAGCCCGACCGCCATCGTATCGAGCACGATCGCCGGCGGCGATACGGCTTGCGGCAGGATGGTGCGGGTGTCCCCGAAAGGATTATCCATCGGCATGGCAGGACCGGCACTGTCGTGGGTGAACTGCCATTTTTGCAGGACGTACACGCCGGGATGGAGAGATTTCTCAACGCTCGGCCGGCGGGACGGCGGGCGGTGCGCGTCGTTGCACGAAAACCGCCGTGGCATGGCGCTTGCACGCAGCCTGACGATTCCATCACGAGGAGAACAGCATGCAGACCCTGTCGAGCCCGCTCGCGCGCACGTTGACGTCCGGCACCGTGTCCGGACTGGCGGTGACCCTGGTGGCGGCCCTGGCCGGCCGCAAGGAAACCGGATCGTGGTCGGCGCCGACCAATGCCACCAGCCATATCGTCTGGGGCGAGGAGGCGGCGCGCCACAGTCGGCCGTCGATGAAATATTCCGGCACCGGCTTCCTGCTCAATCATGCGGCATCGCTGATGTGGGCCGCGGTCTACGAGAAATGGGCCGAGCCGGCGCTGCGACGCTGGTTCGCGCGGCGGCCGGCGCTGGCGCCGCTGGCACCGGTCGTGGGGGCGGTGGCGGTGTCGGCGGGTGCCTATGTCACCGACTACCATCTCGTGCCGAAGCGGTTCACGCCGGGTTACGAGAAGCGGCTGTCGGGCAGGTCGATCGCCCTGATCTACGGCGCGCTGGCGCTGGGGCTGGCGGCCTCGACGCTGGTGCGCGCGCGGCGGCGCTGAGCGGGCGGCGCGGGGGGGCCGGCATCGCGGCGCGTGTTGCGCCGCGGTCGCGGGCCCCGGGCAAGCAGATCGCGCCCGGCCGGCGGGATGGTCACGCCCCGTCGGTGCGCCCGTCACATCACCTGGCGGGATTCGTAATCGCAGATCCTCGTCATCAGCTTTTCGAAGCAGTCGCCATCGGCCGTGCCCGGCTCGAGGTCGTCGCTGAAGTAAGCGGAAACTTCCGCCAGCGCGGCTTCGTATTCGGCCTCGCTGCGGATCGCGTTCCATTCCATCGTGCTTCCCATGGTGCCTCCTGTCGGTCGGTTCGGGGGCCGGTGCCGCGGCTACAAAAAAATCCTGTGCCGGACAACGGGCTGATCAATTCGGCACAGGTATTTTACTGTATATTCATACAGTATCAATGCCGCGGATCAATGCTCTCGCGGCGCACCGACCAACCTCGCCGAGGAGGCCGTCATGGCCATGCCGCTTGCCAGTCCTGCCGATCTTTCCGGACGCGATGCCGCGCCGCCATCCGATGTCCGTGCCGCCGGCGCGGCCTTGCCGCATGCCGCCTGCGGGCGCGCCGCGACCGGACGTGGCGCGCCCGATCATGCCGCCATCGAACGTCCCGACATCTGGCGCGCCGACCAGATCGGCGCCTGGCAGGCGGCCACCATTCCGACCGGCCATGCCGCGCTCGACCGCGAGCTGCCCAACGGCGGCTGGCCGACCGCCGCGCTCACCGAGCTGATGCTGCAGCAGCACGGCATCGGCGAACTGCGCCTGCTGCAGCCGGCGCTCGGCCGCATCGCGAAGCACCGCGCGGTCGCGCTGGTGCAGCCGCCGCACACGCCGCAGACGGCCGCCTGGCATGCCTGGGGACTGCCGCCGGAACAGCTGCTGTGGGTGCGGCCGACGCGCGCGGCCGATGCGCTGTGGGCGGCCGAGCAGATCCTGAAGAACGGCAGTTGCGGCGCGCTGCTGCTGTGGCAGCCGCATGTGCGTCCCGATGCGCTGCGCCGCCTGCACCTGGCCGCCCAAGGCGCGGACATGCCGTTCTGGATGCTGCGCCCGCTGGCCGCCGCCCGCGATGCGTCGCCGGCGCCGCTGCGCCTGTGCCTGCGGCCGGCGGCGGGCGGCATCGAGGTCGAGATCGCCAAGCGGCGCGGACCGCAACGCGAGGGAACGCTGGTGCTGCCGCTCGGCTTCGTGCCGGCCAGCCGCTTCCTGCAACAGGAGGGGACAGATGCGATTGTGGATCGGCGTGCACCTGCCGCTGCTGCCGCTCGAAGCCTTCCGGCCTCGCTGGTCTGAGCCGGGGCCGCACGTGGTCGTCGATCGCGAGCAGGTGGTCAGCGCCAGCCGCGAAGCGATCGCGGCCGGCGTGCGCCCCGGCATGCGGCGCGCCGGCGTGTCGCTGCTGTGCCCGCAGGCGGTGCTGCACGAGCACGACGCCGCGCGCGAGCGCGAGGCGCTCGACGGCATCGCGCTGTCGCTGCTGCAGTACACGGCCGAGGTGGCGCACGCGGAAGAGCACAGCCTGCTGCTCGACGTCAGCGCCAGCCTGCGTTTTTTCGGTGGCGCGCGGGCGCTGTGCCGGCGCGTGCGCGCCAGCGTCGAGACGCTCGGCTTCTCGCCGCAGATCGGCGTGGCGCCGACGGCGCAGGGCGCCTGGCTGCTGGCGCGCTTCCGCCCGGGGCGCGAACGCGCGCGCCAGCGCCGCGCGCTGCGCATGCCGACGCTGATCCTGCGCCTGGATGCGCTGCCGTGCCTGCTGCTGCCGGCGTTGCGGCCCTACCAGGACTGGCTCGACGGCATCGGCTGCCACAGCTTCGGGCAGCTGCGCCGGCTGCCGCGCGCCGGGCTCAAGCGGCGCACCCATGCCACGGTGCTCGATGCGCTCGACCGCGCCTATGGCGAAGCGATCGAGCTGCATGCCTGGGTCGAGGCTCCCGAGACCTTCGCGGCGCGCATCGAGCTGCCCGACCGCATCGAGCATGCGGAGGCCGTGCTGTTCGCCGCGCGCCGCCTGATCGTGCAGATGACGGGCTGGCAGGTGGCGCGCCACCTGGCGGTGACGCGCTTCTCCCTGGCGCTGGAGCACGAGCGCGGCCGCTGCGCGGTGCCGCCGACGATGGTCGAGATCGCGCTGGCCGAGGCCGCCTGGCAGGAGGAACACCTGGTGCGCCTCTTGAAGGAGCGGCTCGGCCGCGTGGTACTGGACGCGCCGGTGATCGCATTGCGGCTGGAAGCCCTCGACACCGGCCGCATGGCGCCGCCGACCGATGCGCTGTTCCCCGATCCGGGCGGCACGCCGGCCGACCGCAGGCGCCTGATGGAACTGCTGACCGCGCGCCTCGGCGAGGACGCGGTGCTGGCGCCGCAGCCGCATGCCGACCACCGGCCCGAGGCCGCCAACCGCTGGCGCCCGGCCGCCGCGCTGGCCGGCAAGCGCCCCGCGGGCGAGATCCCCGACACCATCGAGCGGCCGTTCTGGCTGCTGGAGCACCCGATCGAACTGATCCTGCGCGACCACCGGCCGTTCTACGGCTCGCCGCTGCGGCTGGTGAGCGCGCCGGAACGCATCGAATGCGGCTGGTGGGACGATGCCCTGGTCGTGCGCGACTACTACGTCGCCCAGGGCGCGGAAGCGGCGCACTACTGGATCTGCCGCGAGCGCGTCGGCGAGGATATCCGATGGTACCTGCACGGGTTGTTCGCCTGATCGCCACGACATCATGCAACAGCCCGCGTCCCCGCTGCCGTTCGGCGACGCATTGCCGGCCTATGCCGAACTGCAATGCGTCTCCAACTTCACCTTCCTGCACGGCGCCTCGCATCCCGAGGAACTGGCGATGCGCGCCGCGCGGCTCGGCTACCGCGCGCTGGCGCTGACCGACGAATGTTCCGTGGCGGGCGTGGTGCGCGCCCACACGGAAGCGAAGAAGCTCGGGCTGCATTTCATCGTGGGCAGCATGTTCGAGTTGCAGCCGGAGCAGGGTGGCGCGCGCAAGACCGCGAATGCGCGGCGGACCGCAGGCAGCGATGCGGCGAGCGGCCAGGCGGGCATGCAGGCGTCGGCAGCAAGGCCTGTCGCGACAACCGCCACAGCGGCAACGACAGTGCTGGCGACAGCCAGTGCACCGCCCTCGGCGATACCGGCGGCACCGGCAATCCCCGGCCTCGCCTTGCCGGTTCTTCCGCCCGATGCCGCCGGCAGCGACGCCTCCCCCTTCACCATCGTCGCCCTCGCGCAGGACCGCGACGGCTACGGCAACCTGTGCGAACTGATCACGCTCGGCCGCACGCGCAGCGGGAAGGGCAGTTACCGGCTGCATCCGTCCGACCTGTCCGCCCCCGCGCCGGAGAATGCCCACCTGCGGGGCCTGCCGGGCTGCCTGGTGCTGCTGGCGCCGCGCTACGGCGTGACGGAAGCGGAACTGCTGCGCCAGGCGCTGTGGGCAAAGGTGGCCTTCCCGGGGCGCGCCTGGATCGCGCTGACGCTGCTGCTGCAGTCGCGCGACGACCGCCACCGCCACGTGGTGGAAGAGGTCGCGCGCCAGTCCGGCCTGCCGCTGGTGGCGACCGGCAAGGTCTGCATGCATGTGCGCTCGCGCAAGCCGCTGCAGGACACGCTGACCGCGATCCGCCTCGGCCGCCCGGTGGCCGAATGCGGCTTCGGCTTAGCGCCCAACGCGGAGCAGCACCTGCGCGCGCGCGTGCGCCTGGCCAACATCTATCCGCACGCGTTGCTGGCCGAGACGGTGCGCATCGCGCAGCTGTGCACCTTTTCGCTCGACGAGCTGCGCTACGAATATCCCGACGAGCTGGTGCCGCCCGGCGAGACCCCGGCCAGCTACCTGCGCCGCGAGACCTGGATCGGCGCGCACCGCCGCTTCGAGCGCGGCATTCCGCCCGCGGTGCAGGAGGCCGTCGAGCGCGAGCTGCAGCTGATCGAGGAGATGCGCTACGAGCCGTATTTCCTCACGGTCTACGACATCGTCAGCTTCGCGCGGCGCGAGGGCATCCTGTGCCAGGGGCGCGGCTCGGCGGCCAACTCGGCGGTGTGCTATTGCCTCGGCATCACCGAGGTCGACCCGTCGCGCAGCACGCTGCTGTTCGAGCGCTTCATCTCGAAGGAGCGCGGCGAGCCGCCCGACATCGACGTCGACTTCGAACACCAGCGCCGCGAGGAAGTGATCCAGTACATCTACGCCAAGTACGGCCGCCTGCGCGCCGCGCTGACCGCGGTCGTCATCAGCTACCGGCCGAGGAGCGTGCTGCGCGACACCGGCAAGGCCCTCGGCGTGGATGCCACGATCGTCGACGCGGTGGCCAGGTCGCACCGCTGGTGGGACAGCAAGAAGGATCTCGCCGGCCGCTTCGCCGAATGCGGGCTCGACCCGGAATCGAAGGTGGCGCAGCGCTGGGCCGACATCGCCGACAAGCTGATGCGCTTTCCGCGCCACCTGTCGCAGCACCCGGGCGGTTTCGTGATCGCGCGCGGCAAGTTGTCGCGGCTGGTGCCGATCGAGAATGCCGCGATGGCCGACCGCAGCGTGGTGCAGTGGGACAAGGACGACCTCGACGCGCTCGGCCTGCTCAAGGTGGACATCCTCGCGCTCGGCATGCTGTCGATGCTGCGGCGCGCCTTCGACCTCGTCACCGACTGGCGCGGCGAGCCGTTCTCGATGCAGGACGTGCCGAAGGAAGACCCGGCCACCTACGACATGATCTGCGCGGCCGACACCGTCGGCGTGTTCCAGATCGAGAGCCGCGCGCAGATGACGATGCTGCCGCGCCTGCGCCCGCGTCAGTTCTACGACCTCGTGATCCAGGTGGCGATCGTGCGTCCCGGGCCGATCCAGGGCGGCATGGTGCATCCGTATCTGAAGCGGCGCCAGGGGATCGAGCCGGTGGTCTATCCGCGCGAGGAAATCCGCCCGGCGGTCGAGCGCACGCTCGGCGTGCCGATCTTCCAGGAACAGGTGATGCAGATCGCGATGCTGGCCGCCGGTTTCACGGCGGGCGAGGCCAACGAGCTGCGGCGCGCGATGGCGGCGTGGCGGCGCAAGGGCGACATGGAACGCTTCCAGGCCAAGCTGGTGACCGGCATGGCGGAGAAGGGCTACGAGCCGGAGTTCATCGATGCGATCGTGCGCCAGATCCACGGCTTCGCCGAATACGGTTTCCCCGAGAGCCACGCGGCCAGTTTCGCGCTGCTGGCCTATGCCAGTTCGTGGGTCAAGCGCCACGAGCCGGCGATCTTCCTCGCGGCGCTGCTCAACAGCCAGCCGATGGGTTTTTATTCGCCGTCGGCGCTGGTGCAGGATGCGCGGCGGCATGGCGTGGAAGTGCGGCCGGTCGACGTGTGCGCGAGCGTGTGGGAAGCGACGCTGGAGCCGCGCGGTGATGCGGCGGCATCAGGCCGCGCGGGAACACGGTCTACGGATTGCGGAGAGCGCGGAGAAATTGGAGAAGGTGGAGAGGGTGTCGAAGCTGGAGGGAGGGGAGAGAGCGGAGAGGGTGGGGCGGCAGTGCGCGCGGGCAAGGATGTACAGGGAAGTGCGGCTGGGGGCAGCCGCGTGATCGCCGCGAGCGAACGTGCGCGCGACCAGCCCGCCGTGCGACTCGGCTTCAATCTTGTCAGCGGCCTGTCGGCGGAGGCCGCCTGGCGCATCGAGGAAGCGCGCATCGTGCGCCCCTTCGCCGACATCGCCGACCTCGCGCTGCGCGCGCAGCTCACGCGGCGCGACCTCGAGATGCTGGCGCATGCCGGCGCGCTGCGCCCGCTGGCCGGCAACCGGCGCGAGGCATTGTGGCAGGCGCTCGGCAGCGAGGCGGGCAAGGGCCTGCTGAAGCAGGCGGCCATCGCCGAGGACAAGGTCATGCTCGACGCGCCGAGCGAAGGGCAGGACATCGCCGCCGACTATGCCTCGCTCGGTCTCACGCTCGGCCGCCACCCGGTGGCGCTGCTGCGCGCGGCCCTGCTACGCCACAAGTTTCTGCCGGCCGGGGTGCTCAACACCTTCGCCGATGGTCAGATCGCGCGCGGCTGCGGCCTCGTCACGGTGCGCCAGCGGCCGCAGACCGCCAAGGGGACGATGTTCGTCACCATCGAGGACGAGACGGGACTGGTCAACGTGATCATCTGGCCGGCGCTGATCGAACGCTTCCGGCGCGAGCTGCTCGGCGCCAATCTGCTCGGCGTGTACGGCATCTGGCAATGCGAGAGCGGCGTGCGCCACCTGGTGGCCAAGCGGCTGGTGGACATGTCCCACCTGCTCGGCAGGTTGTCGACGAAGAGCCGGGATTTCGCGTGAGGCGCGGACCGGGCGGCATGCGATCGCATCGCCCGCCCGCGGAAGATCAGAACGGCGTGCCGTCCTTGCGCGAGAAGCTCCACTTGCCGCCGACCAGCACCGCCTGCAGGTCGTCGTCGCTGTAGCCGACCTGGTCGCCGGGCGAGCGGTCGCCGATCTCCAGGTAGACGGCATCCTCGCCGGTCTCGTTGACCAGCCGGTGGCCGTTGCCGGTGCCGGCCGGGAATCCGGCGCACATGCCGGGCGAAAGCGGCGTCATGCCCTCGTCGGTGTGCAGCGTCGGATGGCCTTCGAGCACGTAGACGAATTCATCCTGGCGCGTGTGCGCATGGCGCAGCGAGGACGTGCCGCCTGGTTTCAGGCGCACGAGATTGACGCCGAAGTTGGACAGGCCGAACAGGTCGCCGAGCGGATGCTTGACGCGGCCGGCCATGCGGGCGGCGTAGGGTTCGGGATAGAGGGAAGGTGTCGTGCGCGGCGGGGCGTCGGCGGCGAGGAGAGCGATGGGTTTGCTGTCGTGGCGCATGATCTGATCTGAGAGGCGAACAAGAGGGGGCGGCATCCGCCGGACGCGGTTGCCTTGCCGTCACTCTAACCGGAAGACGAACCGCGCGCTCTGATGCAACCGGGAAGGCGCGTCCGGCGCCGGCAAGGCTTTCCGCAGGAAAAGCGCGTTTCAGGCATCGTGGCGCGAATATGTTAAAAAGAGCGATCACATCCGAACGGATGGCCAGGACAATCGTTTCATGAATCGGAACATGACATGCCATCGGTCCGCCCCGGCAGCCGGCGCCCGGCCGGCACGGTTGCGGGGACGATACGCCGCGCTACGCCCGCCGCACAGGGAGCCCGGACGATGAGCTCATCTGCTGCGCGGCATGCGGCGGAACTGATCTACGCCGGCGAGATCCGCTTCGGCCCGCCGTATTACCGGCTCGCGATCGACGGTCGCGACATCGATGGCCGGCTGTTCGGCGCGCCGCTGGCATGGTCGGACGACGGCCGCCTGCTGGCAGCGCAGGAATGGATCGGAACATCGGCCCACCCCGGCCCGGTCACGCGCGCCCTCCTGATCGATGCCGATCTGCAGATGGCCGCAGCGCTGCGCGTCGTCGAGTCCGGCTTTGCCGAGCAATTCCGCTTCATCGGTGGCAGCTTCGTCTATTGCAAGCGCTATGGCGCCAGCGGCAGGATCGAGGAAGTGGAAGTCGCGCTCGATGCGATACGCAACTGGCAGCGCCTTACGTGGCGCGCCTGAGTGGCCTGGCCCGGAGGAAAGCACCGGCATATCATGGCACCGATCGCCGTGCATCGGCAGACAGGAAGGGAAGAGACAAGATGTGGTTCGTGTTTGGCGTACTGACGCCGATCGCATTCGTCGCGCATGCGGGCTGGGAGCGCTTCATCGCGCGCTGGCGCGGCGAGCCGGTGCAGGCAGGCGCCCTGAACGGCGATTACAAGCGCTATACGAACAAGGGGAGCCTCGTGCGCTTGCGCATCGGCGTGCCCTGCCACGACGATTTCCATTTCAGCCTGCGCCCCGAGCGCCGCTTCGACCGCCTGTGCAAGTGGCTTCGGATCGCCGTCGAGCGCACGGTCGGCGACGCGGCATTCGACCAGCGCTTTTACCTGCTGACCGACGATGGCGCATTCTGCGACTACCTGGCCCGCAACGCGGGATTGCGCGCGGCGCTGCAACAGCTCGACGGACAGATCGCGCGCAGCGGCTATGCGCTCGTCGAGGCACGTTGCTACCGGGGCCGCCTCTGGACGGAAGTCGCGGTCAAGAAAGGCGCCATCGATGAGAAAGAGCTGGCCAGGAGCTTGCTGCCGGTGCTGAGCGAGTGCAGCGCGCATCTGGATCGCATCGCGCGGCCGCAGGCGCATACGCGGCGCGATCCGTTCATCTGGAAGGCGATCGCGCTCCTGATGCTGAGCACCGGGCTGGCGGTCAACGGCGGCATGCACATGCTCCGCATCGGCTTCGGCGATCTGCCCTTTCTCCTGGATCCCGCGCAGGCGCTGTCGGCCGCCGCAGGCATCACCGCCGTGCTGCTGCCGGGCCTGCTGGCGGCCGCCGTGGTCCTGCTCGGACGCAGCGCACGCACGCACATGGTATTGCTCGAATTGCTGACCGTCGGCGCGTTCGGCATTTTTTCCACCAGCTTTACGCTGCTGCGCGACGCGAACATCGAATGGGACGGATCGCCGGCGCGCAGCCAGCCCAGCCAGGTCCTGCACAAGGAGATCAAGACAGGCAAGGGCACGACGTACTACCTGCATGTCGCCGACTGGCGCCGCCCGGGGCGCGAGCGCAGCATCCGGGTCGGTGGCCGCACGTACGACCAGTACGAAGTCGGACAGACCATCCGGTTCATGCAGAAGCCCGGTCATTTCGGCTGGCCCTGGATCGAATCGATCGCGCCGCGCCCGATGCTGCCCGAAGGGTACGCCGATCCGGATTTTTCCTATCTGTTCGACAAGCGCGAATAGATCGCACGGCACGCCACCGCATCGACGCGGCGAACGGGATTTGCTACGCTCCCGGATCCGCTTCCGGACCGGAAACACACCGACAACTCAGAGACCACACACCATGCTTCGCATCGCCTCTTGCCTCCCCCTGGTGGCCGCCAGCCTCGTGCTGGCCGCCTGCTCGCGACAGGATCAGCCCGCCCGGCATGCCGGCGAAGCCGCACAGGCCGCACCGGCAGCGCAGGCGCCGCAGGATCAGGTCCGGGCGCCTGCCGCGGGCGAAGACCGCGCGCCGGCCTGGGGCCCGGCACCGGAGATCACGCGCCATGCCTGGCATGAGCTTGCGCGGAACGACGACAAGGGCGAATGGTTCAATCCCGCGCCCGGCCTGGCCGTGGCGTTTCCCTTGCCGGCGATCGGCGACGGCATCGCCGAAGACCGTTCCGCACCGCCGCGCCCGGAGTTCGAGATCTATCCGAACCATCGCGCCAGCGCGGACGGCAAGCCGCTGACCGAGAGCGCCGTGATGAACATCGATGCCATCGACAAGCAGGGCAACACCACGGTGCTGCGTCTGCTCGAGAGTTATCGCATCGTCGCCAAACCGGCCGATGAGCTCGGCGTCATGAAACTGAAGGTCGAGATTTCGCCGGTCGCCGGCAGCGAGGGCGTCTATCGCTGGCATTTCTCCTATGACTCGCCCGATCCCTGCCTGCGGCACGACCCGTGCAAGCTGTACCGGCCGCTGTGGGCCGGGCGGCTCGGCACGCGCTACTTCGAGCGCGCCCAGCCCGACGACGCGCCGCCGCTCGACCAGACCGCTCCCGCCGATGCACCGATCGGCGGAGGCAAGCAATGACGCCACGCGCATGGCATCTCGCCCTGGGAGCGGCGGCGCTGCTCTGCGGGATGGAGGGGTATGCGCGCTCCCTGGGCCCGACGCCGCCCGGATTCGGCGAATGCTATTACCTGCGCGGCAAGACCGTGGAACTGCGCTACCTGACCGACACGGGCACTGGCTACAAAGCCTTGCCGGACGCCGATGCCGCGACATTTCGTGCATTGTCCGATCCGGCTCGCCCGGGGTGGAACCTGTGGTCCTGCGCGCTCGATCCGGTGTGGGCGGTCGACCGTGCGCGCGTCTACTACCGCGAGCAATCGGTGCCTGATGCCGACCCGGCGAGTTTCGAAGTCGTCTGGGGGCATTACGCGCGCGACGGTAAGCATGTGTTCTACAAGCACCAGCGCGTGCCCGGCGCCGATCCGCAGACATTGCGCATGCTGCCGCGCGACTGGGCCGTCGATCGGTCGCGCGCCTATTTCCGCGGCCGCCCGATCGCATCGATTGCCGACCCGGCCTCGCTCGACGTGCTCGATCCGCCGTTCGTGCGCGACCGCAAGCATGTCTACCTGAATCAAACCCCGTTGCCGGACGTCGATCCGGCCAGTTTCGAACGCGTGCCGGTGAAGGGCGAGCCGCCATGGCGGCTGTATCGCGACAGCCGGCGCGGCTATTACATCGATCTCGAGCGCGCGCGCTTCTCGCCGCAGGACGCCGTCCATGCGGTCGATGCCGATCCGCGCACGTTTGCCGAACTGGGTGAGTTGTATTACACGCGCGATGCCACGCAGGTGTTCTTCAAGGGGCAACGGCTCGAGGGTGCGCAGGCGGATACGTTCCGTGTCCTGAAGCGCGGCCGGCCGTGGACGCATTGGGGAAGCGATGGCCGGCATGTCTATTACGGTGGCACGCGCCTCGATGGCGCCGATGCGGCCGCGTTCCAGGTGCTCGGACGCTATTACGCCCGCGACAGCCGTGCCGTGTACTACCTTGGTCAGGTCGTCGAAGGCGCCGATCCGCAGACCTTCCGTATCGAGATTGCCAGCGAGCGGCGCGGGCAGGATGCGGGCGCGCGGTATGAGGGGGCGGTGCGGGTGCGTCCCTGAGGCTGCCGGAGCGTGGCGCGACTTACTCGCCGTTCCACGGAGGAGACGCGGTCAATGTCCCCGCCGGAAGGATGACATCATAAGCACTGTCCTGCCGATTGCTCCAGGGAGTGATGTCATGCTGCCCGCATGACATCGTCTTCGGCGAACTGCCTTGACAAGTCCAGGCCGTGCCGCCGTCATCGGAAAATGCCATGGCAACAACCGGAAAGCGTTGGCTCAGCAGGTAGGCCATCGGCTCGAACTCGTGGTTCCCGTGCGTTCCCCTGGTTTTTCGGGCATGGATGTCGCCCGTAACCACAAGGAATGCATGGTTTGCATACTGGCGAACACGAATCTCGATATTGCGTGCCATGATGACTTCGCCGATGCCCGTCCACATCGGCTCCTCGCCGGTCAGAGGAATCGGCAGGGCATCCGCATGCACGCCATAGGCAAATACGGCGATAGGCTTGCCTTCCGCACGAAGACCGCGCGCCGTTTCGATCAGGCCGAAGTAGCCGGCGGAGGCTCTGCCGTCGCGATTCTTGCTCCAGAAGCGCGTGCTAGCCAGCATGGCGCGATCTTCCCGGCGTCCTGTCGATTCCATATACGTGTTGATCGCAACCTGTTCGTCCGCGGGGATTTCCAGGCCAAGCAGGACCGGCTTGCCGGTGGCAACCAGATGGCACAGGTAGGCAGCGGCAATGCGAAGTATTTCTCTGGTGCCGTGCAACTCGCCGACGACTACGACTCTGGGTCCGCCTGCAACTGATGGCAGATGCTCGTACCGATGCTCGTCGCAGGTTGTGTTCTTTGCATGGCTCAGGGGCGCGGCATGTGAAAGCAGGAAGGCCAGCAAGACGGCCGGCAACAAGGGTAGATGCATGGTTTTCGGACGAAGATGAGTTGATCGGGACGGTCAATGCTTTCGCTGGCGTACGTTGCAGTCACTCGAGCATGAAGGTGAAGTTCACGCTCTGACGCCACTGCGGATCGATGCCGGGAGGTTGCGGATAACGCTTCAAGGCGCGCTCCGCAATCTCGCGAATGCCCTTTTCGAGGGAGGATCGCGCAAACCGGGCGTCGCGATCGCGCAGCTTCTCGGCGGACGTCCACCCTATGAAGAATACCTCGCCGCTCTCCTGTTGCCTGACCTCGAACCGGCCTTCCGCCGGTACGAGCGTGACTTCGAACTTTCCCGTGAGGCCGAAGTCCTGCGCCACGGCCGGATACTCGATATCGCCGATCAGCGTTGCCATGACTCCCGCTATGTAGTTGCAGGCAGCCAGGCGTGCTTGCGGCCAGGTCCGAAGCGCGGCGACGAAACGGTCCGGGTCCGACCGTGCCGCTTCTTCCACGGCACACGGTCCGCCCGGCACCTTCCACGAGCGATGCATCCACCAGATCGCGGCGGCCATGTCCGGGCCGTTTTCCGCGGCGGCATAGCCTGCCTGCAGGCGATAGGGTGCGGCACGTTCGCCTCGGTCGTGCGCGATCAGGAAGAAATGCACCGCGCGGTCCCAGCTGCGCTTGACGCAGATACCGTCTTCGTACATGCCTCCGGCCAGCAGCGCCACCTTGCCATAGCCCTTTTCAAGTCCCTCGTTCAGCGCCCGCACGGCACCGGCGCAATCGCTCTTGCCGATGCGGTCAAAGACGCGTTCGACGATTTCATTCGCATGCGGCGTGGAGCCGTAGAGTGCGGGTGGAAGGGCCAGTGCGGACTGCGCGGCGCAGAGCAAGGCGCAAGCGAGGGCAGAGCGGGAAGCGGGCATCGGCATCGTTGTGGGAAGTACGTCTGGTGAATGTGTGTTGACGTTCACTGAAAACTGACCCACTTGGCGCGGTAGTTTTCATCCAAATTTGACCCATGTGATGCAATCGCCTGCTCAATTGATGAGCAGGAGGACGAGGAGTGATCACAGTGGGCATGTTTG
>Ga0196981_1000133_pt1 | contig 62800 bp, 71 predicted proteins | sample S3_2013CmetaG_FD_155462 | JGI IMG/M metagenome (GOLD analysis project Ga0196981, IMG submission 155462) | Soil microbial communities from Anza Borrego desert, Southern California, United States - S3_20-13C | ecosystem: Environmental > Terrestrial > Soil > Desert | place: USA: California... | reverse complement strand
CGGGATCGATCTGGCGCCGGCGCGGCCCGCGTATCCGGTCGCCCGGGCGACGGCCGGAAGCCTGGGCTACGCCTATGCGCCGCCCGCGCCGATGCCGCCCCCGCCCCCGCCCCCGCCCCCGCCCCCGCCGCCTCCTCCTCCTCCTGCGCCCCTTGCCGTCCCCTCCGCCGATGCGACGACGATCGACGAAGTCGCCGTCACCGCGTCGAGAATCCGGCGCCCGGAAGCGTCCGGCGCGGTGGTGGGCGGCAGCGCGAACCTGATGGCGCCCGCGTATGTGACGCCGGACACCGAACGCTATCCCGACGCGACGCCGAACCCGGTGCGCCGCGTCGCCGATGAGCCGGTGTCGACCTTCTCGATCGATGTCGATACGGCCAGCTATTCGAACGTCCGCCGCTTCCTCGAGGAAGGCCGTCTGCCGCCCGCGGACGCGGTGCGGGTCGAGGAGATGATCAATTATTTCGACTACGGCTACGAGCGGCCGCGCTCGGCGTCGGAGCCGTTCGCCATCACCACGGTGGTGGCGGCGTCGCCGTGGTCGCCGGGCCGGCAGATCGTCCATGTCGGGCTGCAGGGTTATGAGCTGCCGGCGAACGAGCGGCGGCCGCTGAACCTGACCTTCATGGTCGACGTGTCCGGTTCGATGCAGTCGCCCGACAAGCTGGCGCTGGCGCAGAAATCGATGAACCTGATCATCGACCGGCTGCGGCCCGAGGACAGCGTCGCGGTGACCTTCTACGCCTCGGACGTCGGCACCGCCGTGGGGCCGACGCCGGGGACGCAGAAGCTGAAACTGCGCTGCGCCGTGGCGGCCCTGAACGCGGGCGGATCGACTGCCGGGGCGCAGGGGATGGTCAATGCCTACGCCCAGGCCGAGGCGGCCTTCGGACGCAACAAGGTCAACCGCATCCTGATGTTCACCGACGGCGACTTCAACGTCGGCGTCACCGACGACCAGCGGCTGGAGGACTACGTCGCCGCCAAGCGCGGGACGGGCATCTATCTGTCGGTCTACGGCTATGGGCGGGGCAACTATCAGGACGCCCGGATGCAGGCGATCACCCAGGCCGGCAACGGAACCGCGGCCTATGTCGATGACCTGAACGAGGCGCGGCGTCTGTTCGGCCCGGCCTTTGAGCGGGGCGCCTTCCCCATCGCCGACGACGTCAAGATCCAGGTCGAGTTCAATCCGGCCCGCGTCTCGGAATACCGGCTGATCGGCTACGAGACCCGGATGCTGAACGAGGAGGACTTCAACAACGACCGCGTCGACGCGGGCGAGGTGGGGTCCGGCGCCTCGGTGACGGCGCTGTACGAGATCACGCCGGTGGGCGGGCCGAGCCAGATTCCCGACCGCCGCTACGAGCCGAACCGTCCCGACAGTTCGATCGGCGTCGGCGGCGGCGACCCGACCGGCGAGGTCGGTTTCGTCCAGGTCCGCTACAAGCTGCCGGGTGAACGGGACTCGCGGCTGGTGCAGCGGGTGGTGTCGAACAGCAGCGCCGGGCGGGTCTCGGCCCAGCCGCCGGAAAGCACCCGCTGGGCGCTGGCCGTCGCCGCCTTCGGCCAGACGCTGCGCAACGATCCGTGGATGGACGACGGCTACGGCTGGGACGACATCCTGGAACAGGCCCAGGGCGCGCGGGGCGAGGACCCCTACGGGGAGCGGGCGGACTTCGTGCAGCTGATCCGGGCGGCGCAGGGGATGCCGGTGCAGACGAGGCCCTAGCGGAGGGTCCTTGTCATCCCGGACGCCGCGAAGGCGGCGATCCGGGACGGCAGGAAGCCATTGTGAGGCCTCCCGGAAATCGCAACGCGATTGTCCGGGACCAGGGTGACCGCCACGCTGTGTCCTCGCCCGTCTCCCGGATAGCTGCGGACGCAGCTTCCGGGAGATTGTCGTTTTGCCGTCGGGCGTCCCGGCTCTCCGCCTTCGCTTCGGCCGGGTTGACAAGGCGCCGGACCGTTGACGAGCGGAAATCGGACCTGGTCGCCGGCCCCTCTCCCAACGGGGGAGGGTTCAAGGCATGGTCGTTTCAATGACCGAACAAATCTCCCCCAAAACCGCCCGCCGCATTGCGCTTTCCGCCCAGGGCTTCGGCCGGACGCTCCCCGCGGCGCCCGGCCGGACGCATGTCCGGAACGTGGTGCGCAAGCTGGGCGTGGTCCAGATCGACAGCGTCAATGTGGTGACGCGCACCCACTACCTGCCGGCCTTCTCGCGGCTGGGCGACTATCCGCGCGAGGCGCTGGAGGCGGAGGCCTGGGGCGCGCGGCGCGCCCTGTTCGAATACTGGGGGCACGAGGCGTCGCTGATGCCGGTCGAGCTGCAGCCGCTGCTGCGCTGGCGCATGGCGCGGGCCGAGGCCGGGGAAATGTGGACCGGGCTGTCGCGGTTCGGACGCGAGCGGCGCGACTACATCGATGGGGTGCTGAAGGAGATCGAGCGGCGCGGGCCGGTCACGGGCGCAGACTTCAACGACGCGCCGCGCGGGGCGCCCGGCTGGTGGTCGTGGTCGGACGGCAAGCGGGCGCTGGAGTGGCTGTTCTGGGCCGGCCTGATCACCACGAAGACGCGGCGCGGGTTCGAGCGGGTCTACGACCTGACCGAACGGGCCGTGCCCCGGCGCATCGTCGACCTGCCGACACCGGACGAGGCCGACGCCCAGCGCGAGCTGGTCCGCCTCTCGGCGCGGGCGCTGGGCGTGGCGACCATGGCCGACCTGCGGGATTATTTCCGGCTGCCGCTGGCGGAGGCGAAGGCGCGGGTCGCGGAGCTGGTCGAGGCGGGCGAGCTGGCGCCCGTGACGGTCAAGGGATGGCGGCAGCCGGCCTTCCTCGCGCCGGGAGCGAAGCGGCCGCGCAAGGTCGTGGCGGCGACGCTGCTGTCGCCGTTCGACAACCTGATCTGGACCCGCGACCGAACCGAGCGGCTGTTCGGAACGCGGGTGCGGCTGGAGATCTACACCCCGGCTCACAAGCGCACCCACGGCTACTACGTCCTGCCCTTCCTCGAGGGCGAGGCGATCACGGCGCGGGTCGACCTGAAGGCGGACCGGCAGGGCAGCCGGCTGCTGGCGCAGGCGGCGTGGCGCGAGCCGGACGCGACGGCGGAGACCGCCGCGGGGCTGGCGGCGGAGTTGCGGCGGATGGCCGGGTGGCTGGGTCTGGAGGGGGTCGAGGTGGTTGGGAAAGGCGACCTGGCGGGCGAACTGAAATCAGTGATCAGTTCGTGACGATTTCGACCATGGATTTGGGGCCACTTTGACCATTCAGAGCGACCAGACTCTGAAGGCTTCTGCTGTTTCTCCCTCCCCCTCCGTCATCGGGCTTGACCCGAGGATCAGGCGTCGGGGCGGGCTGTGCGGCGGGGATGGCCCGGCGAGTGCGCCCGTGCACCTTTCGATGGAGCACCGGGCGGTCTGATCCTCGGGTCAAGCCCGAGGATGACGGGGTGATATGGTCTCATCGCGAAGCGAGCCTCACACGTCGAAGCGGACCCCCTGGGCCAGCGGCAGTTCGCGGCTGAAATTCACCGCCTGGGTCTGGCGGCGCATATAGGCCTTCCAGGCGTCGGAGCCGGATTCGCGGCCGCCGCCGGTGTCCTTCTCGCCGCCGAAGGCCCCGCCGATCTCGGCGCCGGACGGACCGATGTTGACGTTGGCGATGCCGCAGTCGGAACCCCAGGCGGAGAGGAATTGCTCGGCCTCGCGGACGCTGTCGGTGAAGACGCAGGACGACAGGCCCTGCGGCACGGCGTTCTGCATCGCGACGGCCTCGTCGAAACCGGACCAGGTCAGGACGTAGAGGATGGGGGCGAAGGTCTCGTGCTCGACCACCGCCGTCTGGGCCGGCATGCGCACGATGGCGGGGCGGACGTAGTCGCCGTCACGCTCGACGCGGGCGCCGCCGACGACGATTTCGCCGCCCTGCGCCACGGCCTGTTCCAGCGCGGCGTCGAAGGCGCGGGCCGCATCGCCGTCGATCAGCGGGCCGACCAGCACGCCGTCGTCGCGCGGATCGCCGACGGGCAGGGTCTCATAAGCTTTTGAAAGACGGGCGATAAGTGCGTCGGCGATGCTCTCGTGGACCAGCAGGCGGCGCAGGCTCGTGCAGCGCTGGCCGCAGGTGCCGACGGCCGAGAAGGCGATGGCGCGCACGGCCATGTCGAGGTCTGCGCTGGGGGTGACGATCATGGCGTTGTTGCCGCCCAGCTCCAGCAGTGAACGGCCGAGGCGGGCGGCCACCGTCTGCGCCACCGCCCTGCCCATCCGGGTCGAGCCGGTGGCGGAAACCATCGGGATGCGCGGGTCGGCGGCCAGACGCTCGCCGGCTTCGCGGCCCCCGATGACGACCTGCGACAACCCCTCGGGCGCGTCCCCGAAACGGGCGAGGGCGCGGTCGAGGATTGCCTGCGTCGCCAGCGCCGTCAGCGGCGTCTTCTCCGACGGCTTCCAGATCACGGGGTCGCCGCAGACCAGGGCGAGGCAGGCGTTCCACGCCCACACCGCAACCGGGAAGTTGAACGCCGAGATGACCAGCACCGGCCCCAGCGGCTGCCACGTCTCGCGCATGTGATGCCCGGGCCGCTCGCTGGCCAGCGTCAGCCCGTACAGCTGCCGCGACAGCCCCACTGCGAAGTCGCAGATGTCGATCATCTCCTGCACCTCGCCGAGACCCTCGGAGACGATCTTGCCGGCTTCGAGAGTGACGAGGCGGGCGAGATCGTCCTTCGACGCCCGCAGTTCCTCGCCGAGCAGGCGAACCAATTCGCCGCGGCGGGGCGCAGGGATGCGTTTCCACTGCTGGAAGGCCGCGACCGAGCGGGCGACGACCGCATCGGAATCGGCCGTCTCGACGACCGCGCCGGCGCTGGAGCCGTCGACCGGCGAGCGGGCCGGCAGGGTTCCGCCCCAGGCGGCCTCCCCCACACCCAACCGCTCAAGAATGGTCTTCGCCTCGTTCGCCGCCGTCATCGTCACGCTCCTGCCGATGCAAGCGATTAGACTCACCTGCCGACGAACGAAAGGGCCGCCCTGTGGCCAGAGCGGCCCCTTATCCGGCAGGCGGATTGATGGTCAGCGATCGTAACGGTCGTAGCCACCGCGGCCGTAGTCGTCGCGGCGGTAGTCGTCGCGACCGTAGTCGTCGCGGTCCCGGCGGTCATAGCCGCGGCCGCCGTAACGGAGAACCGCCTCGATCCGCTCGAGCCGGCGGTTGATATCGTTGACCTCGGCCCGACTGTATCCGCGGTGGCGGTAGGTGGCCTTGACGCGTTCAAGCTGATTGAAGGCGCCGGACAGGCGGCGGGCCTCGCCCTGGCCGAGCTGGCCCGTGGACGCCGCGCGGCGCACCGCCTGCTCGAGGGCGTTCTGGCGCTGTTCGATGTCACGGCCCCAGACGTCGTACGGATGGTTCTCGCCGTAGCCGTAGTATTCGGCCTCATAGTTCTGGGCCAGGGCGGGCGTCGCGACCAGAATGGCCGTCGCGGCCGCGAGGGAAAGCAGAGCCCGGTTCCGGATCGCGATCTTCATGGTTTCGTCCTCGTTCTCGTTCGCCGGTGTTTCCCGGCGCAGGAGCAGAAGGCCACACCGCCCCTGACGGCCGCGTGAGGTCGGCGTTGTCCAGGCGTCAGGTTGATGAACGGCCGTCGACGGGGGCGTTGGTCGCCAAAGAAAAAGAGCCGCCCCGTCGCCGGGGCGGCTCTCCATGGCTTGTCTGGCCTTACCAGCGCGACCAGCTGGCGCGCTGGACCTGGTACTCGATCCGGTCCAGCCGATGGTCGAGGTCGCGGTACTCACCGGCGCTCAGACCGTTGCGGGCGTAGCGGTATTCGAGCCGGCGGAACTGGTCCAGTTGACGGGCCAGATCGCGCGCCTCGCGCCGATGGATGCGACCGCTCCAGGCCAGGCGGTCGATGTGCTGCGACAAGACCTGGGCGCGGTAGTGGAGGTCACGCGCGTCGTATCCATAGCCTCGGCCGTAACCGTAGCCATAGGGCTGACTGTAGCCGGGCGAGCCGAAGCTGAGCGTGACGCCGAAATTCTGGGCCAGCGCCGGGGTCGACACCATGACCGCCGACGCCGCCAGCACGGGAAGCAGGGCTTTCCTGATCATGGCGGTCTTCATTGAATTCGTCCTCTCGAGCCGGGACCATCCCGGGTGATGGAGGCAGGAAACCACACGGCGCGTGACACGACCCTGAGGCGCTCGTTGTCTGGCAGTCAGGAACCGCCATCCCCACGGGGGGTTCTGTGACCAGGCCGAGATCAGGAGAGACCGATGAAAGTTCGCGATGTGATGAGCAAGGATGTGCAGGTCGCCCGCCCCGGAGACAGCCTGCAAGAGGTCGCCACACGGATGGCCAGCGGCGACTTCGGCTTCATGCCGGTGGCCGACGGAGACCGGCTGATCGGCACGATCACCGACCGGGATATCGCCGTGCGCGCGGTGGCCGGCGGCGCCGCCTGCACCTCGCCGGTCGTGGAGTATATTACGCGGGACGCCCGGACCCGCCTATGCCGACGATGACCTGCAGACGGTCCTGGACACCATGGGCTCGAAGCAGATCCGGCGCATGCCGGTGCTGGACAAGGACGACCGGCTGGTTGGCGTGGTGTCCCTGGGAGATCTGTCGACGCGGGTGAAGGAAAAGTACGCCGGCGAGACGCTGGAGGACATCTCACGCCCCTGACGCGCCCGCCCTCGTTAACCTTTTCGCCAAACCACGTGTTCACCCGCGTTGGGGCATGCTCGCCGTTCACGACGGGAGACGCCGATGGCGCGTGCGCAGTTCCAGAAGGGTCAGAAGGTCTGGGTCGAGTGTGTCGGCGCATGGGCCCAGATCGAGAAAGTCCAGCCCGTATGGGCCAAGGGCTTCGAGGAACCCGTGCGCGTCACCTACGATGTCGGCCTGGGCCGGGAATTCCTCGGCAGCGAGCTGCTGCTGCCGACCGACGACCCGGCTGCCAACGCCGGCGAGACCTGGCGGCTGATGCGGGCCCGCAACAAATGGCAGACCGCGGAGGACACGCCGCACCATCCCTTCCCCGGCACCTATCCGGTCGTGGTCACGGACAAGGCCGACTGGGGCGGCTGGCGTGTGCCCGGCGCGGAGTACGACCGCGATCCGGACCAGATCGAGTTCCAGGCCAGGCTGATCGCCGCCGCGCCGAGGCTGATGGCCCTGGCCGAACGGATGGTCGCCGCCGTGGATGACGCCCCCGAGGACGCTCCGCCCGAGATGCAGGTGCTGGCGCGCGACGCGCGCGCCGTGCTGAAGAGTGTGACCGACGTGCTCGCCGCCCCCGAAATCGCCACCGCCCAGACCCCGTCGCGCGCAGCCTGACGCCGACGGTCCCATCAATTTGAACCGCGGATCGGGCAACGAAGCCTCGACAGGAATCCGCGACACGGCCTAGATTTACCTGATCTTCGCCGAATCGTCCGGGAGAGCGCCTTGCGGGGCAGCGAGCGCCGCATAACCTCGCAAGGACGGCGCGCCGCGGACCGGCGCAAGGGCCCGCCCGCATGGGTGCGGATCGCCATCCTCGCCGTGACCCTGGCGGTCGCCGCCTATGTGCTTCTGTTCGCTCGCGAAATGGCGCGACCGGGGCAGGAGGCGGATGCCCTGCGCATGGCGGCGGTCGACCGCGAGGCCCGGCTGCTGGCGCTAGAGATCGAAACTCGCATCGCCCCCGTCGAGGCCGCCGTCCGGGCCGCCGTGGCGCAATCGGGCGGCGCCGCCGACGTGATCCGGCAAGCCCGCACCGCCGCGCCCGGCCGGGCCTTCGCCGTGGTCTCGCCGGGCGGGGAGGTAGTGGCGGCCGCGGGAGCGCCCGAAGCGGCCTTCGTATCCGCGCCCGGCAAGCCGCGGCTGGCGGCGGACGGCGCCGCGCTGCTGGTCTCGCGTCCGCTGGACGACGGAAGCCGGCTGGTCGGCCGCGCCCCCCTGCCCTCTCTGAGAACCACGGACGGCGTCGATCTGTGGGTGCTCTCGGGCCCGCGCGCCCTGCTGGCCGGCGGATCCGACGACGCCAGGGCCCTGGCGCTGGCTGCGGCCCCGGCCGACGGGCGGGGACAGGGCGCCACGCTTTCGGTGGCTGATGGAGCCGTGCGGCGGACCACGGTGGCGGTGGGGGACACCGACCTGATCGCCGTGGCGTCAACCCCGGTCAGCGTCGGCGCGGGCGCCCTGCTGGACGACGCATGGATGCTGACGGCGCCCTTCGCCATCGGCGTTCTGGTCGTGCTGCTGGCGCTGCTGCAGCAACGAAAACAGGCCGGGATCAGTCGCGAATGGGCCGCGTCGGAACGCCGCTTCAGGGGTGCGGTCGAGGCGGCCCGCTGCGGCGTCTGGGATTGGGATCTGGAGAGCGGCCAGATCCTGCTGTCCGACTACATGGCCGACCTGCTGGGGCTGGAGCGGACGGGCGTCGCCTCGGCCGAAGAGTTCATGGAGCGCATCCATCCCCGCTACCGTGACGCCGTGACCCACGCCTTGCGACAGGCCGAGATGTTCGGCGCCTTCGAGGTCAGCTTCCCGGTGCCGGACGCCCAGGGTCACGCCCGCTGGATCGACGCGCGGGGGCAGGCTCGCGGCGAACGGGGCGAGGACGGGTTCACCTCCATTCTCGGCATCGCGCTGGACACCACCGAGGCGCGGCGGGCCAAGGCGCACGCCCAGGCCGCCGAGGGCCGGTTGCGCGACGGTATCGAGAGCGTCTCGGACGCCTTCGTCCTGTTCGACCGGCACGGCCGGCTGATCCTGTCCAACCAGGCGTTCCAGGACGCCTTCAGCTTTGAGCCGGGGGTGGTGCGCAAGGGCGCCCTGAAGACCGACCTGAACCAGATCGCGGCCCTGGCCATCAAATCGGAACAGGCCGCCGCCGGCGGCCGGGCCGGCGCTCGCGAGGTGGAGCTGCAGGATGGACGCTGGCTGCAACTGATCGAGCGCTTCACCTCGGAAGGCGGGTCTGTGGTCACGGCCGCGGACATCACCGCCATCAAGCAGAAGGAGGCCGAGCGTCAGCGCGCCACCGAGCGGCTGCACGCGACCATCACGGAACTGGAGGATCGCGAGGAGAAGCTGTCGCTGCTGGCGCGCAAGTACGAAATCGCCATGACCCGGGCGGAAGCGGCGAACCAGGCCAAGTCCGAGTTCCTGGCCAATATGAGCCACGAGTTGCGGACGCCGCTGAACGCCATCAACGGTTTCTCGGAGATCATGTCCGGGGAGATGTTCGGGCCCCTCGGCGACCCGCGCTACAAGGGCTACGCCGCCGACATCCTGCGCTCGGGCCAGCATCTGCTCAGCCTGATCAACGACATCCTCGACATGGCCAAGATCGAGGCCGGCAAGCTGACGCTGCACTATGAACCGGTGTCTCTGAAGGAGATCGTCGACGACGCGGCGCGGCTGATGCGCGGGCGTGTCGAGGAGGCGGGACTGAAGCTGCTGGTCGACGCGCCCGACCTGCCGACCATCGAGGCCGACCATCGCGGCCTGAAGCAGGTGGTGCTGAATCTGCTGTCCAACGCGGTGAAGTTCACGCCGGAGGGCGGGGATATCGTCGTGGCCCTGTCGCGTGAGGACGACGACCGGATTCGGGTCGCGGTCACCGACACCGGCATCGGCATCGCCGCCGAGGATCTGGCGCGTCTGGCGCGGCCGTTCGAGCAGGTCGAGGGCCAGCATTCCAAAACCACCCAGGGCACGGGCCTCGGCCTGGCCCTGACCAAGTCCCTGATCGAGCTGCACGGCGGGACCCTGGTGCTGGAGAGCATGCCGGGGCGCGGGACAACGGTCAGCTTCGATCTGCCGATCCGTCGTCCGCATCAGGCCGCCGAAACGCAGGCCCGGGCGGCCTGACCTCTCAGGCGGCGGGGTGCGAAGCCGCCTCGCGGGCCTTGCGGTCGCCCTTGTCCCGCACCACGGTCCGGCCGCGGCGGGTGAGGATTTCCGACAGGGCCGCCCGGTCGTCGGGCTCCAGCGTTCCCAGCAAGGCGACGGCGTCCTCCTCCAGCCGGGCCCGGCCGCGCAATTCGGCGGCGCGCGACTGCTCGAGCAGGGCGGAGACTTCCGCAGGATCGAAATCGGCCGAACGGGCCAGGGCCGTCGCCTGACGCCGCTTGAGCCGGGTCTCCTCGAAATCAGGCCGGGCGGCCCGGGCCGACGCGCGCAGGGTGTCGCGCACACGGTCCCGCACCGCGGGGTCCAGGCCTTCGACGAGGGTCATGAACGGGTGATCGCGGGGGGCGCGGTGCTGGGCCTCAATGCGGCGCTCGACGTTGGCCCGGCCGACGAGCAGCGTGGCACCCGCCGCGAGCGCGAACAGGTTCAGCGCCACCGAGGCGGCCAGGGCGATCTTCAGGGTCCTGGCGTTCAACCGAGCACCTCCGTGTCATCCACGCCGAGCAGGGAGGCCTGGTACAGGACGGCGTCCGCCTGGGCGTCGGCGGTGAGATGACCGGTCATGATCACGCCCGCCACGACGCCCGCGCAGGCCGCCGCGGCCCAGCCGGCGCCGAAGGCCAGAGACAGGCGGTCGATCCACACCCGGCCGGTGCGTCCGACCTGGCCTCCGGCCGAGGCGGCGGCGGCGATCACCCGGTCGCGCAGCGCCATCGACACCTGGAGCGTCGGAGAGCGGTGCAACAGGGCATCGACCGCGTCGGCCTCGGTCAGCACCGGACCGGCCAGGTCCCGGTGGGCCGCCGCGAAGGCCTCGGCCGCCGGGCGCTCGCCGTCCGGCCAGCGTCGCCGATCGGCGCCATAGGCCGCCACAAGGGCGAGGAAGCGTTCCGCCGTCATCACGTTCATACTCCTTCGGCGCCCGGCCGGTGATCGGCCAGCGCCAGTCTCAATGCCCGCCGGCCACGCGACAGCAGGCTTTCCAGGGCCTCGATGCTGACATCCATCAGCCCCGCGGCCTCGATGTTCGAGAGCTCCTGATAATGGCACAGCACGATGGCCTCGCGCTGGCGATCGGGCAAGCGCGCCAGCGCGTCGTTGACCGCCGCGCCGACGTCGGCGGCGAGCAGGCCCCGATCCGGCGCCGGGCCTTCATCCCGCCGGTCCGGAGGCGCGTCGGTTGGGACCTCGCGCCGCCGCCTGAGCCGGTCGTAGCAGAGGTTCAACGCCACCCGGTGCAGCCAGGTGTCGAACTTCGCCTTGCCGGTGACCCAGCGGGGCGCCTGCCTCCAGGCCCGCAACAAGGCCTCCTGCGCCACGTCCTCCGCCTCGACGGCGTCGCCCAGCATGCGGTGGGCGAGCGCCAGCATACGCGGCAGCTTGCGCGCCACCATGGCCTGGATGGCCGCGGGATCGCCCTTGCCCACGCGGCGCACCAGGTCCTCATCGGGGTCGGCGAAGGTCGCCATCCGGCCTCGTGCGAACGTTGCTGCAAGGCCGGCATGGTCGAGGACCGCCGCGCCCGTCATCTGCTTACTCCGAAGCGGGCGCCGGAGGCGACGCCTGTTGCGCCTGACGGGCGGCGCGGCGCCCGGACATCCGCTCTCGGCGGTGCTCGCGGCGATCCGCGTGGGCCGCCCGGCGTTCAGCCACCGTGATATAGCCGTCCCGGTCCGCGTCGAGGCGGACGAAGGTCGCCTCGGCCCTGGCCTGCGCCTCGGCGATCACCACGGGGCCGCGGTTCTCCATCCGCTGCTCGTGCCGGGCCCGGCGTGCGGGGCCGCGATGAGCGCGGCGCGGGGCCCGTTCGGCGCGGGTCCCGGCGCGGGCCTCCTGGCCGGCGTCAAACTCGGGTTTGGTGATGGCGCCGTCGTCATCGGCGTCGAGCCGGTCGAAGCGGGCATCGGCGCGGCCGGCCCTGCGGGCCTCTGCAGCGGCGCGCCGTTCCGCGGGGCTGACCGAGCCGTCACGGTCGGCGTCGGCGGCGGTCAGACGCTCGACGCGCCGGCCGACGAACTCGACCTGGCTGAGCCGATGGTCGCCGTCGGCGTCGGCGCGCATGCCGTGGGCGTGCGGCGGCTCCGGCGGCTGCTGGGCCAAGGCGTCGCCGCCGGCGGCGAGGGTCAGGGCGGCCAGACCGCCGACCAGAAGGGTCTTGTTCATCTCGATATCTCCCTGACCGCCCGACGCGGCCGTCCGTCCCTGTCTGGAGGGTCAAACGGCCGGGAGGTCAGTCTCCGTCGCTGACCGGCGGCAGGGCGGCTTCAAAGGCCGTTCGGGCGGCCGTCCGCGTCTCGGCCAGCCCGGCTTTCAGCGCCTCGAAGTCGCCGAAGCCCGCCGCCTTCGCCAGCCGGTTCTGGAAGCCCTCCGGCTCCTGCTCCGGATCGGGACGGTCGTCGAAGGCGGCGCCGAGCACCTGGCCGAGGGCCTGCTGCAACCGCCACGCCTCGGCCAGGGCGGGGTCATTCGAGAGGGCCTCCAGGGTCGAGACGGTCAGCGACTCGCCGGCCGCAGCGCGCCGGAGCTGGCGCACCTGGGCCACGAACTCGGCGTCGACCTGGCCGCCGGGAGCCAGCTTCAGATCCCAGTCGCCTTGTCCGGACCGTTCGCGCGCCATCAGAGCGCGCATGCGCCGGGCGTCGGCGGCGATGTCCACGCCGGGCCGCGGGCGGCGCAGAATCGCCTCCAGCATCGCCGCCGTGCGCGCGCCGAACTCCGGATCGTCCGTCCAGACGACCCGGGCGCGGGTCAGGGCCATGAACTCCCAGGTGTCGGCCTCCGTCGCATAATAGTCCTCGACCGCGGACAGCCGCAGCGACACCGGCCCCTTGGCCGCGCCAGGACGGAGCCGCATGTCGACCTCATAGAGCCCGCCCTCCGCCGTGTGCGCCGACAGGGCGGCGATCAGCCGTTGGGTGAAGCGCGAATAGAACACTCCGGCGGCCCAACCCTTGCCAGCGGATATGGCGTCGGCCGGCGCGTCATAGACGGTCATCAGGTCGAGGTCCGAGGTCGCCGTCATTTCGCGCGAGCCGGCCTTGCCCAGCGCAACGATGGCCACCGAGCCCCCGGGCAACGCGCCGCCCTGACGCATGGTCTCGTCCATGGCGGCGGCGGCGAGAGCGCCGAGGCAGGCGTCGGCCAGGGTGGTGTAGGCGCGCCCCGCCTCTTCGGGGCCGACGCGGCCGGTCAGGGTCTGCACGCCGATGCGGAACATCTGTTCGCGATGAAGGCGGCGCACGACATTCATGGCGGCCTCGAAGTCTGGCGCGGACGCGGATTCGGCCACGATCTGCGCGGCGACGCCAGTGTCTTCCTCGATGCTCCGGGCGAAGCGGGCGTCCAGCATGCTGTCCAGCGCCGCCGGATAGCGGCCCAAGGTCCGCGCCAGCCTGGGCGCGAAAGCCATGACCCCGACGACCAGGTCGAACAGTTTGGGCTGGGCCAGGAACAGTGCCTGGACCTGCACCCCACCGCTGAGTCCGGAGAAGAAGACCGCGAACCGGCGGAAGGCGGCGTCGGCCGCCCCGGTGTCGGCCAGGGCCGTTAGCAGCCGCGGCGCCAGGCGGGTGAACAGCTCCCGGCCTCGCGCCGCCCGCGTGGCCGGTATGCGGCCATGGTGCCAGCTGCGGATGGTGTCGGCCACCATCGCGGGATCGGAGAAGCCCATCCGGACCAGCGTGTCCAGCGTCTCCGGATCGTTCTCCACGCCGGTGAAGACCAGCGAACCGTAGGGGGAGGACAGCGCCTCCTCGCCCTCGAACAGTTCGCCGTAGCGCCGGTTGACCCCGACCAGCACGGCCTCGACCCCGGCGTCGAAAGCCGCCAGGTCGCCTTCGCCCGCCAGCGCCGCGACGCGGGCGCGGACGGCGGGCTCGACGGGCAGACTGTGGGTCTGCTCGTCGTCGAGCATCTGCACGCGGTGCTCGAGCCCCCGCAGCACGACATAGGCGGCGGTCAGTTCGGCGCAGACGTCGGGATGAACGTGACCGGCGTCGCGCAGGGCGGCGAGGGCGTCCACCGTGCGTGGATTGCGCAGGACGGGGTCGCGGCCCCCGAGAATCAGCTGCTGCGTCTGGGCGAAGAACTCGATCTCGCGGATGCCGCCGCGGCCGAGCTTGAGATTGGCGCCCGCCGCCTCCAGCCCCTCGCCGGTCTTGTGGACGTGGATCTGCCGCTTGATCGACTGGATGTCGAGGATGGCCGGATAGTCGAGACTGCGGCGCCAGATAAAGGGAACCAGCGCCTTCAGGAAGCCGCGCCCGGCCTCGACATCGCCGAGCGCCGCGCGGGCCTTGATGAAGGCGGCGCGTTCCCAGTTCTGGCCGACGCTCTCATAGTAGGCCAGGGCGGTCGGGGCGGCGACCACCGGCGGCGTCGACGAAGGATCCGGGCGCAGGCGCAGGTCGACGCGGAAGACATAACCATCGCCGGTCCGCTCCTGCATCAGCGTGGCCAGAGACTGGGCCAGGCGGTCGACGAACCGCTGCGGCTCCACCTCCTCCGCCAGCGCGGGGATCAGGGCCTCCGGGTCCCAGAACAGGCTGATGTCGATGTCCGAGGAGTAGTTGAGCTCGAAGGCCCCGTGCTTGCCCATGGCAAGGCCGAACAGGCCGGGAACGGGGCCGCGCGGATCGTCAGGAGCGCCGAGAAGCTTGCCGCGGTCGCGCTGGTCATGGGCGACGGCGCGCAGGGCGGCGTTGACGGAGACGTCGGCGAAACGGCTGAGGGCGCCGGTGACCTGATCCAGGTCCCACACCCCGCCGAGGTCGGCGAGCGCGGTCAGCAGATGGAGTTCGCCCTTCATCCGGCGCAGCGGCGCGCGCAACGCGTCGGCGCCGCCGGTCAGGGCTTCGGTGCGCGCGAGCACGTCCTCCAGTCGGGCGTCGGGACCGTCCCGCAGCACGCCGGGCAGGAGATCCGGCCAACGCCGCGACAGGCCGAACAGGTATGGAGAGGCGGCGAAGATGGGCGCGAGCGCCGCCCAGGCGCTGTCCAGCAGGTCGGACCAGCCCTGTTCGACCGCCGGCTCGCGCAGCCTTTCGAACGCCCGGGCGGCGGCGGCGGCGTCCACCACCGGCCCACAGGCCCGCAGGCCCGTCATGCGGGCCATGTCATATGCAGCAACGGATAGGGCATGCCCTGCCCGTCGGTCGGCGACCGGCCTGTCCGCTCGAAACCCAGCCGTTCGTAGAAACCGACGGCGCGGGAATTCTGCTCGTTCACATCCACCGTCAGCCGGCCGTGCAGCCGGCGAGCGTGCGCCATCAGGGCCCGGCCCACCCCGGCGCCATGGCGGGCCGGATCGACGAAAAGGGCGTCCACGTGCGCCCCGGTGAGCGCCGTGAACCCCAACGGACCGTCCGTCTGATCAACATAAACCCAGGGCTCGGCGCCCGGCAGCCAGTCAGCAACCAGGGCGTCGATCCGGGCGAGGTCGCCCGGCGAGAGAAAGTCGTGGGTTGCGGCCACCGCCCTCCGCCAGATTTCGAGGTTGCGCAGCGCATCCCGGGCTGTGCCCAACCGGATCATGCTTCGGCTGCCGGGAGAACCAGCGCCACGCGCAAGCCGGGGCCGAAACCGCCGTATTCGCCCGGGCCCTCATCCAGCTGGACCCGACCGCCGTGGGCCTCCAGCACGGCGGCCACGAGCGACAGGCCGAGCCCCGAGCCAGCCTCGGTGCGGCTGTTGTCCAGGCGGACGAAGCGCTGCGTGACCCGGTCCCGATCGGCCTCGGGCACGCCGGGGCCGGTGTCGGTGACCGAGAATTCGATCTCTCCCGAGCTGCGCCGCCGGGCCCGCAGCATCACCGCCCCGCCGACCGGGGTGTATTTGATGGCGTTGTCGATGACGTTGGCCAGGGCCTGGGCGAGGAACGGCTGATTGGCCTCGACCATCAGACCGCGCTCGATCTCGGCGGAGAATTCCAGCCCCTTGTCCTCCGAAGCCGGTTCGTAGAGCTCGGCCATGTCGACGGCGAGATCGGCGGCGTCGAACAACTGGGGATCGGGCGTGCGGCCAGCCGCCGCCTGCAGCCGGGCTATGGCCAGCACGGTGTTGAAGGTCTTGAGCAGGTTGTCCGCCTCGTCCAGCGCCAGCTGCAAGGCGTCGACGCCGTTGATCCGGCCCGCCTCGGCGTCGATCAGGGACACCTCCAGCTTGGCCCGCATGCGGGTCAGGGGCGAGCGCAGGTCATGGGCGATGGCGTCGCCGGCGTGGCGGATCGAAGCCATCGACGCCTCCAGCCGGTCCAGCATGGTGTTCAGCCCGGCGCCGAGTTCGTCCAGTTCGTCGCCGGAGTTGCGCACCGGCGCCCGGGCCTTGAGGTCGCCCTCCTGCACCGCCGTGACGACCCGGTTGAGCCGGCCCATCGACCGTTCAAGATTACGGCTGACGAAGGCCCCGCCGGCCAGGCCGAGCAGCAGGACGATGCCCATGGCGCCCCACAACGCCTGGGTGAGGCGCGCCAGATAGGCCTCGGTGTCGCCCATCGAGCGGCCGACCAGCAGCATCTCGCCCCCGGACAGCCGCACCTGCACGCCACGCACCTGGGGTCGGGTGACCCGGCCCGCCGGGTCGGTGTCGGTGAAGGGGAAGGTGATCCACTGGCGGTCGCCCTGCATCGTCTCGATCGGCGACTGGCTGAGACTGCCGGTGGTGGTGCGCCCGTCCTTGTCGAGCAGGAGGTAGAGGAAGGCGCTGTGGGTCAGCGAGCGGTCGATCAGGGCCCGGTTGAGGGCGTCGAAGCCGCGGGCGTCGTAGATGCCCACCAGCACCTGCATCTCGCCGCGGACCTCGCGCTCGGCGTTGACCCGGGCCTCGGCGGCCGAGGCGAAATAGACATAGGCCAGGATGGCGCTGGCCGCCGCGGCGAACAGGGCGAGGAACAGCAGCGTCAGCCGGAACGGCGTACGGCGAAGGAGCGAGGGAAGCCGCATGGCGCGGGTTCAGACCTCCAGCCGGTACCCCGCGCCGCGCACGGTCTGCAGCATGGCGTGGTCGAAGCCCTTGTCGATCTTGGCGCGCAGGCGGCTGATGTGGACGTCGATGACGTTGGTCTGGGGGTCGAAGTGATACTCCCAGACCTTCTCCAGCAGCATGGTGCGGGTGACCGACTGGCCGGCATGACGCATCAGGAATTCCAGCAACTGGAACTCGCGCGGCTGCAAGTCGATCTCCTTGCCGCCGCGATGCACGGTGCGCGCGATCAGGTTCATCTCGAGATCGCCGACCTTGAGCATGGTGGCGACCGAGCCGGTCTCGCGACGGCGTGACAGGGCCTCGACGCGGGCGATCAGCTCGGAGAAGGCGTAGGGCTTGACCAGATAATCGTCGGCCCCGGCCCGGAGGCCCGCGACCCGGTCATCGACTTCGCCGAGCGCCGACAGGAACAGAACCGGGGTCTGGTCGCCGTCCTTGCGCAGGGTCTCGACCATGCCGATGCCGTCGAGCCGCGGCATCATGCGGTCGACGACATAGACGTCGTAGCCGCCCTTCTGGGCCTCCAGCAGGCCGAAGGCGCCGTCAACGGCGTGGGTCGGCTCATGACCGGCTTCGGTCAGCCCGCGAACCATGGCGGTCGCGGCCTCCGCGTCGTCCTCGACCACCAGAATACGCATGGAAAACCCCTCCGGATGCAGAATCGCCGCCGATGGTAGCGCATCGGCGGCGATCCCGGCAGTTAAGGCTTATTCAGACTTCGGGAGATCCATCACGATCGAACGGTTGCCCCCCGGGGTCCAGACCAGCAGGAAGACGCCGCGCCCCGCCTGGCGGGACGCCTGCACCGCCGCCTCCAGGTCCGCCACCGAATTCACCGGACCATTGCCGGCCCGCATGATGACATAGCCGGGCTGGAAGCCCTGGGCGTTTCCGCGTCCCGGCGCGGTGACCACCACCCCCGTCACGCGCTCCGGAATCTCGTAACGCTGGCGCAGGGCGGCGGTGAGGGGCGAGACCGTCAGGCCCGCGACCGCCGTGCCGCCCTGGACCGGGGCCGCCGGTTCATCCGGCTGCCGGCCCGCATTCAGTTCGGACAGCGACGGACGGGTGCCGGAGCGGGCGCTGACCGTCTGACGACGTCCATTGCGCAGAACCTCGATTCGCAGCGCGTCGCCGGGGCTGGTCTCCCCGATGCGTCGGGTGAGATCGCTGCTGTCCCGAACGGGCTGACCGTTCAGGCCGACCACGATGTCGCCGGCCTGGAGCCCCGCCCGATCCCCCGGTCCGCCGGGCGTGACGCTGTTGACATAGGCGCCGTCCCGGCTGTCGAGGCCCAGAGCCTCCTGATACTCGCGGCTGATCGGCCCGATCTCCACGCCGAGATAGCCGCGCTGTATGGTCTCGCCCCGCATCAGCCGGTCGGTGATCGGCTTGGCGACCGAGGCGGGAATGGCGAAGCCGATGCCCACCGAATTCCCCGTCGGCGAATAGATGGCCGAGTTCACCCCGATGACCCGGCCGTAGATATCGAAGGTCGGGCCGCCGGAGCTGCCGCGGTTGATGGCGGCGTCGATCTGCAGATAGTCGGTATAGGGCGTCGAGGCGTCGATGCCGCGGCCCTGGGCCGAGATGATGCCGGCGGTGGCGGTGCCGCCGAGTCCGAACGGGTTGCCGACGGCGACGACCCAGTCGCCCACGCGGGGCTGCGCCTGCTCCTCGAAGGTCACGAACGGGAAATCCGATCCCTCGACCTTGATGACCGCAAGGTCGGTGGCCTCGTCGCGCCCCACGACACGGGCGGTCAGTTCGCGCGAATCCGCGAGTTTCACCGTGATCTCGGTGGCGTCTGCGACAACGTGATTGTTGGTGACGATGTAGCCGTCCGCGGAGACGAAGAAGCCCGACCCGGCGCCCGAGCCGGTGATGCCTCCGTCCTCACCCTCTTCCGGCTCAGGGACCGGAATGGCGAACGGCAGGCCCGGAACCTGGATCAGACCGCCCTCGGGACGCTCGATCCGCGTCTTCACGTCGATCTGAACCACGGCCGGGGCGACCTGCTGGACGATGTCGGCGAAGCTGAGGGGAGCGCCTTGTGGCGGGGCGAAGGCCAGGCCCGCGCCGCCGGCGCTCGGGGCCAGGCGGCCGGACATGCCCGCGACGGGTCCCGCCTGCGCGCTCGGCCAGTCGATGACGCCGCCGGCGGTGGCGCCGGCCGCGAGAACCAGGCCGAACGTGGCCCCCAGCATGAATTCCTTACGCTTCATCATCGGAGTTCGCACGATCCTCTCATCGGGCGGCGCGCGCCCGTACAGTCCGTCAATATAGGCCGCCGGCTTCCTTCGCCAACGCCGTGGCGGCAGGATAGGTCCGTCGGGGCGTCAGTGGTCAGACGGCTTTGCGTCAGGATCACGGCGAAGATTGGCTTGCGCCACAATATCCGCGAGTTGCGCCTCCTCTTCCGGCGACAGGGCCATGGGCTCGACCCGGCGTCGGCGGGCCAGCAGCAGCGGGGCCGCCGCCACCGCCGCCATCAGGGCGAAGGGGCCGAACCACAGCAGCCAGGTCCCGGCGCGAACCGGCGGCCGGAACAGCACGAAATCCCCGTAGCGCCGGACCAGATCGCGTTTGATCTCGGCGTCCGAGCGGCCGGCGGCGATCTGTTCGCGCACCAGGCCGCGCATATCGGCGGCGATGACGGCGGGGCTGTCGGCGATGGCCTCGTGCTGGCAGACCACGCAGCGGATGCCGTCGAACAGGGCCTGCGCCCGGGCCTCCCGGGCGGCGTCCGGCAGCGGCCGGTCCGGCGCGGGCGGCGGCTCGGCGGCGATCATGCCGAGGGCGGCGCCCATACTGGCCAACGCGATCGGCAGGGTCCGTTTCATGGAGCGGCCTTCCGTTGGCCCACGCCCAGTCGCAGGCGCCGGTCCATCAGCGACAGCACCCCGCCCAGCGCCATGATCGCCGGGCCCAGGAAGATCAGCCGCGCCCAGGGGTTCCACCAGATACGCACATTCCAGGCCGGGGCGCCCGCCGCTGTCCGACCGCGCTCGCCCAGCACGACATAGACGTCGTCCAGCCCGCGGAAGTCGAGCCCGACCTCGGTCGTGGTCTGGCCGCCGGCGGGGAAGAAGCGGCGCTCGGCGGTGATCTCGCGCGGCGCAGCGCCGGAACGCAGCGCCACCGTCAGTCGCCCCTGCTCGGCGAGGTAGTTCGGGCCCTCGACGACCCGAACGTCTTCAAGCCGCGCCGTCCATGGACCCGCCTCGACCACCTCGCCGACCGCGATGGGCCGGGCCGCCTCGACGCGGTAGCCGGTCTCGACCACCGCACCCAGCACGAAGACTCCCAGTCCCGCGTGGGCCAGGGTCGTGCCCCAGGCGCCGAGCGGCAGGCCTTTCGCCCGGCGCAGGGTCTCGCCGGGAGAGGCGCGGAACAGGCGGGTGCGCTCGGCCGTCTCGGCCAGGGCGCCGAGAATCAGCCAACCGCCGAGCCCCACGCCGGCGGCCGACAACGCCCTGCGCGGCTCGAACATCAGCCAGCCCGCCAGCGCCAGCAGAATCGCCAGCCCGGCCGCCACGACGAGCCGCTGGGTCACGCCCTTGAGGTCGCCGCGTTTCCACGCCAGCAGCGGCCCGGCGGGCAGGATCAGGAAGGCCACGGCCATCAGCGGCACAAAGGTCAGGGCGAAATAGGGCGGACCGACCGAGATGGTCGAGCCGTTCGCCGCCTCCAGGATCAGCGGATACAGGGTGCCGAGCAGCACGGTGGCGCAGGCGGCGGTCAGGAACAGGTTGTTGAGCACCAGCGCGCCCTCGCGGCTGACCGGGGCGAACATGCCGCCGCCCTTCAGTTGCGGCGCGCGCCAGGCGAACAGGGCGAAGGCCAGCCCCGCCGTGCCGCCGAGGATGGCCAGCAGCATCATGCCCCGCTCGGGATCGACGGCGAAGGCGTGCACGCTGGTCAGGACGCCGGAGCGGACCAGGAAGGCCCCCAGCATGGAGAAGGTGAAGGCCAGCAAGGCCAGGAAGGTGGTCCAGCCCGCCAGCGCGCCGCGCCGCTCGGTGACCACGGCGGAATGCAACAGGGCCGCGCCGGCCAGCCACGGCATGAAGCTGGCGTTCTCGACCGGGTCCCAGAACCACCAGCCGCCCCAGCCGAGCTCGTAATAGGCCCAGAAGGCGCCGAGGGTGATGCCGACGGTCAGAAAGGCCCAGCTGGCCAGCGCCCACGGCCGCACCCAGCGGCCCCAGGCCGGCCAGAAGGCGGAATTGGCCCGCCCCTCGATCAGCGCCGCCACCGCCAGCGAGAAACAGACCGAGAAACCGACGTAGCCGGCGTAGAGCAGGGGCGGATGGACGGCGAGCGCCGGATCCTGCAGCAGCGGGTTCAGCGACGCGCCCTGGAAGGGGGCCGGGGTCAGCCGGGCGAAGGGGCTGGAGGTGAAGACGGCGAAGGCCAGGAAAAGCACGCCGAGCAGCCCCTGCGTGGCCACCGCCGACGTCTTCAGCCCGAACGGCAGGTTCCGCGCCCGGGCCAGAACCGCGCCGAAGCCGGTCAGGACCAGGCACCAGAGCACCAGCGAACCCTCGTGGCTGCCCCAGGCGCCGGCGACCTTGTAGAGCATCGGCTTGTCGGTGTGGCTGTTGGCGGCGACGTTGGCGACCGAAAAGTCCGACGTGACGAAGGCGAAGATCAGGCTGGCGAAGGCGATGGCCACGGCCAGGGCGGCGGCGATCGCGGCCCCTTGCGCGGCCCCCGCCAGCACCGGGCTGCGGCGCAGGCGTCCGGCCACGGCCATGCCGGTCTGCAGCGTGGCCAGCGCGAACGCGAGGATCAGGGCGAAGGCGCCCGTTTCAACGATCACGGCCGGTCCACGCCGCTTCCGGCCGCCGGCCCGCTCGAGGGCGCGGACTCCGCCGCGGGCCGCCACTCGCCCCTGGCCTTGAGCCGATCGGCCACCTCGCGCGGCATATAGGTTTCGTCGTGCTTGGCCAGCACCTGGGTGGCGCGGAAGCTGCGGTCGGGGAGGAAGGCGCCCTGCACCACAACCCCCTGCCCTTCGGCGAACAGGTCGGGCAGGTCTCCCCGGTAGATCACCCGGGTCGTCGCCACATTGTCCGTGACGACGAAGGCGACCTGGCCGGCGCCGTCGCGAAGGATGCTGCCGGTCTCGACCAGACCGCCCAGGCGGACCACGCGTCCGGCCGGCGCCTTGTCCGGCGTGGCTTCCGAGGGTGAAAAGAAGAAGGTCACGCTGTCACGCATGGCGTACAGCGACAGGCCGACCGCCAGCGCCAGCACCGGGGCTACGGCGATCACCACCCACAGGCGGCGGCGCGCCTTGGGCGATTTCGGCAGCCAGCTCACGAGGGCGTTCCGGCGGCGGGCAGACGGGCCTCCAGATCGATCCGGCGCGGATCGGCGGGATCGAGAACGGCGATCAGGGGCAGCCACATCTCGCGCACGCGCGCCGCATCGCCCCGCGCCAATGCGGCCTCGCCCAGGAAGAAACGGGCTCCCAGTTGACCGGCGTCGAGCCTCAGAGCCTCGGTGAAGGCGGCCTCGGCGTCGCCGTCGACCTCACCCTCATTGGCCCGCACGAGGCTCTCGCCAAGCCGCGCCCAGCTCCGGGCGTCGTCGGGCTGCACCGTCACGGCCCGGCGGAAAGCGGAGACCGCGCCGACCGGATCGCCGGCCTCGAACCGGGCCGCGCCCAGCATGGTCAGGGCCTGATGGTCGTTCGGGCGCTCTTCCACCACCCGGGCGACCACGGCGGCGATCTGCGGCGGTTGCAGTGTATCCAGCTGTGTCGCCCAGTCGTCGACCCGGCGCTCATAGGCCTGATCCGGCAGACCGGGCGCGCCAACCACGGCATACAGGCCGACCGCCGCGGCGACCGCGACGCCGATCCCGCCGAGCACCCAGAACCGGTCATGGGCGCCGGCGGCGACCGGAGCGATATCGCGTCGCCCCGACAGGATGCGGCGGCCCGCCTCGGCGCGGGCGGCCGTCCAGCCGGCCTCGTCCAGCAGACCGCGGGCTTTCAACCGGTCCAGTTCGGACAGTTCGACGGCGCCGGAGCCGGAGGTCGCTTCGCCCGCGTCCACGCCGCGCCGCGCACCAGCCAGCACCAGCAGGCCCGCGAGCGCCGCCAGCAGCGCCGTCATGATCCAGAACATCGTCATCGCCGGGCGATGTAGCCGATCAGGCGGCTCGCGACGAGGGCCTGGACCCGCCCTTGCCCGCCCCGGCCACCGCGGCGCGGCGACGCACCGTGCGGGCGGCGTCCTTCGCATCGATCAGATCGAGGCAACGGGCGGCCAGTTCGACCAGCCGCAGGGCGTTGACCTCGTCCGCCGCCTCGCCGTCGTTGACCACAAGCAGGGCCTGGTCGGCGTAGTCGGTCAGGCGGTCGGTCAGGGATTCGACCAGCTTCCGGCGGTCCGACTCCGCCCCGAAGATCGAGGCCGGACCACGCACGGCGCCGACCAATTTCAGCAGATTCCGCGCCGCTTGCACGGTCTCGCCCTGGACCGGCGCGGTGAGTTGCGGCGACTTGCGGGTCATCCGGCCTGAGATCTGGACCCGCTCCAGCGGCAGGGCCTTGTCCACGGCCCGGTCGGCGGCGCGCAGGAAGGCCGACAGCTGGCCCGCGATGCTGACGCGCGCGTCGCGCACCGACTTGCCCCAGACACTGAGCGGATTGAGGGTCAGGGTTACGTCCAGTTCGTTGAGAACGTTGGCGCACCAGGTCAGATCCTCGATGACCGGATCGACGGCGGCCAGGTCCGAACCCGGCCGGAACGCTCCGATCCGCGCCACCCGCGTATTGACGCCCGCGATCAGCCGCTCGACGAATCCGGACAGCTCCGAGGCGCTGAGAAAGCCCTCCTGTCCGGACGAACACGAGCTCTGGGTGATGATCCGCAGAATCAGGACGGCGTCGTCCAGATGGGAGAACAACATCTCCAACACCCGCTGGGCGCCATCGAGGTGGACCCCGGCGCAATCCTTGAGCAGCAGGCGCAGTTCGGCGATCTGGTCGCCGTCGGGGCGTTTCAGCCAGATCTCAAGCGATGGCAGGCCGCGCCGCGCCAGGTGAGCGAGATCCAGGCAGGCGGCGAGATCGGCCAGGCCGCCCGCGCGCCGCTCCGGTTCGTGGTCCGCGGGCCAGACCAGGTCCGGTCGGTCGCGCACGGCGGCGGCGGCGGCCAGGCAGATGCGGTCGCAGACGGCCACAGCGTCCGGCCCATCGCGGTCCAGCCGGGGCAACAAGGCGGGCTCGCGCGTCGATGCGGCCTTCCACAGGCGCGGCAGGACGACCGCAGGGAAGGTCATGGCCTCGACGCCGTCGGCGCGTGGCCTGAACATCGGCAGCAGGGGCGCCATCGCGATGCCGCGGCGGGCCCGGTCGCGGACCTCGCCCGCGAGCATGTCGCCGAGTTCAAGCGCCCGCGCGCCGGGCAAGGCCACCGCCACCGACGACAGCTTCACCAGCATATCGTCGGACGCCTGCTCGATCAGAGCAGCCAGGGCGACGCGATGGGCGACAGACAGCCCCGACATTCAGACACCTCGCGACCGGCCAATCGTCCAGCCCACGCCATGCTGCCCTCACGGAGTTAATATCCGCTATCCGACGATCGCTCAGGCCTCGGCGGAGGGCAGTTCCAGGACGGCCTTCAGTCCGCCGAGCTCGCTGTCCGCGAGCGAAATCCGTCCGCCATAGGCGCGAGTCAGTTCGACCACGATCGACAGGCCGAGACCAGAACCCGGCGTGTTCTCATCCATGCGGGCGCCGCGCAGCAGGGCGGCCTCGCGCTGCTCCTCCGGCAGGCCGGGGCCGTCGTCCTCGACCACGACCACCATCTGCCCCAGACCGGTCGGCCCGACGGAGACCCGCACCCGGCGCCTGGCCCATTTGCAGGCGTTCTCCAGAAGGTTGCCGAGAAGCTCCTGCAGGTCCTGCCGCTCGCCGCGAAACGCCAGTTCGTCCGGGGCGCGCCAGTCGATGACCACGCCCTTGTCCTCGAACACTCGCTCCAGCATGACCGCCATCTCGTCCAGGACCTCGGCGATGGGGGTGATTTCGCCCAGCATCTGGGCCCGGGCGGCGGCCCGGGCGCGGCGCAAATGGTGGTCGACCTGGGCCTTCATCACCTCGGTCTGCTTGCGCACCATATCCGGCAGGGGGCCTTGCTGGGTCCCGGCCTCGGCGAGCATGACCGACAATGGCGTCTTCAGCGCATGGGCCAGATTGCCGACGTGGGTTCGCTGACGCTCCACCGTCTCCTGATTGTGGTCCAGCAGCCGGTTGACCTGTTCAGCCAGTGGCTGGATCTCGAGGGGATAGCTGTGGGCGATCCGCCCGGCCCTGCCCTTGCGGACGTCGGCGATCTCATTGCGCAGGGCGTAGAGGGGGCGAAGGCCGATCTGGACCTGCAGAAAGACCGCGACCACCAGCCCCAGGCCGAGGATCAGCAGCGCCGTCCAGGTGAAGGTCGCAAACTGGCGGGTGTCGCTGTCGATGTTGGAACGGTCGATGCCGGCCAGGAAGACCACGGGCTGCGTCCGGCCCGGCAGCTGTTTCATGCTGGCGGCGACGCGCAGCGGCACGCCAAGCGGGCCTTCGCCGCCGGGGCGCAGGCCGTCGGGATCATTGTAGCTGATCGTGGCGCCCCGGGCGGCGGCGAGCCGGTCCGGCAGCTCATCCGGAATGGTCAGGCTCTCGCCGGCCAGCGAGGGCGAACGCACGAGGATGCGCAGCCGTCCGTCCGGTCCCGGTTCCGCCACGGCCCAGTATTTGCCCGACAGAGCGCGCAGGGTGCGGTCGTCCTTGACCTCGCCGACGGTCAGTGAGCCGTCCGCCCGGGCGTTGGAGGCGATGACCACCTCGTCGATCGTGTCGCCCAGGACGTTGCCGAGCCGGCGCAGGGCCGACTCCTGGTACTGGTTGGTCAGGGCCCAGCCGGTCAGGACCAGGGCGAGCACGATCCAGGCGGAGGCGAGCCAGATCAGGCGCCGCGTCAGGCTTCGGCCCGGGCGTCCGAACCAGCGGCCCCAGGTTCGCGGCGGATCCGCCGCTCCGGTCTCGACAAGGCCCCCCGAGCCGTCCGTCACGTCCCCTCGGTCTCCCCGGGCAGGGGCGTCAGCCGGTAGCCGAGGCCACGCACCGTCTCGATCCGGTCGGGACCGATCTTCTTGCGCAGCCGGCCGACGAACACCTCGATGGTGTTGGAGTCGCGGTCGAAATCCTGATCGTACAGGTGCTCGACCAGTTCGGTGCGGCTGATCACCCGACCCTGGTGCATCATCAGATAGTGCAGCAGGCGGTACTCCAGCGAGGTCAGACGCAGGGGCTCGCCGTTGACGCTGGCGCGCGCCGCGCGCGGGTCCAGCCTGAGGCCGCCGCAGGACAGGGTCGACGAGGCGATGCCGGCCGAGCGCCGCAGCAGGGCGCGCAGCCGGGCCAGAAGCTCCTCGGTGTGGAAGGGCTTGGTCAGATAGTCGTCGGCGCCGGCGTCGAAGCCGGAGACCTTGTCCGACCACGCGCCACGGGCGGTCAGGATCAGCACCGGTGTGGTCTTCCCGTCCCGGCGCCAGCGTTCGAGCACCGACACGCCGTCGATCTTCGGCAGGCCGAGATCCAGAACCACCACGTCGTAAGGCTCGGTGTCGCCGAGGAAATGGGCCTCCTCGCCGTCGGCGGCGTGGTCCACGGCGTAGCCGGCGTCTGACAGGGCGCCCTTCAGCTGGCGCGACAGATCGGCGTCGTCCTCGACAAGCAGCACGCGCATTCAGCGTTCTCCGATCACGCGGCCGGTGCGGCCGTCCACCATGATGTCCGCGACGCGGCCGCCGGGATACTCCCAGCGCACCACAATCGTGTCGCCGCGATCGCTGGCCCCCAGGAAACGGCCAGGGCGACCAGCGGAGGCGCGCTGGACGGCGGCCCCCACGCTGACACGCGGCGCCTGTCCCGACTGTTCGCGAGACGGCCGCTCGCGCCCGGGTTCGTTGCGATCCCCACGATCCTGCGAACCGCCGCCAGCGGCGGCGCGACGCTCCTGCCTCGCCTCGGCGCGGTCGCCACGATCCTGCGCCGCCGCGGACAGGGGCGCGGCGGCGAGCAGGGCGGCGAGGATGTAGGCGGGCATCCGGGTCATGGGCGACGGTCTAGGCCCCAGGCTCTGAACGACGGCTGAACGGCGAGTGTAGACATATTTCACCGTTGCCGCCGCCCCTCATCATCCCACTCCACGCGCGCGAGAGACGGCGCATGGATGCGTTGTCATCGACATGAACGCAAGCTGACACAAGCCGTTCAGATCGGGCTCAGGCGCGGGATGGTCTTGTCCATCAACGCAGCCAGCCCGGCGGCGTAGAACGCGAAGGACAAGACCGATGATGAAGAAAGCCCTCATCCCCCTGCTGGCCATCGCCGCGGCGTCCGTCGCGGTTCCCGCAGCCGCCCAATCCTATGACCGTTACGATCGCCAGGATCGCCATGAGCGCGGCGACCGGTACGATCGTGACGATCGGTCGGACTACAACCGCGGCGGCTGGCAGTCGATCAGCAACCGGAAACATCAACTGGACCGCCGTATCGACGTCGGCCTGCGCAACGGCTCGTTGAGCCGCCGCGAAGCGAGCCGGCTGAGCGCCCAGCTCAACAGCCTGGTCCGCCTGGAGCGCAGCTATCTGCGCGGCGGCCTGACCCGCTGGGAACGCAACGACCTTGATCGCCGCTACGATCAACTGGCCGTTCAGGTCCGCATCGAGCGCCGCGACCGCGACAATCGTCGCTGGTAAGGCCTGGCCTTTCCTCCCCGGAAGGTCCGAGGGGCGTCGTCCGCAAGGGCGGCGCCCCTTTCCTATGGAACGATGCGCAGCCGACTCTCGATCACGGTGGCGGCCCGTCCGCGCAGCAGCACCCGGTCACCCAGCGTCTCGGTCTCGATGTCGCCGCCGCGGCCGGGGAACACCTGCCGGAACCGCACCGCCGCCCGCCCGAGCCTCTCGGCGTAGAGGGGACCGAGGATGCAGTGCGCCGAGCCCGTCGCGGGATCCTCGTCGACGCCGCAGCCGGGGGCGAAGAAGCGGTCCACCACATCGACATCGTCTCCGGGGTCGGCGTCCGCGCAGACGATGATCTCGCCCGCCTCCCCGGCCTCGCCCTGCAGGGCGGTCAGCGCGCGGATATCGGGCTCGAGCGACCGTACCGCCTCCGCGTCAGCGAGGACGGCCACCAGATACCGCCCGGCCCAGACCTCAACCGGCTCGGCGCCCAGCGCCTCGGCCAGGCCGGCCAGGGGTCCTGTGCGGCGCGGCGGATCGGCGGGGAAGTCCATCTCGTAGCCCTCGCCGGCGCGGCGCACGATCAGCGGGCCGGAGCGGGTGTCGAAGGTCAGGGCCCCGGCGTTGGACCCGAGTTCCGTGATCAGGACGTGGGCCGAGCCGAGCGTGGCGTGACCGCACAGGTCGACCTCGCGTCCCGGGGTGAACCAGCGCAGGCCAAACCGCGCCGGGTCGGCGGTGCGCAACAGGAAGGCCGTCTCGGCCTGGTTGTTCTCCCTCGCCAGCGCCTGCATCCAGGCGGGGTCGGGCCAGGCGTCGAACGGCTCGACCACGCAGGCGGGATTGCCCCGGAAGGGGGCGGAGGCGAAGGCGTCGACGGTCCACTGGCGCATCAGGCGATCTCCGGCTCGACGATCGAGAGTTCCGGCCAGCGCGAGCGGGCGTTGGTCACAGCCCGGTCCCAGCCTTTGGCCAGGGGCCGGCTCGGGTTCGGGCGGAGGGTGAGCGAGAAGACGTCCTCCAGGCCGAAAGGCGCGGCGATGCTGATGGCGTCATCCTCCTCCAGCCGTACTCCCACGGCGAAGGCCGGAGCCACGAACCGCGCCAGGGCCTCGTCCGTGCCGGTCAGGGCGTCGTAGGGCTCGCCGAACTTGCCCTCGAACCAGAGATGGACGCGGGCCTGGTTGCGAACCTCGACCATGTCGCGGAAGGGCGGCTCGAAGGCGGCGGCGGCGCGCCGGATGACGGCGTCCTCGGCGTCCCAGCTGACGTCGGGATCGAAATAGCCGAGATCGTAGTCACGGATGCCGTAGCCGGCGGGCCGGTTGGTCACGGCGTTCCAGACGCTCTGATAGACGGCGCCGGAGAACACCCGCCAGTCGTTCAGGCCCAGACTGCGCACGGTTGTCAGAACATGCATCAGGCCCGGATCGGCGCGGACGATCGCGGCCAGCCGGGCGTCCAGATCGCTCATCGACCTTCCCTCAGCGGCCAGCCGTGGTCGAGCGGCCCATGCCCCTGCCCCAGCCCCGGGGCCCGGCGGATGGCCTCGGCGACATAGGCCCAGGCCTCGGCGACGGCCGCCTCCAGCGGCAGCCCCCTGGCCAGCCCGGCCGCGCAGGCGCTGGCCAGGGTGCAGCCGGTGCCGTGGGTATGGGGAGTGTTCAGGCGCGGTCCCTCCAGCAGGGTCTCCCCGGTCGGGGTCAGCAGCAGGTCCACGACAGTGTCGCCGGCGACATGTCCGCCCTTCATCAGCACGGCCCGGGCGCCCATGGCCAGCAAGGCTTCCCCCGCCCGGCGCTGGCCGTCGAGATCGGCGACGCCGAGGCCGGTCAGGGCCTCCGCCTCCGGCGCATTGGGCGTCAGCAGGGCGGCGCGGGGGACCATCAGGCTCCGCACCGCCTCAACCGCCTCATCCGGCAGCAGCGGCTGGCCGCCCTTGGCGATCATGACCGGATCAATCACGGCCGGCGCTTCCGACGTGTCGAGGATGGCGGCGACCCGCTCGACCACCTCAATCGAGCCGAGCATGCCGGTCTTGATCGCGTCGGCCCCGATGTCGTCGAGCACCGCCCGCGCCTGCGCCTCGATCAGGTCCAGCGGCAACGGGTGCACGCCGTGAACGCCGAGGGTGTTCTGCACCGTGATCGCGGTGATCGCCGTGGCCGCATAGCCCCCCATGGCCGTCACGGCCTTGATATCGGCCTGTATGCCCGCCCCGCCTCCGGAGTCGGAGCCGGCGATTATCAGGACGCGTCCGAGGAGCGAGGTCATGCGGACGGGATGGCCAATCCGGGGCGACTCGGCAACCCGTTTGCGTATATTGCATTTCGGCTATATTGCTGATAGCAGATATTCATGCACGCCGCCCTGCAAGCCCTTTCGGAACCGCATCGCATGGCCATCCTGTCCATGCTGGCCGACGGCGAACGTCCCGCCGGGGACTTCGTCGACGCCCTGCCCATCGCCCAGCCGACGGTGTCGAAACACCTGTCGGTGCTGCGCGAGGCCGGCCTGGTCACGGTGCGCAAGGACGCCCAGCGGCGGCTGTACAGTCTGAACCCGGCCCCGCTGAAGGAATTGGACATATGGCTGGCCCGGTATCGCCGGTTCTGGACCGATCGGCTGGACGCGCTCGAAGCCCATCTCGACAAGGAGTTCCCGCAATGACCGACACCCTGGAGACGCCCGTGCGCCTTGGCGCGAAGGCCGGAACCCTGCGCCGCATCGAGGGCGGCTGGGAGCTGCGGTTCGAGCGCCGGCTGCGTCATTCGCCGGAGCGGGTGTGGAAGGCCTTGACCACCGGCGACGGCCTCGCCTGCTGGCTGGCCGAGGCGGAGATCGAGCTGCGCCCCGGCGGCCGGATGGATCTCAACTTCCGCCAGCCCGACCACGAATTCATGCCCGACACGCCCGAGAGGCGGCTGCAGTCGAACGAGGTGCTGGTGGTGCGGCCGTTCAGCCGCTTCGAGCACACCTTCGGAAGCAATGCGGACTCGGTGGTGTCGTGGCGGCTGGAGCCGGATGGCGAGGGGACGCATCTGACCCTCGTCCACCGGCTGCCCGAGTCGTGGGCGAACGCCCGGAGCAACGTCCTCAGCGGCTGGCACCTTCATATGGAAGGTCTGGACGACGCGGTCCGGGGCGTGCGCCATTCGTGGGAATGGGACCGCTGGTTCGCCCTGCGCGACGCCTATGCCGCCGTGCTGACCAAGGAGGGCTGAGCGCATGACCGCTCCGGTCGCCTCCGCCGGCATGCTGATCCGACGCGCCGTCCCAGACGTGTTCGAAGCCTTCGTCGATCCGGCGCTCACGAGCCGGTTCTGGTTCACGTCGGGCAGCGGACGGCTGGAGGCCGGCGCGCGGGTCCGCTGGACCTGGGCGATGTACGGCGTCGGGACGGACGTCATCGTCAAGGCGGTGGAGCCAAACCGCCGCATCCTGATCGACTGGGACGTCGACAGCGATCCCACCGAGGTCGAGTGGCGCTTCGACGCGCGGGGCGAGCAGACGTGGGTCACCGTCGAGAACCGGGGCTTCAGCGGCTCCCCGGACGAGCAGGCGGGCAAGGCGCTGGATTCGACGGGCGGCTTCGCCCTGGTCCTGGCCGGAGCCAAGATCTGGCTGGAGCACGGGATCGACCCCGGCTTCGTCGTGGATCGCCATCCGCAGGCGCGGGTCGAGGGGTGGACGCCGTGAGCGATCCCGTCGAAATCCGGGTCGAGAAGCGTTTTCGCCATTCCCGCGAGCGGGTGTTCGACGCCTTCCTCGACCCGTCCCGGGTGGGCGACTGGCTGTTCCATACGCCCGAGGGGATCATGGAGCAGACCGACTACGACCCACGTCCGGGCGGTTCGTTCGCGATCTTCGAGCGGCGCGGCGCCGATCTGGCGCGGCATTTCGGGCGATTCGTGGAGATCGAGCGGCCGGACCGGGTGGTGTTCGACTTCTGGGTCGACGAGACGCCCGACGAGCCGACGCGGGTCACGGTGGCCTTCGCGCCCGACGGGGACGGCTGCGTGGTCACACTGACCCACGATCTGGCCGCGGCGTGGGCGTCGTACGCCCGGCGGACGACGGCGGGCTGGAGCATGATCCTCGACAGCCTCGCCGGCGTTATGGACCACGACTGAGGGAGTCCCCGCATGAAAGCCACGCCGTTCCTTATGTTTCAGGGCCAGGCCAGGGAGGCGCTGGCGCTCTACCGCGAGGCCTTTCCCGATTTCGAGGAGATCCTCTTGAAGGAGCATCCCGAGGGCGCCCAGGCCGGCCAGATCGCCATGGCCAGCATCCGGATCGGCGGCCTGGAAATCCGGCTCTACGACAGCCCGCCGGTGCACGATTTCACCTTCACGCCCTCGACCTCGACCTTCATCGACTGCGACGACGAGGCCCAGCTGCGCCGGCTGGCAGAGGTGCTGGGCGAGGGCGGCAAGGTGATGATGCCGGTCGACAACTACGGCTTCAGCACCCTCTTCACCTGGGTCGGCGACCGCTTCGGGGTCAGCTGGCAACTGAACCTCCCATAGGTCAAAGCGGGCCGCGGAAGACGAACCAGGCGCCGAGGGCGATGAAGCCGAAGCCGACGGCGTGGTTCAGGGTCAGCTTTTCGCCGAGATAGAGCACCGAGAAGCCGGCGAAGACGACGAGGGTGATGACTTCCTGCATCGTCTTGAGCTCGGCCGCGGAATAGACCTGATGGCCGATGCGGTTGGCGGGCACGGCGAGCCAGTATTCGAAGAAGGCGATGGCCCAGCTGATCATCACCACGACGGCCAGCGGCTTCGTCCCGAACTTGAGGTGGCCGTACCAGGCGAAGGTCATGAAGACGTTCGACAGGATCAGCAGCACGATCGGCGCGATGTACGGGCCGGTCAGCTGGGTCATCGCCCGCTCTCCGCGAGGATCGCCGCCTGGACCGCGAGCGCCTGGACCGTCTCGCGGACGTCGTGGACGCGGATGATCGCCGCCCCGTTGCGCGCCGCCTCCAGCGCCAGGGCCAGCGAGCCGCCGAGCCGGTCGGCGGGATCGGTGGCGGCCGGATCGACCGACTGGATGGTGCGCTTGCGGCTGCCCCCGTAGAGGACCGGGAAACCGAGGGCCGCCAGCCGGTCGAGATGGGCCGTCAGGGCGAGGTTATGGGCGGCCGTCTTGCCGAAGCCGAGGCCGGGATCAAGCCGGATGCGCTCGCGCGCCACGCCGGCGGCCATGGCGGCGTCAGCGCGGGCGGCCAGCCAGTCGGCGACCTCGGCGACCACGTCGTCGTAGTGCGGGGCGGCCTGCATGGTGCGGGGTTCGCCCTGCATGTGCATCAGCACGACGTCGCAGCCCAGATCAGCGGCGGTGGTCAGGCTGTCGGGCGCGAAGCCGAGGGCGGTGACGTCGTTCCACATCGTCGCGCCGGCGGCGACGGCGGCGCGGGCGACCCCGGGCTTCATGGTGTCGATGCTGATGGGCCCGGGCCAGCGGGCGCGCAGGCCCTCGATGACGGGAACCGCGCGGGCGATCTCGGCGGCGGCGTCGACGGGCCCGGCGCCGGGCCGGGTGCTTTCGCCGCCGATGTCGAGGATGGCGGCGCCCTGTTCGACCAGCCGCAGGCCGTGGGCCACGGCCGCCTCGACCGAGGCCAGCCGCCCGCCGTCGGAGAAGCTGTCCGGCGTGACGTTGACGATGCCCATCACCTGAGGGGTCATGACGACCTCCCCTGCGGATGGAGGGTTTCGCCGCGCCGGAGCATGTCGACGAACTGCGCGATCTTCCGGGCCCGGCCGGCCGGCGTCTTCATCGCCCCGGTGCGGAAGATCAGGGCGAAGCGGTTCTGGGCGGTCAGGGTTTCGAACATCGCTTTCGCCTCGGGCACGGCGTCGATCGCGGCCTGGAGATCGTCGGGAACGCTCGAACCCTTGACCCGATAGGCCTGCGCCCAGCGCCCGTCCGCCCTGGCGGCCTCGACCTGTTTCAGGCCGTGTTCGGTCATGCGGCCCTCGGCGATCAGGCGTTCGACATTGTCGACGTTGATCTGGCTCCACACGCTCTTCTTGCCGCGCGGGGTGTAGCGCTGGAGGAAGCTGACCTCGTCCAGGCTCTTGCGGATGCCGTCGATCCAGCCCCAGCACAGGACGACGTCGATGGCTTGCTTCGGCGTGATGGACGGCGTGCCGGACCTGACCTTGTAGATGCGGATCCAGACCTCCGGCTCGCGGTCGTGATGGTCGGCCAGCCAGGTGTAGAAGGCCTCCGCGTCGGCGAAGGCGTGGACGTGCGCCGGATCGACGACCACGGGCGCCATCAGTCCTTGCCTCCGATCAGGGCGCCGATGGCCTCGAGATAGGCGGCGAAGGCGCGGCGGCCGTCCGGGGTGATCGAGACCCGGGTCAAGGGCTTGTTGTTGAAGAAGCTCTTGGCGATGGCGACGTAGCCGGCCTCCTCCAGCTTCTTCAGATGGACCGAGAGGTTGCCCTGGGTGGCCTCGAGCACGGTCTTCAGCTCGGTGAAGTCGGCGCTGTCGGCGTCGGACAGATAGACCATGATCCCCAGCCGCATGCGGCCGTGGATGACCTCGTCGATGCGTCCGAGATCGGCCAGACCCATGGCGCGTCAGCCCGTCTTCCGGGCCGCGCGGGCTTCGCGAACCATGATCCAGCCCGGCAGGGCGAACAGGGCGAACAGGGCCACGGTGCAGACGCCGAGAAACCACATCGGCTCGCGCACAAGCAGGCCCAGGGCGACGGCGGTCAGCCAGCCGCCGATGGAGCAGGCCAGCATCCAGCCTTTCCGCTTCAGGCTCCAGGCGACGTACCAGGCCGCCGCCTGGAGGGCGAAGATCACCGCCGGATAGTAGAGCCAGATCGCGAAGTCCTGGTCCCGGACCGCGCCGAAGCCGAAGACGAGGATGACCGCCAGATTGGCCATGCCGCTGGCGCTGAAGGCGGCGTTCAGGATGCGGGTGGCCATCGGGCCGTGCAGGGTTCCGACCCCGTCCTTGCGGTCCCTGCGGACCGCCCAGGCCAGCACGGCGCAGAAGCTGACGGTGATCAGGACGAGAAAGCCGAGGTTGGCGGGACCCGGCCAGCGGATCAGTCCGGTCGCCTGGCCGATGTGGAACAGGCACTGCAGGCCATAGAGCAGGCCGCCGGCCAGATAGGCGACGCCGAGCGTGAGATGGGGCCGGCCGCCGCCTTCGACGATCGAGCGCATGAAGGCGAGATCGGCCTCGGCGGACTGCATTCGGGGGTTGGCGGACTTTGCGGACATGGGGGCGATTCTCCGGAACCGGCTCGCCCTTGGGGTGGACGAGCCCGGAGCGAAGTCGGTTGTGAAGGACTGATCCATCGCAACCGACTTCGCTCCGTTGTGAGTGTGGACCATTTTTTGGATTCGGATCGAATCGATCCGAAGCAAAAATGGTCCGGGGGTTGGCAAGCTATTCGGCGGGCGCGGGGGCCGGTTGGGCGACACGGCGCCGCCAGGGCACGCGGCGGCCGTTCAGCCATCGGCCCATGACGGTGTGGCGGACCAGAAGTTCGTAGCTGAGCAGCGAGACGGCCATGACGCCGCCGACCCCGACGCCGAGCTTGGCGAACCACGGCCAGGGCGCGTCCAGCATCAGCACCTGGCCGACCATGACCAGCGGCAGGTGGACGATGTAGACCCAGTAGGAGGCGTCGGCGAGGTAGCGGCGCACGGCGCTGTAGCCGGACAGGAAGCGCAGCGACAGGGCCGTCACGGCCAGCGTCGAGGCGAAGACGGCCAGGGCGTAGAGGGCGGCCGTCGGGGCCTTCAGCTGCGGGTCGATCATCGGCGTCAGGGGCGGCACGGGGCCGCCGGCGAGCACCAGAGCCGCGGCGCCTGCGCCGAGGGCCATGACGGTGAAGACCGGCCAGAGACGCTCGATGCGGCCGAGCAGGTCGCGGCGCCGGTCGAGCAGGACGCCGAGCCCGAAGGCGGAGCCGAAGGCCGTCAGGGCGGCGGGGTTGGGGACGAAGCCCCTGTCCGGGGTGGGGATGCCGAAGAAGGGGATCCAGTCGGGGGTGAACCAGAGGGCCAGCGCCAGCGGGGCGGCCATCACGGCGGGGGTCCACGGCCCGACGAGGGCGCCGGCCAGGCGGTCGAGGAGGCGGCCGGCCGCGCCGTCGCGGTCCAGGGCGGCGAAGGGCGCGCGCAGGAGGAGGACGGCCGCGTAGAGGATCAGCAGCACCCAGAGGAACCAGAGGTGCAGCAGCGGGAAGGTCTCGAGGGTCAGCGGCGGAGGCGGCGGGCCGTCGGTCGGGATGGCGCCGCCGTTGTCGATCGCCGCCTTCCAGACGATGACCGCGATGAAGGCGGGGAAGACGACCCACCACAGGCCGAACAGGGGACCGGCGATGCGTCCGAGCCGGTCGCGGATGAAACCCCAGGTCCCGCGACGGGCCAGCATCATGTGGGCGAACAGGCCGGCGATCAGGAAGAAGCTGGTCATCCGGAACAGGTGGATGGCGAAGAACAGGCCGGAGTCGACGGGCGAGGTCTGCTCGTCCGGGAACAGCCAGATCGGCGTCGGCATGTAGCTCATCGAGGCGTGCAGGACGACGCCGAGCAACAGGGCCCCGCCCCTCAGGGCGTCGAGGCCATGCAGGCGATCGGAACGGTCGGCAATGGTGGCGGACATGGGTCTCTCCCCTCTTGAGGAGATGCGGTCTACGACAGACTTGTTTGAAATGCAAACTTGTCTTTCAGATCATCGCCGGATGAGGAACGGGAGGCTGGGCGGAGCGCCCGGGCTTCCGCCCGGAGACCGTGGGGGTAGAGTTTGCGTTTCGGCAGAAGACAGACGCTCCGCACGGTCGGTTTTCGACGGGCGCGGAGGAAAGCCCGCTCTTTGCGGGGGCTCCGCTCTGCTCGCCACGGGCGGGGATGGCGACGACCATCTCCCGGACCGGCGCGGGTTCTGACTACCCCGCGCCCTGAGCCGCCGGCTTTCCACCGGTTCGGCTTCCGCTGCCGGCGTACGAAACGCTCCGGCGCGGCCCGTTCCTTCCGTCCCCGCCGCCGCTTCGGTTCGCCGGCCGAGCGAGCCTCCCTGCGACGGGACGGGCAATAGTATGCGGCCGGCGCCAGCTGTGCGCAGGAAGTGGGGTCGAGAAAAGGTCAGAGCGTTGATGCCGCCCGGCATTTTCCGCTGAACCCGACTATGGATTCCGGAATAGTCAGCACAGCGTCATGGCTGCCCCGTCTCCTCCCTGTTGCGAAGCAATGGGGAGGGGGACCGCGAAGCGGTGGAGGGGCCGCCAGACCGAGGCGCGGCCGTCGTCGGATCGCATGCGATCCGCCTCCACCCCTCCACCATTCCGGCTGAGTCGCCGGAATGGTCCCCCTCCCCATTCGCTACGCGAACAGGGAGGAGACAGAGGCCTAGTGAACCGTCGGCTGTTCGACGTCGACGCCGTCGGAGACCGGGGTGATCGGCACGGAGACCGAGGGGCCGGCGTTGGGGAAGTTGCTCTCGTCGCGGTTGGGCGCCAGCCCCTTCTCCAGCAGGTCCTTGATCTCCTGCCCCGACAGGGTCTCATATTCGAGCAGGGCCTGGGACAGTTTCTCGTGGTCCTCGGCCTTGTCCTTCAGAATCTTGCGGGCGACGTTCCAGCCTTCGGTGACGATGCGCTTGACCTCCTCGTCGATGATGCGGGCGGTCTCCTCGGAGACGTTCTGGCTGCGCGCCACCGAGTGGCCGAGGAAGACCTCCTCCTGGTTCTCGCCATAGGCCACCGTGCCCAGCTTGTCGGAGAAGCCCCAGCGCGTGACCATGGCCCGGGCCAGCTTGGTCGCCTGCTGGATGTCGGAGCTGGCCCCCGAGGTGACGTTCTCCTTGCCGAAGATCCTCTCCTCGGCGACCCGGCCGCCGGCCAGGATGGCGATGCGGTCGACCATCTGCTGGAAGCTGGTCGAATAGCGGTCGCCTTCCGGCAGCTGCATGACCATGCCGAGGGCGCGGCCGCGCGGGACGATCGTCGCCTTGTGCACCGGGTCGGCCATCTTGACGTTCATGGCGACGATGGCGTGGCCGGCCTCGTGATAGGCGGTCATCCGCTTCTCTTCGTCGTTCATGGCCATGGACTTGCGCTCGGCGCCCATCATGACCTTGTCCTTGGCGTCCTCGAAGTCGCGGTGAGTGACCATGCGCCGGTCCTTGCGCGCCGCCATCAGGGCCGCCTCGTTGACGAGGTTGGCGAGGTCGGCGCCGGAGAAGCCGGGGGTGCCGCGGGCGATGGTCTTGACGTTGACGTCGGCGGCCAGCGGCACGTCCTTCATGTGGACGCGCAGGATCTTCTCGCGGCCGTTGACGTCGGGATTGGGCACCACGACCTGGCGGTCGAAGCGGCCGGGACGCAGCAGGGCCGGGTCGAGCACGTCGGGCCGGTTGGTGGCGGCGATCAGGATGATGCCTTCGTTGGATTCGAAGCCGTCCATCTCGACCAGCAGCTGGTTGAGGGTCTGCTCGCGCTCGTCATTGCCGCCGCCGAGGCCGGCGCCGCGGTGACGGCCGACGGCGTCGATCTCATCGATGAAGATGATGCAGGGGGCGTTCTTCTTGGCCTGTTCGAACATGTCGCGGACGCGGCTGGCGCCGACGCCGACGAACATCTCGACGAAGTCCGAGCCCGAGATCGAGAAGAAGGGCACGCCGGCCTCGCCGGCCACGGCGCGGGCCAGCAGGGTCTTGCCGGTGCCGGGAGGGCCGACCAGCAGGGCGCCCTTGGGGATCTTGCCGCCCAGCTTCTGGAACTTGGCCGGATCCTTGAGGAAGTCGACGACCTCCTGCAGCTCCTCCTTGGCCTCGTCCACGCCGGCGACGTCGTCGAAGGTCTTGCGGCCCTTGTGCTCGGTCAGCAGCTTGGCCTTGGACTTGCCGAAGCCCATGGCCCCGCGCGCGCCGCCCTGCATCTGGCGCATGATCAGCACCCACAGGCCGATGATCAGCACGAACGGCAGCAGGCCGATCAGGATGCTGACGATCATCGGCTGGCGCGTGTTCTTGACGTCGACCTGGGCGCCAGACTTCTGGAGGCTCTCGACCAGGTCGCCGTTCGGGACCGGGGTGATGACGGTGAAGCTCTTGTTGTCCCGGGTCTTGACCAGCAGCGTCTCATTGCGGACCTCGACCGAGGCGATGGCGCGGGCCTCGCGGGCCGTGATCAGCTGCGAATAGCTCATCGGCTGGGGACGGGCGGAGGCCGCCTTCTGCCCCGGCGTCGTCATCGCGCCGCCGCGGTCCACCGCCACATAGAAGGCGAGCGCTCCCAGGATGACGGCGCCCCAGATGGCCAGATTGCGAAGATTCATTCTCGTCTCGATCCCTGGAAGCGCGGCGCGCTTCCCTATTCGGTGATGTCAGCGCCAGAAAATAGGTGGTTCCGGGGCGTAGCGCCATGCGCGCGCGGCTCCAGCTCCGTCTCGTGCGTCATTCGGTCCAGCGCAAGCGCCAGTCTCTCCTCGACCAGCGACCGCGTCATGGCCGCGGTTCCTGCAAGAACCGGCGCAGTCCCGCCGTTCCGGATCAGCACAGGCCAGCCGCCGCGCGCCGCCGGCGGCAGGGCGTTGAGCCGGGCCCGGTCGGCCTTTGACAACGCGGCCATTCGCCCGGCGGCGGCCGCGACGCTCCAGCCGGGTTCGGCGATGGTGACCGCCCAGCGCCCGTCCCAGACCGTCTCCTCGCCCGGCGTCAGCGGCAGGGGCGGCGCGGGGCGGCGGGCGAATTCGCCGGCCTCGCGGGTCACGAGGACTTGATCGGGGCCGGCCCCGATCCGGGCCCCGCACAGGGTGGCGGTGAAGACATCCCCCGCCCTGAGCCGGGCCAGCAGCCGCTCGAGCCGGTCGCCGCGCGGAGGCCGGTCGGAGCCGCCGGCGCAGACGAGGACGGCGGCGAGGGTGAAGGCATCGACATGCCGATCCAATTTCAACGCCCCCTCTCCCAATGGGAGAGGGCTTGAGCGCACGGCGGCGAAGCCGTCGTTCTGGCGCTCAAGGGTGAGGGGCGGCTGCCCGGGGACGGCTTCGCCGCTCAAGCAGTCGACCCTCATCCGCCCCTCCGGGGCACCTTCTCCCAATGGGAGAAGGGAACGACGTGCACGGCTCCGCGCGTACCGCAGGTCCTCGTTGGCCGGATCGTCGATCCAGTCCGCGCCCCGCTCCGTCAGCCAGGCGCGCAGGTCGCCCCGCCCGACGTCCAGCATCGGCCGCAGCAGCATCAGGCCCCGGCCCGCGGGCCAGGCCGGCGACGGCGACCAGTCGCGCAGCCGGCCCAGGGTCGAGCCTTCGGCCCGCATCAGGTCGGCTTCGGCCACGTCGTCGGCGGTGTGGGCGAACAGGACGACCCGGGCCCCCTGCTCCCGGGCGGCGTCGGCGATCAGGCGGTGGCGGGCGGCGCGGGCGGCGGCGGGCAGGCCGGTCGCCGGCTTCGGCCCGCGCCAAGACAGGCCCCGCCAGTCGGCGCCGGCGGCGTGGGCGACGTCGCGGGCGAAGGCGGTCCAGCGGGCGCTGTCGGGATTCAGGCCGTGGTCGACCGTGAGGGCCAGCAGGGACCGGCCGTTGGCGCGGGCCCACCCGGACGCGACATCGAGCAGGGCGACGGAGTCGCCGCCGCCGGACAGGGCGAGGGCGACGGGGCGGTCCGAATGAATCTCAAGCCGGGCGGTCAGCCGTTCGCGGACCGGGGCGATCCAGGCCGGGGCGATGGGGCTCAGCCGGCTCTCCGGGCCGCCGGACAGGCGAAGCGGGTGCGCAGCTCGCCGGCGCGGGTGCGCAGGGCGGCGCTGCCGGCGGCGGCGTAGCGCCGGTCGAACTCGCCCAGGGCGGTGCAGGCCTGGGTCTTGCGGTCGGAGGCGTTCAGGGCCGTGGCCAGCTCGAGCACGGTCCCGCCCGCCCACGGCGCGGTCGGCCAGCCCTCGAGGGCCGCCGCGTAGAAGGACACGGCGCCGGCGTGGTCGCCGGCCGAGACGCGCAGATCGCCGAGGCGGGCGTTGGCCTCGCGGGCCTGGGGCGTATCCGGCCAGGCGAGCGCCACGGTCTGCAGGGCGCGGTCGCCCATGGCGGGATCGGAGGCCGCCAGCCGCACGGCGGCGGCAAGGTCCCGGGCCGCGTCGCCGGTCGGGGACGTCGAGCTGATCGGGGCGTTGAGCTCGGCCTCGCGCTCGGCGGCGGCGGCGATGTCGCGCAGCCGGGTCTCGGCCGTGCGCAGCCGGGTGTTGAGGGCGGCGTTGTCGCGCGTGGTCTCGTCCAGCTGGAAGGTCAGCCGCTCGAGGTCGCCGTTGACACGCTGCAGGGTGGCCTCGAGATCGGTCAGGCGGCGATCCATGATGGTTACCCGTCCGGTCAGGGCGACGACCTCGGGATCCGGCTCGACGATCACCGGCTGGCCGGCGGCGTTCCTCTGGGTCAGGGCCCGCTCGATGCGGCGGACGTTGCGGTCCAGCTGGTCCAGCCGGCGCTTGTCCCACTGGATCGGCTCCATGGGCGTGGTCTGGGCCACGACCGTGGTCGTGCCGAGGATGAGGGCGACGCCCAGCACGGTGACGAGGGCGTTCTTCGAACGGAGGGCGGGGGGCAGCGTCAGCATGGTTGTTTTCGTCCCACCGATTTGAGGCCGCCGCAAGGCCGTGCGCCGGTCATGAGAAAGGGCGGCCGTGGCGCGGCCGCCCCTCCGATAGTCACCCGCGATCGGATCAGCGCGTGGCGCCGCTGACGATGGCGGTGTGGGCGTTGCGGTTGCGGGCCCAGGCTTCCTCGTTGGAGCCGGCCGCGATCGGCCGTTCCTTGCCGTAGCTGATGGTGTCGATACGGGCGGCCGAGACGCCGCGCTGGACCAGATAGCTGCGCACCGACTCGGCGCGGCGGGCGCCGAGGGCGAGGTTGTACTCGCGGGTGCCGCGCTCGTCGGCATTGCCCTCGATCCGGACCGTGACCGACGGATAGCGCTGCAGCCACGCCGCCTGGGCGTCCATGCGCGGGAAGGCGTCGGGGCGGATCTCATAGCTGTCGAGGTCGAAATAGACCCGGTCGCCGATGTTGACGACGAAGTCCTGCTCGGACCCCGGCGCGCCGGCGCCCAGGCTGCCGCCGTCGACCGGACCCGTGGGGGCGGTCGGATACTGCGGTCCGACCACCGGCACGGTCTCGCCGGTGGCCGAGTCGACCGGGCGGCGCGGGGTGCAGGCGGCGATCGCCGTCACGGCGACGCCCACGGCGGCCAGACGAACGAGGGTCGAGGTCTTCATCATCGGTTGTCTCCTGGTGCGAGGCCTCGGCCTCCAGCTTTGCTATAATCGTCGGGTACTGCCGCGCCAGCGATTTCGCCAGTCGCGATAACGCGGAATTGAGCCCAAAGGCTCCGCTTGAACTCAGGTGGAGCAGCTGTCGGGGCCGCCGCCTCCGAGGTTGGAGGGCTGTTCGTCCAGCAGGGGCGACCAGGCCGGGTCGGTGCCGCGGCCGGCGTAGCCCGCCTGGCTGACCACCCGCCCGGACAGGTCCACGGTCCACAGGCGGGTGTCCCCGCCCGGCGACTGGCGCGCGAACATGATGTAGCGGCCGTTCGGGGCCCACGAGGGCCCTTCCTCGAAATAGCTGGACGACAGGATGCGCTCGCCCGTGCCGTCGGGGGCCATGACACCGGTCGAGAACCGCCCGCCGCCCTGTTTGGTGAAGGCGATCAGGTCGCCGCGCGGGCTCCAGTTCGGGGCGGTGTAGATGCCGCCGCCGCGGGAGATCGGGCGCTGGCCCGAGCCGTCGGCGCGCATGACGTAGAGCCGCGCCGAGCCCGAGCGGTCCGAGGTGAAGACGATCTGGCTGTTGTCCGGGCTGAACGACGGCGAGGTGTCGATGGCCGGATCGTTGGTCAGGCGGCGCACCTGCCGGCTGGCCAGATCCATCACATAGACGTCGGTGTTGCCGCCGCGAATGATCGAGAAGGCCATCCGGGAGCCGTCGTTGGAGAAGCGCGGGGCCAGCACCTGGCCGTCGAACTCGCCCAGCGACTCCCGGCGGCCGGTCGACAGGTTGAACAGGTAGATGCGGCTGTAGTCCTTGCCCAGCGCCACATAGGTGATCTCGTTGGGGTCGTTGAGCGAGAAGCGCGGCGACATGATGATCTCGTCGCCCTGGGTCAGGTAGACGGGGTCGAAGCCGTCCTGGTCCGAGATGGCGAGTCGCGACAGGCGGTTCAGCTGGGTGCCGCTCTCGGAGACGAACAGCACGCGGCTGTCGAAGAAGCCCGTCTCGCCGGTCATGCGCTGGTAGACCAGGTCGGCGATCTTGTGCCCGATCCGGCGCCATTGCTCGGGCGTGGCGGTGAATCGGTAGGAGACCAGCTGGCACTGGCGGTAGGGGTCGTAGAGGCGGAAGCCGAAGTCGTTGCGCCCGTCGGGCCGCGGCGTCACCGAACCGTAGAGCACCGCCTGCGCCCCGATCGAGGTCCACTGCGGGAAGTTGGGGGCGTTGGCGAGGGTCAGGCCGGTCTCGACGAAGCTGGCCGGATCCAGCGGCTCGAAATAGCCGGAGCGGCGCAGGTCGGCGCGGATCACGCCGGACAGGTCGGCGCCGTTCTGGCCGTCGAAGGTGGCGACGGCGATCTGGAAGGGGCGGAGGTTGGCCTCCGTGATGTCATAGACCTGCTGCTGCCCACCCGGCGTCTGCGGCCCGCCCTGCACCTGCGCGAACAGCGGGGTCGCGGCCACGGTGACGCCAAGGACGGCGAGAAGCTTCAGGGCGATCAGAGGTCTCATAAGGTTCCGGTCCGTTGATAGATCAGAGCGTCACACAGAGTCGGCACAATGAGGCGACTTTCGGGCTGCGGAGCCCTGATGACTATTGATTTGCACATACGACGTCAGCCCTGAAGCGGAAGCTGAGGGTCTGCTCCGTCCATCCCTCCGGCAAGCGGAACGGTTGGGCCGCCGCGATGGCGCGCTGCATGGTGTCGACCGCGCTTCGCCAGGCGGCGCCGCTGCCCTGGGCCGAGAAGTCCGGGCCGTCCGTCACCCGCCCGTTGGCGCCGATCCGCATGGTGACCGGCACAATGAGGTCGCGGGCGCCGGGCAGATCGCATTGGAAGTCCCAGCGAGAACTGATCTGGCCCGAAATGTTCTGGATCTGCGGCCCGGTCGCACGACCGGCCGCGCCGTTCCCGCGGTCTCCGCTCGGCGGGCGCGGCGGGCGTGACGGAGCGGGTGACGTGGTCGGCCGTTTCGCGAGGGCGCCGAGGTCCAGCGAGTCCTCGCGCGGCGGCGTCGGCCGCGGAGGCGTCGGTCGGGACGGCGTCGGCCGGGGCGGCGTCGTCTTCTGCGGCGGACGGAGAGTCGGCGACGGCGCGGGACGCGGCGGGGGCGGAGTCCGCGGCGTGGGGACCGGCGTGGGCGGTTCCGGCTCGGCGACGTCCGCAGGCGCCTCGGCGGCCGGTTCATCGGAGGGTGCATCAGCCGGTCCGGCCGGGACAACCATCTCGGAAATGATCGATACCGGCACGCTGTTGGTCACCGGCAAGGACGCCCGCTCGCGCGGGCTCAGGCTCAGGGCCAGCACGACGGCCCCGACCACCATGAAGTGGACGACGATCGAACCGATCAGAGCCGAGCCGGGACGCTCCAAGGTGTCACTCCTCCCCGGAGGCGGCCGGCAGGGACGAGACCCCGGAGGTGTCGGTGATCAGGTTCAGCTTGGTGAAGCCGGAGGTCGAAAGGCGCGCCATCACGCGCGCCACCGCCTGGTAGGGCGCCCGCCCGTCGGCCCGCACGAAGACGGGCTTGGTCGTCGCATCAGGGCCGCCCTCCTCCGACACGTGCTCGACCAGCCGCTCCCAGGAGGTCGCGCCCTCGCCGACGAAGATCGCGCCGTTGCGGTCGATCGAGACCGTCACCGGCTGTTCGGACACGTCGACCGCGCTGGCCTCGGTCCTGGGCAGTTCGACCTCGACGCCGGTGGTCAGCAGCGGGGCCGAGATCATGAAGATGATCAGCAGCACCAGCATCACGTCGACCAGCGGCGTGATGTTGATCTCGCTGAGGGGCCGCTTGCGGGCCCGTCTGCGGCCCCGGACGTGTCCGCCCGCGCCACCCGTTCCGCCCATGGCCATGCTCAGAGCTCCCGGCGGCTGTAGTCGGCCGAAGTCTGCGGCGACGGGCTGGCCGGGCCGCCCAGCCGGCGCGCCACGGCGGCCTGGAGATCGTCGGCGAAACTCTCCAGCCGGCCGGTGAACTTGCCCGCGTCGATCGAGAATTTGTTGTAGGCCATATAGGCGGGGATGGCGGCGGCGAGGCCGAGCGCGGTGGCGAACAAAGCCTCCGAGATGGCGGGGGCCACGGTGGCCAGGTTGGTGTTCTGCGCGGCGGCGATGGCCCCGAAGGCGTTCATGATGCCCCAGACCGTGCCGAACAGGCCGATGAAGGGTGACGAGGTCGCGACCACCGACAGGACGCCGAGGCCGGCCTCGACCCGCTGACCCTCGCGCGCGATCAGGCTGTCGAGGGCCCGGTCGATGCGCGCCATCAGCATATTGCCCTGCCCTTCGGTCAGCGGCCCGCGCGTGCGGGCCTCGCGCCAGTCGCTCAGGGCGATGACCAGCATGCGCGGCAGCGGATGGACGGGATCCGGCCCGGCCTGCGAGGCGATCTCCTCGAGCGGGCGGCCGGAACCCACGGCCTTCTCGAACGCCGTGGCCTGGCTGTTCAACGTGGCGAAGCGGACCGCCTTGTCGATGATCACGGCCCACGACCACAGCGAGGCGACGGCAAGTCCGACCATGATGACCTGCACGACAATATCGGCCTGCATGAACAGGGTCACGGGATTCAGCATCGTCGATGCGTCGGCGGCGGTGGTCATTCGGTCGTCCTCTTTCGTCCGGGCGTCCTGTGCACCGGACGGGCGTGGCGGATGTGTGGCGATTCAGGCGGGTCTAGCGGGGTGCGGCGGGTTCGTCACCCGACTGCATCTGACAGGTGTGTGAATGGTCTAGCTTGAAGGCGCCAGCCAGGGCTGGACCTTCCCCACCAGAAGCTTCGTCGGGCGGCGCGCGCGGCCGTCCAGGTGGATGCAGACCACCTCGACCTCGGCCCGGCAGAGATCGTCGCCGCCGCGCGCGATGACCTGGGAGATCAGCAGCCGGGGCCCCTTGATGGCGCGATAGCAGGTGCGGACCAGCAGTTCGTCGTCGATCCGGGCCGGCTTGAGGAAGTCGAGCGTCATCTTCGAGATCACGAAGGCCATGGGCTCGTCGCCCTCCAGCAGCTCGGCGTGGCCGACACCCATCAGCCTGAGGGCGTCGGACCGGCCGCGCTCGAAATAGCGGACATAGGTTCCATGATAGACCAGACCGGTGAAGTCCGTGTCCTCGTAGTAGACGCGGACGGGCAGGCGATGCTCGCGACCCTCGAAACGGCCGGCGTTGGGACGGTCGGTCATGGCCGCGCTCCGCTCGCGCCGGGCGCGCGGGTCAGGAAGCCGGGGCAGACGTCGCGCAGCATCTCGTCGAACTCGGCCTTCAAGGGATCGGTCTCCAGCAGGATGCGGTTGGGCCGCGAGATGAACACGACCAGCTGGTCGTCGGTCGAGACATAGCCGCACACCGCCCGCCGGCGGCCTGTCTCCGTATAGCGGACCACGGCGTCGGGCCCGATGTGCTCGCCGAGCTGGGCCCGGGCCCGATCCTCGGCCGACGGCTCGCCGCCGCCGAGGCCGCCGCTTCGGGTGAAGAGCCACAGCAGCAGCACGCCCAGGGTCAGCACCGCGGCGCCCAGCACGGCGATCAACCGCTCGACCCTGATCTTGCGTGGCGCCATGCCGTCTCCGTTCACGGCCAAGCATGACGGGGTTCGCATTCAAGGTGAAGCCCGCCGGCGGATTGGCCGGCGTCCGGCGGAATGCTAGGGCTGGACCACAACTGGGAGGGGATCATGCGACGCAGCGCTCTGACCTTGGCGGTTCTGGTCCTGGGGATGGGGGCCGCGGTCCCCGTTCAGGCGCAGACGCCGCCCGCCCCCGCCGCCGCCGTCGCGGCGCCGGCGAGCCTCGAGGAGGCGATCCCCGTCATCGACGCGGCTTTCGACCATTGGCAGGCGAACGCCCGCGCGCCGGGGCTGGTGTACGGCATCGTCCGGAACGGCGAGATCATCCATCTGCGGGCGACGGGGGTGCGGGCCGTCGACGGCGCCGCCGTGACCCCCGACACCCTGTTCCGCATCGCCTCCATGTCCAAGGCCTTCACCGCCCTGGCCATCCTGAAGCTGCGCGACGAAGGCAAACTGTCGCTCGACGCCCTGGCCGAGACCTATGTGCCGGAGCTGGCGGCCTGGACCTATCCCACCGCCGACTCCCCGCGCATCCGGGTCCGCGACCTGCTCAATCATACCGCCGGGTTCGTCACGGACGACCCGTGGGGCGACCGCCAGCAGGTGCTGACCGAGGCCGAGTTCACGCAGATGCTCCGGGACGGCGTGCCCTTCACCCGCGCGCCGCAGACGGCGTTCGAATATTCCAACTTCGGTTACGCCCTGCTGGGCCGGATCGTCACCAACGTCTCGGGCCGGCCCTACAACGACTATATCGAGGCCGAGATCATGCGGCCGCTGGGCATGACCTCGAGCGGCTATGACGTCTTCGCGGCCCCGCAGGAGCGCCGCGCCCTCGGCTATCGCTGGGAGAACGACGCCTGGCTGCGCGAACCGGACATGCGGCACGGCGCGTTCGGATCGATGGGCGGGGTGCAGACCAGCGCCGAGGATTACGCCCGCTGGATCGCCTTCCTGCTGTCGGCCTGGCCGGCGCGGGACGAGCCCGAGACCGGCCCGGTCCGCCGCTCCACGGTGCGCGAAATGGCCCAGGGCTCGAACTTCGTTTCGCCGCGCGGCCGGACCGGCCCCGACGGCCAGCCCTGCGCCGGGGCCGGGGCCTATGGCATGGGCCTGCAGGCGATCGTCGACTGCGAGCTCGGCGTCTATCTGGCCCATGGGGGCGGTTATCCGGGCTACGGCTCCTTCATGATCCTGATGCCCGAGCGGGGGACGGGCCTGTTCGCCTTCGCCAACCGGACCTACGCCGGGCCGTCCGGCCCGCTGATGGATGCGGCCACGACCCTGGTCCGGTCTGGAGAGGCCCCGGTGCGATCGGCCGCGACCAGCGCCGTACTGGCGGAACGCTACGCCGACGTCGGGCGGATCTGGGCCGCCGGGGATGTGACGGCGGCCGGCGACCGGCTGGCCATGAATTTCCTGATGGACCGTTCAGCGGACTCGTGGCGCGCCGTGCTGACGCAGTTGAAGACCGACGCCGGCGCCTGTGTGACCGATGCGCCGGTCACGCCGACGGGCGCGCTGTCCGGAAGCTTCCGCTGGACCTGCGACAAGGGCCAGATCGACGGCCGTGTGCTGCTGGCCCCGACCAATCCCGCCACGATCCAGGCCGTGAATTTCCGGCTGAGCCCGACGCCGGCGCCGGCGCCGCAGTAGCTATTCGAACAGGCCGCCCTGCCCGGCCGTCGCGGGCCGGGGCGGTTCGGTCAGGCCGAGGTGGCTGTAGGCCCTTGCACAGGCCATCCGGCCGCGCGACGTGCGCTGGATGAAGCCCTGCTGCAGCAGATAGGGCTCGATGACGTCCTCGACGGCGTCGCGGGCCTCGGCGATGGCGGCCGCGAGGGTGTCCATGCCGACGGGACCGCCGCCGTAGTTCTCGATCAGCGCCTTGAGGAAGCGGCGGTCGTTGGCGTCGAGGCCGGCCTCGTCGATCTCGAGCCGGCTGAGGGCGCGGGCCGCCGCCAGCCGGTCGATCGAGGTCGCGCCGTCGGCGGAGGCGAAGTCGCGCACCCGGCGCAGCAGCCGGCCGGCGACGCGGGGGGTGCCGCGGGAGCGGGAGGCGATCTCGCGGGCGCCGTCCTCGGCGATCGGGGCGCCCATCTTGCGGGCCGCGCCCATGATCACCTTCACCAGCTCGTCCGGGGTGTAGAATTCCAGCCGCAGGGGGATGCCGAAACGGTCGCGCAAGGGCGTGGCCAGCAGGCCGGCGCGGGTGGTGGCGCCGACGAGGGTGAAGGGGGCCAGATCGATGCGCACCGAGCGCGCCGAGGGGCCCTCGCCGATGATCAGGTCGAGGACGTGGTCCTCCATGGCCGGGTAGAGAATCTCCTCGACCGCCGGGGCGAGGCGGTGAATCTCGTCGATGAACAGCACGTCGCGGGGTTCGAGATTGGTCAGGATGGCCGCCAGGTCTCCCGCCTTAGCGAGGATCGGGCCGGAGGTGGCGCGGAAGCCGACGCCGAGCTCGCGGGCGACGATCTGGGCCAGGGTGGTCTTGCCGAGGCCGGGCGGGCCGAACAGCAGAACGTGGTCGAGCGACTCGCCGCGCCCGCGCGCCGCCTCGATGAAGACCTTGAGATTGCCCTTGGCCTGCTCCTGGCCGACGAATTCGGACAGGGTCTGCGGACGCAGGGCGCGGTCGTAGGTTTCGCCGGGGGCGGGCGATGCATCCACCAGCCTGTCCTCAGTCATGCCCATACCCGCTCATCCCGGCGAAAGCCGGGACCCCGTTCTGTCCAGCATGACACCCCTGCTTCCGGGCGACCGGCCGACCGGCGATCACGAATGCTACATCACCCAAAGCACTGGGTCCCGGCTTTCGCCGGGATGAGCGGAGAGAGAAAATCACCGCCCCAGCTCCTGCAGGGCCGCGCGGATCACCGCCGACAGTTCGGCGTCGTCGCCGAGGCGGATCAGGGCCTGGTCGACGGCGCGGCGGGCGTTGACCTCGGCCACGCCGAGGCCGAGCAGGGCCGAAACGGCCTCGCCGGTGACGCTGGGCGCCGGCGCGGGCGCCGCATGCACGCCCCCCGCGGACGGGGTGAAGCTGACCTCGCCGAGCGGCTTGCCCTTGAGTTCGGTGACGATGCGCAGGGCCAGCTTGGGGCCGACGCCGTTGGCGCGGGCCACGGCCGCCTTGTCCTCGCGCGCAACGGCCGCCGCGAGATCGCCCGGAGGCAGCACGTCCAGCACGGACAGGGCCGCCTTGGGGCCGACGCCCTGGATGCCGGTCAGGGTGGTGAAGGCGCGGCGCTCGTCGCGGGTCAGGAAGCCGTAGAGGCGCGGCCCGCTCTCGGCGTTCCAGTTCGATTCGATATGCAAGGTCGCCTCGTCGCCGGGGGCAGGCAGACGCTGCAGCGTGCGCGCCCCGCAGGCCACGACATAGCCGACGCCGGCGCAGTCGATCAGGCAGTGGTCCGCCTCGACCTCGGCCAGCACGCCTCTGAGCCGCCCGATCATGCCGCCCCCGCCAGCAGGGCGCGCTTTCTCAGCTGCGCATGGGTGATGGCCACCGCCAGGGCGTCGGCGGCGTCGGCCTTCACGTCGCCGGCCGACGGCAGCAGCCGCTTCACCATGAAGGCGATCTGGGTCTTGTCGGCGTGGCCGGCCCCGACCACCGCCTTCTTGATCAGGTTGGGCGAGTATTCCGCCACGCTGAGCCCATGCCGGGCCGGGGCCAGCATCACCGCCGCGCGGGCGTGGCCCAGCTTCAGCGTCGAGGCCGGGTTCATGTTGACGAAGACCTCCTCGATCGCGGCTTCATCACAGTCGTAGTCCGCGCAGACCGCGCCCACCGCCTCGAGCAGGTGCAGCAGCCGTTCGCTGAACGGCGCGCTTTCCGGCGGGGCCACGACGCCGTGGGCGATCCAGCGCAGGCGCGAGCCCTCGGCCGCCACCACGCCCCATCCGGTGCGCCGCAGGCCGGGGTCCAGACCGAGAATCCGAGTCGCTTCGTTCGTCATTCGTTCCAGTCATGCCCCAAAGAGGGTTAGCGGACAATGACCGGCTTTATTCGTCGCGCGGAAGCACCGAGAATCCGGCCAGGCCCTCCTGACCGCACAGCTGGGAGACGAGGGCGTCGACATCGACCGGCATCGGGCCCTTCACCTTCATATGGTGCTCGTGGATCAGGCAGTCGGGGCTCATGACGTGGCCGATCCGCACTGCCTTCAGCCCCCGCGCCCGCAGCAGCTCGCGCAACGCCGGCTCGCCGGGCGCGGCGCCCTGTTTCCAGCGCAGCGTCACGTCCATGACGCCGACGTGGGGCAGTTTGGCGTCGAGCAGACGCAGCACGGCCAGCACCGCCAGGGTCGCTCCGGAGCCGATCAGGGCCAGCTGCAGCATGCCGACGCCGTAGAGCACGCCGATGGCCGAGGTGACCCACAGCGACGCCGCCGTGGTCAGGCCGTGCACCGAGAAGCCCTCGCGGAAGATCACTCCGGCGCAGAGGAAGCCGATGCCGGTCAGCAGGCCGTGCGACATCCGGGTGGGATCGATCACCACCGTCTGGTCGGGCAGGGCGATGAAGTCCCAGGTCGCCTGGTGCATGGCCGCCAGCATCAGCAGACAGCTGGTCAGGCACACCAGGATATGGGTCCGGAACCCGGCCGGATGCCCGTGATAGGTGCGCTCGACCCCGATCAGCCCGCCGGCCGTCATGGCCGCGACCACTGGCCAGACCAGATCCCAGTCCATCAGGAATTCACTCCGCAAGCTGACGAATCTTCAGCCTAGGCTCGTCTGCCCGATGCGATCAAGCGGTCGTCAGTCGTCGCGCGGGTCGAGGCGATAGCCGGTGATCCCCTCGATGGTCCTCAGCCTGGCCGCGAGGGTCTTCAGCGCCGCGTCGTCCTCGATCTGGAGGCGGAAGCTCCGGCGCACGCGTTCGCCGCCGTCGATCAGTTCGAACAGGTCGGCGCGCCGCCCCGGGTCAAGGTCCGTCACCGCGGCCTCCACCGCCGCCTCGGCGTCGGCCGCGTCGCGCCGCCAGACGATCTCCGCGTCGATCACCGCCTTCTGGGGCAGGCGCCGGCTGACCAGCCGCAGGATCAGCAGGACCATGACGGTCAGCACGGTTCCGGTGAACGCCAGCCCGAACAGACCGACTCCGAGCAGCAGGCCGATCGCGGCGGTGATCCACAGCGACGCCGCCGTGGTCAGGCCGTGGATCGAGAAGCCGGCCCGGAAGATCACGCCGGCGCAGAGGAAGCCGATGCCGGTCAGCACGCCATGGGCCATCCGCGTCGGATCGCTGACGATCTGCGTCCCGAGCAGGGCGTCGAACCGCCACGCCCCTTGCGACACCGCGGCCTCCATCAGCAGGGCCGAGGCGAGGCAGACGAGGATGTGGGTGCGGAAGCCGGCCGCGCGGCCGCGCCACTCGCGTTCGAAACCGATCAGTCCGCCGGCCAGAACGGCGGCCAGCAGCGACGGGGCGAAGTCGGGCAGGTCGCTCATGTCCATGTCCGGCAACGGGCGCGACAGCCGCGCTGTTCCAAGGTAGCGTTCCGGAACGGAGGGACGCCCACGATGAAATCACGACTGCTGGTCGCCGGAGTCGCGGCCGCCCTTGGCCTCTCAGCCCCGGCCGTCTCGGCCCAGGCGGCCCGGCCGGACCAGCTCGCCTTCCGCGCCCTGTATGAAGAACTGGTCGAGACCAACACCACCCTGTCGGAAGGCAGCTGCACCCTCGCCTCGGAACGGATGGCCGCCCGCCTGGTCGCCGCCGGCTATCCGGCCGCCGACGTCCGCGTGCTGGTCCCGGCGGATCGCCCGAAGGACGGCAACCTGTCGGCGGTGCTGCGCGGCTCCGACGCGGCCGCCGAACCGGTCCTGCTGCTGGCCCATATCGACGTGGTCGAGGCGAAGGCGGAGGACTGGGTCCGCGATCCCTTCACCCTCGTCGAGGAGGACGGCTATTTCTACGCCCGGGGCGCCCAGGACGACAAAGCCCAGGCCGCCATCTGGGTCGATACGCTGATCCGGCTCAAGGCCGAGGGCTTCATGCCGCGTCGCGACATCAAGATCGCCCTGACCTGCGGGGAGGAGACGTCCGACGTCCACAACGGCGTCGAATGGCTGCTCGAGACCCATCCGGACGCCCTCAGCGCCGGCTTCGCCCTGAACGAAGGCGCGCGCGGACGGCTCGACGCCGGGGGGAACCGTATCGCGCTGGATATCCAGGCGGGCGAGAAAATCTACCAGGACTTCGCGCTTGAGATCACCAATCCGGGCGGCCACTCCTCGCGGCCCGTGCCCGACAACGCCATCGACCGGCTGGCCAACGCGCTGGTCCGGCTCGGGGACCACGTCTTCCAATGGGAGATCAATCCGACGGTCGCGGCCTATTTCCAGGCGATGGAGGCCGTAACGCCGGCCCATGCCCGCAACATGGGCGACCTGAGGGCGCGGGGCCGGCCGGACGCGGCGGTGGAGCGGCTGTCGGCGGCGGACCCGGCCTGGAACGCCATCCTGCACACCACCTGCGTCGCCACCATGGTCGACGCCGGCCATGCGCCCAACGCCCTGCCCCAGCGCGCCCGGGCCAACGTCAACTGCCGCATCCTGCCGGGCCACGACGCGGCCGAGGTCAAGGCCGAGCTGGAACGGGTCATCGCCGATCCGGGCGTTGCGGTCAGCCTGGTCGGCGAGCCCGATCCGGTGTCGCCGCCCCCGCCCCTGACGCCCGCCATCCTCGATCCGATAACGGACATCGCCGGGCGCATGTGGCCGGGCGTGCCGGTGATCCCCTCGATGAGCCCCGGGGCCACCGACGGCCGATTCACCAACGCCGCCGGCATTCCGACCTACGGCGTCACCGGCCTGTTCGCCGACCCGGACGGGGGCGGCGTCCACGGCCTCAATGAGCGCATCCGCGTCCGGTCGCTCTACGAGGGCCGGGACTTCCTGTTCGATCTGGTCAAGGCGTACGCGACCGGGCAATGAGGGTTAACGCCGAAACCGGACGGTTGCGCGATGGTTACCCGCCGGTTGACGATACGCCGTCGTCGTAACGGAGGGCTTGGCATGGCCCTGTTTTCGGAACGCCGCCTTGACGCCGGGGCCTATGAGAAGGTCCGCGCCGAGGTGCTGCGCGCCGCGGTGGAACTGTCCGAGGACCAGCTCATCGACCTCACCGACGCCCTGCACGGGATGATGCGGCTGCGCCGCCCGGGCCGTCCGGTCCGCAACCCCGACGGCTGGGTCGACGACGAGCTGCGCAGCTTCGGCTGACCCGCCCGGGCGGGGGCCGGCCCCGGTGAAGCTTCAGGGTTCCGGCGCCATCTGGAAACGCACGCTGAAGGCGATCGTGCTGTCTGTCTCCAAACCATCGATACTGTAGGGCCGGACCCGGGCCCGGCGCGTCGAAGCCAGCGCGGCCTCGGCGAAGCCGGCTCCGGACGGGCTCTCATGCAGGATCTCGCAGGCTCCCAGCGCTCCGGACGCCAGGGCCTCGCAGCGCAGCTGAACGACGCCTTGCTCGATGCCGCGACCTTGAGCGAGAGCCGGGTAGAAGGGCGCGGGAGGACGGACCCAGGCGGGCCGCGCGACCCCGTCAGTGTCCGGGCCGCCGGTCGGGACAGGCGCCGCAGCGGGCGGGCGGTCGGTGGGTGACGGCTCCGGGGCGGGGGCGGGGGCGACCGGAATCAGCAGTTCGACATCGACTGAATCGTCCTCGAAGGTGATCTCGCGAAGCTCGAACGACGCGTTGGACAGATACCAGGCTATGGCGCCGGCCAGGCCGATGAGGGACGCGATAACCAGCACCCAGACCGTGACATCGACCCAGCGTCCGCGCGGTCCGTTTCCGGGTGTGTCTGGCCCGCCGGTCGTCATCTAGCCCGCGTATTTCGCCAGGTCTTCGTCCGAGATGTCCTCATTCGAATAGACGTTCTGCACGTCGTCCTCGGCGTCGAGCGCATCGAGCAGCTTCATCAGCGTGCCGACCGCCTCGCCGGTGACCGGGACCTCGGACTGCGGCTTCCACACCAGGGCCGTCGATTTCGGGTCGCCCAGCACCTTCGACATGGCCTCGGCGACCTCGTTGAGGTCCTCGAACTTCGTCCAGATGGTGTGGCCCGGCGCGTCCTCGTAGATATCCGGCTTGACCAGATCGCTCTCGACGTCCTGGGCGCCCGCCTCGATAGCGGCCTCCATGACCTGGTCCTCGGTGCCGGCTTCGGCCGGATATCTGATTTGCCCGACCCGGTCCCACATGAAGGCGACCGAGTTCATCTCGCCCAGCGCCCCGCCGTTCTTGGAGAAGGCGGCGCGGATGTTGGAGCCGGCCCGATTGCGGTTGTCGGTGAGGGCCTCGACGATGATGCCGACCCCGCCGGGACCCCGGCCCTCGTAGCGGATTTCCTCCATCGTATCCGCGTCGCCGGAGGAGGCCTTGTTGATGGCCCGCTGGATGACGTCCTTGGGCAGGCTCTCGGCCTTGGCGTTGTTCACCGCCAGACGCAGGCGCGGGTTCATGGCCGGGTCGGGCATGCCCGACTTGGCCGCCACGGTGATGTCCCGCGACAGCTTGGAGAACAGCTTGGACCGCTGCGCGTCGGCGCGGCCCTTGCGATGCATGATGTTCTTGAACTTGGAATGGCCGGCCATGAATCTCTCTTGAGTGCGCTAACGCTCGCGACGCGGTCGCTCGCTGCTTGAGCGCGACCATTGTCTGTCGCCGCGCGTCTAGCCGATGGCCGGGCGCGTGTCACGAGACGCCGTTGTGGCTGGAACCCCGCTTCCGTCCGGGCATTCCGCCAGCGTCGCCACAGGGAGCTCGACATGACCGCCGACGTGATCAAGGACCCTGACTACTTTTCCGATGAGGAACTGGAGGAGGCCGACATCGTCGAATGGTACGAGGCCCGTCCGGTCACCGTGCCGGCCGCCGTCGCCACCGGCGCCATCATCGGCGCTTTCGCCCTGGGCGTGCTGACCGCCGTGGGCGCGCTGGCGCTGATGGGGCGGCTGGACGACTAGACGGCGCTAGGCCTTCAGGCTCTCGAGGAACCCGCGCATCCGGTCGTCCACCGGCACGGGCCGCTTGGTCTCGCGGTCGACGTAGACGTGGACGAAATGGCCGACGGCGGCGGCCTCCTCCTCGTTATTGCGGAACAGGCCGATCTCGTAGCGGACCGAGGACGTGCCGACGTGGGCGACGCGGACGCCGGCCTGGATCTCGTCGGGGAAGGCGGTCGGCGTGAAGTAGCGGCAGCCGGTCTCGGCCACGAGACCGATGACCTTGCCCTGATGGATGTCGAGCAGGCCGTTGACCACCAGCAGCCGGTTCACCGCCGTGTCGAACCACGAATAGTAGACCACGTTGTTGACGTGGCCGTAGACGTCGTTGTCCATCCAGCGCGTGGAGATGGCCTGGAAGCGGCGGTAGTCGCTGCGTTTGGTCCGCTCGATGGTTCCGGTCATGAGGTCTCCCCTTTTTTGGGCGCTATCGCTCGGCGCGCGGCGCCTCGCTGCTTGAGCGCGTTTCGTGCGGGCTTCGGTCGAGTCCGCTTGGGCTTGAGCCTTGGGCTTGGCGGACGCGGCGTCAAGCGCCTAGCCTCCGTTCCATGCAGACCACCGCCGCCGTTCTCCGCAGCATGGGCGCCGCCCGTCCTTACGCCGACAGCCGGCCGCTGGGCCTCGAGACGGTGACGCTCGATCCGCCCGGGCCGGGGGAGGTGCGGGTGGCGATCCGGGCGGCGGGGCTGTGCCATTCGGACCTCAGCGTCATCAACGGCGACCGGCCGCGGCCGATGCCGATGGCGCTGGGTCACGAGGCGGCGGGCGTGGTCGAGGCGCTGGGCGCCGGCGTCGACGATCTGGCGGTCGGCGACCATGTGGTCATGGTCTTCATGCCAAGCTGCGGGCACTGCGATCCGTGCGCCGGAGGGCGGCCGGCGCTATGCGAGCCGGGGGCGGCGGCCAACGGCAAGGGCGAGCTGCTGGGCGGCGGGCGGCGGCTGCATGACGGTCACGGCGAGCTCAATCATCATCTCGGCTGTTCGGCCTTCGCGAGCCATGCGGTGGTGTCGCGGCGATCGCTGGTGAAGGTCAACGCCGACCTGCCGTTCGAGCAGGCGGCGCTGTTCGGCTGCGCGGTGCTGACCGGCGTGGGGGCGGTGGTCAATACGGCCGGCGTCCGGGCGGGGCAGTCGGTGGCGGTCGTGGGCCTCGGCGGGGTCGGGCTGTCGTCGGTGCTGGGGGCGCTGGCCAGCGGGGCGTCGCCGGTCATCGCGGTGGACCTGAGCGAGGAGAAGCTGGCGTTGGCGCGGAGCCTCGGTTCGGTGCGGACGGTCAATGCGGCGGATGCGGACGCGGTGGAGCAGGTCAGGGCCCTGACCGGCGGCGGGGCGGACTTCGTGTTCGAGATGGCCGGCAGCGTGCGGGCGCTGGAGGCGGCGTGGCGGATGACCCGGCGGGGCGGGACCACGGTCACCGCCGGCCTGCCCCCGCCCGAGGCCGCGCTGGCGGTCAATGTGGTCCAGCTGGTGGCCGAGGAGCGGACCCTGAAGGGCAGCTACATCGGGACCTGCGTGCCCTCCCGCGACATCCCCCGCTTCGTGGCCCTGTTCCGCGAGGGGCGGCTGCCGGTGGACCGGCTGCTGAGCGGGACCATCCCGCTGGAGCGGATCAACGAGGCCTTCGACGCCCTCGCCGACGGGACGGCGGTCCGGACGGTGGTGATGTTCCCCTGACCCGACCGTGACCCGACGGGGCGGGATTGCGTCGGCCGCCCCCTCCGAGCTAGACCGTTCTCAATAAAAACCCATCGGGACAAAACGCCATGGCCACCGAACTGTACGACCTGACGGTCCCCGTCTTCACCCGCAGCCTCAAGGCCCTGTCGGCCATGCTGGACAAGGCCGCCGCCCACGCCGCGGAGACCGGCGCCGGCCCGGAGGCCCTGCTGGCCCGCCGGCTGATCGACGACATGCACCCGCTGGTCAAACAGGTGCAGATCGCCTGCGACGGGGCCAAGCTGTGCGCCGCCCGCCTGTCCGGCGTCGAGGCCCCGGTCAACGAGGACACGGAGACCACCATCCCCGAGCTCAAGGCCCGCATCGACGCCACCCTGGCCTTCCTCGCCTCGATCCCCCGCGGCGCCATCGACGGGCAGGAGGACCGGGACGTGGTCCTGAAGTTCCCCGGCGGCGAATGGCCGTTCAAGGGTCAGGGCTATGTCACCGGCTTCGCCCTGCCCAACTTCTTCTTCCACGTGACCACGGCCTACGGCCTGCTGCGCGGCGCCGGCGTGCCGCTGGGCAAGCGCGACTACCTCGGCGCGGCGGCGTAGGACCCGAACGATGCGCCGCCTGATCGACCTGCCCGGCGTCGGCGACCTGGAGCTGAAGGCGCTGATGAAGCCGCGCCTCGCCGACCCGGATCTGCGTGACGAGCACCCGGAGGTCGACGCCGTCGCCCGCGCCGCCTTCGGCCTGTCGCTGGACGAGGCCGACCGGGTCCCCCTGCCCGCCGACTGGCCCGATCATCTGAGGGAGCTGCACCGTCAGTCCCCCGCCGACCTGGCCCGGGCCTTCGAGGCCGAGGGCTGGGACGTCACGGACAGGCGCCGCAAGCCCCTGCGCCTGCTGCCCCTGTTCGCCCTGCCGCTGGCCCTGGCCGCCCGCGGCGTGGCGGGGACCCTGCCGTTCGCGGCCGAGCCGGACCATCCGGCGACGGACTGGGGCGCCAACCTGAAGGCCGAGGCGGGGCGGTTCAGGAAGCGGTGAGCATCGGGGTCGGCGGCGGGAGTTCAGACTCAAAACAGGGTCTGAATAGTCTGAAGAGTCTGATTCCGGCGATGCGGCGGCGGTTCGTTTGTCAAAGACCGGAGACAGTATGAGGCGCCCGCTTCCTGTGTCGGGAAGATCGGATCGAGAAAACGTCAGGGTGTTGATCGGGCAAAGGGTTTTCGGCTGAACCCGACTATAATTAGCCGGATTGTCAGCACAGCGTCACGACAGATCTAGCCGCCACGCGGCGCTGCTTCGGCCCTGAGGGTCCCCTGCGGAGGCGGCTCCAGCAACTCATCGGCTGGTCGGCGGTCAAACAGCCAATCCCCCCAAAGCTCGGGCGGCAAGGGCAACACGCCCCGATCATGGTAGGGCGCTACGTCGGGGCCAGGTTCTGCGGTGAGCAGGGAGAAGGCGTCCGGAGCGCCATCAACGCCCGCTCGCCAGAGCGCAGCCAGCGCCAAGAAAGGCTGTTCGACGCCACGCAGAACCCAGCGGGTCTTGGGGTACTTGTCGCCGGTGAACTCGTAGAAGCCGCTGACCGGGACGAGGGCGCGGCCGCTGGTTGGGCTGTTGGAGAAGCGGCGGCCTTCCGAACGAAAATTGATGACCGGTGGGCGCTTGGGGGCTGGCGGCGGGAAGCCAAAGCGCATTTCGACGAGTTCAGTCTCGGCCGGACCGGCGGCGCGGATGGCGCGGGACAGGTCGGTAGGACGAACTTCGCTGACCGGTTCGATGTTCGGCAGGCCGCGTGGAAAGCGGAGGGGAGCGCCATGATGGTCGAACGCCTCGACCAACTGGGTGACGGAGAAACGGGCTTCGTAGGAGGCGCACATGGCGAGAGGATAACGCGGGAAGCTGTGGGATGGGCAATGGCGAAAGGTCAGGCAGCAGCAGGGGCGGCGACCGCACTCCACTGTTCAGCCATCGCCTTGGCGATCCCGGGGAAGAACCGAGACCGCTCTTTCCAGCGGTCGGGCGAGGGCGGCATGTGATGCACCCGAGGATCGCGACCGCTCACGATATCCGTCGGGACCAGCGGGGGCAGGTTTTTGAGCCAGAGGCAGGTCCGCTTCGTCTCGCCATGACCGAACTGCCAAGGCTGGATGCTTTGAGCGAAGTCCTCGAAATTCACGATCCGGGCCTTGGCGTGTTTGTGCATCACCGGGTTCTCGATCGCGATGCGGTCGATGGGTGCATTCCAGAAATCGGAGAATAGCGAAGCGCCTTCGTCGAGTTCGGCCCACATCTCGTCTCGGGTCTTCCCCGGCGGCGGCACGGTCAGCCAGCGGACACCGGAGTTGCACAGCCGGGTACACGGTGGGTGCGCGACCATCAGCAGGTCCCAGCCGTCGTTCAGTAGGTCGCGAGCGTCGCCAACGATGTGCCGGTTCGAGCCGTCCTCGCTCGGGAGGAGGTCACAGGACCACGCATCGTGGCCGAGGGCGAGAAAGGCGTTGCGCACGGTGCCGCTGTACTCGCAGGCGACAAGGACCCTCACGTTCGAGCCCTGTTCATTGCATCTCCCAAGCCCACTTCGTCGTCCTCTCGCGCTGCCCGGCAAGCCCGGAGCGGTGCCGATGGTCGACCATATGAACTAAGATTATACCAGGATAGGTTGTCCGAAGCTGGCCTGACCGGTTCACCGCACGGAGCTGTGGATCGTCGGGAGGGTCACATTGACGATGTGAGAACAAAGTAAGAACACCAAGGAATGCCCGATGTCCGCACCGTCCACCTCGCCCGTCACCGCTTCCTTCCGAACGCCGGCAGCGGCACAGTCTTCTGCGTCATGACTTATCGAGGAGAGGCGGGACCGGCCTTGGCCTACCTATCACCCGGCCAGTTCCCCGAGTTTGACGGCGAAGCGGCGTGGTTCCGCGTCCGCTGGTTCTCCAAGCGGCGTCGGGAATTTATCGAACAGATGGAGGTGCCGTGATGGGTCGTGACAAGACGGAGGCCACGCTGATCGCTGCAATGGTACTGTGTACCTTGGCGCAAGCCGCCCTCACCGTTTGGCTGCTGACGGGGCAACTCCGCTAGCTGCTTGTCATTCCGCACCAACGGACGGAAGGTCACTTTGAAGCGTCACGGGGCGAGGGCGAGTGAAAGGTGTTTTCGATCTTGAGCCGGGGTCTCCGTACGGGGATAGCCCCGACCGGTACTATATCGGTTCTCGCAAGGACTATTTGGCCGTTGCTAGGGCCGCCGAGGGCGACTGGATTTTGTACCGGGAGTCCAAACGGAGCGGCGGCCGGAAAGGATATGTTGGGGCAGCGCGCGTTGTTTCGATCGAGAAGGACGGAATCGCGGGCTATTGCGCCAACCTTGCAGACTACTTCGCTTTCGACCCTCCGGTTCCACTGAAGGATTCGAGCGGCGTCTACCGGGAAGAGATGGCCAGACAGGTCACAGATTCTCGGCTCATGGGAGTTACCTTCCAAGGCAAGTCGGTACGACCGATTTCCGATTCAGATTTCGCGGCAGTCGTCTCGACAGGTTTGGGCACTGCTTTGCTGCCCGAGAACTTGCAGCGCTATGGGCCCACGGGGCCCGACGCCAACGATATCCCGGTGCTCGGCGCCTCAGATTCCGATGATGAAGCGTTCGTGCGGCGCATCGAAACCACGCTGATCAATCGCAAAGTGAGGGACGCCAACTTCCGCCGACTGGTGTGCAGGGCTTATGACGACACCTGCGCGGTCACGGGGCTACGTATCATCAACGGTGGGGGGCGATCAGAGGTCCAAGCCGCGCATATCTGGCCCGTCGAGCACGGCGGCCCGGATACGGTCCGGAATGGGCTGGCCTTATCGGGGACCGTCCATTGGCTCTTTGATCGCCATCTGATCTCTCTCACCGACGACTATCGATTGCTTGTCGCCCACAACCGTGTGCCTGAGGCGCTTCGCGGCCTGTTCCAGCATCAGATGGATCGCATCCGTTTGCCGAGGAACAAAAGTCAGTGGCCTGATCCCAAATACGTTAGCCGACACCGGGAACGCTACGGCGCCTACTAGGGGTTTGCTGCCAAGGCCTGACAGGTATCATCGCTCACGGATTCCTCTCCGCTCTCCGATGTGATAGGCGTGCCAACACCCGACACCGCAAGCGATGTCGGGTGCAGACTCGGTGTGTGGAGTTACCTCCTCATGTGCCACCCCCCTCCGGTGCGCTGTTGACGCAGCGTCCGGCCCTCGGGGTACTCGCCCGCAGGGTGTTGATCGATGGTGGGACGCCCAGCCTGCAGGCTGGGCGTTTCCGCGTTCGCGGAACCTGACGGAGCGCTCATTTCAGGCTCGCCCCCTTCATGAAGATATCGAAGCCTTCGAACCACTTGGCCTTGATGTCGTCGGGCCAGGCAGGATCAAACGCCGGAAATTTGTCGAGCAAGGCTTTCATGAACTCGGTTTGCTGCTTCTGATCACCCTGCAGGTTCCCGGTACCCGCCTCGCCTCGCTTCTCGTCGGCGCCGAAGTCGTCTTTCGGCTTGGGCGGAGCGACATGACGCTTCTCCATGCGCGGCTTAGCGCCTGCGTCGCTCACTTTCTTGCGTGGGGCCGCGCCGCCCGTTGGGGTCCTGCCCGGAGCAATGCCCGCGTGACGGAAAAGTCCCATGAATAGGATCACCATCCGTCTCTGCTGCCCGACCGGCTTGTACTGGCGAAAAGCGTCCCGGACCTCCGTCTCTGAAGCAGATGCCGGATCAACAAACTGCAGGGCGTCTGCGTAAGCCGCCGCCAGCCATTCTCCCATTCGCGTGCGGTAATCGGCCTCGGAAGCCTTCTGCATTTCGTCCAAAGCCGGAGTTGGCCGGCCTTCGGGATCTATAAGATCCAACACGGTCAACGCTTGCAGCGTACGGGCGATCAAGCTGTCAGGGACGCCGGCGCGGCCCAAGACTTCGCCATTTACCGGCGTGGGCAAGCCCTTGCTGCGGTAGCGTTCGATCAGATCGATAATGACTTTTGCGGGGGCGTATGGCCCGGCGCGATCTGGTGTAACAGGCACTGGGGAACCCCCGTTGATGGGTTCTGTGGTACCCTGAACGGTCTACCGCGTCAACCGGCGTGGTTCTTGGGTATTCCGGTATATATGGTTCACTCTAGTTGGTTGAAATTGCTCGCTATTCTTGATGATCCTCAACGATCACTCCCAGAACCCCGAAGGCGGAGAACGAATCATCCACAGGATTCAGGCGGAGGAATTCGAACGGACGGGGTATCCGCCTCTCTGCAACGGACAAATGGATCCCCGGGACAAGCCCGGGGATGACGGGTGTGAAGGGGGAAGGCCCCTCCCCTTACGCCCGGTCCCTTACCTTCATCGCCCCGCCCGCGCTGGTCTCCACCTCGAACCGCCCGGTCGCCCGGATCAGGTCCGACAGTTTGGCGTAGCCGTAGCTGCGCTGGTCGAAGTCCGGGTAGGCGTTCCTGAGACGGTTGGCGATGCCGCCGGCGTTGACCCAGCCGTCGCCGTCCTCGTCCATGTCGGCGATGACGGTGGCGATCAGGCGGGCGGCCTCGGAGGGGGGGCGTTTGCCGGGGGCGGGCTCGGCCTTGACCGGGGCGGCGCCCGGGGCGGCGCGGCGGCGCCCG
>Ga0196981_1000132_pt1 | contig 62916 bp, 67 predicted proteins | sample S3_2013CmetaG_FD_155462 | JGI IMG/M metagenome (GOLD analysis project Ga0196981, IMG submission 155462) | Soil microbial communities from Anza Borrego desert, Southern California, United States - S3_20-13C | ecosystem: Environmental > Terrestrial > Soil > Desert | place: USA: California... | reverse complement strand
CTAAAAACCGCGTTACCCGGTCATGGCTGATCGTCCCGCCCACCATTTCCGATAAACCCGTGGCCGTGGCGGCACCGAAGCTGCTAATCAGGTAGTCTGTATAAAGTTCAAGGAGTTCGTTGTTCATTCCTCCAACTTACCAAAGTCCACGCCCTTCTGCGTAACGTCAGATCAATAATATCACATTGATTTTAATGTGGTTTATATAGACCGTATCCATATTTGGCGCACCACCGGAAATCGCTCAATCATTTGTTAGCCCTACGAGGAAGCAATGAACGAATGGCTTGGACTCATCGGTGCCTTAGCTGGTACGGCTATAGGTGGCTTCGTTACTTACAAGGTCGCAGATCAAAAGCACGCATTTGAAAGGGCAGCCGAAAAGGAACGCCGACTCATCGACGCATGCGAATCAATTCACGGTTTATTGTCTGAAGTCGCGTCACAGGCCAGCGTGCTCAATATGGGAGTTATTGGCGATCTTGGATACAGCTCCCCCTTAAAAGGCGATCTCTTGAAAGAAAAGGTTCAGCTTGATCGCCTCCGAATGCTTGTGGACTTTTACACGCCATCACTCAGCGCCGACGTCAAAGCCATTTCTGGTCAGTTCGCAATTGTTAGTCGCGCAGTAGCTGAGGTGCTTCTTGAGAAGAATAGAAATGATGAATGGAAATCAAAAACCGTTGAGTCTGCGGCGATCGCTGCAATTGAGATCACCAAGCTTGCGCAGGCGACTCAGGAAAAGCTTGGGCAACTCGTGCAGTCTTCATTGGCCAAGGGCTAACACTGCGCTCTAAGGGACGCGCCGCAAGCGGCGCGTCCCTGAGCTTCGACGTTAGGGTGCGCAATTGTCACGACCGCAAAAAAAGGTAGAGTCAGGTCTTGCAATAGAGCATGACGAGGTGTAATTGCAAGACCTGACCCCTGCTGTGCGATCCGGCACCGCACCACCCGGACCAAGAACTGCGTCTCCCGGAATACCTTACTGGGCTTGGTGTTCCAATTAGCGCTTGCCGCAGAGAAAAGCTGGCGCAAGCTGGGCGGCTTCAAGCTCTTGCCCAAGGTGGTGCGAGGAATTCGGTTTGAGGATGGCCTGAGGATTGTCGATCAAACCGGCAACACTGATGAAGAGCCACAGCAGACCGCCGCCTGATTCAACCCGGTCATACACCAGATTTGCACTTATCTCCGCACCGAATAGTGTCGCCCGTTTTCCCGTCCATTCTTTTCAAAACTACGATGCCGCTATTGACCGAGCTTAAGCAACGGGCGCGCCGCCTCAAGACGGAGGCTTTCGCACTCTATTTGGCCGCCCGCCATCCTGGAACGCCCTGGTATGCGAAGCTTCTCGCAGCCGCCATCGTGGCCTACGCCTTCAGCCCCATCGATCTCATACCGGATTTCATCCCCGTGCTGGGATACCTCGACGATCTCGTCTTGATCCCGTTGGGACTGGCCTTGGCGATTCGCTTGATTCCCTCTCCGGTTCTCGCCGAATGCCGGGTAGCCGCCGGTGCGTTCGCATCGGGCGACAGGCCGGTGAGTTATGCGGCCGCCGCCTTTATCGTCCTGGTTTGGCTGGCGCTGGCCGTTCTGGGGATGATATGGCTTTACGGCGCGTTGCCGGATGCGCGGATCTCTCCTTGAAGACGGCCGAGGTTTCGCCTGGTAACATCGGCAGCCCGATGTACCCGTATCGAACATGACCGAGTTCCTCCGCCGCCCGACCCACCGTTACGACGACCCGCTCGCGCTGGTGTGGATCGCCTGCGCCGAACGCGTGGGCTTTCGCATCGAACGCACGCCGCACGCCTACGCCTCGACCGACGGCCGCGGCACGATCTTCATCGGCACCGACGATACCCTCGATCCGGACGATTCGCTCGCGCAGATGATTCTCCACGAGCTGTGTCATGCCCTGGTCGAAGGCGAGACCGGCGAAAAGCAGGTGGACTGGGGCCTCGGCGGCACCGTCGGCAAAAATCCATGGCGCGAGCACGCCTGTTTGCGGCTTCAGGCGTATCTGGCCGGCAGCGTGGGCCTCAGGGACTTCTTCGCGCCGACCACGGATTTCCGCGTGAGCTTCTGGAATTCGCTGCCCGCCGACCCTTTCACGGCGTCGCCGGAAGAGGGCGGCCGCCGCGAGCGCAGCTGCGTGGCCGCGCGCTTGGCCGCCTGGCGGGCGTCGCAGCGCCGTTGGGCGCCTCACCTCGGCGAGGCGCTCGGCGCCAGCGCCGCCATCGCTTCGCGAGTACCCCGGACGCAGGGGCTCATTGCCGTTGAAACGGGCGAAAATTCCGCAAACGGCGGGACTGGAAAGAGCGCGATGCCTTCGCTCTGGACGACCGCAGCCGAGCCGCCTGCCAGGCATCCGGCGGGACATGCGCCCGTCGCGGCTTACCATGCGGGCCTCGGCTGCGCCGGCTGTGCCTGGGCGTTTGTCGAACGCCGCGGGCTTCGCTGCCGGCACGCGCCCGGCATCCGGCTGCCGAACGAAGCGCCGGCCTGTTCGCGCTTCGAACCGGCCGGGGAGCTCGACTGCCTCGCCTGCGGAGCGTGCTGCCGCGAGGCTTACGATTCGGTCGAGATTTCCGGGCGCGAACCGGTGATCAAGCGTCATCCGGCCCTCGTTGTTGTCCACGAGACCCACGTCAAGCTGAGAAGGCAAGGCACTCGCTGCGCCGCGCTGTCCGGGGGATGCACTCCCTCGGAAACCTACGCATGCACCATCTACGAAGATCGTCCGAGGACCTGCCGCGAGTTCGCGCGGGGCAGCGGCCACTGCCTCGATGCGCGCCGCCGGGTCGGTCTCTCGTTATGAACGATCGGTCCCGCGCATGGAGCCGGTCCGAAACCCACCTGGCGGCATGAGGTCTTAATCTAGACGGGGCAAACCGCTGGCGAGAAGCTCGTTGCAAGGCCGGCGCGGTTGGTCTCGAGCGGAATACAGGAAACGTTATCCAGGAGGAACCCTGTTATGGCTCATCGCGATACCCCCATCGACCCTGCGACACGGGGATTATTCGGTTTTATCGCCGGCTTCTTGGCCACGCTGGTTTTTCACCAACTCGCCTTGGCGCTGCTCTGGAGCGTGGGTCTTGCGCCGTTCGCGCCGTTTTCCCTGACTCCGACGTCGCCGTTCGGCGTCCCGGCCGTGTTCTCGCTGGCCTTTTGGGGCGGTGTCTGGGGCATTTTGTTTGCGCTGATCGAACCCCGGTTTCCGCCGCGTCCCGGCTATTGGGCGATGGCATTCCTGTTCGGCGCCGTTCTGCCGTCGCTGGTGGCGCTCCTGGTGGTGTTTCCGCTCAAGGGCCGGCCTTTGGGAGGCGGCTGGCACCTTCCTTTGCTCGCGACGGCGTTCCTGATCAACGGCGCCTGGGGGCTCGGCACCGGGTGGTTGTTCAAGCTGCTGTCCGCCCGCAGGCGCGGACTACGCGTCAACCCGGCGGGTCATTCCCGGTAGCTCAAGAACTCTAGCCTGAAGCACCGATAATCGGCCGAGCCGGTTACTCCACGGTGACGGATTTGGCCAGGTTACGCGGCTGATCCACGTCGGTGCCTTTGATCAAGGCGACATGGTAGGCAAGCATCTGCAACGGTACCGTGTAGACGATGGGCGCGACGATTTCCTCGGTCTCCGCGACGCGCAACAGGTTGACGCCCGGCGCGCTTTCCATGGAAACACGCGCGTCGGCAAAGACGTAGAGTTCGCCGCCGCGGGCCTGTACCTCCTGAAGATTCGACTTGAGCTTTTCGAGAAGCTCGTTGTTCGGCGCGACCGCCACGACCGGCATCTCGGCGTCGATGAGAGCGAGAGGGCCGTGCTTGAGCTCGCCGGACGGATACGCCTCCGCGTGAATGTACGAGATTTCCTTCAGTTTCAGCGCGCCCTCCATCGCTACCGGATAGTGGGCGCCACGGCCCAGATAGAGCGCATGCCGCTTGTCGCCGAAGCGTTCCGCCCATTGCTGGATCTCATCTTCGAGAAGCAGGACGCGCTCGATTTGGCCCGGCAGACTTTCGAGTTCGCGGACGATCCGCGCTTCTTCCTCGGGCGGAAGTCCGTTGCGCTTGCCCAAGGCGACGACCAGGAGGAGCAGGGCGGTCAACTGAGTGGTAAACGCTTTGGTGGAAGCGACGCCGACCTCGGGACCGGCCCGGGTCATCAAGGTCGATTCGGACTCCCGGACGATCGAGCTTTCCGGCACGTTACAGATCGCAAGGGTGTGGGCATAGCCGAGCTTTCTGGCTTCCTTCAGGGCCGCCAGGGTGTCGGCGGTCTCGCCCGATTGCGAAATGCTGACGAACAGGGTCCCTGGCGGAACCACGTTCTTGCGGTAGCGAAATTCGCTGGCCACTTCCACGCTGCACGGAAGCCCCGCGATCGATTCCATCCAGTAGCGCGCCACCATGCCGGCATGGTAACTGGTGCCGCAGGCGACGATCTGGACGGACTTGATGCGGTCGAATGCTTTTTCCGCATGCGGCCCGAAAGCGGCGTCGAGCACTTTTCCGCCCCGTATCCGGCCGTCCAGGGTTTTTTCGATGGCAACCGGCTGTTCGTGAATTTCCTTTTGCATGTAGTGGCGATACTCGCCGCGTTCCACGGCATCGGCCGCCAGTTTCGTTTCATGAATAGGCCGCAGCACCGGATTTCCGTGCTTGTCGTAGATGTCGACCGCTTCCGTGGACAAATCGGCAATGTCGCCGTCTTCGAGGAAAATAAAACGCTGCGTTTCGCCAACCAGGGCGAACACGTCGGACGCAATGAAGTTTTCGCTCTCGCCGAGGCCCACCACCAAAGGGCTGCCGTGGCGCGCGGCGATCAGCCTATTCGGTTCGTTGATGCTGATAACGCCGATGGCGTAAGCGCCGTCGAGAACTTTGCAGGTCTCCTTGACCGCATCGAGAAGAGTCAGGCCTTCTTCCAAAAACCCGTGGATCTGGTGGACGATGACTTCAGTATCCGTTTCCGATTCGAAGTCGTATCCCTTCTGCCGGAGCTCTCTTCTGAGATCCTCGTGATTCTCGATGATGCCGTTGTGAACCACCGCTACCGTTTCGCGGCAGATATGAGGGTGAGCATTGCGCTCGGATGGAACGCCATGGGTCGCCCACCGGGTATGGGCAATGCCGAGTTTGCCCTCGGCCGAACCGGTTTCCAGTGCGTGTTCCAGCTCTCTGATCTTCCCTTTCCGGCGTACGCGCCGGAGCAGCGTGGAATCGTCCAATACCGCGAGGCCGGCCGAGTCGTAGCCGCGATATTCCAAGCGGCGGAGTCCTTCCAAGAGAACCGGGGTAACGACTCTATGCGCAATGGCGCCAACAATACCGCACATGATTTCAACTCCTTTTCTTGGTGGGTCGCTGCCAACCCTCGATGGTCACTTGTTTCGCCCGGCTAAGGGTCAGAGCGTTTTCGGGCGCATCCTTGGTAACCGTTGCTCCGGCGCCGATGGTGGCATTCTTGCCGACTCTAACCGGCGCGACCAACTGGGTGTCGGAACCGATGAACGCGCCGTCCTCTATGACGGTTTGATGCTTGTTGGCGCCGTCGTAGTTGCACGTGATCGTACCGGCGCCGACATTCACGTCCCGGCCGATGATCGTGTCGCCGATGTAGCTGAGGTGATTGATCTTGGAACGGGCGGCTATCGCCGATTTTTTCACCTCCACGAAGTTGCCGATGTGGACATGATCTTCGATCCGGGTTTCCGGCCGGATCCGGGCAAAGGGGCCGATGCGGCAGCCCTGGCCGATAGCAGCGTCTTCGATGACGCAGTTCGGAAGAATTTCCACATCGTTGCCAATCTCGCTGTTCTTGATCACGCAATTGGCGCCGATGCGGACGTTATCTCCCAGCCTGATGCGTCCCTCCAGGATCACATTGACGTCGATCTCTACGTCGCACCCGACGGATTCGATCTGTCCCCTGACATCGAAGCGATCCGGGTCACGCAAGGTGACTCCGGCCTGCATCAGGTTTCCCGCGAGCCTTCTTTGAAAAACCCGTTCCAAATGAGCCAACTGCTCGCGGTTATTAACGCCGAGAACTTCGTCCGAATTCCGCGGTTGAACCGTTTCCACGCGAATCTTGTCGGCAACTGCCATGGCGATCACATCGGTCAGATAATATTCCCGTTGCGCGTTATTGTTCTCCAAGCGGCTCAGCCATGCCTTGAGGTGTTTGCCCTTTATGGCAAGTATTCCGGTATTGACTTCCCTGATCTCGCGCTCCTCCTGTGTGGCGTCTTTTTCTTCGACGATCCTGACCACGCGGCCGGCGGCGTCCCGGACAATGCGGCCGTAGCCGTGAGGATCGGCGAGATCGACGGTCAGCAATCCCATCCGGTCCTCGTTGGCCAGCGGAATCAGCTTTTCGACCGTCTCGTCGCCGAGCAAGGGCACATCGCCATAAAGAACCAGAACCGTACGTTCTTCATCGATATCGTCCGCGACTTGCATGACGGCATGCCCGGTGCCGAGCTGTTCGCGCTGCTCGACCCAGACGACGTTCAGGTGTTCGAGCGTCTGGAGCACCGTCTCGCCGCCGTGTCCGTAGATCACGGTGATTTTTTCGGGATGCAGACGGGAGGCCAAGGCATGCACGTGTTCGAGCAGGGTCCGATCGCCGATCTTGTGGAGAATTTTGGGCAGGGACGAACGCATTCGCGTTCCCTGGCCGGCGGCCAGGATGACGATTTCCAAAGGCATCTTCCGTTTTTCCTTGTTGAAGAAGCGGAAAACAAAGACTTGCACAGCCCTCGGTCGTCTTGGGCCGACCGGGTCCCGGCGTTTATATTAGCCTGAAAAATACAAAAACCCAGCAAAATACGCGAGCGGAGCGCCCTGTATTTCGCTGGGTCAGGAGAGTTCGGGAAACTAGGCGCGGCCTTTCCGGTATTTTTCCAGAATCCGCAATTGCATGACGGCCTGCGCGAGCTGGGCCTGTGCCCGCGCGAAATCGATTTTGCCGGATTTGTCCGACAGCATCTCTTCCGCGCGCATCTTCGCTTCCAGCACGGCCGCCTCGTCGATGTCCTTGGCGCGAATGGCGGTGTCGGCGAGTATGGTCACGACGCTGGGTTGAACCTCGATCATGCCGCCCGAAATGAAAAACGGATAGACTTCGTCCTCGTTGACCTTTACCCGCACCTCACCCGGCTTCAAACGGGTGAGAAACGGCGCGTGCCGCGCGGCAATGCCCACTTCGCCCATTTCGGCCGGAGCCACCACCAATTCCGCGAGCCCGGAAAATATTTCCGCTTCCGCGCTCACGATATCAACGTGGATCGTCATAGCCATAGTGATTTTCCCTTTGGTTTATGCAGCGATCCGCTTGGCTTTTTCCAAGGCTTCGTCGATGCTGCCGACCATGTAAAAGGCCTGCTCGGGAACGTCGTCGTACTCCCCTTCGACAATTCCCTTGAACCCGGAAATCGTGTCCTTCAGGGAGACGTACTTGCCCGGCGAGCCGGTGAACACTTCGGCCACGAAGAACGGCTGGGACAAAAACCGCTGAACTTTGCGCGCCCGGGATACGATGAGCTTGTCCTCCTCGGAAAGTTCGTCCATGCCGAGGATCGCGATGATGTCGCGGAGCTCTTTATAGCGCTGCAAGGTGCTCTGTACCTTGCGGGCAACCTGATAGTGCTCCTGTCCGACGACCAGGGGGTCCAACTGGCGGCTGGTCGAATCGAGGGGATCTACGGCCGGATAGATGCCCAGCTCCGCGATTTGACGGGACAGAACCACGGTGGCGTCCAAGTGAGCGAAGGTGGTTGCCGGCGACGGATCGGTCAGGTCGTCGGCGGGAACGTACACGGCCTGAATCGAAGTGATGGATCCCACCTTGGTCGACGTAATCCGTTCCTGCAGTACGCCCATTTCTTCCGCCAGGTTGGGCTGATAACCCACCGCCGAAGGCATGCGGCCGAGCAGCGCGGAAACCTCGGTACCGGCCAGGGTGTAGCGGTAAATATTGTCGATGAACAGCAGCACGTCGCGGCCTTCGTCGCGGAAATACTCCGCCATCGTCAGCCCGGTCAGCGCCACGCGCAAGCGGTTGCCCGGCGGCTCGTTCATCTGGCCGTATACCAGCGACACTTTGTCGAGAACGTTGCTTTCGCTCATTTCATGATAAAAGTCGTTCCCTTCGCGGGTCCGTTCGCCGACGCCGGCGAACACCGAATAGCCGCTGTGCTCGATCGCGATATTGCGGATGAGCTCCATCATGTTGACGGTCTTGCCGACGCCGGCGCCTCCGAAAAGGCCGACCTTGCCGCCTTTGGCGAAGGGGCACACCAGATCGATAACCTTGATGCCGGTTTCGAGCAGCTCGTTGGCGGCGGCCTGATCCTGGAAGCTCGGAGCTTTCCGGTGAATCGCCCAACGTTCTTTCTCGCCGATCGCTCCTTTCTCGTCGATCGGATCGCCCAGCACGTTCATAATCCGGCCCAATGTTTCCTTCCCGACGGGTACGGAAATCGGGGCGCCGGTATTCGTGACCCCGAGGCTTCTCATCAAGCCGTCGGTGCTGCCCATGGCGATCGTTCTGACGATGCCGTCTCCGAGCTGCTGCTGAACTTCCAGCACCAAGTCTTTATCGTCGACTTTCAGTGCATCGTATACCTTGGGAAGCGCTTCGCGTGGAAACTCCACGTCGACCACGGCGCCGATAATCTGTACGATTTTGCCCGAACTCATGACTGTCCTCGTAAAAACTCTTGAGTTTATTCTGTATCGATTCGCTTATACCGCAGCCGCGCCGCCGACGATTTCCGCGATTTCCTGGGTGATGGCCGCCTGCCGCGCCTTGTTGTAGATCAACTGCAACTCTTTGATGAGTTTTCCTGCGTTGTCGGAAGCGCTTTTCATGGCGACCATGCGCGCCGCCTGCTCGCAGGCGTTGTTCTCGACCAAACCTTGGAAAATGATCGACTCCACGTACCGGACCAGCAACTGGTCGAGCACTTCCTTAGCATCAGGTTCGTAAATGTAGTCCCAGTGTCCGTTCTGCTCCTCGCCGATGTCCTCCGGCCGAATGGGAAGCAGCTGAACGAACCGCGGCTTCTGGGTCATCGTATTGAGGAACTCGTTGTACACGACGTGCAGCTCGTCGATCCTCCCCTCGGAATATTCGTCGATCATCGTCTTTATGACGCCGATGATGTCCTGCAAATGGGGACGATCGCCGAGCCGGGTGGCCTGGGAAATCACGTTTGCGCCGATTGAACCGAAGAATGCCGTGCCTTTCTGGCCTATCGTGCTGAGCGTTATGGCCGTATTTTCCTCGTTCCATCCGCGCATCTTGCGCAGGGCCAATCGGAACAGGTTGGCGTTGAGCCCTCCGCACAGCCCGCGATCCGACGAGATCAGAATGACCCCGACCCGGCTTACCGGCCGCTCGATCATGAACGGGTGCTTGTATTCCGGGTTCGCGTGCGCCAAATGCTTGATGATCTGCGCGATTCTCCGGGAATACGGGCGGGTCGCCTGCATTCTGTCCTGAGTCCGGCGCATTTTGCTGGCTGCCACCATTTCCATGGCCCGGGTGATCTTCTGAGTATTCTTGATACTCGTGATCTTCAGACGGATTTCTTTTCCGACGGCCATCGATCAATCCCTACCACGTGTGGGTTTCTTTGTATTTCGTCACGGCTGCGTGCAACGCCGACTGAATTTCGTCATTGTAGTCGCCCGTCGCGTTGATCTTTTCCATCAGATCGGCGTGTTCCGACTTCATGTAGCTTTGCAGGCCGTCCTCGAAGTCCCTCACCTGGTTGACCTGAAGGTCGTCCAGGAAGCCTTCGTTGGCGGCGAACAAGGCGACTGCCATTTGCGCTACGCTGAGCGGCGAATACTGGCCTTGCTTCATGATTTCGGTAACACGCTGGCCGCGCTCGATCTGTTTCCGGGTGGCCTCGTCGAGATCGGACGCGAACTGAGCGAACGCCGCCAACTCGCGGAACTGGGCCAAATCGAGACGGATACCGCCGCCCAGTTTCTTGATGATCTTGGTCTGAGCGGCACCGCCTACGCGCGATACGGAAAGACCCGCGTTCACGGCCGGACGAACGCCCGCGTTGAACAGGTTGGTCTCCAGGTAAATCTGGCCGTCGGTGATGGAAATCACGTTGGTGGGAACGAAAGCCGATACGTCGCCGGCCTGCGTCTCGATAATCGGCAGCGCGGTCAGCGAGCCGGTTTTGCCTTTGACCTTGCCGCCGGTCAATTTCTCGACTTCGGCCGCGTTGATCCGGGAGGCGCGCTCCAAGAGACGGGAGTGCAGGTAGAAAACGTCGCCCGGATACGCTTCGCGTCCCGGCGGACGGCGGAGCAGCAGCGAAATCTGACGGTATGCCCAAGCCTGCTTGGTCAAATCGTCATAGATGATCAAGGCATCCTCGCCGCGGTCCCGGAAGAACTCGCCCATGGCGCATCCGGCATAAGGCGCGATGAACTGCAACGCAGCGGATTCGGAAGCGGAAGCGGCCACCACGATGGTGTGGGCCATGGCGCCGTGCTCCTCGAGTTTCCGGACCACGTTGGCAATCGACGACTGCTTTTGGCCGATGGCGACGTAAATACACTTAACGCCGGTGCCTTTCTGGTTGATGATCGTGTCGATGGCGATAGCCGACTTGCCGGTCTGGCGGTCGCCGATGATCAATTCGCGCTGTCCGCGGCCGATCGGGATCATCGAGTCGATCGACTTCAGACCGGTTTGCAACGGCTGGCTGACCGACTGGCGGGCAATAACCCCCGGTGCGATTTTCTCGATAGGCGAACGATCCTGGGTTTCAATGGGACCTTTGCCGTCGATCGGACGTCCCAGGGCATCGACGACGCGCCCGAGCAAAGCTTCGCCGACTGGAACGTCGAGGATGCGTCCGGTACATTTCGCGGTATCGCCTTCGGCCAAATGCTCGTAGGAACCGAGCACGACGGCGCCGACCGAGTCGCGTTCCAGGTTCAAGGCCATACCGAAGGTATTTTCCTTGAATTCGATCATTTCGCCCTGCATCACTTCGGTCAAGCCGTGGATGCGGACGATGCCGTCGGTCACGCTGACGATCGTACCCTCGGTGCGGGCCTCCGCGCCGATATCGAACTGCTCGATTCGCTTCTTGATGAGTTCACTGATTTCAGATGGGTTCAGCTGCATGATTCTTCTCGCTTCAATTCCAGAGTCTCTTTGCTAACCGTTCAACCTGGCCGCGGATGGATGCGTCTATCACCCGGTCGCCCGCCCTGATGTAAACGCCGCCGATCAAGGATGGATCGACATCGACGCGCAAACGCGCCTTCTTCTCCAAAATGCGCTCGAGCACCGAAGCCAACCGGGCTTGCTCAGCATCTTTCAAGGGGAAAGCCGTGCTGACGTCTACCTCGACATACCCCTCGTCGTCGGCCTTGTATTGGTTGAAAAGCTCGGCGATATATTTAACCAGGTCAAGCCGGCGGTTCCGGATCAGCAAGCGGACAAAATTTTGCGCCTCGGTATCCAGATGATCCTTGCAGAGACCGAGAAAAGCCTCCGAAAACTGCTCGCGGTCAGCCTTGGGATTGGCCGCGGCTTTGGCTAGCTGCTCGTCTTCCATGAGCATCGCGACGAAAGCGAGCGCATCGCTCCACTTATCAGCCGTTCCCGTTTCTTTGGCCCTCTTGTAAACCGCAACGGCATAAGGCCTCGCCAACGTCGTTAACTCGCCCATTATGCTTGACCCAACTGCTTACCAAGATTGTCGATAATTTCCCGATGCTTCTTTTGATCCACTTCTTTCTGCAGGATTTGCTCGGCCGCAGAAATAGCCAGCACCGCTACCTGTTGACGCAAACCTTCCTTTGCCTGTTGTAATTCGCGCTCGATCTCGGCTTTCGCGGCAGCAACGATTCGCTCGCCTTCTTCCTTCGCCGACTGCTTGGATTCCTCGACCACTTCGTTAGCCCGCTTTTGCGCGAGATTCACGATTTCCGCCGCCTGATCCTTGGCGTCCCGCAGCAGTGCGGTTGCGCGCTTCTCAGCCAACTCCATCTCATGCTTGCCTTTTTCAGCCGAAGCGAGACCGTCGGCAATCTTTTTCTTGCGCTCCTCCAGGGCTTGCATCAAAGGCGGCCACACGTACTTCATGGTGAACCACACCAGAAGCGCAAATGTGATCATTTGGCCGATCAGAGTGGCGTTAATACTCACAGCGCTTTCCTCTTTGATTATTTGCCGTTAATAGCGTCCCGATCGCGATTTCGTTAGCGCAGGGCGGACAGGAACGGATTGGCGAACGTGAAGAACAGAGCAAGACCAACGCCGATCATCGTTACGGCGTCGAGCAGACCGGCCACGATGAACATTTTCACTTGCAGCATCGGAACCATTTCCGGCTGACGCGCCGCGCCCTCGAGGAATTTGCCGCCCAACAAACCGAAACCGATTGCGGTTCCCATGGCGCCAAGGCCCAGAATGATGCCCACGGCGATTGCGGTCATGCCAGATACAGATGCGATTTCCATTGTTCCTCCGAATTATCGAACGTTAGGGTTGGTTAAAAGAAATTAGTGATCTTCGTGGGCCAGACTCAGGTACACGATGGTCAGAACCATGAAGATAAAAGCTTGCAAGGTAATGATCAGAATGTGAAAGACCGCCCAGGGGAAACTCAGCAAGGGTTGTACGTACCAGGGCAGCAGCGCGATCAGGATGAAAATCAGCTCGCCCGCGTACATGTTTCCGAAAAGACGAAGGCCGAGCGATACCGGCTTGGCCAGTTCCTCGACAAGCTTCAAAATCAGATTGAAAGGAATCATCCATACGCTGTGAAAAGGCGTCAGAATCATCTCTTTCCCGAAACCGATCGGCCCCTTCACCTTGAAGCTGTAGAACAGGATCAGGAAGAACACCGAGATCGACATGGCGAAGGTGGCGTTCAAATCCGTGCTGGGGACCACGCGGAGGTAGTCGAGACCGATCGCCTTGGCGATATCCGGCAGCAGGTCGACCGGAATCAGGTCCATGGTATTCATCAGGAAGACCCAGACAAAGATGCTCAACGCCAAGGGAGCGATCAATGCGCTGCGCCCATGAAAACTGTCCTTGACCTGAGTGTCCACGAATTCGACGATCATCTCCACGAAGTTCTGGAGGGGACCAGGTACGCCGGAAGTCGCCTTTTCGGCCGCCTTGCGGAATAGGATGACGAATAGACCGCCCAAAAATACGGAGAAAAACAGGGTATCCAGATGCAATGTCCAGAAACCTTCGCCGGTCGATAAAGGGGTGAGGTGGTGAACGATGTATCCCGTTGCCCCGCCGGAGCCGTGTTCTTCTGTCGCCATATTCTTTCTCGTTACCGTTCGATATCGCGCATCAAAAGCGCACACCAAAATACCATCAATACCGATATGAAACCGGCAAATAATGGCAGGAATAAAATGTTAGGCAGTTGGAAAATTAAAAAAAATAAACCGGCGGTTATGATTATTTTTATGCTTTCGCCGATATAAAACGATCTTACGATTTCTCTTGCCGTTCTTGTCTTATCGGAAAACCCGAATTTCGCGGCGAAATAGGCGTTCGGCAGAAAGGCTATCAGCCCGCCGAACAACGCCGATCTCGCTTCCGCCCAGCCGAAGAAGGCCAGCGTGGAACCGCCGATCAGTGCAATCGCAAGAAGCTGCATCAACAGAACCCGCTTGACCGCGAAAAACAGCTTTCTCGCACCCATCGAGGGCCCCCGAACAAATACCTTGGAATAATAACAACCAAAATGTCGAAGATCAACGCCGCAAGTTTATTTCAAGCGATCGAGCACGCCTTCCAATTGATCCAGACTGTCGTAATGGATGACGAGTTGGCCGGCGCCTTTTTTTCCGTGCTTGATCAGCACCGGAGCGCCGATCCGCGTGGCAATCCGCTCTTCCAGGCGGCGGATGTCGGGGTCCTTCGAATCCGGCTTTCGCTTTTTTTGTCCGTCGCGAAGCTGTTGAATGAGCAGTTCCGTTGCGCGAACACTCAATTTCGCTGCGGCGACTTTACGCGCGATTTCGTCCTGAAGCGCAAACTCAAGCCCCAATATCGCTCGCGCGTGTCCCATCTCGATGGCGCCGGTAAGCAGCAGTTGCTTAACCTCCGGATGAAGTTCGTTCAGGCGCAGCAAGTTGCTGATGGTAGCCCTGGATTTACCGACCGCATCCGCAACCTGCTGGTGGGTCATTCCGAACTCTTCGAGCAGACGCTTGAGAGCTTCCGCTTCCTCCAGCGGGTTCAAATCTTCCCGCTGGATATTTTCGATAAGGGCGATGGCGAGGGCGGCTTGATCCGTAACATCGCGCACGACGGCCGGCAAGTCGTGCAATCCGGCCAACTGGGCCGCCCGCCAGCGCCTTTCGCCGGCGATGATTTCATACCGTCCGTCGCCCGCCGGCCTGACCACCACGGGTTGGACCACGCCCTGCGCGCTGATCGAGTCGGCCAACTCCTGAAGCCGCGCCGGATCGATATCCTTGCGCGGCTGGAAACGCCCCGGCCTGATCTGATCGATGGAAAGCGTTCTGAGCTTCTCGGTTTCGTTGTCCAGCTTTGCGCCGCCCAACAGGGCATCGAGGCCGCGGCCGAGCCCTCGTCTTTTTGCCGTCATGGTTTCGATTTTAAGAAGATGTTAAGCGGTGCTCGGCGATTTTTGATTGCGCCGCACGATTTCGCCGGCCAACGCCAGATAGGCGATAGCTCCCCGCGAGGATTTATCGTACTTCATCACCGGCAAACCGTGGCTCGGCGCTTCGGCCAAGCGGATATTGCGGGGAATGATGGTGCGAAAAACTTTATCGCTGAAATGGTCGATCAGCTGCGCGGAAACATCGTTGGCAAGCCGGCTGCGGGTGTCGTACATGGTGCGAAGCAGGCCCTCGATGCGGAGGTGCGGATTGACCGACCCGCGGATATTTCCCAGCGTATCCATCAGATCCGAAAGCCCCTCCAGGGCATAATACTCGCACTGCATGGGGATCAGAACGCTGTCCGCAGCGACCAGGGCGTTGAGCGTCAATACGTTCAGAGAAGGAGGACAGTCGATAAGGATAAATTGGTAATCTCCGCGACAGCTTTTCAGCGCATCGGCAAGCGCGCGCTCTTTCCCCGGCTGCTGCATCAGTTCGACTTGAGCGGCGGTGAGATCGCCGTTGCCCGGCAGAAGATCGAAGCCAATCTCCGCCAAGGACCGGATCGCTTCGCGCACCGTGGCTTGACGCGTCAAGACATCGTAGGAGGAGATTTCGAGACCTTTCTTGTCGACGCCGCATCCCATGGTCGCATTCCCTTGCGAATCCAGGTCCACAAGCAAAACGCGATGCTTGATCGCCGCCAGAGATGCAGCCAGGTTAATGCTGGTGGTCGTTTTGCCTACGCCCCCCTTTTGATTGACTACCGCAATAATTTTGCCCATGGTTCCTCAACCGATAGCTATTTCGATCACATGACGTTCGATGTCCAGACCCGGGATATTCAACCTGTGACTCTTGACCGCACAGTCTTTCAAGGTCTGGATTTCGCCTTCGGGCAACTGCCCTTTCTGAGCCAATATCACGCCTTGCGGAGTCAACATTCTCCGGGTTGCGGCCAGTATCTCGGCGAGGTTCGCATAGGCCCTCGCCAACACCGTATCGAAGCCGCGCTCCGGACAGTAGTCTTCCACCCGCGCCGTGACCACCTCCACGTTCGGCAGACGCAACTCGATCGCAGCCTGTTGGACGAACCGCGTCTTTTTCGCATTGCTGTCCAACAGAACAAAATGTCTGTCTTCGCTCATGACCGCCAAGGGAATACCGGGCAGACCGGCGCCCGTTCCCACATCGAGAACCCGCTCGCCCCGCAGATGCGGCCAGACGGTAAGGCTGTCGAGCAGGTGCAAATCCACCGCGGTCCGAAGGTCGCGGATGGCCGTCAGGTTGTACACCCGGTTCCATTTCTGGATTAGGCGCAGAAAGGCCAAAAGCTTTTCGAGCCGCTCCGGCGTGAAAGGTATGTTTAGCGCGGTTATTCCTTCCGCCAGCCGTCTGTCGAGTTCGTCCACTTAAGGTCAGGCGCTTTTCTTCTTAAGGTGGACCAACAGCAATGAAATTGCCGCCGGCGTGACGCCCGGAATCCTAGCGGCCTGGCCAACGGTTGCGGGGCGCTGTTGCTTGAGCTTTTCCCGGACCTCGTTGGACAATCCGACGACGTTCTGATAATCGAGACTTTCCGGCAGGCGCCAGTGATCGTAGCGGCGCGACCGTTCGATCTCCGCCTGCTGGCGATCGATGTAGCCCTGGTACTTCGCCTGGATTTCGACCTGATCGAGAACTTGCTCGTTTTCTTCTTCGGAAAGCCGGGCCGATACCGCTCGCAGATGCTCGATGCGAATCTCCGGCCGCCGCAGCAGTTCGAGCAGATTCGACTCCCGCACCAGCGGTGCGCTCAGGAATGGATTTAAGGCTTCGGCTTCCGGTGTATTCGGTTTGACATACTGCTTCGCCAAGCCAATCCGAATCTCGGCGATCGCCTGCTGCTTCGCCTCGAACGCGCGCCAGCGCTCGTCGTCCACCAGCCCGAGTTCCCGGCCTTTGGCGGTCAGGCGAAGATCGGCGTTGTCCTCGCGGAGCAGCAAGCGGTACTCCGCCCGGCTGGTGAACATGCGATACGGTTCGCTCGTGCCGCGGGTGATCAAATCGTCGATCAGAACCCCCATGTAGGCCTCGTCGCGCGTCGGCGACCACGGCTCCAGATCCTTCGCCTTGCGCGCGGCGTTGAGCCCCGCGATCAAGCCTTGCGCGGCGGCTTCCTCGTACCCGGTCGTGCCGTTGATCTGGCCGGCGAAGAACAAATTCTCGAGGTGCTTGGTTTCGAGGGAAGATTTCAAATCGCGCGGATCGAAGAAATCGTATTCGATGGCGTATCCCGGACGCGTGATATGGGCGTTTTCGAAACCGCGTATCGATCTCACGAGTTCGTACTGCACGTCGAAGGGCAGACTGGTCGAAATGCCGTTCGGGTAAATCTCAAAGGTATCGAGACCTTCCGGCTCGACGAAAATCTGATGCGAATCCCTTTCCGCAAAGCGTACGACCTTGTCCTCGATGGACGGGCAATAGCGCGGGCCGACGCCTTCGATAACGCCCGCATACATCGGCGAGCGGTCGAGGCCGGAGCGGATGATGTCGTGGGTCCTTTCGTTGGTGCGGGTGATGAAGCAGGGCACTTGGCGAGGATGCTCCTCCCGCCGGCCGAGGAACGAGAATACCGGAACCGGCTCGTCGCCCGGCTGCCCCAGCATGACCGAGTAGTCGATGCTGCGTCCGTCGATCCGCGGCGGCGTGCCTGTCTTGAGCCGCCCGACCCGGAACGGCAGTTCGCGCAAACGCGCCGCCAACGCATTGGAGGGCGGATCGCCCGCTCTCCCGCCTTCGTAGTTTTCGAGACCGATGTGAATCCGGCCGGCCAGGAACGTGCCCACCGTGAGCACGACCGAACGCGCCCTGAATTTGAGTCCCATCTGCGTCACCACGCCGGCCGCGCGGTGATTGTCCACGATCAGATCGGAAACGGCTTGCTGGAACAAAGTCAAATTCGGCTGAGTTTCAAGAGCCCGCCGCACGGCCTTTTTATAAAGGACGCGGTCGGCCTGGGCGCGAGTCGCCCGTACCGCCGGACCTTTGCTGGCATTGAGCACGCGGAACTGAATGCCGGCGCGATCCGCGGCGTGCGCCATCAATCCGCCCAAGGCATCGATCTCCTTCACCAAATGCCCTTTGCCGATTCCCCCGATGGCGGGGTTGCAGCTCATTTGGCCGAGCGTTTCGATGTTCTGGGTCAGCAGCAGCGTCCTGGAGCCGGTGCGAGCGGCCGCCAAGGCCGCTTCCGTACCGGCGTGTCCGCCACCGACCACGATGACGTCGAATTCGGTGGAAAAATGCATGAGAGTTGAGAATTCAGGCAGATAGACCGGTTCTGCACTTCAAGGAAGTGAACGCATAGCTTACTACATCGAACGCCAAAATTGGCAGTGTGCTTATCGGCCGGGGCGCCGCTATGCCGCTTGATAATGCAGGCAAATCACCTAAGCTTGGCCTTAACCGTACTCGGATGTCTCCGCGCCAGGACACATGAAATCCCTCTCCATCCAACAAAAGTATCTGCTGTTTCTCATCTTCAGTTTCGCATCGCCGATCCTGCTGACGAGCGCGGTCTTGGCCGGATGGTTCGATTCGGAAACCCATTTCCTTTTGCTTTCCGGAGCATTGCTGGCAATACTTGGGGTGCTGGCCTTCTCCCTCTCGCGGGATGTGGCGCGACAACTCGGGGGCGATCCGACCTACGCCGTCGAAATCGCCAACCGCATCGCGGAAGGGGACCTGACCACCCAAGTTCGCCTGCGCCCCGGCGACACCCGGAGCGTCCTGCACGCCATCGCCCAGATGCAGGAGGAACTCTGCACCATCGTCACGCAAATCCAGCGCAACGCTCAGGAAGTCTCCCAAAGCGTGCAGCAGATGTCGGCCCAGTCGACCGAAATCAGCTTCGCTTCGCAAATGCAGGCGGGATCGACCCAGGAAACCACCGGAACCATCGCTGAAATCACCCGCGGCATCGGGGAAATCTCGAAGCTGGTGGAGAAGACCGAAACGCATTCCGAGAACGTGGCGGAGCTGTCGGTGCAAGGCGAGCGGATGGTGACGGATACCGTCGAGGGCATGGATTCCATAAAAACCACGGTCCAGGAAACCGCTCGGCAGATCCTCCGGCTCAAGGAACGTTCCAGCGAGGTGAACGGTATCATCCAGCTCATCTGGAGCATCGCGGAGCAAACCAATCTTCTGGCGCTGAACGCCGCCATCGAGGCGGCGCGCGCCGGAGACCGGGGCCGGGGGTTCGCGGTGGTTGCCGGGGAGGTCCGGAATCTCGCCGAGCGCACCGCGGCGGCCACGCAGGAAATTTCCCACATGATCCAGTCGATCCAGCAGGACACGAACAATGCCGTCGCCGCGATGGATGCCGTTCCTCCGTTGATCGACGAGGGGATGGCGAAGTCGTGCAATGCGGCCGAATGCCTGCAATCCATCAAGACGCGGGCGGCGGAGGTTCTGGAAAACATTCGCTGCCTTGCCCAAATAGCCGACGACCAGGTGCAGCGTGCGCGCAACATCGTCGAGAACGTCGAACAAATCACCGAAATGCTGAAGAAGACCGATGCCGCCGTGGAATCGGCCACGCAAACGGCGGTGATCCTGGAAAAATCCGCCGCCGGACTGGATCAGTCGGTCAAGATGTTTACCTTAGATGCATCCAAACCAACCAAGGAGGCTTAGCCGTGACCCTGATTACCTGGAACAGCATGCTCAGCGTCGGCGTGAAAGAAATCGACGACCAGCACAAAAAACTGGTGGAAATGGCAAACCAATTGAACGACGCCATGCGGGAAGGCCATGGACGGGATGTGCTGGGCAAGACATTGAACGAGCTGGTCCACTATACCCAGTACCATTTTGCCACCGAAGAACGCCTCATGGATCGGCATCATTATCCCGAGAGCGCCGCCCATAAGGCCCAACACGCCGATCTCGTACGCAGCATCGCCGCTTTCAAGGCGAAGTTCGATCAAGGGGACGTCGCTCTGACTTCGCAAATCATGAACTTTTTACGCGACTGGCTGAACAGTCACATCATGAAAACAGACAAGCAATTTGGGAAGGCGCTCAACGGCTTGGGCGTCAAGTAATGCCTTGCCCGGTTTGAGGGAGCATGGATACTATTCTTGCGGAACGGGCGAATCTCTGCCGGCAGGAGATTTTTGCGCGGCGAACCACTGACGGGCAGTGACGGACGGGATATTCCGCTGTCTACGGTGAAGTGGGCCGTCAAGCGGCGCGGGGGGACGTCCGGCGTTCTTCGGCCAGTCGTCCTGGCCCGAAAGGAGATCCGATTCGCCCGTCAAACCTTCCCATCAACCCGGCTTCTGCTTTCGCTCTAAACCGGCATGCTCCCTTCGAAAACCGCATCGTTCGATTCCGTTCATGCCCTTCGACTTCGCTCAGGAGAGCGTTCGACACGCTCGCCACGAACGGAATCCATCCGTTACCGTTCGTCCCGAGCCTGTCGAAGGACTTCATCGGAGCTTCCTTAAAGCATTCACAACCGCCTTCTTGAATTCGTCACGGACCGTTACGTCATCGCGACAACAACTTTTCAGATTTTCAGACTCTTCATGCGCAATTCCCTGAACACGCTGCTCCGAACCGCCAATACCGTCATCCTCGGCAAACCGCGCGAGATCCGTCTCGCGATGTGTTGCCTCTTGGCGCGAGGCCATTTGCTCATCGAGGACGTGCCGGGCGTCGGAAAGACAACCTTGGCGCACACCCTGGCCAATCTGCTCGGCTTTCAATATCAGCGCATCCAGTTCACCAGCGATCTTTTGCCGTCCGACATCGTGGGGTCCTCCATCTTCGACGGAAAAACCCACGCTTTTCACTTCCAAGCGGGGCCGATCTTTCACCAGATGATTCTCGCGGACGAAATCAACCGCGCGACGCCCAAGGCCCAAAGCGCGCTTTTGGAGGCGATGGAGGAGCATCAGGTCACGGTCGAGGGAGAAACCCGCGCGCTGCCGGAACCGTTCTTCGTCATCGCCACCCAAAATCCCGCGTGCCAGATCGGGACGTTTCCTTTACCGGAATCCCAGCTGGACCGCTTCCTGATGCGAATTACCCTGGGCTATCCGGATAGCCGGTCCGAGCGCGCCTTGCTCAAGGGCGAAGACCGCTACGCGCTGCTCGAAAGACTCCCGGTCTGCCTGCCGGCCGAGGAATTGCAGGGCTTGCAGGAGAAAGTCAAGAATGTCCATGTTTCCGACGCGCTCCTGGATTATCTTCAAGCGCTGGTCGGATTCAGCCGCGAATCGGGCCATTACGAATGCGGACTGTCCCCCCGCGCCGGTCTCGCCCTGTTGAACGCCGCCCGCGCCTGGACCTTCCTCGAAGGGCGCGAAGCGGTCTTGCCCGAGGATGTGCAGGCGGTGCTGGCTCCGGTGTGCGGTCACCGGCTGCGTCCCGCCTCCGGCGGCGCAACCGATGCCGACGCGGTCGTGGCGCCGATGCTGGAACAGGTTCCCGCGGTTTGACATGAGTACGCTCCCGCTCCGGGAACGGCTGGACATCCGGCGTTTCTTCCGCGGCGAAAAAGCGGCCGACGGCCCGATCACGCTGTCCCACCGGCGAATTTTCATTCTGCCCAGCCGGCCCGGCCTCGCTCTCGCGCTGCTGCTATCGATCCAGTGGCTGACCGCGATCAACTACGGCAACAACCTGGCGTTCATCCTCACTTTTCTGCTGGCCGCCGCGGCCATGTCCTCGATGGTGTACGCCTACCGCAATCTTTCCCGCTTGATCGTCGGCACCGGAAAAACGAATCCCGTCTTCGCCGGCGATCAGGCCGTTTTCGAATTGCGGCTGAACAATCCGGCCGCTTTTCCGCGCTACGCCATCGAGCTGAAGCTCAAGGACGCCGAACCGGTGCGGCTGGATTTGCCCCCCGGGAAAAACATTCCGGCCACCCTTCGCATCGACGCCCGAAAGCGCGGCTGGCTCGACCTCGGCACGGTAACCGTCAGCACCGCGTTTCCCTTGGGGATCTTTTACGCCTGGTCGCCGATCAATTTGAAATACAGGATTTTGGTCTATCCGAGACCCGCGCGGGAACGTTTGCCGTTCCCGCGTTCGGAAGGGGACCGCGCCGATGGCAGGCCGCAAGATCCTTCCGATGACTTCCATGGGTTTCGGGCTTATCGGGCGGGCGATCCGTTCAAGCACATTCATTGGAAAAGCCTGGCCAAGGGCCGCGATCCGCAGATCAAGCAATATGCCGGCGGAGAAGCGGATATTCTTCATTTGAACTGGACGGACGCCAGAGGAATGGACACGGAAGCCCGTTTGAGCCAGCTTTGCCGCTGGGTGCTGGATGCCGAGCAGGCGGGAATCCGCTATTCGCTCAACTTGCCCGGTATCGCCATAACCGCGGACCACGGCGCGGCGCACTGCCGGAAGTGCCTCGAGGCGCTGGCGCTGTTCGCCCCATGAAAATGCCCGCAACCTCCTTCATGCCGGACAGGACGCGGGAAAACCTGCTCTTGTTCAGCGTTTTTTTCGTCGCCGCGCCTCATATCCTCAATCTGGGCCGGGGAGTCGTTCTTTACTTTTTCCTGATGGCGGCCTGGCGATTTGCCTTGGGATATCGGCCGGCCCTTAAGCCCGGCCGCCTGCTGCTGTTTCTCCTGACCTTATCCGGCGCGGCCCTGGTTTACGCCGATTACCATCGATTTTACGGACGCGAAGCCGGATCCAGCCTCTTTCTCGTCGGCCTGGGACTCAAGTTGATGGAGATGCGGACCCGGCGCGACGTCTATCTCGTGGTCTATCTTGCGTTCTTCGTGGCTCTGACGCAGTACCTGTTTTCCCAGAGCATCGCTCTGGCCGTCTACACCCTGGCGGCCGTCGGCCTGCTGATCTCGGTGCTGATCGGGCTCAACGCCGGGCCGGTCCTGCCGCTCAAGACCCTGTTCAAGCTCGCGGCATCGCTGGTGGGGCAAGCTCTGCCGATCATGGTGGTCCTGTTCTTGTTCTTCCCGCGCATCGCGGGGCCTTTGTGGAAACTCCCGGACGAGGCGGCCGCCGCGAAGACGGGACTCAGCGATACCATCGAGCCGGGCAGCGTAAGCCGTCTCGCCGTATCGGCCGAGCCGGCTTTCCGGGCCGACTTCGAAGGCGAGCCCCCGCCGCCCGCCGAGCGCTATTGGCGGGGACCGGTATTCTGGCATACCGACGGAAAGCGCTGGACCCTGCCGCCGGAACAAGTAAAAAATGCCGTTCAGACGCCTGAATTTTCGGGACCGGCTTACCGTTATACGATCACCCTGGAACCGCATCGAACCAAATGGGTTTTCGCCCTGGACCTGCCCAAGTCGTTCCCGTCCGACCTCGCCCAAACGCCCGAATACCTGTTGCTCGCGCCGCAAAACATCGGCGAGCGACGCCAATACGCGATCGTTTCCCATCCGAATTACCGAACCGGAGAACTCAGCCCCGCCGAACGGGAACAAGGCCTGCAACTGCCCGAAAAGCCGTCGGCGCGCGTCCGCCGGCTGGTCGAGCGCTGGCTGCTGGCGTCGCCGAATCCGGAAGACATCGTGAACAAGGCGCTGCTCCATTTTCGGGAGGAACCTTTCGTATATACGCTCAACCCGCCGCCCATCCAGGATAAATGGGTGGATACCTTTCTTTTCGAAACCCGCAAGGGCTTTTGCGAGCATTACGCCACGGCTTTCGTTTATCTGATGCGCGTCGCGGCGATCCCGGCGAGGGTGGTGACGGGTTACCAGGGCGGGCAATGGAATCCGATCGGAAAATTCCTGGAAGTACGGCAGGGCGATGCCCATGCCTGGGCCGAAGTGTGGCTGCAAGAACGAGGCTGGACGCGGATCGATCCGACGGCCGCCGTGGCGCCTCACCGAATCGAACAGGGGATCGACCTGGACCGGCAAACCGCCGGCGGCGAGATCCGTTTCAACCCGGTGGAACGGGCCCTGAGCGACGCGGCCTTCGGTCTCCACGATTGGTACTATCGGGCGCGGCTCGTCTGGGCCAGTGTCGACCATGCCTGGAACCAGTGGGTCTTGAGCTATAACCCGGAAAATCAAAAGCGGTTCTGGGAAGCCCTGGGTATCGTCGATTGGCGAGGATTGACCGCCTGGCTGGGCGGGCTTTCAGTTCTTTGCGGCGCGCTGGTCGGGCTCTGGCTGCGTCCCCGCCGGAAGTCCAAGCCGACCGATTCTGCCGTGGCGGCCTACCATCGCTTTCTCAAAAAACTGGCAAAAGGCGGGCTGGCCAAACGGACCGGCGAAGGCCCCCGGGATTTCGCCGTGCGCGCCGCTTCCGAACGGCCGGAGGCCAAGGAAGCCATCGGCGCCATTACCACGCTGTTCCTCAAGATCCGTTACGGACGGCAAGCGGATGCAGGCGACATCAACCGGCTGCGACGGCAGGTAAAGGCGTTCAGGCTCTAAAAGCGCGCCATTCACGCGGCTTTCTCCACCTCCACTTTAAGAACCGCCCCTTCGGCGGCCACGACCCGAACCTTGCTTCCCGGCTCGCAATCATCCCCTTGCACTTTCCACGTGGAATCGTCCACGCGGATCCGCCCCTGACCGTCGACGATCGGATATTCCAGGGTAAACAGCCGTCCCACGTACTGCGAAGCCCGCTGGTTCAGCAAGGGCCGGTCGGTCTCGATGGGATGTTTCTTGAGAAAAAGCCGGAACACCGCGATGCTGACGACCGACAGCACCGAGAAAAGGATCAACTGATACTCCCAAGCCAGCGTCGGCAAGACCAGCTTGACGACGCCGACGACGAAGGCCGACTCGGCCATCCAGAGGAAGAACATGCCCGGCGCCAGAAGCTCGACGATCAGAAGCAATACGCCGAAAGCCCACCAGTGCCAAAAAACGATCTGGAATGCCATTTAGCCAGCCTTCTTGGAAAAGGCTTCCTTGGTGATTTCGCCGATGCCGCTCAGGGCGCCGATGACGCTGGAGGCCTCCAAGGGCATGAGAATGACCTTGTTGTTTTCGGCCGCGGCCAGATTTTGCAATGCCTCGACGTACTTTTGCGCGACGAAGTAATTGATCGCCTGAACGTCTCCCTTGCCGATGGCTTCCGAAACCATCAGGGTGGCACGGGCCTCCGCCTGCGCCAGACGCTCGCGGGCCTCGGCTTCGCGGAAGGCGGCCTCCTTGCGGCCTTCGGCCTCCAGAATCGCCGCCTGTTTTTCGCCGTCGGCCCGCAGAATGGCCGCCTGTTTTAAGCCCTCGGCCTCCAGGACGGCGGCGCGCTTGTCCCGTTCCGCCTTCATCTGGCGCGCCATGGAATCGACCAGATCCTGCGGCGGCGTGATGTCCTTGATTTCGATGCGCGTCACCTTGACGCCCCAGGGCGTGGTGGCGTCGTCCACCACCGAGAGCAGGCGGGCGTTGATCTCGTCCCGCTTCGACAGCAGCTCGTCGAGGTCCATGGACCCCATCACGGTGCGGATATTGGTCATGGTGAGCTGCATGATGGCGAGCTGCAGGTTGCTGACCTCGTAGGCCGCTTTGGCGGCGTCCACGACCTGGTAAAACACGACCCCGTCCACCTTGACCATCGCGTTGTCCTTGGTGATGACCTCCTGGGAAGGAACGTCCAGAACCTGTTCCATCATATTGATCCGCGCGCCGATCTGATCGATGACCGGCATGATCACATTGAGACCCGGCCTGAGCGTCGCGGTGTATTTTCCGAACCGTTCCACCGTGAATTCGGAGCCCTGCGGAACGAATTTGACACTCAACACGACCAGGATGACGGACAACACCAAGAAAAATAATACGAAAACGCCAAAAGCGGACATTTTTCCCCCTTTTCGATTTTTGGACTGTGTAAGCCTTTGTGGCCGGTTTTCCGTAAACGAGCATCGGTATTCTCGTTTTTCGCGGCCGCTTAAAGCTTAACCGTTTTAGTGCAGATAGCAGGCCGGATTATCCACCTGACTCAGTATAAACAGGGTAAAAGAATTCTTTAATTCAGCTGTAACGACCGGCCCGAGTTGTTAATACGCTGTATTCCACTTTTTAAAACAATGGTTTATAAGGAAATTAAAGGTGTGTCGAAAACAGCGTACGCCTGTGACGGAGCTGTGGATAATCTTGCCTCCGATTTTGCCGCGCCGATCCGACACACTCTGTCCACAAGCTTTAACACGGGTTTTTAAGAGCATGGATGAGGTTGGGGGAAAAAGGCATTCGAGTGGAGCGCCGTGCGCGGGAAGAAGTGCCGGACCACCGTCAGCGATGAAAGACTGGATTGGCCGGTCGACCGGGTGAAGCGTCCGTTCAAGGCGATTTAGCCCAATCGGCTGTGAGTCGCCGATTTCACCATCAACAGCGCCCAGAAGAACCGGGGCGGTTCAACGTCCGAGTAACTACAATTACCTAACACGGACAAGGTAAGGGGTACTCCAATGAAAGACGTTGCCAAACATGCACTTCGGGCTGCCTTCGGCTTGGCTATCGTTGCCGCAGCCGGCACCGCGGACGCAAAAGACAACTCGTTTGACAAGGCCGCCCGAGGCATCGGCCGTTTCTTGGGCGAAATCGGTAACGCCTACGGAAAACGAGCGCTCAAAGGAACCCGACTCGATCCGGATAGAAACAAACCCATTCAACTGAAGAAATCGCTTCGAGAATGCATGAAAGAAAACAACCGAATCGATGACGAAGTGATTGAATGTATGAAGGACGAGTGACGCGATAAGTTCATTTGTCTTCGTCATGCCGGAATGACGGGGGTATCGCAAACAGGAAAAACGGATTTCCCGCTGAGTACTTATAATCTGAGAAATAAATTTCCTGAACGTATTAACAATGCAACTCATGCCTAACATTGCGCTGTACCGGACTCCGCTTCGCTTCGCCGGTGAGCTTTTTCGTTAGCGTCCATCCAGAACCAATGGAGTATCTATGTCCCAGCCAACTAACACGCCAGTTGCAATCGAGGCACTTAACGTCCCACCGAGAACAAAGCAATCCATTCTTCCTGAACCATTCGCTTCCCGCGTTGCCGGACGAGAAAAGCGGCCACTCGGCGATTTCTTTGGCCTATCCAATTTCGGCGTAAATCTCACTCGCATGATTCCTAATGCCGTATCTGCTCTACGCCATGCACACTCTAGGCAAGATGAGTTCATCTATGTCTTGGAAGGACATCCGACGCTCATAACCGATCAAGGTGAAATAATCCTTTCCCCCGGCATGTGCGCTGGTTTCAAGGCCGGTAAAGGCAATGCCCATTTACTTGTCAATCGGACAAATCAGGTCGTCCTCTACCTTGAAATTGGTGACCGCTCGCCAAACGACTTGATAACTTACCCCGATGATGACCTGAAAGGCATTGGAAACGATCTAGGACAATGGGTTTTTGTGCGCAAAGACGGAACGCCATATTGAAGGCATGAGATTCCCCAACTACTCATCATTTCACCGGACCTGCGCGAAAAGCCGCGCAGGCGGTGAATTCAGACGTTGAGGGTGTAGAAAAACGCTTAACTCGAAAATTCAGCCGGTGAATACTCAATGGGTTACAGGCTCTAAAGTGGTCGAAAATAGGGTGTTTCTACAGCCTTGTTAGGCGTCATGCCCCAAATCAGAGGTAACTAAAAATGCATATCGCCATACTCACCTTCCAAGGCTTCAACGAGCTCGACTCCCTCGTAGCGCTTGGCCTGCTCAACCGAATCAAGAAACCAGACTGGCGCGTCACGCTCTGCTGTCCGGAGAGCACAGTCACTTCAATGAACGGTGTGATCGTGCATGGGCAGTCAACCCTTGCGGAAGCAGCTTCCGCTAACGCGGTCATTGTCGGCAGCGGCATCAAAACGCGAGAGATCGTAAACGACTCAGCCATCATGTCGGCTCTGCGCTTGGATCCCGCACGCCAGCTTATCGGAGCGCAATGCTCCGGTACGCTTATCCTTGCCAAGCTTGGCATACTCGCCAACATTCCTGCATGCACCGACCTCACAACCAAACCTTGGGTACAAGAAGCTGGGGTTGAAGTGCTGAACCAACCCTTCTACGCATCGGGCAACATCGCCACCGCCGGAGGTTGTTTCGCGTCGCAATATCTAGCCGCATGGATTATTGCCTGCGCCGAGGGCGAAGAAGCCGCCAAGGAAGCGTTGCATTACGTTGCCCCGGTTGGCGAGAAGGATGAGTACGTTTCAAGAGCAATAAGAAACATCGAGCCGTATATCAGCTCGTGTAGGGCGGAATAGTGGGGTAGGCTCGAAAAAGTGGACGCCATCAATCCTGTAAAGTGGTTGATGGAGGTACGAAATGGCAAAGTTACCCAGACAGTCGTTCACGGCAGAATTTCGAGAACAGGCCGTAAAGTTGGTGTCGGACAAAAAGCTGACGCTGCCGGAAGCCGTACAGCGTTTATGACGGGGTCAGGCTTTTGTTATTTGACTAAGACCCGATGATTTAGAGAGCGTTAGTTTTCGTCCGCCGGCGGAGCTTGGCACAGTCCCGAACTGGGGAAGTTCTGGAAATACCGAATCATCTGCAAAATTCTGAATCAGGAGATTACGATTGTCGTTATCCGGATCGGCAACCGTAAGGACGCGTACCGTTAACGTGGGAAAGCGTTCGGCTTCACTGCGGTGTCAACGCTGAGGCGGTTTTGTGCCTGTCCATAGTGGCGGATGGGTTTGTAAGGTGTTGTTTTTAGCTGCTTTGAGTTGCTTTTCGTCGTGCTTGTAATGGATTCCGGATCCAGGAGGCGCTTCAGGGTGTTCCGCCGGATTAGCGAAGCGCGAACAAGTTAACCAGGACTGAAAGGGCTGCTGCCCAAGGAGAAAAAATGTACCGGCTACAACATAAGGGCTCTGCGAATGTAGGGGATAACGCACGATACAAATTCGATTCGCATCGAAGCAGGCATAGCCGCTCGTCCCGAACGAGATTGATTTTTTTCTTGTGCATCGCCTTGATCGCCGAAACGGCGGCGCTTCTGATCTTGTTTATTCAGCTCACGCTGAGCGAAAAAGAAAATCTAGATTTGACTGTCTCGGAAAAAAGGCAGGCCCAGGAACTCCAGGCATTAAGACCGGAAGTCGAAAAGCTAAGGGCCGACATGGCCGCATTGACCGCTTCGCGCCTGCCGAACTTGACGAAACTCGAATTCGACAAAGTGATTCCGCTCGATTTGGGTTACGTGAAAAACATCGTCTTCACCGTTGCCGGCAAGGATTCGGATAGGCATTACGAATACAAGATCGTCACACACAATTCAGGCTTGTCGCTTATCCATCCGAAGGTCGACATTCTTTTCTTCGATCGTGCAGGCATTCAGGTCGGCTTGTCGAAGATAGGATTTCATCAAGACGGCACGCCGAATTTGGACATGCTGGAGAGAGGCGAGGTCCGTTCGTTCTCGTCAAGGGTAGACCTCGCCGATGACGCGAATCCGGAGTATTTCCGGATCAAGATCGACAATTAGGCTTCAGATTCCGGATCAGACGTAGAGGGCGCTGGCGAGACGTCCGCGGTATTCCCGGGCCAGTTCGTGATCGTCGCCGAGAAGTTTGAAAATGGCGAGGCAGGCTTTGCGGGCGCCGTCGTCGTCGTAGTGGCGCGCGTCCCGAACCACTTCGATAAAGGCCGACAAGGCCTTTTCGAAATCGGCGCGTTTCAAATACCCGATAGCCGACAGGTAGACCGGTTTGAGGGGCGTTTCCGGCAATGCGTCCGGTTTTTCGGTATGCCCGAACAAACGGGAAATGGTGCGAATGCTTTCGGCCAGCGGATAAGAATCCGAATCCGGACCGATGCGTTCCACGACCGCCACAGCCCTCCTGTGGTCGGACGAGAGAAGCAAGCGAGCCAGCATGACGGCGGCGCGGTCGTTGGCCGGTTCTGCGGCAAGCACTTCTTCAAGGATCGCGGCGGCATTGTCTGAATGGCCGGCGATAGCCTCGGTTTCCGCCTGCTTGATCCGGTCCTGCAACGGACTCGGCAGAACGCGGTTCAACCATTCCTGGATTACCGTCTCCGGCAGCGCGCCGGCAAATTCGTCGATGACCTGTCCGTCGACGAAGAGCTTGACGTTGGGAATACTGCGCACCTGATAGCGGGCGGCGAGGTCCGGCGATTCTTCGGTGTTGATCTTGACCAGCGCGAATCGATCCGGATTTCTTAAAGCGAGCCGCTCCAGGATCGGACCTAAGGCACGGCAAGGCGCGCACCAGGGCGCCCAGAAATCCACCAGAACGGGTATGGCGTGGCTGCGATGGAGAACGTCGGCATCGAAGTCGGGGATGGTCTCGGACATGGTCGTTACGGTCGAAATGCATGAATCGACGGAAAAGAATACCAAATCGCCATTGCCGTTGGGCGAATCGCCCGCTCCGCCAGCCTCTTTCCGGTTTTCGCTAAACTTGTGAAGCGCCGGACATACGGTTTGTCGAATGCCATCGGGGATGAAGCGGGCAGAGGCTCGCAACCGCGACGGCCAAGCGCTCTCAAACTTGGATACAAGGAACGGTCATCGTGAGGAAAGATTTTCTCATCGGACGGCAACAAATCTTTGACTGCGATTTACGCGTTTTTGCCTATGAATTGCTGTTCCGCGACGTAAACGGGGATACCGCGGAAACGTTCGGGCCAACGGCGGCCAGCAATCAGGTCATCGTGGACAGCCTGCTTGAATATGGGCTGGATCAGGTCGTCGGAACGCAGCTGGCTTTTATCAATTTCACTCGGGAAAACTTGCTCTCCGAAACCCCCTTCTTGCTCCCCAAGGATAAGGTGGTCGTCGAGGTGCTGGAAGACGTGCGCATCGACGAGGCTTTGATTCAAGCCCTGCAACGCCTGGTGCAAAAGGGTTACAGAATCGCGCTCGATGACTTCGTGTTCGACGAGCGCTGGCTGCCCTTGATCGAAATGGCGCACATCATCAAGTTCGATATCCAAAAGGTCACGCCGGCCGACAGCGGATGGGTCATCGAACGGTTGAAAAAACTGCCCGTCCGTTTTCTGGCGGAAAAGGTGGAAACGCAGGAGCAATACCTCGAATACCGGGCGCTGGGCTGCCGGTATTTTCAAGGATTCTTTTTCAGCCGTCCGAACCTGGTGCGGGGAAAACGGTTGGAAACCAGCCAATATGCGGTGTTGCAGTTGTTGGCGAAGATCAATCGGCCGAACATCTCGATACCCGAGCTGGCGCGCACGATTTCCATGGATGTGGGACTCACCTACAAACTTCTCCGCTACATCAACTCGGCTTTTTACGCGCTGCCGAAACAAATCGATTCGCTAAAGTTCGCCATCACTTACCTCGGTGTCCGCGAAATCCAGCGCTGGGCGTCCTTGATCGGCCTGGCGAGTTTTCCCGACCGGCCGAGCGAGGTCGTGAAAATCGCTTTGATTCGGGCGAAGATGTGCGAATCTCTCGCTGCTTCCCTCAAGCTGCCGAATGGCGGGCAATTCTTTCTCGTAGGTCTGATGTCCACCATCGATCGGTTGCTGGAGATCCCCCTGGATGAGGCGGTCGCCGGCCTGCCGCTGTCGGGCGAAGTGAAAAATGCCCTCGTGTCGCGCGCGGGATGGGCCGGGGAAGCCTTGAATTGCGCCATCAACTACGAATGTTGGCGATTGAACGAGGTGCGCTTCGAGAACCTTGGCTTACGCGAAGTCGGCAAGATTCATCTCGAAAGCGTCGGTTGGGCGAACAAGATTTGCCGGGTTCTCGAAAACTGACCGTTTCGAAGCCGTCCTATTTTTCCTCGCCCTGTTTCAGCTCGCAGTGCTCCAGTTCGGGCAACGGCGCTTCCGCAACGCTGATGCCCTGCTGCTTGAGCGCCCGCTTCAGCGCCTCGATCTGCTCGTCCAGCGCCTGGATGTGATCGAGCATATGATTGATGGCATGAGCGACCGGGTCGGGCATGTCGGGCGTCATGCCGTAAGCGTCGAAACGCAGCTTGCTGGCGATTGCCTGCCGCCGCGCTTCTTGCGCCTGGCGGTCGCTGCTCACCACATGGCCGGGAATTCCGACCACCGTGGCCCCGGCCGGAACGTTCTTCAACACGACCGAATTGGAGCCGATGCGGGCGCCGTCCGCTATCGTGATCGGACCGAGTATCTTGGCGCCCGCGCCGACCACCACCCCATTGCCCAGCGTCGGGTGCCTTTTTCCCTTTTTCCATGAGGTTCCCCCCAGCGTCACCCCGTGGTACAGCGTGCAATCGTCGCCGATCACCGCCGTTTCGCCGATGACGACGCCCATGCCGTGGTCGATGAAGAATCGCTTTCCGATTCGCGCGCCGGGATGGATTTCGATGCCCGTCCACCAGCGGGCCAAGGTCGAAATGAAGCGAGCCGGCCATTTCAGACCGTAATTCCACAGCCGGTGGCTGAATCGGTGGGCGAGAATGGCGTGCACGCCCGGATAGGTCGTCAGGATTTCGAAATAAGACTGTGCCGCCGGGTCACGGTCGAAGATGCAGCTGAATTCTTCTTTCAATCGTTGCCACATATAAGGGATCACGCCTGGGGTCGTATCCGAAGCTGAACGGCCGTTAAAATGCCGCGCAGAAGATGGATTTCCTTTTTCTCCAGTACCGAGCGGTTAAAGATTCGCCGGAGCCGGCGCATGACCGAGGGTCCCGGCTTTCGTTCGTGGAGAAACCGGAGATCGTGCAAAGTGCGCTCCAGATGTCCGTAAAAGGATTCCATTTCGCCGGCCGTCGCCAGGGCCGGGCCGGCAGGGGCGGTATGAGTGTGTTCCCGCGCGGCCAGGAAAAGCTCGTAAGCCACGATCTGAACCGCGGCGGCGATGTTCAGCGAGCTGAATTCGGGGTCGCAGGGAATGTGCAGCAAATAATGGCACCGCTCCAATTCCTCGTTGGTCAGACCCGAATGCTCGCGCCCGAACAAAATCGCGGTCTTCTCGCTGCCCGCGCCGACCCGTTTCGCGCATTCCCGGGGATCGAGCTGCGGCCAGGAAATCGTGCGAAGCCGTGCGCTGGCTCCGACGATCAGGGCGCAATCGTGGATGGCTTCCTGCAAGTCATGGCAGACCCGCGCCTCCGCCAGGATATCGTCGGCGCCGGAGGCCCGCGCGGTCGCCTCTCCGCTTGGAAAGACCTTGGGCGCGACCAGGGCCAGATCGCGCAGCCCCATGTTCTTCATGGCGCGCGCGGCCGCGCCGATGTTGCCCGGATGCGTGGTTCCGACCAGCACGATCCTGACATGGGACAAGCGATTCATGCGTCAGCGAGAGCGGTAACCGAAAAAGGTAAAATACTATCAGAAATTTGATACCCTTAACCGCTTTTTAACCAGCGCCATTCACCTATGGATCCCATGCTCACTATTGCGGTTCGCGCGGCTCGGACGGCGGGCGATATTATCGTCCGCTCCATGGACCGGGTGAACCTTCTCACGATCACGCCCAAGGGACGCAACGATTTCGTCAGCGAAGTGGATCGCCAGGCGGAACGTGAAATTATCCACACCTTGCAGAAGGCTTACCCCACCCACGCTTTCCTGGGCGAGGAAAGCGGCCGGCAGGGCCCGGCCAAGACCGATTTCATCTGGGTCATCGATCCCTTGGACGGAACCACCAATTTTCTGCACGGATTTCCCCAGTTCTGCGTGTCCATCGCTCTGCTCCACCGCGGGCGAATCGAAAAGGGCGTCATCTACGATCCGCTGCGCCAAGAACTGTTCACGGCCGCCCGCGGCGCCGGAGCGTCGCTCAACAACCGGCGCATCCGGGTGAGCAAGCAGAGCGGCCTGAAAGGGGCATTGCTCGGCACCGGCTTCCCGTTCAAGGACCACCGCCACACCGACGCGTATCTCGGCATGATGCGCGATCTCATGAAAGACACGGCCGGCATCCGCCGTGCCGGCGCGGCCGCCCTGGATCTCGCCTATGTGGCAGCCGGACGGCTGGACGGCTTTTGGGAAATCGGGCTGAAGAAGTGGGACATGGCCGCGGGCCTGCTCCTGATTCAGGAAGCGGGCGGCATCGTTACCGACCTCGAAGGAAAAGACAAATACTTCGAATCCGGCAACGTGCTGACGGCGAATCCCAAGCTGCATCAAATCATGGCCGGCATCATCGAGCCCCACTTGACCGAAGCGCTGCGCTATTCCGAAGACCCCGTCGTCGGCGATCCGTCGGAGTAGTCGGGCTTCCCGTCCATGGCGGTTCCTTTTTGCAGCGTCAGGATCTGCCGCAACTGATCGCCGTTCAGGTTCAGGTTGAAATCCCGGGGCGGAAACGGAACCGGGATTCCCTCTTTGCGGAATACTTCATCGATTTCGAAACAGAGATCGCTGGTCACCGAATCGACTTTTCCGGCGTCGTGGACAACCGCGATCAGTTCGAAGTTTCGGGTATTTTCCGAAAATCCTTTGAACAAAACGACCGGCGGCGGGTTGCGGTGGATTTCCGGATGATCGAACGCGATCTTCAGCAGAAGGTTCCGCACTCGGTTGGCGTCCGCATGGTGGGATAAGGCGAGCGGCAGCACGACGCGTCCCACCGCTTTGTCGGCATAGGTCCGGTTCGTCAGCGCGCCGGAAATCAGCGTGGAATTCGGGATGAACACCGAGGCGCGATCGAAGGTCGTGATTTCGGTCGCGCGCACGCTGATCTTCTTGACGTGGCCCTGGTGATCGCCCACCACCACCCAATCTCCGGCCTTGATCGGGCGCTCGATCAAGAGGATCAGCCCGGACACGAAGTTGTTGACGATGTTCTGCAAGCCGAAACCGATACCCACCGATAACGCGCCGGCGATGATGGCCAGATTGGACAGGTCGATGCCCAAGGTGGAAATGGCCAACATGGCGGCGACGGTAAAGCCGACGTAGCCGGTTCCGGAACGGATCGAATGCCGGATGCCGACATCCAGCCGGGTTCGCGGAAAGATGCGCTGGTCCAGCGCCTTCTGAATCATGCGGGTGGCGGCGAGCAGCCCGGCGAAAAGCAGCAGCGCCAGCAGCGCGTCGGCGAGCGAGAGGGTGATGTTGCCGACCTTGAAACCGAAAAACACGCTGTAAAGCCACGCGGTCAGATCTTTGCCCGCGGCGCCCCACAAGATCAACAGCATGACCAGCCCCGCGGCCAGGATCAGCAGACCGACGGTTCCGCCAAGCCAAAACTTGAGCATCTCGGCGCCCTCGTCGCTCAGGGCCAGGCTGCTGCGGAGCCTTGCTCCCAGGGGCGAGGTCTTGCTCAGGACGTCTTCGATGAGTTCCGAACTGATTTTGCGCAGCAGGACGACGGACCAATAAAGCCCGGCCGTCAGCACCAGTTGGGTGGCCAGCAAGCGGGACAACACCACGTAGCCGGGCAGTCCCGTTACCGGAATGGCATAAACGAGGAGCATCGGCACATACCGGAAGCGCTGCCATGCCGGGCCGGCCGAAAGCCACAGGCGCCGGCGGAGCAGGCTCAGCAACAAAACGGCGATGATCGAGCCGAATGTGAATTTTTGCAGGAGGGTCGATTCGACCGAAGCATTGAACTGGCTTCCGATCTCGCTCAGCACCCGATCGAAGGCGAATGCAAAAGCCAGTCCGTTCACGGTGCGGCTGATAATCCGCGCGCCCTCGTCGTGAATCCGAACCAGCCGCCACTCCGGCTCGAACGGCGCCAGCGCCGCCCTGCAAAAGCCCGCCACGAAAAAGAGCGAGATCAGCGACAGCAAGGCGGTCCGGGCGACGTCGAGCAGCGGTTCCGTCAAAAGCTCGGTGTATGCGAGGCTCAGGAAAAGCGCCAAGACGCCGGCGGAAGGCAGCAACGCCCGGATAAATCCCGTGAACAGCGCCGTTCTTAGGCGTTGACCGTAAGTCGGTTCGGCCTCGACTTCGATATAGCCGAATCTTCGGATCAAGGTCCTCCGCAGGGGAAACGCCAGCAGGATGGCGACGCTCGTACCCAGGGCGAGGCGCCAACCGACGGCCCAGGCATCTTGCGCGAAGGTATCGGAGGACCGCCACTGCTGGAGATTTTGCGCGATGACCGCGAGTCCGGTATTCCATTCGGACCACGCTTTTCGCCAGACCGTCGGCGACAGCGGCGAAACGCCCCGCTTCAAGATGCGCTCGGTGAAACGGGTGCGCCGCAAAGTCTTGACGTCGCTCGCGAGCCGGCCGGCGCGAGCGATGATGAGTTCGGCCTCTTTGATCGCGCCTTCCGCCGCGGCCAGCCGTTCGTTCATGGCTTTGCGCTTGGCCGCCACCGTCGGCGCTTCGGGCGGAGCGCCCTCGGCCGGCGGCGGCCCCAATGCGGCGAGCTCGTCCCGTATCGTTTGCACTTCCGGCAGGGCCTCGTCCGAGGCGGCCCGAGCATTGAGCTGAACCGCCGTCAGCTCGTCGCGGAGAGTCGCAAGCCTGCGATCCGGGACGTCGGGCTTGGCCAACTCTTTCTCGGTCGCATCGAGGAATTTCTGCCACTCCTTCACCCATTCGTTCAACGGGCGTGGCTGCTCGGAGTCGGCCGACCGGCCGATCCCGCCGTGGAATATCAGCACGGCGAAAACCATGGCCGGCCAAAGGAAACGCGGCATGGGAGAATGCTTAGTCATCTTGAAACATCGAGAAATTGCGGCAACGCCGGCGGCGCTGCGGTTTCGCCTAAATTCCCAAACTGTCCCAAAGCCGGTCGATCTTTAGCCGAACGGCTTCGGTCATGGTAATGGGCCGGCCCCATTCGCGGGCCGTTTCGCCAGGCCATTTGTTGGTTGCGTCGAATCCGACTTTCGAGCCCAGCCCTGAAACCGGGGAGGCGAAATCCAGGTAGTCGATCGGCGTGTTTTCGATGAGCGCGAGATCGCGCGCCGGGTCCATGCGGGTCGTCATCGCCCAGATCACGTCCCGCCAGTTGCGGGCGTCGATATCGTCGTCCACGACGATCACGAACTTGGTGTACATGAACTGCCGCAGGAACGACCACACCCCGAACATTACCCGTTTCGCATGTCCCGGATATTGTTTCTTCATGCTCACCACGGCAAGACGATAGGAGCAGCCTTCCGGAGGCAGGTAAAAGTCGACGATCTCCGGAAACTGCTTCTGCAGGATGGGCACGAAGACCTCGTTCAGCGCCACGCCCAGAATGGCCGGCTCGTCCGGCGGCCGCCCGGTATAGGTGCTGTGATAGATGGGATTTTCCCGCTGCGTGATGCGCTCGATGGTGAACACCGGAAATTCGTCCACCTCGTTGTAATAGCCGGTGTGGTCGCCGAATGGCCCTTCCGGCGCCGTTTCGCCGGGATAGATGAAGCCTTCCAAAACGATTTCGGCGCTCGCCGGCACTTGGAGATTGCTCAAGAGGCAATTGGCAACCTCCGTCTTGGCGCCGCGCAAGAGCCCCGCGAAGGCGTACTCCGAGAGCGAATCCGGAACCGGCGTCACGGCGCCGAGGATGGTGGCGGGATCGGCGCCCAAAGCCACGGCGACCGGGAACGGCTGGCCGGGGTGGACATCCTGCCAATCCTTGAAATCCAAAGCACCGCCCCGATGCGCCAGCCAGCGCATGATGACCTTGTTCCTGCCGATGACTTGCTGTCGGTAAATGCCCAAATTCTGCCGCTCCTTGTGCGGACCTCGGGTAATCACCAGCGCCCACGTGATCAACGGCCCCGCATCGCCCGGCCAGCAGGTTTGAATGGGATAACGGCCGAGATCGACGTCGGAGCCGACGTAAACCACCTCCTGGCACGGCGCATTCTTGATTTCCTTGGCCGGCATGTTCAGCACCTGTTTGAACAGCGGCAGCTTGTCGAACATGTCGCGCATGCCTTTGGGCGGTTCCGGTTCCTTGAGGAAAGCCAGGAGCTTTCCGACTTCGCGAAGCGCTTCGACCGACTCCTGTCCCATTCCCAACGCCACGCGCCGGGGCGTCCCGAACAGGTTGGCGAGCACCCGGATATCCGATCCGACCGGCCTCTCGAACAGCAGCGCGGGGCCGCCGGCCTTGAGGGTCCGGTCGCAGATTTCGGTCATTTCTAGATTCGGATCGATTTCGACGGCGATGCGTTTAAGTTCATCGACCGCCTCCAAATGGGCGACAAAGTCGCGAAGGTCGCGGTATTTCATGGAATGACGATTCGGACGTTGGTAAGGCTGGCTATTGTACCGGCGCTCGAAGATTCGTTTTAGGCCTCGCCGGAAACAGCGCATGTCATGCAAAACCTTGCGCCGGCTTGTGCAGAACGAACCGCAAACCCTGTGAGCAAGCTGTACGAAGCCGGTCGACCGATGGGGCGGGTGCTTTTATCCACAGTTCCCGCCCCTTTGCAGAGTATCTTTCATCCACAATCAAAAATCCTGTAGAGCATTGTTTTTTTGGCAGAAAATAGATCGTTTCAACAAATTCACCAGGCTTGTTATTAACTCAAGATTCAATTTTCACCTGTTTACAATTAGCGCGGTTCATTTGCTGAAAACCGACGCTCGAAGGCATTCTTCCGTAACGCCGGGGTTGCCGATATATTTTCGAAGCGCGTTAAACTTTGCAGGGGGTCGGCCGTTCCATGGCAGGCGAATTCTCAATCCGCTACAGACACGACTATGAACAACCTTACGTCAGATGATCCGCAGCATTGGAAAGCGAGATACGCCGCACTCGCGGACGAATTGAGCGGATACCGGGAAAAGGCGGATGAGCGGGAGAAATTGCTTTGCCGCATCATTATTCGCCTGACATTGGCGACCAGTGGCCTGGACCCCGCGATCGATCCTCATCTCATTCACATCCGCGACCTGCTGAGGAAAGGGATTTCGAGCGAAAAGCTTCTTGCCGAGTTGAATGCTTTATCGGAAACCCTGTTGCGCGACGTGAAAGACGTAAAAGGCAAGGACGCCAAACGCCTTAAACAGGAAAGCGGGATGCTGTTTCGCTTCGTCAAGCAGCTTGCATCGAGCGACGAGGAAAAAAAAGCGATAGCGCTCCTGGAGCAAAATGTCGACTGCGGCGAAATCGCCGAGTGGAAAGCGCTGTTTTCGGAACTTCAGGAGATTTTGCGCCGCAACACGCCGAGTTCGGTTTCCATGGAAGCGCCGAAACCCGGATTTCTGGGCAGGTTGCTTCAAACGAGTAAAAAGCCGGCGGGAGAAAAGGTCGAAATGGGCCTTATCCGCGACCGGCTGCTTCTTTTGCTGGATGTCATAGAGCTGCCTTTGAATTTCAGGCAGCCGGCGGAAACTATCAAAAGGCGCTTGAAATCGGAAACCGATGCCGAGGAACTGCAAGCCCTGCTCAACGAGGCCGTCGGCTTTCTAAGCGACGTAAAATCTTTCATTCAAAGAGAACAGCTGGAAATCGAACATTTTCTCGCGGGCTTGACCGGCCGATTGAATGAATTGGGGCACGATGCGATCGGAGTGGATGCCAGCACCCAGGCCTTCGTTCGCGATCGCGAAGCGGAACACTCGTCTTTCACGGAGCAGTTCGAGAACCTGCGCTCGAAAATGGAAGCGGTCACCGAGCTGGATCAGCTTAGGGCATTGGTGAAGACCGAGCTGAACAGCCTGCTGGAACAGTTGCATGCCAATCGGGATCGCGAATTGGGCCAGTTACGGGACTCGACCGGCCGGCTCGGCGAGTTGACCCGAAGGCTTCACGATCTGGAGATCGAGACGGCCGATTTGCGCTCCAAGCTGAGACTGGCGCATGACATGGCGCTACGGGATTCCCTGACGAGCCTGCCTAACCGTATGGCTTACCAGGATCGCATCGCCCAGGAAATTGTGCGATTGCAGCGTTTTCAACAGCCTATGTCGCTGTTGCTGTGGGATGTCGATCATTTCAAGAGCATCAATGACCGTTTCGGACATTCGGCCGGGGACAAAGTGCTGGTGGCGGTCGCCCAGGAACTGGAAAAATCCATCCGGCAGACCGATTTCGTGGCGCGTCTCGGCGGCGAGGAATTCGCGATGATCCTGTGCGGCGCCGACGGCGATTCCGCGCGCCGGCTCGCCGATCGAATCCGGCTTGAAATCAGCCGTTGCGGATTCAATTCGCTGGGCCGGCCGGTCCAGGTTACCGTATCCTGCGGAATGAGCCAGGCGCAAAACGGCGACACGCCGGAATCCCTGTTCGAGCGGGCGGACAAGGCCCTTTACGAAGCGAAGAAAACCGGACGCGACCGGTGTGTGCTGGGCTAGTTCGAAGACGGCATTCGACCAAGGATAAAGGAGCCGGCGCTCGTATTTTCACGCATAGACCGGAGATTTTGCCGGGCGCAATACTGGCTTCGTGTATGAATTCGCAGTCATTCCGGTTGGTCCGGAATCCGGTGGCCGGGGGTGCTTTCAATCTACGCTCTAGGGAAGACGGTTCACGATGAGAGGATCGACGGAAGAATTCCACTATTCGGACTATTTGCAGCTCGATGTGCTTCTTAACGCCCAATCTCCGGAAAGCGGGCGGGGCGATCGCGAGGTCCATGACGAGACCTTGTTCATCATCGCTCACCAGGTTCACGAGCTCTGGCTCAAGGAGATCCTGCACGAGCTGAAGTCGGTGCTTGCGTTATTCTCGTCCGTTCCCCTGGACGGACAGAAGATCGGCCTGATCGCTGCCCGTCTCAGCCGCCTGGTCGCGATTCAGAAAATCATCAACCGCCAGATCGAGGTCCTCGAAACGATCTCTCCGCTCGATTTTCTCGATCTTCGCGATTCTCTGTTCTCCGACGCCATATTTCAGAGCAGTCAGTTCCGCGAGATCGAGCTTCGTCTCGGCTTGGCGGCGCGGGCTAATCCGGAATCGTTCAATCGCTTTCGGCCCGAAGAACGCGAGGCGCTTCTGAAAGCGTGCGAAGAAAAGACTCTGTCCGAGGCCGTCGACAATTGGCTTGCCAATATGCCTTTTCGGAGTCTCGATGGAGGCGAATTTTGGCTCGGTTATCGCCGCATGGTCCACGACATGCTGCAAAAGGACTACGAATGGGTGCAGAACAACCGCCGGCTGTCCGGCTGGGAACGTCAAGGACAGCTCGGCAAGCTGGAGAATGCCCGCTACCGGTTCGATGCGCTGTTTAAGCCGGAAGAGTACGAGCTGTTGCGGGACGAAGGATTGTTCCAGTTTCGCCAGGCTGCGGTGCTGTCGGTCCTGTTTGTCCTTCTTTACCGGGATGAACCGCTCCTGCAAATTCCTTTCCGTGTCCTTAAACGGTTGATGGATCTCGACGATCAGCTGATCGGCTGGCGCATCAACCGCTCATTATTCGAACAGCACATGTTGGGAAACAAGGTCGGACCCGGGGGCAACATCGGCCATGACTATGTCCGGGAAATGATGGAAGAAAAAAGAATCTTCAGAGACTTGTCTATTCTGACGACTTTTCTGGTACCCCGTTCGTCGTTGCCGGCGTTGCCTCAGCGGGTCCGGCAGCGTCTCGACGTCCATTTCGGCCATTGACGGCCCGGATGCCGCGCCGGGAATAAATCCTTGTTTTTCCCTTTCCGAAATCCGGCTGCTAAGCGAAATAATTGCGCACGGCGGTTTCGATCAGGTTCCACGGCACGATAAACGGCTTCTTGGAAATGCGGATTGAAAGCATGCCGCCGCTAATCTGGTAATGGCCTTCGATTCCGCTGCCTGAAAAGCGTCCCTTTTCTTCGTCTCCGACAAAATGGATGCCCTTGTCGCGCGCCGCTTCTTTCGCCTTGGCGACGATTTCCCCTGCCGATTGGTTCAGCTTGACCTGTACTAACTTGCTCATGTTCGAATCGCCCAACGCCGGATTTTCATGCCGCTATATTAAATCAACTCGATGTGGCCGGCACGGCAGCCGGGCAGGAAAAGCGCCGGTCCGCCGCTTCCATTCGGGTTCAACCGGATTCCCATGTTCCTGCTTAACCTTTATCATCACGAATGGGGAGACAATGCTGAAGGTTTTAGCCGCGCGTTAAACGGGTGGGATGCCGAGCAATCATTTTCTCGAAAAACAATAAGAAGTCTCGTCAATAATGCTATCGGACGGGAGGAGCGGACAACACAATGCAATTGGAATACATCCTGAAATCATATGCACGCTATGCGCCGGTGTACGATCAGACCTTCGGCTGGATGCTGAGCTTTCGCGGCCGCTCGATGGCCGCCGGCGTCACCAACAAGAGGCCGGGCAAGATACTGGAAGTCGGAGTCGGCACGGGTATCAGCCTTTCCTACTATCGCAAGGAGCACGAGGTCCACGGTATCGATATTTCTCCCGACATGCTGGAGAGAGCCCAGCAGCGGGTAGCGAAGGGAAAGCTGAGCCATGTTTCCAGCCTCCGCATCATGGACGCCCGGGAGCTGGAATTTTCCGACGGTACCTTCGATGCCGTGGTGGCGGCGTACGTGATGTCGGTGGTTCCAAACCCGGAAAAAGTGATCCGGGAAATCGAGCGGGTTTGCAAACCGGGCGGAGACGTGATCATCGTGAACCACTTTGCGGCAGAAAAGGGCTTCAGACGGGATGTCGAAAAGTTCCTGGCGCCGCTGTCCAATAAGCTGGGCTGGCGCCCCGACATGCCTGTCCAGGAGATCCTTGGAAATACCTCCCTGCGCGAGGTCAAGCGGCACACGCTGCCGCCGCTCGGCATGTTCACCATGCTGCATCTTCGGAAGGAGCCCGACACGGCGCTGCAATAGCGCGACGACCTTTCGCTTCGGCGAGCGGAGACATAAAAGGATAACTCTCGGTCCTTTGGTCTAAGGTTCAATCTCCCAGTTTAAAACCAGCAAAAATAAAGGCTTACTCGGAAATCCGGTAAGCCTTTTTAGTTTCTGTAATGGTCCTCGTTCCTATGCGGTCTCCTTGATACGGTCGTAATCGGTCTCAGCCGATCGCTTCCAGTTCCTTATCCAGAGTGAGCAATTCCAAACCGTGCACCTTGGCGGTAGCCGCAATAATCGCATCCGGCAGTTTTACCCGGCGGGCACGTCGCACGGGAATGGCCGTATCCTCAATGTCTCGGGTCAGCGGTAAATAGCTCAGCCTGGATAGCAGACGGCGAATTGCCGTTTCCTCCTCGCCGGTAATTCCCGGATAACCCAATAATTCCATGCGGGTAATGGCACTGTAGCCACACTCGTTGGATCGGAGATTCCGCGCCGCCAGCATCTGCAGGGCATCCTGCGTACGGTTGAATAAGCCGATGATTACATTGGTGTCGAGAAGGTATTTAACGCCACTCATCCCGCAACCGCCTTTGAATCTCTACGGAATCGCCTTTAAAGGAGGTCAGCTCCGGCAGCGTGTCGACTAAATCGAGCAGGCTTTCGCCCTTCGAAAGGGCTTCGGCAAAATCAAGAACTTCCTTAGCCCGGTCTTCCGGCAAGGTCTTTACGACTTCCAGAATTTTCCGGGCAGTTACCGCCTCACACATAATCGATCTCTCGCACTCCGCGTCCGATTCCGCTTCAAGCTTCGGCCAGAGAGGTTCGCAGCTTTTTCATGGCGGTATTTTCCAACTGCCGAATACGCTCGGCGGATACCCGATAGCGTGCGGCCAGATCGTGCAAGGTCAGTTTTTCTTCGCTCAGCCATCGGCTCGTCACGATGTCCCGGCTGCGCTCATCCAATTGCTCGATGGCGGCGACCAATTGTTGCTGCTTATGCTGCCCCCAGTCGTTATTTTCGAGCAAATCCGCGGGATCGGCATTTTCCTGCTGGAGATAATGGACCGGCGCCGATGTTTCCCTGTCCTCGCCGTCGCTATCGCTGGGCTCGAAGGCAACATCCTGGTTGTTCAGGCGGTTCTCCATTTCGTAGACGGTCGCGACGTCGACGCCCAATTCGCTGGCGAGGACATGAGCCTCGTCGCGGCTCAGCCATCCCAAGCGGTTTTTGAATTTGCGCAAGTTGAAGAACAATTTCCGCTGCGCCTTGGTGGTGGCGACTTTGACGATACGCCAGTTCTGAATGATGAATTCGTGGATTTCCGCCCGGATCCAGTGGACGGCGAAGGAGACCAGCCGGACGCCGACATCGGGGTCGTAACGCTTCACGGCCTTCATGAGGCCGATGTTGCCTTCCTGGATCAAATCGGGCAGCGGCAAACCGTAGCCCAGGTATCCCCTGGCAATGTGGACAACGAAGCGCAGATTGCCGAGCACTAACCGCCGCGCCGCTTCCAGGTCGTTTTGCTCGCGAAAGCGCACGGCCAGCGCGCGCTCTTCGTCGGCGCTATACCGCGGCATCGCGTTTACGGCAGAAACGTATTCTTCGATGGAGCCGAGCGAGAGATTAACCGGAAGAGTTAATGCGTTGCTCATAGGTGTCCTCAGTTTTAATACCTGTTTTTAGATTAGCACTCAACGGTAACGAGTGCTAATAGTATGTCCGGAAAACTTCCGCAATCAAGTGGGATCGAGTTCCCGTAAATGATAGGAGACGACGGCCCATGCCCCGATTATTCCCAATGAGACCGATACCCCGATCAGGAGTTCGGTTTCCGCCAGGCTGAGAAAGGAAAGCGTGTAAGGGCTGCCGTAGAGTTCCGCCAGCTGGCGGGAAGGTCCGCGGAGGAACAAGAGGAAGGAGCTGACCAGGAGCCAGGCGAGAACTCCGCCCAGAAAGCCGTACCAAAAGCCGGCATACAGGAACGGACGGCGGATGAAGCGGTCGGTGGCGCCGATGAGTTTGGCCACCACGATCTCGTCGCGGCGGTTTTGCAGTTCGAGGCGGATGGTGTTGCCGACGATGAACAGCACGCCCAGGCTCAACAGCACGCTGAACACGGCCACGCTGCGCTGGGCGATGGTCAGAATGGAATGCAGCTTCCGCATCCATTGGGTATCGAGCTGAACGAAATCGGTTTCCGGCAGCGCGCGGAGTTCGGCAAGCAATTTTTCCACGTCGTCGGGGCGCGTGAGGGAGTCCCTCGGCTTGATGCCGACGACCGCCGGCAGGGGGTTGAAATCCAAGGTCCGCAAGGCGTCGCCAAAACCGCTGTAGGTTTTGAGTTCCTGTAATCCCGCTTCCTTGGTAATGAGTTCCGCCACGGCGATTTGCGGATGCTTCTTAAGCGTTTCCGCGACTTTGCCGCCGGTGTCGTTGGAGAGTTCCGGTTTCAGGAACAGCGAAATCTGGTTCGTCGCCTCGAGGGTCGAACTGGCCTGCCGGGCATTCTTGATGAACACGTGAAAGCTTGCCGGTATGGTCAAGGCGATGGCGATCACCAGCACCGTCGTGATGCTGGCGAGAGGCGTCCGGCGCAAACGGATGAAGCTGGACTTAAGGGTTCCGAGCTGCAAGTCGACATGGGCTTGCAGCGAGTTTGCGGGCCCGACGGCGGCGCGCCTGGAATGAACCGCGCCGGTTTCGCGTCTCCGGCCGGGTTTTCGCTTGAATCTTGCCATCGACACGGGTCAGCCGCCTTCGACCAATTGGCCTTGCTGCAATTTCAGCGTTCGACAGCCGAACCGCGAGATCAGGCCGAGATCGTGACTCGCGATCAGGAGCGTTACGCCGACTTGGTTGAATTCCTTGAACAAGTCCATGATTTCGGCGGACAAGCCGGGGTCCAGATTGCCGGTGGGCTCGTCGGCCAGAATCAGGGAGGGTTTGTGCACGATGGCCCGGGCGATGCCGACCCGCTGCTGCTCGCCTCCGGACAGCGCCAGGGGGTATCGCTTTTCCTTGCGGAGCAGACCGACCTTGTCGAGAGCGGCCCTGACCCGCCGGGCGGTTTCCTGCTGGCTGTAGCCGGCGATGAGGAGGGGCAAGGCGACGTTGTCGAATACGGTCCTGTCGTGCAGCAAGCGGTAATCCTGGAAAATCAGTCCCAATTTGCGGCGCAGGTAAGGCACCTCGCGTTTGGAAATAGGGTTTATGGGTCTTCCGTCGAAAAGAACCTGTCCCCGGTTGGGCCGTTCGATGACCGGGATCAGCTTGAGCAAGGTGCTCTTTCCGGCCCCCGAATGACCGGTCAGGAAGGCCATTTCGCCTTTTTCCAGCCGAAAACTGACGTTCGACAGGACTTCTCCGCTGTCCGAATAGCGTTTGCTGACGTTGATGAACTGCAGCATGGCGAAACGGAACGATTACGGCGCGGCGATCTTGCGGAAAAGAAAGCTCATGCGTCCGCTCGGGACTGCAATGCGCCGCCGCAGCTGCTGCCGGCGCCGGCGGTGCAGCCATAGCAATGGCCGGCCACGGCGATGGGCTGTCCCTCGAAGCCGAGCGACAGGACTTCGTGCAACCGGAGGCGGGTCATCGCGCCCGCGCCCAGCGGCAAACCGAGCATCTGGTTGAAGTCGCAGTCGTAGACGTAGCCTTGCCAGTCGACGCTGATCAAGCTTCGGCACATGACGTTTTCAAGGTTTTTCGAATTGTGGCTGTTCCTCAACAAAGTCATGTACTCCTCAAACCTCCCCCGACCGATGAGTGTGCTGCCGAAACGCCGTATCGGCATGTTGGCAAGGGTGTACAGGCGGTTGAAAACAATCCCGTGGCGGCCTTCCAGCTCGCGCTTATAAGCATTTTCCAGTTCGATTTGCGGCGGCGGCAGAACCGCCCCTTGAGGATTGTAGACCAGATTCAGAATCAGGCCCGAATCGGGACGGCCGTATCCGAGCCGATTCAGCCTGTGCAGCGCCTTGAGGCTCGCATCGAACACGCCTTTGCCGCGTTGGGCGTCCACGTTCTCCTCGAGGTAGCACGGCAGCGAAGCCACGACTTCGACGCGATATTCCGCGAGGAATCGAGCCAGGTCTTCATAACCGGGCTCTTCCAGGATCGTCAGATTGCAGCGGTCGATCACCTTCACGCCCAGCTTGACGGCGGATTCCACCAAATACCGGAAGCGCGGATTCATCTCGGGCGCTCCGCCCGTCAGATCGAGGGCGGTGACTCCGGAAGCCCGGACAAATTCGACGACCGACGCCGCCGTTTCGGCATCCATCGTCTCGGTCCGTTTCGGACTCGCGTTGACATGGCAGTGCAGGCATTGCTGGTTGCAGCGATAGCCCAGATTGACTTGAAGAGTGTCCAGGCGTTTCCGGGCGATACGGGGGAAATGGATACCGCGCAGCAAGGGCAATGGATCATGCATGGCTCGAAAAAGCGTCCTGTCGTCGGCTTGCATCCGTCGATCGGCATGGCGAGCGCCGGTTTCGATCCGGGTCTCGCCAAGGCCGGGAAAGATGGCTTAGGGTTATGTTAAATCCGGCCGCCGGCTTCGAAAGGAAGCTCAGCGCCTCGCCGCAGGCTGGAGTTCGAAAACCACCCGGCCGTCCAGAAGCGTATGCGTCACCCGGCCCTTGACGGGCTGTCCCCAGTAGGGCGTATTCCGGCCGCTGCTTCGCCAGGTTGCGCCATCGACCGTCCACGTGCGCTCGGGGTCGAAGATGCAGACGTCGGCCGGCGCGCCGACGCTCAGGGTGCCGGTTTCGACGCCCATGGCGGCGGCCGGGCCTTGCGTGAGCAGGGCAATGGCCCTGCCCAGGGAAAGGATGTCCTCGTCGACCAGCTTCAGAGTCAAGGGAAGCAGCATTTCCAACGAGGCCATGCCGGGTTCGGTGGACGCGAAGACGTCCAGCTTGGCGTCGGCCTCGTGGGGTTGATGATCCGAGCAGATCGCCGTTATCGCGCCATTCTTCAGCGCCGCGCGCAGAGCCTCGCGGTCGGCTTGGCTTCGCAGCGGAGGTCTGACGTGGCACATGGCATTGAAGCCGTCGATATCCGCTTCGGTCAGATGCAGTTGATGCGCCGCCACGTCGGCGCTCACCGGCGCGCCCTTTTCCCGGGCCCGGGCAACCATCCGGGCGGCGCGCGCGCAGCTCAATTGCGCGAAATGAACTCGTGCCGCCGTGTGTTCGACCAGCGCCAGGACTTGGGCGATGGCCACCGTTTCGGCCGCATCCGGAATCCCCGGCAAGCCCAGCCGCGTCGCGGTCGGCCCCTCGTGGACGCAACCCCGGTCGGCGAGCCAGGGGTCTTCCGGGCGGATGACGACCAAAAGATCGTGACTCGCGGCATATTCGAGCGCCCGGCGCAGCACCAGCGTATTCGCCATCGGCGCATGGGCATTGCTGACCGCGACACAGCCGGCGCGCTTCAATGCGCTCATTTCGCTCAAATCCTTGCCCTTAAGGCCCCGCGTCAGGGCGCCCATGGGCAAAACCCGTATCTTGCCGACTTGCTGAGCCCGTTCGCGGATCAGGTTGACGACGGCGGGCGTATCGATGACCGGGTCGGTATCGGGCGGACAGCAGAGAGAGGTGATGCCGCCCGCGCTGGCGGCTTCGCTCTCGCCGGCGATGGCCGCCTTATGCTCGTAGCCGGGTTCGCGCAAGCGCGCGCAAAGATCGACGAAGCCGGGACATACGATCTGTCCTTCGGCGGAAATCGCGCGATCCGCCGTGAAACCGTCGGGCGCCGCGCCCAGCGACGCCACGCGGCCATCGGCCAGGTAGAGGTCGTGCCTGCCCTCGACGCCGTTCGACGGATCGACGACGTATCCGCCGCGGATGGCGATGCGTTCGGTCATATCGTTTTGTCTCCGGGAGCGGTTTCGAGATCGGGGCGCATGGCCATGGATAGAATCGCCATGCGAACGGCGATTCCGTGGTCGACTTGCTGAAGTATGACGGAATGGGGTCCGTCGGCCACCTGCGAATCGATTTCCACGCCCCGATTGATGGGCCCGGGATGCATCACGATAACATCCGGCTTGGCGCGCGCCAGCCGCTTTTCGGTGAGTCCGAAGCGGGCGAAGTATTCGTGCTCGCTCGGAATGAACGCCCCGCTCATGCGTTCCTTTTGCAGGCGCAGCATGATGATGACGTCGACATTCTCCAGCCCCTCCTCCAGATCATGGAACGTGGCGACGCCCAAGGTCTCGACCGCCGCCGGCAGCAGCGTCTTGGGACCGATCACGCGCACTTCGGCGGCGCCCAGGATGTTCAAGGCGTGGATTTCGGAGCGGGCGACGCGGGAATGCAGGATGTCGCCGACGATGGCCACTTTCAGGTTCGAGAAATCGCCCTTGAACTTGCGAATGGTGAAGACGTCCAGCATGGCCTGGGTCGGATGCGCGTGCCGTCCGTCGCCGCCGTTGATTACGCTGATGTGGGGCGCTACGTGGCGGGCGATGAAGTGAGCGGCGCCGCTTTCCGCATGACGGACCACGAACATGTCGACGTGCATGGCTTCCAGGTTGCGGATGGTGTCCAGCAGGCTCTCGCCCTTGGAGGTCGCGGAGGTGGCGATGTTCAGATTGAGCACGTCGGCGGACAGCCGCTTGGCGGCCAGCTCGAAAGTGGTGCGGGTGCGGGTGCTGTTCTCGAAGAACAGGTTGACCACGGTCTTGCCGCGCAGCAAAGGCACCTTTTTGACGGTCTGCTCGGTCACGCCGGCGAAGGATTCCGCCGTGTCCATGATTTTGACCAGCAACTCGCGGCTCAAGCCCTCGACGGTCAGGAAGTGCTTGAGCCGTCCGCTGGGGTCCAATTGAAGATGGTCGGCCTGGGTCGGATTCATGATTGCGGAGAAACCGAATGGATGCGCAGTTCGAGCGGGCTCGGTCCGCTGAGCGTGATGCGCCGGTCGGCGGCGAGCGTAATGTTGTTTCCTATGCAATCCGGTCGAATGGGAATCTGCCGTCCGTTGCGCTCGATCAAGACGCCCAGCAGCACCTGGGCCGGGCGGCCGTAATCGAAGATTTCGTTCAGCGCGGCGCGAACCGTCCGCCCGGTATAGAACACGTCGTCGATCAGCAGTATGTTGCGGCCTTCGACGCGAAACGGCAGCACGCTCGGATTGACTTGAGGGTGAATGCCGGTCTGCGCGAAATCGTCCCGGTAATACGAAATGTTCAGGAGACCCAAAGGCTCGGTCAAGCCGAGCCGGGCATGCAGGCGGTCGGCGATCCACGCGCCGCCGGTGTGAATGCCGATCATGGCCGGGTCGGAAAACTCGCGCCGCGCCATTTCCTCGCGCAAAGAGGCCTCCAGCCGGTCGAGCAATGAATCCACCTGCAAAGCGGGATCAGGCATTCCAGACATCCTTTTCCGTGGTATGCGCCAGCCAGGTTTGCAGGATCAATTGGGCGGCGAGCTCGTCCTTGACATCGGCGAAGTGCGTCGACCGCTTGGAGCGCCGGCGATAGAAAATCTCGCGGGATTCGCGGGTGGACAAGGTTTCGTCCATGGTGTGAACCGGCAGGCGATAACGGCTTTCCAGCTGGCGGCAAAAGCGCAAAATGGGCTCGATAATAGGGTTTTCTTCGCCTTCCGGGTTATAGGGAAAGCCAACCACGAAGGCCGATGGCCGCCAAGTCCTGACCAGGCGGGATATCGCGTCCCACAGCGCCTCGCGGCTGGTCACGCGGATCGTTTCGAGAGCCGTCGCGGTACCGGTCACGCGCTGTCCTACGGCCACGCCGATGTTTTTCTCCCCGAAATCGAAGCCGAGATAGGTGGATTCGTGCGTTTCTTGCCGCACCGGGTCGAAATCCATGAATCAGCCGTGCCCCGCTTGGGCGGTCAGAAGCGAAATATCCACGCCCATCAGTTCGGCGGCGGCTTTCCAGCGGTGGGCCGGCGCGTAGTCGAACAGGATGGAGTCGTCGGCCGGCGCGCTCAGCCAGGAATTTTCGATGATTTCCTGTTCCAGCTGTCCTTTTCCCCACCCGGCATATCCCAGCGCCACCAGGATCTTTTGCGGCCCCTTGCCGACGCTCAGGGCCTCGAGGATATCGCGGGACGTGGTGAGGGAGATGGAATCCGATACCTTCAGGGTGGAGTTCCAGTGACCGCCCGGCTCGTGGAGGACAAAGCCCCGCTCGGCCTGCACCGGGCCGCCGAAGTAAACCGGGATTTGGCCGATGGAGGCGTTGCGGACGTCGATTTCCATTTGCTGCATGACGTCGCCCAAGGTCAGTTCGGACGGACGGTTGACGATGATGCCCAATGCGCCTTCCGGGCTGTGTTGGCACAGGTAAGTGACGGTGCGGGCGAAAAAAGGGTCCGTCATCCCGGGCATGGCGATCAGAAAGTTATTGGTGAGGTTCGCGATCGCTTCAATCATGGTCATAGTATCGGGGTAGACCGGCAGGGCTGCAAGTCAGTTCACGGACGGGACGAAATTTCTCGCGGTTCCCGGCTCGCTTGGTTCAGGGACCCGTTTCCAGGCGGTGATCGTTTTCGAACCGCCAGGTGCGCGTGATGATCAAAACGTCCGCTTCCTGTTTTAGCTCCTGGGGAAAGGGCGCAAAGGGAGCGGCAAGCTGGACGATGTTCATGGCGGCGTCGTCCAAAACCGAATGGCCGGAGGAGTGCCGGACCTTGACGCTATAGACGGTCCCGTCCGGGTTGATGCCGACGCTCAGAAGCAGGCTTCCGGAAAGATTCCGGCGGCGGGCTTCGTCGGGGTAGTTAAGATTGCCGACGCGTTCGATTTTTTCCTGCCAGGCCTTCTCGTAGGCGGCTGCCTTGTACTTGTGAGCGTTGACCGAGTTGATGTAAACCAGTCGGGGACGCCGGGCATAGTTTTCCCGGGATTGGTTCAACTGGGCGCTCAACTCGGCGATCTGCTGGCTGAGCGAGGCGGCCGTGAGTTTCGCGGGCTGCGGCTCCGGCCGTTTCTCCGCGCCCTGGTCCGCGGCGACGATCTTCCTTTCGGATTTTTCCTGTCTCAGCACGCGTTTGGGCTTAGCTTCCGGGACTTCGGCGGGACTGGGCGCGTTTTCGGCCTGCCGGCCCGGTCCTTCCTGCGGCGTGGGCTCGCTCCTCGGAATGGCCTTTTCGCTATGGTCGCCGCTGCCGAACTGGTTCTCGGAAGCGAGAAAATCGGCCTTTTCCGGCGCCTCCCGCGACGGGTTCCGCACCAGGGCGATGGTCAAGGACTTCTTGACCTCGGGGGGCTTGGGCATCTCGAAGCTGATTCCCAGAATCAGAACGGCGTGCGCGAGGCCGGCAATGAACAGGAATAGAAGGAAACGGTCGGAAAAGACCCTTTGGGTACTCATGAAGCTGTTTTCAGGCCCGCACCACGGACTCGATATGATTCATCAGCAAGGCGCCGATATTCAACCCGAACAGGGCATCCAGTTCCTGCACGCAGGTCGGGCTGGTCACGTTCACTTCGGTCAGATAGTCTCCGATCACGTCGAGGCCAACGAATACCAGCCCTCTTTCCCGAAGCGTCGGGCCGACCTGCCCGGCGATCCAGCGATCCCTCGGCGTCAGCTCGCGCCCTTCGGCGCGTCCGCCGGCGGCCAGATTTCCGCGGCTTTCGCCCTGCGCCGGAATACGCGCCAAGGCATAAGGAACCGCCTCGCCGTTCACCACCAGGATGCGCTTGTCGCCGTCGACGATCTCCGGCAGATAGCGCTGAGCCATGACGAAGCGCGAGTTGTGCCGGGTCATGGTTTCCAGGATGACGCTGAGGTTCGGGTCGTTCTCGGCGATGCGAAAAATCGAGGCGCCGCCCATGCCGTCCAGGGGCTTCAGGATGATTTCGCCCTGTTCATGCAGGAATTCGCGGATCTTGTGCCCTTCCCGGGCCACCAGGGTCGGCGGGCAGCACTGCGGAAACCAGGCGGTAAAGAGCTTTTCGTTCGCATCGCGCAGCGAACGGGGTTTATTGACGACGTAAAGTCCCCGGTTTTCCGCGCATTCCAGAAGATAGGTCGCGTAGATGTATTCCTGGTCGAAAGGCGGGTCTTTACGCATCAGCACCACATCGAGGGAATCCAGCGGCGCGTCCGTCTCGCCGAGAAAGCCGAACCAGGACTCGGCGTTGCGCTCGACGCTCAGGCGGCGCATCCGCGCGTAGGTGCGCCCGTCCCGCAGATAAAGGTCGTTGAGCTCCATGTAAAAGAGCTCGTAGCCCCGCGACTGGGCTTCCAGCAGCATGGCGAAGCTGGTGTCCTTGTGGATTTTGATTTTGCCGATGGGATCCATGACGATCCCGAGCTTTAGACTCATAGCGTTTTTTCCGTGAGAACAAGTGCGGCTTGACTTGAAAACCGCGAATCATTTATAAAGCGTAGTTTTCCGTTCCAGCTAGGCGAGTTAGAGGTTAACCATGTCCAGAGTATGCCAGGTGACGGGCAAGCGCCGTATTGTAGGCCATAACGTCTCGCACGCTAACAATAAGACGAAGCGCCTGTTCAATCCGAATCTGCACCAGCACCGTTTTTGGGTCGAAAGCGAAAACCGTTGGGTGAGCCTTCGCGTATCCAGCCAGGGAATGCGCATCATCGACAAGAAAGGTATCGACGCCGTTTTGGCGGACATCCGCAAGCGCGGCGAAAAAGTCTAATCGAGGTCTGAACCATGCGCGACAAAATCAAATTGGTATCGAGCGCCGGCACCGGCCATTTCTACACGACCACCAAGAACAAGCGGAACATGCCGGAAAAGATGGAGATCAAGAAATACGATCCCGTCGTCCGCAAGCATGTCCTGTACAAGGAAGCGAAAATCAAATAATCCGTGATTTGTCCGGGTCGCGGACCCAAGCGATATCCGTGATCCGGCTCATCGCCCGGCTACCCTGCGGAGCCGAGGCGGTCGACCTGCTTTTTGGCTTGATTCAAGCTTAGTCCATCCGGCCGGTCGCATGACCCAAGGCCCGGCGCCATGCTGTACCGGGAATCTCGCCCCGCTCAGAGCGGTTCAAAAACGTTTTGAGCTCTTCTCGCAACTCCCGCTCCTGTCCAACCCGTTCCGGATAATCGGAATGCCCGGCTTTAAGCACGAACAGGCGTTTCGGTCCCGCCAGCGCATTGTAGGTGGCGAACTGGCCGGGCGGCGCGACGAAGGGATCGGACAAAGCCGCCGCGACATGCACGGGAACCCGAATGCGCCGCGCGGCAGAGGCGGCATCGTAGTAACGCAAGGTTTCCAGCACGAACCCGTGCCGGCGCTCGTATCTTCGGACGGCTTCCCCGCTTCCCAGGGTCGGCAGGCTGAGCCGGAGAGGATGATGGCCGAAGGTCGGAACATTCAGATGGGCGATGCGGATGCGCGGCTCCCAAGGCAGGGCCAAAGCGCCGATGCCGCCGCCGAAGCTGATCCCCGAGTAGCCGATATGCCCCTCGACTTGCGGATAGACGTTCAGCAGCGTCGAAACCGCCAGCCATAGATCCTCGACACAGCCGCCCAAGATATAGCGCTCGCGCCGGTCGATACCGTGGAAGACATGGCGGGCGGGATTAGCCGGCAAGCGCGGATCCTGGCTTCGGGAAATCCCGCGGAAGCAGGGAAACAAAACCGCCGCTTCCCCGACCGGAAGATCGAAATCCGGACCCTCCCGGCCACCGTAGCCGTGGCCGATCACCAGCCCCCGCCGAACCGGTCCGCGCTTGGGGCTCAGCAGCCAGCCTCCTATGGTGAAGCCGTCGGTCGATCGATAACGGACATCGTAAACATCGAAATCCGGATGAACGTCTTTACTGCGAAATAGTTCCGGATTCGGAAAAATGCCCAGAGTGCGCCGATAGCGGGTTTCCCAAAACTCGGCGAAACCGTCGGGTTCCTCCGGCCAGCCGACCCGAAGCAGGGACTCCAGGGTGTAGCCGCAGGTGGGGTCGAATGGCAGCTTATTGGAAATCACGGCTTCTTCCTTCGATTGGACGACGGCAGGGCCTTAGCTGCTGCTTTCAGCATCTTGATATTGTGGTCTTCGCCCTCGGCCTCCAGCAGTGCTCTGCGCTCGGCGGCGAAGCGGCATTCGACGCGGGTACGGCCGTCTTCGGTTTCGTAGAGGAGGAATTCGCCGACAGGTTCGCTCATCGCAGCATACCCTCGATCGAGCCCCAGTCCGTTCCGCATGACCCTCCGTGCGGACGGCGTACACCACGTGACTGACTCATGCCGCTTTCACCTCTTTGGTCTTGTCGAGGAATTCGATGGCCGTCGCCTCGTCGGTCTCGATGGCGATTTCCACGGCGCGTTTGGCGGCTTCGAGGAGTTCGGTGGCATAGCGGCGGAGGCGAATGGCGGAGTGAAGCCTTTCAGCAAGTTCGTTTTGTTGCGCAAGGACAATATCGGGAACGCGGAGATTCAAAAGCTCCTTCTCATCAAAACGAGGGTGATTGGAGCCATCCTGAGACCATTTGAATATAAGTTGCGGCAACATGGATCGCAGAAACACAAGCAACGCCTCTACCTGCATGGAATGCTTTCTTGGACGTAAAACGATGAACTCGGTTGAGGCAACTATCGGTGTATCCCCGCCGTCGAGCACCACCGCAATTTCACGCAAATACGAGCGAAGGCGGGAGACAACAAGATCACCTTTTTGGATTCGCTTTTTGGTACTCGCAATCCGAGCTGGTATGACCGGCTCAACCGTATTATCGAGGAAGGGGTCTAAGGCATCGGTCAGATCGTAGTTCCGAACTCGTTCAGTGGCCAATGGATCCTGTGGCTGCCACAAATCTCTTATCGAGTGGAACATTTCTCCCACAGTCCGGCCGGATAGGGCTGAAAGCTTATCGAGCGCCGCTTGCTTGGCGGGATGGAAGTACTCCGCATCAAATCGCCCCGCTGTGAAAACATCCCGGCTGCTGCGGGTATAGCTCAGCGGCTCGGGGGCTTGCCAGTTTTCGAGTCCGAGGGCGCGGAGAAGAGTTTGTTCGGCTTCGTGGATGGCAAAGTTCCCTGTCTCAAGCGCTGTTTTTGCGTCAGACGTGAGCTTAACGATCGCCCGCTTTAAATCACTTGAAAACTCGGGAACCAAGACCTGATCCATGTCCTCTAGCAGCAAGCCCATTTGTACAGCACCCCGAGTCAGCCGTTGGGTTTGACTACGGCCGTATTTGCTCCTCAGGAATGCCGCCAAATAAGAGGACTCAATGCCGGTCGGTCGCAGGATTGCTAGCTTACAACTGCAAGTAGCCTCCTGCTCGCTCGACACTAAACTGGCTTCGCCAATTGTTCCAATAATCGAAAGTAATACATCGCCTCGCTTAAGGTGCGACCGCCTCATATAAGTCTCTTCATAAGCATCGCGAGAGATTGAAACCGGTGTGCTCTGCTCAATAAAGAAATGACCCACAACATCTTGACCGCGATAGTACGGAATACCCTCATCAATGAATCTGTCACTGATGGAGAAATGATTGCCGTCCGAAACACTGACATAGCTGGTTAAAGAAGCAGTCTTTCCACGGCGAAGCAATGCGGAGCTCTGTAAATGCTGCTTTAAAAAGTATTCCGAATCTAGGCGTTTCGTTCTTTCAAGTCCTGACAGCCAAATTTCTGCGATTTCCAGCCCTTCCAACAAAGCCCGATACCGGGCCTCGTTGAAAGGGCTTAGGGAAAAAAACTCAAGCCCTCTTTCTTGGCGAATTCGGTGAACGCCTCGGCGATGCCATCCTGGGTTTTCCCGTCGTGGTTGAACAGGTCATGTTTGACGATCATGTGGCCGTGCTCGTCGAGCAGGGGCTCCCCGTTTTCGTCCGTCACGTAGATCTTGTCGCCCGAGTTGTCCTTGCTGGGCTCTCTCATGGTGGCGAAGAAAATCGGGTAGTCGTCCTTGCGCGGACAGAGCGGGCCGGCCTCCGGGTCGTCGTTCCATTTCTGCACGAACAGCACGCTGGTTTTGGTGCCGGTGTGGGGCTTGAACACGTTGCCGTGCAGACCCACCACGGCGAGGATGCGGCAATGGTCGGCCAGGTATTCGCGCAAGTCCTTGTCGCTGGCGTTGTTGAAGCGGCCCTGCGGCAATACCACGGCCATGCGTCCGCCGGGCTTGAGGAAATTGAGGTTGCGCTCGATGAAGAGAATATCGCGGCCCACGGTGTTCTGGTTTTTCACTTTGACCTTGCGATAGGTGCCGTCGGCCATTTTGTAAATGGTTTCGTGGCTGACCCGCAGGAACTCGGGGAAGGTCGGGATGCGGCTGCTGACGTCTTCGATATTGGGGTCGTTAGCATTCACCTTGCCGATTTTGTCGAGGCTGACGCTACGCGCCAGTTCATATTTGGCAAGAATGCGGGTTTCCTTGATGTCGCCGGCAAAGGGCGGGTTGGCCATGAGAATGTCAAAACCGAAATCGCGGTTGCTGTTCTTGTCCAGCCGCAACCTGCGCAGTTTTCGCCAGCCTTCGCCGTAGATGTCGGTCCATTCCTCGTCCTTGGTTTTTTCGTCCCAGCGCTCGTAGTCCAGGGTGTTGAGGTGTAGCACGTTGGTCTGCCCGTCGCCCGCAATCAGGTTGAGTGTGCGACCGACGCGCACGGCCTTCTCGTCGAAGTCGATGGCGAAGACCTTTTCTCGGACGTAATCTTCGCAACGGGCGGGCTTCTTTTCGGTGGTGAAGAGGTGGCTTTTGCTCAAGCCCTCTTCCTTCATGATCTGTTCCCAGACGTGGAAGATGCTGTGAACCGGAAAGCCGCAACTGCCGGCGGCGGTATCGATCAGCGTTTCATGCTCCTGCGGATTAAGCATCTTCACGCACATGTCGATCACATACCGGGGCGTGAAATATTGGCCCTTTTCGCCCTTGCTGGATTTGTTGATGAGGTATTCGAATGCCTCATCGACCACATCGAGGTTGGAGTTGAAAAGCTTGACCTTTTCCAGCGAGGACACGCACACCGCAAGGTGGCTGGGCGTGAGCTGTATCTTGGCGTCTTCGCTGAACACGCCGGTCCACTTGGCGCGGGCCTTGTCGAACAGTTCCTGAATCTTGTTTTTCAGCTCGGTCTCAGTGTCGCCATAGTTCTTGAACACAAGATGGCGCTTTCTGTCCCGGCCACTTTCCATTTCGTCGAAAAGCTTGGTAAAGATCAGCTTGAAGAGTTCCTCGAAAACATCCACGCCCGCATTGGCGAGCACTTCGTCCTCCATTTCGAGGATCAGGTCCTTGAGCGATTTCTTCTCGTTGACCAGTTTGTCCAGGCGAATCAGATCATCAATCGTCCAGCGCTCGTGGAGAATGTCCGACAGCTTTTCGTGCGCCGATGGAATAGCCGGGATGTCTTCGAAATAATTCGGGTCTTTGCGGTGGTAGTAAGAGATTTGCTCGCCATTGCTCCATACCCCCATCGGTGCGCCGGTGGCGTTGCAGTAGCTCTTGAGCTGCTCCTTGCCGTCTTTGAGTTTGGGCTTTTTGACCTCGACCAAAATGTAGGGATCGGTGGTGCGGACCGCGTCGAACACACAGATGTCGGCTCGCTTTTTCTCGCGGCCGAAGGTGACGCCGTACTCCAACTCCATCCGACTGACGGGGTAACCCAGGTCATCCTTGAGGACCATTACATAAAGCTGGCGAATAGCCTCCTCGGGCGTGAGCTTGATGGGCTTGCCGCGTACCAGGCAATTGATATACGGCGTTGGCTTCTTGCCAGTGTCTTTGATGGCGATGCCTGATTCCAGAGCGTGGATTTGTTCGGGTTTGAACTGAGTGAGTTTGTAGGCGCTGTCTTTGAGCAATTCAGCCAGAGTGATGGTCATTCAGGTTACCTTGGTACTTTCATCCGAAATAAGGAGAACACTATTTCACGGTGTTTTGATTTACTTCCGCGTCCCATCCACAGCACTGCGGGAGCGCGGGCAGACGCATTCGATTTTCTTTTGCGTGCAAAGCTTGATGAAGTCTTTGAATTCGCGGTTGCCGGTGTGCACGCGCCAATAAAGATCCAAGGCGTGCTCCAAAGCGGGCAGTACGGTCATCTCGCGTTTGAGGATCTGTCGATATGGCAATTAGTTTTTCTTGTGAAACCCACGTTGAGGCGGAATCGATCGTTGTTATTCAATCTGACCAAAACTGTTGAACCGGTGCGAATGCCGCAAAGCCATATCAACCGCCGCTTGGCTTCAGTCCAATCCTTCTTTCAAAGGGCAATGTCTTTGATTGCATTTCTTCGAATGACAAATGTTACTTTAGCCGCGATCTTTTCCTTGGGAGAAGCAATGGGATGATGGTTTTCGCCTAGTCAGGTGATTTCTAACTGGCGGATTAGGTTAATTGTTGTCATGCATACATGGCAATAAACAAACAAAATTCGGATATTTCTGATGCGGTGGCGGACGATGGCGAGCCGCGCCGGGCATCCACTTCGCCAATGCCAACCAGCCTATCTGGTCCGAAATGCAGCTATCGATACCGCCGCGGCTTGAACGGCAAGTTCAGCCGCCACGCCCAAATCGCAGCTTGTCCAGCACCGTCTGGACCCGTCAGAAGCCGATCCGTTCCTGTTCGAGGCGGAGGGCGGGGCGGACGGGCTGGGGTTCGCCATGAGCGTGTCGCGGTCCATGAGGAAGGATTCGGCGTGGGGAAGATGAGCCCGCGGTTGATCCAGGATGGCGAAGCCATGGGTGTCGATGCGGCACAATGGTGCCGCACGGCAGCAAGCGAGTTCAGGATCGAAGAGATGTAGCGGCGGTAAAACCGGCCGGCGCCGACGGCCTAGACGTTGATTGCGTCCGGCGGCAGGGCGAAGCCGAGCAGCCCGAGGGTATGCACTGCATACTACTTTTCGGACAGCCGCCGAATTGCAACGCCCTATCCCGTGAAGCCAGTGCCTTTATTCGCAGTTCCACCGGTTAAGCCAATCCTTGAGCGCATGGGTATCCGCCGTCGGAGCCGCGGAGACACAGATGCCGATAGTGTTGTTTTCAACCAGCCCTATGGCCGCGTGTTCGCCGACTTTTAGCTTATCTGCTTCCACGCCGGGGATGCGCATGGACAGATCCTTCCCTACCAAGTTTTCCGGGCCGGATACCACCGAGGCAACCACATCGGTGGCATCGGGAAGTGCGTTAGCCATCGACGGCGATGCCCCTATGCCGAAAAGCCCTTTCGAAGCTTTCGATATTTTTTTGATGTCGGCTAAAAGCTTTGTCTCGATTTGTCGCCCCGCGGGCCATTCCCATTTGATTTCAAGGGTTTGATTTGACATGGCTGAGCATCCTCCAGAAAACGCCATTATGGCAATAAAAAACGTGCAACATCCAAAAGCGATTGATGTGGTCGATTTCATACTAAAACGCTTTATTCAGGGTGTGTCCACCGTCAGCATATAACCTGACCCGAAAGGCGAAAAGCCTACATATCCGCTTATCACGGATACTTTTCCTGCCTTTTCGAAGCAAAGCTGACGATAGAGGTTATCGGGGGTATCCAGGCCGGGAATGCCTCCGGCCAGAATTCCCGCGTTTTGAAATGCGATAGAGGCGTGGGTCGAACAGTTCCAGCCGAGAATATGGAACGATCCGGGATCGGCCATCATGTCGGCCCATGCCTTGTCAAAAGCGCGAGCCTCGGCCGCAGAAACCTGAACGAACAAAACGGTTGAAATCGTGCCCGTGCCCCGCGCGATCCCGGCATCGACGTAGTTGGCGCGCGCGCGTGAGAGCCTGGAATAATCATAAACGATGCCGGTCATGCCGAGGCCGCTGGAATTCGACGAATTTGCGCTGCGTCTGCTCGATGCGCCGATGCCCGAGGATGCGCCTCCGCTGCTGCCGTCATTTCCTACGCCGAAAAATCCGACAGGAGCACCGTTCGAGAGAATGCAGTCGGCATGCTGCTCCATGACGCCCGGCGCATGGCTATGGGATGTTTTTCCACGAACTATAAGAGCGACCTGGTCGCCGGAAAAAGTAAAAATAGATGCGGTCATATAAACAAGAAACTCCTTGCTTTATGGGATTAATGAATGTGCCAAGCCAGAATATTATTAGGTGCCCAGTTTGTGATGTTCAGTATGTTTTCAAAACTAACGGGACTTAAGTGTTCTGAAACATAGAACATAAGATACGTTAAGGCAAATCGGCCAAATAAAAAGCAGAAAAATGAATATATCCCCTTTTTACGGCGGATATTGAACGCTTCAGGCGACCGGACTTCCGCCGATTTCCTTGCCCGCGCCGGCCGGCTCCACGAGAAAAGAAGACCTTAATTCTAGGAGAAACCGGGCCTATCGACACGTCATGGCTTTTTTGCCGGCCATTCCGGCTGGCGCGGCCACGAACCCGGTCCGCGGCGGCGCTGTCTAATTGATGATGTCCGGAGGAGTAACGCCATGAAGAGAATTTATTTTCTGGTGCCCGATATCGATATCACCAAGAAGATCGTGGACGACCTGCTTTTGGCCAGGGTGGAGGAACGGCACATTCATGTTCTGGCGAAGCGCGGAACGCCGCTCGAAGATTTGCCGGAGGCGACGTTTCTGCAAAAGACCGATTTTATTCCGGCGCTGGAACAGGGCATAGCGGTCGGCGGCGTGACCGGCATGCTGGCCGGTCTGGTCGCCGTGGCCTTGCCGACCGGCCTGGTTCTCGGCGGCGGAGCGGTCTTGGCGATTTCGCTGCTGGGAGCGGGATTGGGCGCCTGGTGGTCGAGCCTGATCGGCGCAAGCGCCGGCAACCGGCAGTTGAAGGATTACGAGGATGCGATCGAGCGCGGCGAACTGCTGGTGATGGTCGATGTGCCGAAGGACCGGGTGGAGGACATCGAGGAGTTGGTCAAAAAGCATCACCCCGAAGCGGAATGCGAAGGCACCGAGCCGACGATTCCGCCATTCCCGTAGAGGCGGATCGCCGGCCGGCGCGGGAAGAAACCCTCGCTGTTTCCAGGGTTACTGCGTTCCGGTAATGGTGACGGCTTTCTGCGTCCGGCACGTGTCGCGGATATTCTCGCACCGGGTAAAGTCATGGGTAGCCCGGTCGAAGCAAATAATGACTTCATCGAGAGTCCCGGCGCTGTTTTTCCGACCGCCGGCGCCGCAGGACAGCACGATTTCGTCGGCATCCAGCTCCGGGTTCCTTTCCATGAACAGCCGCTCGATGTCGTCCGCTTTAACGGCGTCCGCGAGCGTAGGCATGGACAGTTTCCGGTAAAGCGATTCGGTCAGGCCGAAATAGCCGCTGCGGGATAGCGCCGTGCAGGTTCCGTGCGTCTTCCATTCATGGCGGATCAAGTAGTCCGACGGCATGAAACCGTAAATTTCGCGCGGGTCGATCGGGTCCGGGCGGCCGCCGCCCCCGCAATTCCGGGGCGCGCCGTCCTCGCACTGCGGCCAAAGGCCGTGGACGATGAACTGCCGGTTTTCCCGGCACTGCGGGTCGTCCCGGAGATCGGGATGGGATCGGCAGAATTCCGGCGACCAGGACAAGGCCAGCGCGTAATACTTGAATTTGCCGGCCGCATGATTGCGGCAGGCGTATTCGTCCTCGGCGCTCCACTCGCCATGAACCGGCAATGCCGAAAAACACAGCGCGAATAAGACGATCCTCTTCAGCATGCTTACGATTTCCCCTTTTTAAGTAAGGCCGCTTTAAGTAAGGCCGCGGTTAAAGCGGATGCTTGCGACTGAAACGATGGTAAAGGGATGGGTCTAGCCGCTCAACCCATATTGCATTCCGATTGACTGCGAATAATTCGGGTTGTGCCGGTAACCGGGCATAGCGCGCCCGATGCCGTTGTTCACGTATGTCAGCCGGACAGATTACGTGCTACAACTGCGGACAGTTTATTTGTTCCTAACATTGCTCGCGGTTTGTTCTTGTCTGAATTATCAAAAATTGATAATACTGAAAGCGGTTTTTTAAGGAGACATTGCCATGCCATCCAGTTACGCCATAGGCGACCATTTCGAGCAGTTCATCCGCCAGCAAATCAAAAGCGGGCGCTATGCCAGCGCCAGTGAAGTCGTGCGCGATGCGCTGCGGCTTCTGGAAAGCCGCGAGCGCTTGCGACAGATCGAGCTTGAGGAATACCGCGAGAAAATCCGCGATGGCATGGAGAGCGGCCCCGGCATCCCGGCGGATGAAGTCTTTGCGCGCCTTGAGGCGAAATATCAGGCCATGCTTGAAAGGCAGGGCTGATATTTTCCATGCGCTGCGTCTTTTCCACTCTCGCCGACTTCGACCTTGAGGAAATCGCCGACTACATAGCCCGCGACAACCCGCGCCGGGCATTGTCCTTCGTTGCCGAAATCCGCGACCGCTACCAGAAGATCGTGGACTTCCCCGAAGCCGTCCCCTTGCGTCCGCAGTTCGGCCAAGGCATCCGGATCGTGCCTTTCGGGCGCTATCTGATTTTCTACATCGTGCAGCCCGGCGAAATCAGGATTGAGCGCGTCTTGCCCGGCTCGCGCAACTTGCCGGACTTTTTCGATCAAGGCGATTGACCCCGCCCCTGCCCCACCCGATCCCGATTTAGAAGCTGACGTTACGCAGAAGGGCGTGGACTTTGGTAAGTTGGAGGAATGAACAACGAACTCCTTGAACTTTATACAGACTACCTGATTAGCAGCTTCGGTGCCGCCACGGCCACGGGTTTATCGGAAATGGTGGGCGGGACGATCAGCCATGACCGGGTAACGCGGTTTTTAG
>Ga0196981_1000131_pt1 | contig 64166 bp, 64 predicted proteins | sample S3_2013CmetaG_FD_155462 | JGI IMG/M metagenome (GOLD analysis project Ga0196981, IMG submission 155462) | Soil microbial communities from Anza Borrego desert, Southern California, United States - S3_20-13C | ecosystem: Environmental > Terrestrial > Soil > Desert | place: USA: California... | reverse complement strand
CTGGAAGCCCACTATGCATCCGCCTTCTACGACTATCGCGCAGAGCGTTGGGTGGACTCCGTCGGGTACGCGCTGCTCGCCAGCGAATGGGGCGCCAACTGACGAGCTCCATGTCCGCTTTCCACCCATAGGCGACAGTTCGCTCGCCACCCTAGGCTGTCATTGCTGGCCGGACACGAGTCGACCAGATCGTGCGTGATATCCGCCCCTACCGCGCGGATAAGGCGGCCGTGTAGTTACGCACGCGCGCTAGCTTGCGGCACCGCTTGCGTTCCCTCCTCCATGCGCCCAATCAGTTTGCATCGCGGGCAAGGAACATCGGGCGCTCGCTGCCGAGGGAGATCGGTAACGCACGCCGCAAACTCCCGCCTGTTTGGTTCGGGAGATTGCCGTGACCTACTTCTGCTACATCGAATCCGAAATCCTGACCGTGCCACATATGGAGCCGCTGGACGCCGACGATCTGGACTCGGCCAAGCTGGAAGCCGAGGCCCTGCTAGAGCAGCACGCAAGCGGCTATGCGGCCCACATATTTGATGACGATGACCGCATCGCCACCATCCGCCGCGAACGTCGGACAAGCGTTCAGACGTCTATTCAGGTTTAAGCGCGCGGTCGCCACCTTCTGCACCTTGTCCTTAAGGCCGGAACCCGGGATCGGACCATGCGCACCAGCCTGGTGTTTGGAATGACCAGCGCGGGACGAACTGTTCGCATAGATGCGAATTACTTCGCAGCACGAGAAACTCCGCATTTGACGCAAAACTCAAGCTGACGTCGCTCCGACCACGTCAAAACGTGCCGGCAAAACAACCGCCGAAGAAACTTCATCATCTGCCGTGGCCCCGCTAATCCTTCCGTTGCAGAGGTCACATATCGTTGTTCGCTTCAAGGCTTATTCGCGCCTGCGAAGACTCGTCGGACGCTTCCAGTGAGTCTCTTTCGGCCCGCGACGCTGGTCCGCTTTCGCCGTGAAGATAGGCGCGTTCACTCCTGTCTAATCGGACCCCGGGGAACGGATTAACATCCTTGTTAGCCCGACATGCCCCGTTACGAGCTCCAATATCTAACGCGGTCCGCCGCAAGTGAAACGATCGAGGCCGATGATCCGGACGCTCCGGAAGACCTCGCCCGTATGCGTCTGCTTTTCCAGGACCGCACCCGAATCAGCCTCTACGAGGACTACGAGGTTCGTGACTGGGCAACGAAGTTCGGGGTCAGTGAAGAGCGCCTCCGCGCGGCGGTCGCCAAGGTCGGCAACATGGCCGACGACGTCGAGCGAGAGCTGCGAGCGTAATGACGGAATCCTGCGGGGGAATGGACGCCGGACGGCGGACGCCAGGTCTCTGTGGTCCCCTGTAAACTCACACGTCCGCCGATCGTGGAGGGGGATCAGACGCGGCTGGATGTCGATGTCCCGAACAGCTAAGGTCGGTCTGTCGGGGGGGATGCACCCGACATGACGGCCCGGCTCTCTGAATCCCCTTCTAGCGCCGGGCCGTCGCCTCGCCGAAGCGGTCCTGACCTCTGTCCGAGCACTTATCGCCGATCGCAAGCGACGCCGCATGTGGTTCAGGCCGCCCAAGGCGGGCGGAGCGCCTCGGAATCATCGCCGTAGATCTCCGTGGGATGGTTCGGCCTGAAGGACAATGGTCCATGTCGCGAGTAATTGAACGCATGGCTCCGTTAACCACCAATCTTGAGGATCAGACCACGCTTTGTTGATACCGTGTGGTAATGTCGAAGCCGATGACTGACGAGGACCGTGAGCTCGACGCCTTGTGGCGCGAGAGTTTTGGGGAACCCCTGCCGATCCTCGGCGCGGGAGATTTCGTTCGGTCCTTGCTCGACGCGCCTTCACCGCGTCCGCGGCCAAATCCGCCCGCGCGCCGGGAAGGGCCCCGGACGAAGGGATCGGGTCAAGCGGATGCTAGCCCGCCCATGGCGGGAGTTTGATGACCTGTCCCTGTGGCGTCGACACCCACAGACCTGATTGGGGCCGATTTGATCAGATCCGCCGGATCGTTTTACCGCCAGCGCGGTGTCAGGGGTTCCCGTTCGCCTGACCTTGGCTCGCTGAGCGGGGCGATGGGGGAGCACGGATTGCAGGACGGCGACGTCGAGATCGGCGAGCGAAGGGTGAAGATCGTCCGACCGAAGAGTGCCGGATCGGAGGGCTCTACCGGCGCCTTCCTGCTGGGAGGGCTCTGCCTGATTTTCATCCTTGGCATCGTCGGGATGTACTCAAGCGCTGGCGATTCGCTCGCCACCAACGATGTCACCACGTCCTGGATCGCGCCGCCCGGGTTCAATGTCTACAAAAGCACAAGGGGCGGCGGCGTGGCGACCCAATGGGACGAACCGACCCCGGCGGAGTGCAGCGGAGACCGGGCCAGCTGCTTCGTCGTCAACGTGGTCACCGAGAACGACTGCCCCCTCAGTCTGTATATGTCGATCACGCTCCTCAACGCTGCTGGCCAGATATCGGGCTGGACTGCGGAAACGGCCCAAAGCGTCCAACCCGAAGAACGGGCGAGACTGGTCTTCAAAACTTATGACCGGGGCATTGTATCTGCGCGGGTCGCTGAGATCCGCTGTTCCTGAGCGTGAGCTGCCCGAATCTCGGCGCCCGCCGGTTCGCTGAATGTGGAGAAGGTCTGGCCGCTTGGCTAACCGTTAGTAGGTGAGGGGGGAGCGTTGACTCCGGGTGAACAGACGGAGAACGTCGCCGCCATGACAAAGCCGGACCGCCCCATCCAGCAGCCGGACCGCCACTTCCAAAAGCTGACGGCCGCACGTCATGAGCTGTACCGTCTTATGGACCGATACCCATCTCGCAACGCGGACTGGCAGGCGTTCAGCGATATCGCCGAGGCAATGGACCGCGCCGCCGTTCACTTCGGTCTGGAGCTACATTGGTGGTGGCCGTCTGGGGGAAACGGTCGGGTTTCGCCCCATAACTGGAGCGTCAATCTCGGCCCGACACATACAAAGGGGGGCTGGGAGGCTGAGGTCTAGGTGGCCAAGGCCACGACGGGAAGCTGCAATGCGCTGTCTAGCCCAGTCATGTCGGACGGATTGGGCCGCACCAATTGAATCGCGCGCCCGTCCATTCGACCGCCCATCCTTTGTCAATCATGGCTTCGCCCGTGTCGCCGTGGATCGGGTCGCTCACCCGCGCCAGCGTCCGTCCATAGCGGTCCCGCCCTTGCCGCTCGACCGTGGGGGCCTTCACGGCCCAAAGGCGCGCGATCTCCTCAAGCGCTGAAGTGGCCTCTACCGCAAGCATGGCCTCTGCCGGACACTCTGCCCCGTTGCCGCTCTCGGGTGCATCGAGATTGGCAATGCGGATCGTTTCGCCGTCCAGAACGAACGTGTCGCCGTCGATGACTCGGACGATGGAAGCCGGGCCGTTGGCGGCGGGGACTGGCGCGACTGCCTGAGCTTGGCAAGCAGCGAGGGCCACGGCGAGAACCGGTAGGAGGGCTAGGCGCATCACCCCTCATATCACAGAACGGGAGTCCCTGAAGCGGCGGAGACTAACCGGCTGGGAACGCGGCGACGGTCACAAGAACCGTGGGGCCTGATACCCCCTCGTGACGACCACCGCCGAGCGCGCTAGCTTCCTCTGATGGAGTGGTGGCAAGACGATCGCCGACGAAGCGAGCTACTGATGCGGAGGCCCCGTATCCGCCGGGAGGACGCACCACGCCCGTTCTTCCGGGACCTCGACGGCAAAATTCCCGCCCATGCTGGGACCATCGCCGACTACGGTTTTTCCATCGCGCGGCAGGGTTGGCGACATGTCGGCTGGACTGACTCAGGGGCCAAGCGTCGCCGGTCCCTGTTCCACCTTCACCGGGGCGAAGAATGGGTGACGGCGATACGCTGCGCCGAGTATCGCCTATTCCCATTGGAGGGTTTCGATCTCTTCGCCCCGCTGGACGCCGACTCCGACATGGAAGCGCGCCTCGCCGTGGCTCTTCAAGAGAACTGGGACGATCCGGGCACGGAACTGGCGGCGTTCGGCTCGATCGCCGTCATCGAGGACATCTGGTCCGCGCGATCGGCCAGCCGCGAGTCCCCGTGGGTTCCGGCGTTGGCGACACTCTTCGACACCCTTCTGGCTGACTGCGCCTGCGCCCTGACCCTGCCCTTCCCCTTGGAGTATGAGGGCCGCGCCCCCGAAGAGATGCCTTCGCATTTGGGCTTCACGCGGCGTCAGCGAGCCATGATCCGTATTGCCGAACGCTTGTTCGATACCGTTCAGCTCGAAGGCGAAGCTGGTGAAGATGGATGGCTATGGATGCCGCTTCGCGGTGAAGGCCTCATCCCCAGACCGACCATCACACGGGCTCCACCGGAGCCGCACTTGCGGCTGGTCAGGTAGCGCCGCCATCGGCGACTAGCCGCGCCCCGGTCCCGGCACCGTTGGTGATCTCCACACTGTTGGCTGCAAAGGCCTCCACGATCTTGCGTGCACTGCCCGGTCGAAACGGCTTGCCACCTTCGATCGCGTTGACGGTCGTCGGCGAGACGCCTGCCGCTTTGGCCAGGTCTTGCGTGGACCACTGGAGCAGCGCCCTTCCAGCCCGACAGGCCGGACCCGTGAGAGGGGCAGTAGTTGGTATGTTCATGTCAGTTAGTTGACTTTCGGAGCGAGAAACTGTTATGTACGTAACAGCTTCTTGATGCGTCGTCTAGGAACGGACCAAGGGTCGAAGGCGGTTTGAAGGGGTCGCGATCCTGCGACCAAGGACCACCGTCATGACCATGCTCGACCAGAACGACGCCGCTCGCAGCTTCCCCGGCTTCGCCTCCAACGGCGACGCTCAATCGGGGCGGACCCTCCGGCAAAGAACGGCCCGCCCCCTTTCCGAAGAAAGGCTCACCGTGATGAGCAGGACCACAGGTAAGCGCGGGTTCGTCCCGGCTCAAGCCACCGCCAGCGTTCAATCGCTGGACTTCGCCGCCGCCGCCGAAGCTTTCCGGGCCGCTGTCGCTCTGGACGGCACAGCGACCAGCGAGGCGGAAAATGATGCAACGGCAGACCTGATCGCAGAGCGCGCCGACAGGCTGATTGGCGTTCCCGCGTCCGACCCGGCGCAGATCGCGGAGAAGGTCAACGCCTTCCTGTGGCTGCACGGCTGCACGTCCGGCAATCTGTCCGACCCCGCCACACAACGCCGGATCGCCACTTCGCAGAACGAGCCAGCAAAGGGCCTGCTGGCTCTGTATCTCGACCTGACGGCACTGGCCGACGCGCGGGCCGTGGCTCGCGCCGGATGGGACAGCGCCCTTGCCGCCTATGAAGCCGCGCAGGCCATGGAAGATGCGGTCACGGAAGCCGAGAAGGAAATCGACCATACCGACGTGTGGAGCGCCGCCAATGCTGCCAAGCACCGGGCGCTCGAAGCCCTTCTGATGACCCGCGCGCCCGACGCGCAGGCCATGGGCGAAAAAGCCCGGTTGGCCATCATCAACCTGCACGCCAGTTGGCGTGGTGACGAGATAACTGATCCGGCGTTCATCTCCCGACTGTTGGCGGGCGAAGCCGAAGAGGTGTTCGTCGCGTCCATCTATCAGGACGGCTTGGCGCTCGCCGGCTGCGCCGACGCCACTGTGGTCGCCGAGCCCGATCCCTTCGACGCTGAAGAATGGCTGGCCGATGTCGAGACTCGCACGGGTTCCATGCTGACGCCTAGCGACTCGTACGGCAACGCTGAGTTCGAGGGCGGCGACGCCACCACTGCAGCTGCTGAGCGGAACGCCTTGCACCCGTCGCACGAGTTCGGCGTGACCCAGCACGCGTGCGCCCGCGCCAAGTCGGCTGAGCGCGAGCGTGCGCGGCACGCCCCGCCGCCGGTTCCCGCGCCGCCGGTTGATCTCCGTCCCATCTTCATCAACGGGCTGCTGAACACTTTCGAGGACGCAGAACGCGACGACGCGCGCGCCAAGCTGGCTGCAATAGGGCTGGAAGCCCGTTGATCCGGGGGAACACGGGGGAGGCCGCGCCTCTCCCGCCTTCGACGCTCGCACCTTCCTCGCCGCTTTCGAGGCCGAGAGCGAGCGGAACATGGCCATCAAGATCGCGCGCGGCAGATTCACCGCCGCCTTCTTCGTCCAGTGCTGGTCGCCCCGACGGCGACCAGCCGCCTTGTAAGATTAGCTTTCGTGTAGCTCCTGTATCCGCTCCGCGAGGAAATAGATTCCGAGCAGGGACACGAGGAATAGCTGCCAGAGAAAGAAAAAAATCAGCGCAAAGCTGGCGGGTTCAATGACGTGCGTCATGGCAAAGTTTCCAAAGCGCAGAGCTTCGATGGCTGCCGAGGCCTTTGGCCAGACGCTCTTTGAGAGCAAGAGGACAGTGTATATCAGAAACGACAGAAACGAAGCGTATCCGAACAGATATGAAATGAACTGACGATACGAAAGCTTCTTGTCTTTTCGCCCGGGTCCGTCTGTGTTTCTAACCGACAATAAGGCGTCGCCCCCCGCGAGCTTGTTGTCTATTCCGGCTCGGTCGAAAGTGGCGACAGCCGCGAGAGCGGCCATGTAGAAACCAATCAAAATCGACAACAGTCCCGACAGAGCGCCGAACAGGTCGTTGTTTCCCAGCACGTCCAGCGGCAGGTCAAAGAGCACCGCCACGCCAAACGTAAGACCCGCGAGTATCGCGGGAAGCACGAAATCGTAAACCGCCTTTGATGTCAGCACACCACTTCCATGTCTTATCCGAAGATAGTTGCACGGTGTGGCCAGTTGCCTGAAGGCCCAGATCATCATGGGCGTATGCTACCAGTTTCCGTTGGTAGTGACAACAGCAATCATCTTTGTTTGGATAGCGGTATTGATCTTAGAGTAGCATGACAAGAGCTCTTCGCTGAAGTGCTCCAGACGTCTGGCCCGCACATAAAGCGTTTCCAGCGCGTCTTCGGTATCCAGATCAATGGTTGGATTGCTGCTCGCGTTACCGGGTAGCTTGTGAATGCCAAATGTTACTTTACTGTATCCTTCATCCTTGGCGCGAGAAATCAGGTTCTTTAGTCCGACGACCATTTTGCTCTCACCAACCGGCTTAGTGTGCACAACCAGCTTTTCTTCGACGTAATCTACGATCTCCGGAGCGCCAACTCCGCTGTATTGCACCATCCTTCGAGTGAAGGTTACTTGTGATAACTCGGCATTCTTAAGATCGTCGGCGGCATTCTCCGTAGCAACCCGGTTTGCAGCGATCACGGGCGCATAGGGCTTGCGGGTCATACGCGATTTGCCCTTCGCCCGGCTGACGTGCTCGAACGTGTAGTGGGGATTGCCCGCGAGAGCAGTCGCGACAATCCGATTGATCGCCATTTCCACAATCGAGGTGTTCACCTTCGGCATACGCTCAAAGCAGGCCCTGTGCAGGCTGCCCTTCGGCTTTAGCGACAGCACCAGATGTGCGGACCAGCCGGGCGTCTCTTTCGCCGTCGCCTTCGTTGATCTGATCTTGCCCGCTACGGCGTTGGCTTCGATCTCGATGTAAGCCGGTCCCAAGGCCTCAGGGTCTCCCCGATTTATCAGAAGGGTGACGGTGTTGGACGCCTCATCCCGGGTGATGTCTGCGATGTAAATCTGGTTCTTGGGGTCCGCCTCGGGATCATCAGCGTCAACGAACCGACTGGTTCCCTTGGCCATAAGGACGCGGGCCCGTTTGGCGGTCCACTCCGATTCCAGAACCCCGATCACGTCGTCCATGGACAACGTAACCGTCCCCGCCGCCTCGCTCGGCTTTGTCGATAGCGCGATGTGCCACTGATAAACTCGTCGCTCGGTCGCGGATGCCGCCATGCCGAATAGCCCCCAGTCGTCGGGCGCAACGAAACAGCCTTTCAACTCTGAGTCGATAGCTGCGGTGCAGACATCACCGTTTATGGTGTTGCTACCCGATGCCGGACTTCTGGATAGTTAGACTCTCCGCCGGTTGGGCTGGGCTCATGCCGTACCTGCGTGAGGCGTCGCCGCCCAATCACTTACCACGAACAGGCCGTAGGCGTCGGCGTTCACCGCAGGCTCTACGTATGGGTCCGGGAGGGCGGCGACGTAGGCGGCGAAAGCGGCGAAGTTGTCAACGGTCGGCAAGACCGGTGGCGCAACCCACAGCGCGAACACGACCTCACGCCCCTTGATCGAGGCTGCATCGCGGGCGCTCAGATGAAGGACAACGCCTTCCGGCTCAGGCCGCACCCATGATCCGCCGGGTGTCGGCGCTGCGGTCAGGACAATGCGGGCGGTTCCATCTCCCATCAACACGGTGGGCGATGGATCGGCCGGCGCGTCCGGTCCCCACGGCCACAGCCATTCCGTCGCGCTCGTCTCGTTCGCCCAATGCGGGGGGAACAGAGACGCTAGCTCGTGATCGATGCGCCGGGCGGCGGTTTCCATGACACCGAGAGTGCCCGAACCACGTCAGCAAAAAGGACCGCTAACGCCTGTTTGTGGGGCCGATTACTGCGGAGCCAGCAGCCCGGTTCGGGGCGGTTGAGAGCCCAGCAGACCACGGCGGGGCGGCTGCTGCATCTCAGCGACACGACGGCGAATCTCGTCGTTCTTGCCTGAACCCTGTAGCCTGCGGGCCTGCATCGCGGGCGAGAGCTGTTCGCTCGTGACGCCCTCGAAAGCGGGGCGGAGCTGCAACCAGACTTGTTCCGCAGCCGGAGCCGGGGGCACCTTGGCCTCGTTCCACCGGGCCATGAGCACCGCCGCTACAAGCGGGTCGTCTTCTGCGATGCGGGCGAAGATAGCCCCGGCGTCGATGCGGTCGCGGGTCTCCCACCCACGGGCTCCCGTTGCGATGAGGGCGTTATGGATTTCGGCGAGGGCCAGATCGTCTAGCCCGTCGTCAATCGCCCGGCGGACTTGCGGGGTCATCTGCGCCAACCGCCCGTCACGCCCGAGCAACACGCCCTCGCGGTTCTCCCGGCGAATGTCGCCGATTACGCCCACGGCCTCACGCGCCCGGAACAGCGGGTGCGCCATGCGGGACTCACCTTCAAGCGCGGCCATCGCCCCGACATAAGAACGCTCTTGCGGGCTCAGGCCTGCTAGGTAGCGGTCCGCGCGAGCGGTGTTGCCGTCCCGCAGATATGCGCTGTAGGACCGATAAGCCCGCTCAAGCTGCCCGTCCCGCGCTGCCAAATCCCAAAAGGTCCGCTCGCTATCGGAGCCGCGAGCCGTGCGCCGGACGAACCCGCGCGTCAGCATCATGTCAGGGGCGCGGCCCGCCATAGACGGTTGTCCCGTCGCGGCTTCGATAGCCATCTCTCCCAGCTTAAGCGCGTCCCGCCCGGCCGAACCGAAGAACCCGGTGATATAGTGCTCAAGGATCGCGGGCGACATGGCGTTGCCAGCCAACAGCTTGGCGGTGTCTGAGGTCCAAGCGTTCACCTGTAGGTCAGGCTCAACGCCAGTCCGCAGATGATCGGGGATGATCGGCGTTCCGTTGCGGTCCTGATTGGCAGCGGCTTGGAACGGGACGGCCAGAATAGGCGCGTCGCGGGTGGGGGCCATCGTATTGAGAACATCCGCCCGGATGCGGTCAAAAACCTTGGCGTCGCCTTCCGTCAGAGCCTGCGCCAGACGTTCGGTAAGGTTCGACGGCATCCCAAGTTCAAAGGACTTGGGATAGAGCAGCCATTCCCCGTCGCCCGTTTTCATCAACGGCCAATGGGTCCCGCGAGTTTGATTATTGATATTTTGGAAGTCCGGGTCGTCGTGGTTGGCGGCCCACACCCCCAGCCCGAGCATAGCGGTCGCGCCCAGCATCGAGAGCGCCCAAACGGCCTGACGGAAGGCAGCTTTGTCGCGCATCGTCTCCGGCTTGCTAAAGGCGTGACGGATGACCCGAACGGCAATGTCCGGGCCTTGAAGGCCGGAGTTGAAGAACGGAACTGAACGCGCGAGTTGGCGTACGCCGGCCCACCCTCCGATGCGTGACGGATCAAAGAAGTTCGCCGACATATGGCGGGCCGCGATGACCGCGCGAGCCGGGCTTTCCCCGTTCTTCACCTGACGCTCAAGTTCCTTGCGGAACACAGACAGGCGGGTTGCGGTGTCGCCCACGTCCACAAGGTGCGCTATGCCCTTCATGAGATCGGCGGGCGACGACACGACGCGGGTTCGCAGACGCTTAAGCTGGCGCTTCGCCTCAACGTCATTCTTGGGGAAGGCCCGGCGCGTGGCGGCCATCGTCTCGCCGCCCATCAGCCCGCCCGCAGCCTGATAGCGGCGCATGTTCTGCGAACCGGTCACAGCGTCCGACAGCCCGCGAGCGGTATCTACGAAAGGCACGAAGCCAACATCCGTCAGGATGGCCGCCGCAAGCTGGTCGCGGAGCGTCGTCTTGATCGCGAACTCGGGAACGCCAGTGATTCCGAGGCGGAGCGCCTGAGCCGCCGCGCCCGCCACTTCCTCCCAAACCGTGCGGGTGTCGCCGGTCATCGAGCCTATGGCTTCAAACAGCTTCTTGCCCAGCCAACCGTCCGGCAGGAGGTAGGGCGTCGCCTTCCCGTCACGCCACTCGAACACGACGGCCTCATTCTTGCGGGGCGTGAACGGTCCTGATTGAAACAGGGTCGCCTTGATATTCTTCTCGGCTTCCATCGCCTGAAAGATCGAGGAAATGGCCGTGTCGCGGTCGTCCAGACCGAGAGCTTTGACAGCCGCTTTCATGGCGTCGAGTGCGCCGACCTCGATAGCGTGGGTTTGATCGGCGGGCAGTTCTTCCAACAGATCGCCCACGTTGGGGCCTGCCTTTTCCATGGCCCGGCGCATGGCGGAAACGGTCTCGTTGCGTGCGATAACCGCGCGCGTCTCAAACGCATCTTTCACCATCGAGACGAGCGGGTGGATGATGTCGCGTTCCGACCCCTCAAAGCCCTTCGCTCCGCCCGCGAACTGCCCGACGCCCGCAGCGCGACCGCGACCGCCGGGCTTGGACAGGTCCGACACGTCACGCTGGAACGGGACGTGATAGGTGCGGTTCGCGTTAGCGGCCTCGTACATTTCCCGCGTCAGCAGGCCCTTGTCGTATTTCAGCTTCCAGAGGTTGCGCCCCCACTCGTTCGCCATGTCAGAGGCTTCGCGCCAAGTGGGATTCAGGCGCTCAGCGTCGGCGATAACGCGCTCATGAAAAGCCTTGTCATGCTCGGGCTTGTCGGGGGTCCGGTCCAGCTCGCCGCGCGAGTAGCGGTCCCATTCCTGAACCATCCGGCGCGCGATCAGATACCCGGCGAACCGCGCATCTTGTTCGGGCGTCGGGTCTTTGCCGTTGAAGGCGACGCGGTCGGCGTCAGAGAGCGACGGGCCTTCCGGGTCAGCCCCTCCATGGGGGGCGACGCCGTGCATGATGTCAGATTGCGCGATGTTGCCGGAATGGTTTGCGATCCGGGCAAGCACATAGGGGTGATCGGCGGGGACGATGTTCTGCCGAGAGCCGGTGTTGGCCTTTGACCGCTTTTGAAGCTCTCGAACCCACATGTTGAAGGGGTGGTTGGTGTCGTAGACGCCGCGATATACCTCGTCCGCCAGCTTGAGCAGCGAGCCAGAGAGGCCGCTTTCAGTCACGGCCCTGTGGACAGCGCCAAGGACACCCGGCGTTCCGGTGTAGGCGACGGACGACGCGGCCACGTCCAGCGAGTTTGCGGCCAGAAGGTCGCCGTAACCCTTCTGGATTCCGAGCAGATCGGCAGCGGTCTCCGGCATGTCCTTCTGCAAGGCCGCCTCGAAAGCGTCGTAGAACCGGGGTGCATCCTTGCGGGCTAGGGCCGGGTTTGTCAGGTAGAGCCGGAAAAACTCCGCGAAGCCTTCCTCGCGCAACACACCGGGAGCCGCGCCTTCATAGGCCATCGGCTTTAGCTCCGCCTCGTGTGCCTTGAGGGCGGCGGCGAGGGCGGCAGTGCGCTTATACTCGAGCGCGTGGCCCCCCTCGTGCGAGAGGACCGACATGGCGTGACGGGCGGCGCGGGTGCGGATAACGCCGGACTTGGTGTCGTACTCACCAGCGGCGCGGCTGGACGAAACGCGGCCTTGGCGGTGCGTCAATCCGAGAGAGGTCCGCACCTTCTCCGCCAGTGTGCTGACGGTCTGCCCTGCGTAGTCAGGAGCACCTTGCCCGGTGGACAGGCGCTGGCCGCGCATCTGTGTAGCCGGGCGGGTGGCCGGGCCAGCGCCAAGCCGGTCAGCATAGCCGGACATATCAATATCCAGCTTGCCCGAAGCCGCCACGCGGCGGTGGGCGGAGGTCGCAAGGAGCGGCTGACCCGTGCCCTTCGCGGGCGGGGCGGCGGGGGCGGGGCTCCGGCCTGATGGCCCACTGACGCGGCGATGAGCGCTGGTAGCGAGGCGGGGCTTGCCTCCGGCTCCAGCAGCGAGCCGGGCCGGGGCCATGCCTTCGACACCGGCGAGCGGCTGGGCGGCAAGGTCGGAGGCCTTGGCGACGGTGAACACCGGGCGACCGTCCGGGGCCTCCCATGCTCCGCTTACGAGGCGGGCGTCGGGGTCACGGGCCACGGTGTAGCCGCGACGGGCTAGGGCCTCATAGACGTTGGCCGCCTCCGGCCGGACGATAGAGTCCGACAGGAGCCGCCCGCCACGTTCGGCGGCGGCGTCAGCAGCGCGGGTGTAAATCTCGACGCCATAGCCCCTTCCCTGCATTTCGAGGGGAAGGGCGGTGTTTTCAAGACGGAGATCGTTGCCCTCGCGCCTGCCCCACATCATCGGCACATCGCGCAAGCGTCCCTCCTGGAACACCCGGAATCCGTCCGGCGTATCTTCGGCCCGGAAGCGGGGAGCCTCGTCGCCCTGAGCCGCCAGCGCGCGGTCAAACGTAGCCGAGCGCACGGGCTCAGCCTGCCGCCCGGCGGGGGCGTCGATGCCTAGCGCGTCGTCCGACAATGGGCGACGCGTCAGGGTATCGGAGACGAAGGGCGACGGCTCGCGAGAGAGAGGGGCGCTAAAGGACGAGAGAGACGCGCCCGGCGAAGTCACGGACCCGCCGAAGCCCTCCGCCAGCTGCGCCCGCAGTTCGACCACGGTGCGGGGGCGGTTGCCGGTATAGAAAATCGACCGGTTAGCGGCGGCGGCGTCAGGGAACAGATCGGCGGCGCGGGCGTCTGCGTCGGCACGGGCCAGCGTCCGTGCCCCGCCCTCGCCAAGGAAGTGAGCAGAGTAAAGCTCGCCGTCCGTAGGATCGCGGCCCAATACGTTGCGGAGAGCGGTCGCGTTGTCGCGCGAATGAAGCGCCGCCGCCCGGATGGCGAGGTCGGGGTTGTCCCGCAGTGCCAGCAAATCGGCGCGACTGCGCCCGCGAAGGTTCGACAGGCCCAGCGCGGCGGCATGTCGATCTAACGTATCCAGCCACGTCCCTTCCGTGAACTGATATAGGCCGCGCGCGGTTGAGGTGGCGGCGTCCGCCGTGGGGTCGAAGCCGGACTCCCGCTGCGCCAGCCGCGAAAGGTAGCTCTCCGACACTCCCGTCTCGGCCGAGGCGCGGCCTATGGATTGACGGAACGCTGGCGGGACGTTGACGGCAGCCGCGGCGCGGGGGGCGCGTCGCTGTTCCGGCACAACATCAATCACAGGGTTCCGCAGCCAATCGGCGACGCTCTGCCCACTCGGCATAACGTCCCGGCTCCGCACCGCACCGCTATCCATTCCCTGCCCGCCAAAGGACGGCACAGGGTTGAGACGGTCGCTCACATTCGCCGCCACCCTGCGACCCCCCGTAAGCGCTCGGCGCCCCTGAGAAACCGCAAACTGGCCAGCGATGGGCGCACCATGCGCCGCCGCGCCGATGCCGCTGCCCAGCGCGCCGGACAGGGCGGTTTGCATCGGATCGTATGTGTCGCGAACGTCTCCGGCCAGATCCAGCCCCTGCGCGCCCGCGTCGGACGCGGCGTTGACTACACCTTCGCCGATAGCCTTTTGAACGAAGGTGCGTCCGCCCAAGCCGATCAGGTTTGTCGGATCGGTCATCGTGCCGCCGACAGCGCCCGCCAGCGTAGCGACACCGGCTGCGAACTTGCCCGGCAGGCCGCCCGGCGCTCGATACCATTCGTCGCCCCGAACCCTCGTTGCGTAGTCGTCGCGCGCCCGCCGTTCGTTCTGCGCCAACGCGTTGCCAAGGGACTGATAAACGAACGTCTCGCCCGAAGCCGGGTCAACGTGGCGCTGATCGCCGCCGCGCATCGACAGCCGTCCGCCCGCCTGCAACAGGGTCTCGCCGACCTGAGCGTCCGCCGTCGAGCTGAACCGTTCGCCTAGCGAGCGATGGGGTTGCCAGTCGGTTACACTTGAACCGTCGCCGCGCGACGTGTCGCCGGGTCTCGCATAGACCGGCCGTACGCCTGAGAAGCTACTAAGCGGCGCGGATCGCCCGTCACTGGTCCGAACCCAAGGGCCATCATCGTTTACGGCGGAAACCCATGCGGGGCCGGCGTCCGTGTCAAAGCGGGCGATGCGCCGCGAGTCATGAGCCAGCGCCGGGCGTCCCGTCGAAAGGGACGGAGCCGGAGGAGAGGTGGCCGGTTCACCAACGCGGACGCCCCCGCTCAAGCGACGGCGGGTGGGCTCTTGAAAGGTCATTTTTGGTACAGCGCGCCGTCGCCGGGATCGAGGAAGTAGCTGCCCGCCGGGAGCGCATCGAGGTCCGCTTGCGATTGCGGGCGCGCAGGGTTGCCCGCCGTCCCGTCGCCGCTGGGTGCAGCGCGAGCAGGTGTGTTCGGGGCCGGACGAGCCTGCAGCGGTCCAGCGGCGGCCGGAGCGGCGTAAGGATTGGCCGGGGGAGCGCCGCCGAAGCCGGGCAGACCAGCAAACGGCCCGAGCTGCTGTTGGCGTTTGTAGTTTTCCCATATCGCGAGTTGGCCGGGATTGAGCGACTCCTCCCCCTGCGTCGCAATCTGGTTCAGGATCGGTGCAACAACGTCCGCCGTTGTGTTCGGCGTCGAGATGCCAAGACGCTGAACGTCTAGGGATTGTTCCCGGTACAGGTCGTCCGCTGTCGCTCGGCTTTCCCGGAACCGCCGCTCCCATTCGCTTTCACCTTCACGGAAGCCCAAGTCCCTTTCGCGGAACATCTCTCCCGCTTGGGCTTGGCGCTGTTGCTCGGCCAGCGAGCGGTCGCCCCGGTCGTTGTCCAGATACGCGCCCGCACCGATACCGACGCCGACAGCGGCGCGCGGGTCCATAGCCGGATCAATCTCGTAACCCTCTTGGTTCCGCAGATATTCGGCCACGTTGCCCATCACACCGGGGCGTTGGTCGGGCGGGATCGTGAGGGTCGGGGCCACGGCTCCGGCGACTACGCCCCGGCGCTCTTGCCGTCCGCGATACCCGCGCACATCCTGACTGTCTTCCATTCCCTCAAGGTTCATGAGGCCGGACATATCCGGGGCCTGCCCGAGCGATGCGAGGCGGGCGGAATAGAGGTCCGGGTTGAAGCCTCCCGGCCCTTGGCTGGCGAAGGCGAACGCGTCGCGGTGGGCAGCGGCGGCGGCGCGGTTTTCGTCACGGGTCCGGCGTTCGTCCCGACGTTCGCCTGCGGCGCCCCCGAGGAATAGGTCGTCAAGAAAGTTTCCGGCACGGGCCAGCGACGATCGGGCGGCCGGTTGGGGCGGCGCGGGGCGAGGCGGGGGCGGTGTTTGGCTCAGCAACCCGCCATATTTAGGTGATCCCATCCCGAGAAGGCCCGGCTTGGGCTGGTTCACGTCTACAGGTCCACGACCCGTCGCGCCGGACGCTGGCGTACCCGAGGCCAACAGGCCCCCGAACCTGTTCGCGGTTCTGTCCGGCGAGCGCGCGCCGGCGGGAGGCTCAGTCATGCCGGGATTGGCCGCGAACCGGTCCTCTATTTCTCGCAGAACCGGCAGGCCTTCGCGCATGGGGCTCGAGGGTGGCGCGTTGCCGGTGCCCCGGTTCGAGATGACCGAGGAAAGGAACTCCGGTCCCTCGCGCTTCTCAATCTCCTGCAACAGGGTTTCGATGGTGGGCGGGTCGGGAGTGCGTTGGGGTTTACGGGCCATGCGTCAGCGCCTCACTTTTGCGGGGCAAACGGGGAGAAGCTGAACCCGAGGTTTGTGCCCGAGCTTTTCGACGTGCCGCTCGACGTTCCGCTGGACGTCCCCTCTCTGCCGAACTCCGAAAGCAGGCGGGTGATCAGGTCTTGGGTGCCGAGGTCGTAGGTGTTGCGGTTCTGGTTCTCGCCCAACGCGGCTTCGAGAGCCTGTTGCCAGCCCTGCTGATTCATTCCGGCGATCATCGACGCCCGGTCACGGGCCTGCTGCCCGGCAAGCTCGGCCTCCATGACGCCCCGGCGGCTGTTGTTGAAACCTCCGGAGCCTGCAATCTGGTCCTTGAGCTTGGTGAAGGCGACGCTATCGGCGTGGTCCATTTGCGCCAAAGTGGCGTCGCGAACGTCCGCCGCGTAGGGATCTTGGAACTTTCCGAGCGAAGCCGGGTCGAAGTCCTTGTAGGACTTGCCGCGAAGATCGCTGATCCCGCCGCCCAGCAAGCCCGCCGCCCGGTTAGACAGCGTGTTGGTCTGGCTGAACTTGGACTGTTCGCTGGACTTGGACTTGTTCTTTCCGCCACCGAGGGAGAACGACATATCAATGGGCCTTTTCGACGGTGAGTTGTCGCGAGGGGGTGTGGCCGAAGGCCTTACAGTTCGGGTCAGGAGCGAAGGCGGAATGGGCCACAGCTAGGGGCTTCGTCGGGGTCATCAGGCGTACGTCACCGTCAGCGCCACGATGTCAGCCAGCGTCAGCGCGCCGGTATCGTTGTTGGCCGCGCCAGTCGTCATGCGGTAGCTGATGCCCGCCGAACAGTAGAAGCCGCCTGCGTCTATGGCGAAGTCGGACGTAGGCTGAAGCGCGTAGATCAGGATGGGCGTGTCGGCTTCGCTCGGTTCCGTGGCCTTGTTGTAGAACTTGAGATAGCGGACCGACGCGGCGGCGTTGTAGCCGGAGAGGCGATGAAGGTCTCCAGCAGCAGCCTTGACGATAGTGGCGTTGACCGAGGCCGCAGCAGAGGGCAGCAACGAGGATGAGGCGGGACGGCTATCCGCCCTCCAGCCGGTGCCGTCCGCCTTGTACTGATAGGCTCTGGTGTCCAGCCCGACCGTAGCCGCAGAAACCAACGTGACGACAGTGGCCGCCGCGATGCCCGCCGGGGTCCCGCCGGTGTAGAGAGCCACGGCGATGTTGCCCCGGCTGTCGGCCTGAAGAACTGTCTGGTCGCCGTTGTCGTACGTCGGGCGCGTGGTGTTGAACTTGCCACCGACGGGGATCGGATTGGCCGTGGCCGCCGCACCGTCGGCCGCCGCACCCGCAGTGGTCGTTGGAAGCGGGTTGGTCGCGCTGACCGGCGTCTGGTTCTTGCGGTCGGTGTCTTGCGTGTAAATCATGCCCATGTCGCAACGGCTCCGGCGCGGGTTTCCATGCCGCCCACACTGCGGGAGCTGCGCCAGCAGGAAAGGGCCGATAACGGGAGAAACAGGGGCCGATTACGGGGCCGCCGGAACTCAGGCCCGCGCCCTTTTTACCGTGCGGGAAAACTCAGGCTCGGCGAGATCAACGACCGCCTCCGCGCAACCCATTGGCTAGTCGAACAGCAGTCGAACCACGGCGGCGACATAGGCGGCGGCGTCATGCTCCCGAAGGTGGGCGATGATCGCCGGGAACTCAGCCGGGTCAATGTCCGGGGTCTCGCCGTCCCCCGTCTCGTCTGGGTCACAGGTCACGCAGCGTCTCCCGGCACATTTTGACGAGAGCCCGAACGCTTCCCCTCGCCGCGATGGTCTGTTGCGTCCAGCGTCCCCGGACGTAGTTTCCGTTCGCCTCGCCGCGCGGTGCTCCGGGGCTCTTGCCTCCGTGCATCCGGCAACGTCGCTTCCCCTTGATCGCTGGCGACTGGCAGGGCGTCCCCGCGCGCGTTCTCGCCCCACACCGGCAAGCCCTGCGGAGGCGCATAACCAAGGGCTCCGCCAGCGGGTGCATGGGGTTGTTGGAGATAATCGGGGACGATTCCCCCCTGACCCCCAGCTTTGAAGACGGTTTGGGTTCTCGCATCGACATAGACGTGTCGGACCTCAACTTGCTGTTTCCCTCCGGTGCGGAGCTTGTGCAGGGCTTCGGCCTGCGCCGTGAACGTCCGCATGGTGGCGTTCATCATCCGGGTGTGCTCGCTCAGTTCTTCCCGGTCATCGGCGCGAGCGGCATGACGGCTCAATGTCATGGTGGCGTTGTGCGCGGCGGCCATCTGTAGGATCAGCGCGGCCTCAACGGCGTTCGTCGGCTGCATGTCGCTCACGAACGCTAGGGCGCACTCTACCGCTTGGCCGAAAGCCTGTGCCGAAGCCTCGTCATGCGGCTTGGTTGGCGACCATCCGCCATTGAGTGCGCCGACCAGCAGGAAGCTACCAGCCCGAGGGTCGTTGACCCCGAGAGATTCCACCAGCGCGGCGGTCCAAATGTTCGTATCGTTATGGGACGACGTTACTGACACCCATCCCGCGTCGGTCCATGCGCCCTCCATGAACGGCAACGCCGACCGGCTTGCGGCGCGGGTGTCACGCTCATCAATCACCCGCCTTGCGGCGGCCTTGCCCTCCGTCGCCTCCCGTTCCGAGGGGTCGGGCTTCCCCGGTTTGGCCGGGGCCTTCGCCTTGGTCATGCGGGGCCTCCGCTGCATTGGTGGCGGGTTTCCATGCCGCTGAGTTTGACGGGGCCTAGCCAGCGGGAAAGGCCCTCTATCGGGAGTTTGCGGGTCCGATCAGGCTGCATGGCGCTCGCCCTCCGCTTCGGCTTCCGTCGCTGCGATCTCTCCGCTTGCCGCCAGAGCTATCGTTCCGAGCGCTTCAATCTGCCGGTCAACCTGATCTCGCATGGCGATCAGCGAGCCCCGAGCGGCCACGGCTATCTGTTGCCAATGTTCCATCGGGCCGGTCGGGACGGATCCGGACTCTACCAGATCGTTCATCGCCTCCAGCGCCGTGGCCGCGTAGAGGGCGCGTGACATTCCTAGGCGAGCCCTGTTGGCGTCCGTTCGTTGAAGCTCGCTATAGGTGATCGAGGCCTTGACCGTCTCGTTGCGCTTCTCCCCGTTCACCATCCGAGGTCCGCGCGCCTGTTTGCGGAGGTCCCGGGTCATGCGGCTTCCCCCCTTTCGGCTAGTAGGGCAGGCGGGACGGTGCAGCCTTCCTCGCCGGGGCGGGGACCCCAATCCGCTGATTTCCAGAACCGCCCGTTGCTTTCACGGTGCCGGGCGAGCCGCTCGCGCCACACGTCTTCAATATCGACCACGATGGCGGGGCCGCTCGTCTCCCGGTCTGCCGCCCATGTGCCTTCAATCAGCTTGAGGAAGCCCGCCGGGCTTGCGACGTAATCAATCCCTGCCTTCCACTTGCGGTCATTTTCTCCGCAGCAGAACCGGGACCGCTCGACAGCTTGGACGGCCTTCGCCCAGCCATCCGGGCCATGATCGGCGAGGCGGGCGGCAATGGACTTCTCCCGCTTGTCGTTCAGGCCGAGACAGCGGGGAAGTCCGGCGCGGACTGCAGCCTCATTCCAAACCCGGACAGCCTCTGAGACCCCCGAACCCGAAGGGGTAGGGGTTTCTTTCTCTATCCTCTTCTTCTTAGAGGCACTTTTGGACCCGCCAGCTTCGGCCGATTTACTGTTTTCGTTGGCGTTTTGGAGCGCGCTATCAGTTACGTCCGCCGTAGCTATCGGCAATGTTCGGCCTAGGTCCGGCGTAAGTAGGTCGCTAGTTGGTAGTCCTAGCTCTTGCTGAACACGGTCATTGACGAGCCATTCCCCATCATCATCCGCGACCGCGACCAGCTTCCCGGTCTCGATCAAACGCGTCCGAAGGCGGCTCGTCACGCGGGGATCGGTGCCGAGGATATTGGCGAGGTTCCACTTGTTGTCGCGGATCGGGCCGCCTTGGTCGTACATGGTGTCCAGGAACGTCGTGTAGGCCCCTCGCTCCTCAAGCGAGAGCGGGCGGTACCCATTGAGGGCGTTGCCATGCCAGCGCTTGTGCCAAGGGCGCGTCTTGGCGTGGCCCAGCTTCGTGATCGGGGTTGCGGTCATCGGCGTTCCCCCGGATTGGAGATCGCGTCAAAGGCGGCCTCATACTCCTGAACGTCCGTCCCGATGGACCCTTGCCGGACCTTGGCGCAGATCACGTCTAGCCGGGTGCGACAGCCATAGAAGGCCATTTCCCATTCTGCCCGGCCCGGCTTGCCAATCGGCACCTCCGCCCGCTCCAGATAGTAGGCTTCCCGGTAGGGAAACAGGACCACGTTGGCGTCCTGTTCAATGGTCCCTGACTCCCGCAGATCGGCCATCGTGGGGCGCTTGTCCTCGCGCTGCTCAACCTGACGCGAGAGTTGCGACAGCAGGACGATGCAGATTTGGGCGTCCCGAGCGAGTTGCTTAAGCTCGCGTGTCATCTGACCGATAACGGCGGCGTCGTTCCGGCCGTCGGACCGGGGGCGGCGCATGAGTTGCAGGTAGTCGATAGCGACAGCCCGCAGCTTGCCCTTGCGCTTCCAAGCCCACACCGCCTTACGAACGTCGTCCACAGACACGCTTCCCCGGCAGTCGATCAGCAGGTTTGACGGGATGGCGTCCGCAGCTTCGATCAGCCCCACCAGCCGGTCAGCCTTCACCAACCCCTTGTGCAGGGCGTCCGTCTCGACCGGCGCGGCTTCATCAATCGAAAGCTCCGAAACCGCCCGCTCCGACACTTCCGCGTCGTCCATTTCGAGAGAGAACACGCCGAACAGATCCCCGGGTTGATTGCGGGCGGCCCCATACATGGCCGAGCGCATCAAGGCGGTCTTGCCCATCGACGGGCGGCCGCCGATGACCAGCAAGCAGCCGGGAACCAGACCGCCTAGGCGACGGTCGAAGCAGTGCAGACTCGTAGCGGCCCCGCGCATCCGCCCCGCCTTTTGGTCCGCGACTTTTTCCGCCAGCATCGCCAGCGCAGAGGAGCGGGCGTCAATCGCCGTCGTCGGCTCCGGTGCAGCCTCGCATGCTAGGGCCTCAAGCTGCCCCTTGAGACGGGACAGGACTTCGGTTGCCGGGCCGTCGTCGCTGAACGCCTCGCCACATAGCCGCGCCATTTCACGGCGGGCATATTGGTCGGTCACGATGGCCGCGTGATCGACAATGGCCGGGGTGATCGGCGCTTGGTCCATAAGGGTCACGAGCTGGTGAAACCCTCCCAGCGCCTCGACCGCTTCCGGGGCCGCATCCTTCACGGTCACAGCGTCAACCCGCTTGCCGTCCGCCCGCAGCTTGTCGATGGCCCCGGCGATGGCGCTAAATGCGGGCTCTCCGAAGTGGTGGGGTGCTAAATGTGGGGCCAGACGGTGCGCCGCGTCCGCGTCCAACAGCATGACGCCGATAGCGGCCTGTTGCGCCTCAAGCCATGCGTCGGACTGCGGAGCCGTGGTGTAGCTGGACGCGAGCGCATGAAGGCTCTGAGCGGTCATGCGTCGTCACCGCCGATCAAGCCCATCGACCGGGCGAGGCTTTCCGCCTCACTGAGGGCGAGCGCTAGGGTCGGCAGTTGGGAGAGCGGAACGGCCACTCCGCCTCGCGGCATACGCACCCGAGCGGGTGTCTCTGGGGGCCAGTAGACGCGGAGATCCAAGACGGGCTCCCCCCGCTCTTCGGTCAGAATGGCGCGCAGTTCGCAGTCGCGCGGCAGGGGGATTGTCGCAATGGTTCGCATCGGAGGCGCGGTCATTGGCTGTCCCCCTTGATCCAGAGGGAGAGGGCGATAAGCAGCGCGGCGAGGATGGCGACGAACGCCGCCAGTTGGTGGCGAAGCGGCAGGCGACCATCGTTGGCTTGAGCTCGAAGGCCCCGGATGATCGTAGAGGTTTGAGCCTTCACTCCACAGCCGGGCGTGGTGTTAGGGTAGGTCAATGCGCCGCTCCCATGATCGAGGGCAGCGTGTCCGCACGCCTGAACCAATCAGCAGCCTGTTGAGCGTAGAGGGCAGCGACCCGATGCAGGACAGCCCCGGCGTCGGGGTTAGTGAGTGCGGATTGCCGATGACGGACGGCGGCGGCGTTGAGTTCGTTCGCCGTGTGCAAGGCGGCGTCACGGGTCTTGGGGTTGAAGAGGGGACAGGAGCCCGTCCCTTGAGTTTCGGTCCGGCTCCCGCTACGTTGTTCCTTGTCCTCGCCAGACAAATGAACGACCGAGAGGCCTGCCCGCGTTGCCCGCGTGGCGGGCTTTTCACTGTGCGTCATGTTTCAAGCGCCCCCCGTCTTGCGAGCGGCGACGAAAGCGCGGCGGAAAATAGCGATACGGGCGGCTTGCTGGCGACGGGCAGACCCGAAGCCTTGGCGAGCGGCGGCGATGAAGCGCCGCAGTTTGTTGGCGTCCAGACGCATCATGCGGCCTCCGCGCGAGAGGCGAACCACGCATCGACCACGGGAGCCGGGAAGGCGACGCGGTTTGGCGTGAGGCGAACCGGCGGCGCAATCTCGCCCCGTTCGATCATGTTGTAGACTGTTTGTCGGCAGAGCGTGGTTCGCTCGCAGAACTGAGGGATAGAGACAAACCGGGGGGTTTCGTCCGCCATCAGGTGCGTTCCTTGTCACCGGTTCGGCGTGTTTGCCCCCGGTTCGACAAGGAAGATGGCGGAGGGTTCAGCGGCCCGCGCCGGGGCACAGAACAGAACCCGAACCTTTCAGAACTGAGCCCCTACTTTTCGCCCGCCCGTTTTCGCTTCGGAAGCTTACCGGTCCGCTCCCATTCCCGCAGGGTTTCCAGCACCTGAGTAGGGCTAGGCGAGTGAATAGAGGCGTCGTTGTCGATAACGCTAGCTATTTGGGCCGTCGCCCGGTGCGGGAAGGTCTGACGGTGACGGCGAGCGAGGGCGAGCGCCGGTTCATGCCACGCGGTCTTTTCGAGATTCCGCTTTCGGATGGCGTCCGACCGGCCTTGCTTCGCCTTCTCCGCTTTCCCGGCAACGTCGAACAATCCAGCTTCATCAAGGGTCAGCATCCCGGCGCGATAGCCGATTGCCAACGACAGGTTGAGGCTCTTGAAATCGACAGCGCTAGGAGCGAGGTCGCGGTCTGCCAAAGCCCGCCAATGGTCAAACAGGGTGCAGATCATCCCGAGTAGCTCAGCGGCCATGTGTGCGCGGGAGCCGGGCGCTTGTCGTTCGGCCAGTGCGAGGGCTGGCGGCCATAGGGCGTCTAGATACTGTTCATTGGTCAGCGTCCCGCGCGTGACCCCCAGCGTTATTCCTTCCTCCGCCAACGTGAACACCGTCGCCATCGCCGTCCGAACCAGCGCGGCAACCATGCCCTCGCCGGGGTCGCGCTCACGCGCCTCAGCTACCTCCGCAGCCGTGGGGCGTATGGCTTCTTTCAGATCAGCGATGCTCAATGCGCGGCCTCCCGCATGGGCGTAACGTTTGAGGCGCGCTCGCGCTCCCCGACGATTTCAAGCAGCAGGTTTTCCCAAGCCTCTAGGGCTCGCCGCTTCTCGGTTAGATATTCGTTGGCGTCATAGTGGAGCATCGACACGGAAGCCCCGCCGCCCGCGTCCGACCCGTGGCCCAGCACCTTGGACCGGATGAACGGAGAGACGCCCAGCCGTTCGCCGGTCATCAGCGTTGAGCCCGTGCGGCGCAGATCGTGAACCGTCACGCCCTCGATACCCGCGACGGGCCGCAGCTTGGCTAGGGCGTGGGTCAGGCTATCCGCCGTGATGGCCGAATGAACGTCAGACGGGGAGGGGAACACGACCGTTAGCGGCTCATTGGTGCGGAGCGCGGCCAAGGCAATGGCCTCGCGTATCAGGCTCAGGGCGTGGGGTGGGAGAGGAACGCGGTGCGGCTTGTCGGCCTTCATCCGCTCGCCCGGTATCAGCCACGCGGCCCCGTCTAGGTCCAGCTCGGATAGGGCCATGCCCGCGACCTCGCTCCGGCGCTGCAAGAGCAGGGCGCAGAGCTGCAAGGCAATGGCGACAGGGCGACCGACATAGACCGGTTCGCCCTCCGCATCCTTGAGGTTCGTAGGTTCGCGCAGGACCGGCCACACCGCCTTAAGCTCAGCATCCGTCCAGATGCGTTGCCGGGGCTTGGAGTCGTGGAAGGTGTCGAAGCCCATAGCCGGGTTGACTGGCAATAGTTCCTCCGCAATCGCGAAGTTGAAGGCTTGGCGGATGATCGCGTGAACGCGGTTGGTCTGTGCCCCTATCCCGGCGTCAATCATCCCGCGCAGCAGGGCCTTAACCGTGGCCCGCTTCACGTCCACGACGGCCAGCTTACCGATGACGGGGCGGATATGCCGATCAGTCAGCCGCTTCTCATAAGCGATGGTCGAAGCGCGCTTCTTCTTCTTCTTCGGTTTCCACTCGCCCGAGGCGCAAGCCTTCTCGTATGCGTCCAGCAGATCGCCAACGGTGCGGATGGTCAGGGACTGAGCCTCCGCCCTGACCTGACGCTTTGCGGCGGCAGGGTCCGCGCCATTGTCTATGTCGGCTTTCAGACTGGCGGCCCTCTGGCGAGCGGCCTTGAGGCTCATAGTCGCCGCATCGCCGAACTTGAACCGGCGAGCCTCGCCCTTGGCGTTCCGGTAGCGCAGCACCCACGACTTCACGCCAGCGTCCGTGACCCTCAGCCACAGCCAAGGGGTTCCGGTGTCGCTTAGCTCTAGCCGCTTGCCCGGTTCGGCCTTCGCCGCCTTGACCGCGCTATCGGTCAGAAAGACCCGCGCCATGATTGTTCCCGTCGCCAGACGTTCGGACTTATTCGGACAAGTTGTCCGAATATCCGGGCGGCCTGTGTCCCCGAACCGAAGCGGGGGACACAAAACACCTTGCTAGCTATGTGCGCTGATTGACCGGGATAGACAATAGAGCCCGCCAGCACAGGAGATTATAGACGGGGATGGATGCCCTTGGATCGGGGGATAAGGGCTTTCCTAAAGCCGAGGTCGCAGGTTGGAGTCCTGCCGGGGTCGCCATCCCCCACTGCACCGCTTCTGCACCGGGCCTGCGTGCAACCTCCTCCCGGTCCCCCGCACGTCTGGACCCCGCCGCGCGACAACGGCGGCCTCGAAAGGGGAGGCGGTTCATGCTGCGAAGTCATCCATTCACCCGCGCGTCCTTCTGGCTGAAGGTCGGCGTCGGCGTCCTGCTGGCCGGTCTGGCCGATGCGCTGTTCTTCATCCATCCGGCCGGGGCCACGCTCGGGGCCTTCGCCCTGGCCTGGGGGATCGGCGTTGTCTTCGTCCGACCCGGCCTGGCCCGCGACCCCCGCGCCCTCTTCGCCATGGCCGCCGCTGTGCTGCTGGCCCTCGTGCTGGTCGATCGCCCCGGTCCGCTGGCGTGGGCGCTGTTCGGCCTGATGTTGAGCGTCGCCGTCCTGTCTGCGCGGGTGCGGGCGGGCGATTCGGTGTGGCGCTGGGCCCAGCGGTTGATCGTGCACGGCGTCGTCTCCGCGGTCGGTCCGGTGATCGATCTCGTCCGGCTGACCCGCCCGCGCCGCCGCAGCCGGCGGGGCGGGCTGTCGCTGTGGACCCTGGTTAAGATGCTGGTCCTGCCCCTCATCGGCGGGGCGGTCTTCCTGATGCTGTTCGCCAGCGCCAATCCGCTGATCTCCGACGCCCTCGACCAGGTCCGCCTGCCCGCCTTCTCGGTGGAGACCATCCTCCGCGCCTGGTTCTGGGGCCTTGTCCTGCTGACGGTCGGCGCGACGTTCAGGCCGCGCTGGCGGCGCAAGCTGATCGCCCTGCCGTCCTTCGCGGGGGCCCGGATGCCGGGCGTGACCGGGGCCTCGATCACCCTGTCGCTGGTCGTGTTCAACGCCCTGTTCGCCCTGCAGAACGGCCTCGACCTGGCCTTCCTGTGGAGCGGTGCAGAGCTTCCGGAGGGCGTGACGCTGGCGGAGTACGCCCACCGCGGGGCTTATCCGTTGATCGCCACCGCCCTGCTGGCCGGCCTGTTCGTGCTGGTCGCGCTGCGGCCCGGCTCGGAGACGGCGAAAAGGCCGCTGGTCCGCGCCCTGGTCGTGCTCTGGGTCGGCCAGAACATGCTGCTGGTGGCCTCCAGCCTGCTGCGGACCGCCGACTATATCGAGGCCTACGCCCTGACCCGCTTCCGCATCGCCGCGATGATCTGGATGGTCCTCGTCGCCGCCGGCCTGCTGCTGATCCTCTGGCGGATGCTGCGTGGCAAGGACGGGCACTGGCTGATCGACGCCAACGTCCGCCTGATGCTGGTCGTGCTGGCGGCGGTCAGCACGGTCGACCTGGGCGCGGTCGCCGCCGCGTGGAACGTCCGTCACGCCCGCGAGATCGACGGCACGGGCGCGGAACTGGATCTCGACTATCTCCGCTTCCTCGGCGCCCCGGCGCTGGTCTCGCTGGTCGAGCTGGAGCAGACCGCCCGCGACCCGGAGCTGCGGGACCGCGCCGCCGCCGTGCGGGCCGAACTTCACGCCGACGTCCGACGCCGGCAGTCGGACTGGCGTGTCTGGACCTGGCGCGACGCGCGCCGGCTGGAGCGGATCGAGGCGCTGACGAGGGATCGCCCCCTCATGGGACCGCGGCCCGGACCCCGCGACCGGGAGGGTCGGCCCGGGTCGCTCCCGGCGCCGGTTCCGGTCCTCTCGGGACAAGCCTTTCCGGTCCAGCCGTTGACCTCGAGACCGGGAGCCTGAACATGACCGCCATGCAGCGCACCGTCCTTGTGGTCGACGACGACCCGCACATCCGCGACCTGTTGACCTTCGCGCTGCAGAAGGCCGGCCTCGCCACGCGCGAGGCGGCGGACGGCGAGGCGGCGCTGGCCGATATCGCCGCCCACGCCCCCGATCTGGTGGTGCTGGACATCAACATGCCGCGCATGGACGGGATCGAGGTCTGCCGCCGCATCCGCGCCCGGAGCGACCTGCCGGTGCTGTTTCTGTCGTCGCGCGACGACGAGATCGACCGGGTGCTGGGCATCGAGCTCGGGGCCGACGACTATGTGGTCAAGCCGTTCAGCCCGCGCGAGGTCGTGGCCCGCGTCGCCGCCATTCTGCGCCGCACCGCGCGCACGCCGCCCGTCGAGCCGTCAGGGATGCTGACCCATGGCCGCCTGACGCTCGACGCCGACGGCTGGCGGGCCCGCTGGAACGGCGCCGAGGTGCCCCTGACGGTGACCGAGTTCAGCATCGTGCGGGTGCTGGCCGACGGCCCGCGCCGGGTGTTCAGCCGCGACGCCATCATCGATCGCGTCCATGGCCCCGGCTTCGCCATGACCGACCGCACCATCGACAGCCACGTCCGCAACCTGCGCATCAAATTCGCCGCCGCCGGCGGGACCGACGTGGTCGAGACCCGCGCCGGGGTCGGCTACCAGCTCGGACCCTGCCTCGGCGGACCGGCGTGATCGGCCGCCTGCGCGCCTGGCTCCGGGCGCACTGGCCGGCGCTGAGGCTGCGCACCATCCTGCTGTCGGTGCTGCTCTTCGCGGCCATCCTGCCGGGGATCAGCGCCATCTTCCTCAGGGTCTACGAGAACACCCTGGTGCGCCAGACCGAGGCGGAACTGGTCGCCCAGGCCGCGACCCTCGCCGCGACCGCGGAAACCTTCTGGCCGGGCGCGCCCGTCTTCGACCCGGACGCCGTCCGCCGCGACGCGCCCGGCTACTACCGGCCCGAGCCGGCCACGATCGACCTGGGCTCGACGCCGGTGCTGCCGGCCCGTCCCTCGCCCGGCGCGCCCCGGGCCCCGGCCGATCCCGCCGCCGTCATCGTCAGCGAGCGGCTGGCGCCGGTGATGGAGCGCACCAGCCAGACCACCCTGGCCTCGATCATCTTCCTCGATCGCTCGGGCGTCGTGGTCGAGGGTTTTGGCGAGGGAGGCAGCTGGCGCGACCTCCCGGAGATCCGCGCCGCGCTCGCCGGCCGTGCGCAGACGGTGCTGCGGCGCAACGATTCCTACCATCCGCGCTATTCGATGGAATGGCTCAGCCGCGCCTCCGCCCTGCGCATCCACCACGCCCGGCCGGTGGTCGTCGGCGGCGAGGTGAGGGGGGTGATCCTGACCTCCCGCTCGCCCCGCGCCCTGTTCCGCGGCATCTACCAGGACCGCATCAAGATCGGGCTCGGCGCCGGGGGCACCCTGGCGCTGATCGCCCTGCTCGCCGTTCTGGTCTCGCGCGGCATCGCCCGGCCCATCGAGGCGCTCAGCCGCGCCGCCCGCGACGTCACCTCCGGCGCCGGCTCGCTGCCGCCGCCCCCGGCCACGGCGGCGGTCGAGATCCGCACCCTGTACGAAGACTTCGGCCGCATGGCCGAGGCCGTCGAGCGGCGCTCCCGCTACCTGCGCGACTTCGCCGCCGCCGTCAGCCACGAGTTCAAGACCCCGCTGGCGGGGATACAGGGCGCGGTCGAACTGCTGCAGGACCACGGCGACGGCATGGAGCCCGCCCAGCGCCGCCGCTTCCTCGACAATATCGCCGCCGACGGCCGCCGGCTCTCCGCCCTCGTCACGCGCCTGCTGGATCTGGCCCGGGCGGATATGGCCCGTCCCGAGGCCGGGCTGGCGGTCGACCTCCGCCCCGCCCTGAGAAAGGCCGTGGACGCGCGGGCTCCGGACCTGAACGTCGACCTCGTCCTGCCGGACGATCTGCCGCCGGTCGCCGCCCCCGCCGCCACGCTGGAGATGGTCGTCTCGACCCTGCTTGAGAACAGCCGTCAGGCGGGCGCCACCACGGTGCGGATCGAGGCGCGCGAGGCCGGCGAACTGGTCATGCTGACCGTCAGCGACGACGGTCCCGGGGTCGCCCCCGCCGACGCCCGGCGCATCTTCGAACCCTTCTTCACCACCCGGCGGGGCGAGGGCGGGGCTGGTCTGGGCCTGTCGATCGCCCGCGCCCTGCTCGCCGCCAACCAGGCCACCCTCGACTTGCGGCCCTCCGATCGGGGAGCGGTGTTCGAGCTCGGCTTTCCCGCCGCCGGAGCCGCACCGCCCGCGACCTGAAATTTCTTGGAAGCCCTTGGGAACAATCCCGTTTCATCCCGGTTGACCCGCGCCGAGCGCGGGAGGGCTCGCCCGGCATGCGCGGGGTCTCCGCGCCGGGGCGTGGACCATGCGGGTATTGGTGACGGGAAGCTCGGGCTTCGTCGGCAAGGCGCTGATGCGGGAGCTCCAGGCGAACGGGCACGAGGCCATGGGCTTCAGCCGGCAGGCGAGGGACGGCCGCACCCTGGTCGGCGACCTGCTGAATCCGGATTCCATCGCCAGGGCCCTCGGCGAATTCCGGCCTGAGGTCGTCTTCAATCTCGCGGCCGAGACCGATCTCAAGGGCGTGGCGAAGGGCGGCTATGCGGCCAACACGGCGGGGGTCAGGAACCTGCTGGACGCCCTGGCCCACGCGCCGTCGGTCAGGCGGGTGATCTGGGCCTCGTCACAGCTGGTCTGCAAGCCGGGCAAGACCCCGGCCCACGACACCGATTACGATCCCGAAGGCGGCTACGGCGAGAGCAAGGTCCTGGCCGAAAAGATGATCCGGTCCCGCAACGGCGGCGGCAAGGAATGGGTGATCTTCCGCTCAACGACCATCTGGGGGCCGGGCATGAGCGAACACTACGCCGCCGTCCTCGGCATGATCCGCCGCGGCCTGTATTTCCATGTCGGCGGCCGGCCGCTGATGAAGTCCTACTCCTACATCGAGAACCTGGCCGAACAGCTCGTGACCCTCGCGACGGCCTCGGCCAACCAGGTGCATGGCCGCACCTTCTATCTGGCCGACAGCGACCCGATCGATCTGCGCGACTGGGCCCGGGGCTTCGCCAAACGATTCCACAAGCCCATTCCGACCATGCCCACGCCGCTGGCGAGGTCGCTGGCCCTGACGGGCGATATCCTGACGAGGCGCGGCGTCCGCTTTCCCCTGACCAGTCAGCGGCTGGACAATATGCTGACCGAGTACGTCTACGACGTCGGCCCGATCGAGGAGGTCCACGGCCGCACCCGCATCGACATGGAAGAGGGCATCGAGCGAACGGCCCGCTGGTATCTTGAGCGCGACGGCGGAAGCGCCGCTCACTGACCCCGGCGGATCAGCGCCACTTCGACCCCTCGCCGTGCTTGCCGATGCTCTCGAACTCGGGCGGCGCGGCCTTGTGGACATACTGTTCGGACACCAGCCAGCCTTTCAGCGGCCGCAGCACGCCGAGGCAGCCGACCACCAGCAGCGGCATGGTGACGACCATGTGCACCCAGATCGGCGGGTGCACCGTGAACTCGAACCACATGAACAGCGCCATGCCGACCACGCCGACCAGGCTCATGCCGAAGAAGGCCGGGCCGTCGGCGGGCTCGGCGAAGCTGTAATCGAGCCCGCATTCGGGGCAGGCGTCGCGAATGGTCAGATAGCCCCTCAGCAACGGCCCCTTGCCGCACCGCGGGCAGCGGCAGCGCAGGCCGGTCGACAGCGTGTTGAGACGGGGATAGTCCGGGTCGGTCACGGCGTGTCCTCGATGGGATGGCCCGGATGTCGGCCTCGGCGGCGGCCGGTGCAACCGGCGTCATTGTCGCGGGGAACGCGGGGGCAAGCGCGACCGTTCCGGGTCCATGACCGAAACCCTGAGCCCGGCCTTGCCGAATGATATCGAGGCCTCGATCGAGCGCGTGCTGAAGGCCGCCGGCGATCGCGGCGTCACCCTCGCCACCGCCGAGAGCTGCACCGGCGGGCTGATCGCCTCCGTCCTGACCGACGTGGAGGGACGGTCGCACGTCTTCGAGCGCGGCTATGTGGTCTACACCGACGACGCCAAGGCCGACGAACTGGCGGTGCCGCTGCGGCTGATCGAGCAGAACGGGGCCGTCTCCGAACCCGTGGCCCGGGCCATGGCCGAGGGCGCGCTGCGGTCTTCCGGCGCCGGCGTGGCCATCGCCGTCACCGGGTTCGCCGGTCCCGCCGGTCCGGACGACGAGCCGGGCCTGGTTCACTTCGCCCTGGCCGCGGCCGAGGCGCCGACGGTGCACGAGGAGCATCATTTCGGCGATCGCGGGCGCGGGCCGGTCCGGCTGGAATGCCTGCGGACGGCGATGCGCATGCTGGAGCGCGCGGTCACCAACCGTTAACCGCGTTTAAAGGCGGCTCGCGCGAGGGTGCGCGCGCATGTCCGGGGCCACCTCAAAGCGTATCCTGCGAACCACCGTCGCCGCCGCCGCGGCCGGCGCGGTCGTCTTCGCGCCCCTGGCGCCGCTGGCCCAGGAGGCCGGCGCCGCGCTGGACCCGATCAGCATCCGGATCGGCGCCAACGCCGAGTTCACCCGCATCGAGTTCGCGGGTGTTGTCGGCTCCCGCTCCCGCGTGCGTCGCGAGGGCGATCAGGTCATCGTCCGCATTGGCTCCACCGCCGCGCCCGACGTTTCGCGCCTCAAGGTCGATCCGCCGAAGGGCGTGGTCCGGGTCGAGACCCGCGCGGTCCAGGGCGCCACCGAACTGGTCCTGACCCTCGCGGCCGGCGCCGACGCCCGCTCGGGCGTCGCCGACGGCGCCGTCTATCTGAACCTCTACGCCGAGGCTCCGGCCGCTCCGGCCGGTTCGGCCGCCCGCACCGTGCCGGTCGTCGCCCAGGCCTCCGCGGGCAAGGTCACCCTGGCCTTCCGGTGGCCGGTCCCCGTCGGCGCCGCCGTGTTCCGGCGCGGCGAGGCGGTGTGGATCGTGTTCGACACGCCGGCACGGCTGGACATGTCCGGCGCCACGCAGCTGGGCCCCGCCTCGGACGCGCACTGGACCGCCGGGCCCGACCACGTCGCCATCCGCGTCGCCGCCCCCGCCAACGCCCCGGTCTCGGCCGCCGCCGACGGCTCGACCTGGACCGTGTCCATCGGCGGACCGCCCGTCGCCGTCGAAGGCGTGCGCATCGACCGCGACGACACGGGCAAGCCCGTCCTCATCGCCCGCATGGCCGGGGCGACCCGGGCGATCTGGCTGACCGATCCGCTGGTCGGCGACCGCTTCGCCGCCGTCACCGCCCTGGCGCCCGGCAAGGGCTTCGCGGATCGCCGCCGGACGGTCGATCTGGCGCTCCTGCCGACCGCCCACGGCCTCGCGGTGGAGACCGCCGCCGCCGATCTGGCCGTCCACGCCGACGGCGATCTGGTCACCCTCAGCCGGCCCGGCGGCCTGACCCTGTCGTCGCCGTCCGCCGGACTGGACGCCGCCGCCGTCGACGGCGGCGCCCCGGTCCGGGCCCGCCATCCCGGCCTGATCCTCAGCCAGTGGGCCGACGTGGGCCACGCCGGCTTCCCGGCCCGCTATCGCCAGCTCCAGGACGCCGCCGCCCTTGAGGCCAATGCGGCCGGCGAGGATCCGCGCGCGCCCGTCGAGGCCCGCTTCGCCTTCGCCCGGTTCCTCGTGGGCTCCGGCCTCGGCTATGAGGCCATCGGCGTGCTCAACGCCATCGTCGCCAAGGCCCCGAACATGGCCGGCGAGCCCGAACTGCGCGGCCTGCGGGGCGCCGCCCGCGCCTCGATCGGCCGCTTCGAGGAGGCCGGGGGCGACTTCGCCTCCGCCGCCGTCGCCGGCGATCCCGCCTCCGCCGTCTGGCGCGGCTACATGGCCTCGGCGGCGGGCGACCATGCCGCGGCCCGCCAGGCCTTCGCCGCCGGGGCCAAGGCGGTCGACGCCTTCCCGACGGCCTGGCGCGCCCGCTTCGGCGCGGCCCACGCCCTGTCGGCGCTGGAGACCGGCGATCTCGAGGCCGCCCGGTCGCTGCTGGCCTACAGCTTCAGCCAGAACGCCCCCGCCGCCGACCAGCTGACCGCCCGCCTCGTCCAGGCCCGGCTGTTCGAGCTGGACGGACAGTCGGATCGCGCCCTGGCGGTCTACACCGCGATCGGCCGCGCGCCGCGCGACGCCGTCGCCGTCCCCGCCAGGCTCGCCGTGGTCCGCCTGTCGCTGGCCAGGGGGGCGATGAAGCCCGACGCCGCCGCCGCGGCCCTCGAGAGCCTGCGCTGGCGCTGGCGCGGCGACGCCACCGAACTGGCCGTGATCCGTCAGCTGGGTCAGCTGTATCTGTCGCAGGGCCTGTACCGAGAGGCTCTGACCGCCCTGAAGGGCGCCGGCCCCGGGCTGAACAGGCTCGACGAGGCCGCCGACATCCAGGCCGACCTCGGCGCCGCCTTCCGCATGCTGTTCCTTGAGGGCGGCGCGGACGGGCTCCAGCCGGTGCAGGCGCTCGGCCTGTTCTACGATTTCCGCGAACTGACCCCGATCGGCGCGGACGGCGACGAGATGGTCCGCCGCCTCGCCCGCCGGCTGGTCGATGTCGACCTGCTCGACCAGGCCGCCGAACTGCTCAAATACCAGGTCGACAACCGGCTGGAGGGCGTCGCCAAGGCGCAGGTCGCCACCGATCTGGCCACCGTCTATCTGATGGACCGCCAGCCCGAGGCCGCCCTGCAGGCGATCTGGGGCTCCCGCACCACCCTGCTGCCGACGCCGCTGAACGCCGAGCGCCGCGCGCTTGAGGCCCGCGCCCTGGCCGGCCTCGGCCGCTACGACCATGCACTGGAGGTGCTCGGCGCCGACGCCAGCCCGGAGGGCCGCGACGTCCGCGCCGAGGTGCTGTGGAAGCAGGAGAAATGGGCTGAGGCCGCCGCCCTCTACGAAGCGCGCCTCGGCGACCGCTTCAGGAATCCGGCCGCGCTGAGCGTCGACGAGGAGGCCCGGCTGATCCGCGCCGGCGTCGGCTATTCGCTGGGCCGGGACGCCGGCGCCCTGACGCGCCTGTCGCGCAACTACCGCCCCTTCGTCGCCGGGGCGCGGGGGAAGTCGGCCCTGGCCATCGCGCTGGACGCGGGGGAGGGCGACGGTCCCTCCGCCGGCGACTTCGCCGCCCTGACCGCCTCGGCCGACACCTTCGCCGGATGGGTCTCGGCCATGAAGGCCGAGCTCAGACAGAAAACGGGCGGGAACCGACCCGCGGCCCCCGCCCGTCCTCAAGCATCCAACTGATCCGCTCATCCCGGCCTTCGCCGGGGTGAGCGGGTATCGGGTGGGTCTTACTTGTTGACCGCGTCCTTGAGCGGCTTCGACACGCGGAAGCGCACGGCCTTGGAGGCGGCGATCTTGATGGTCGCGCCGGTGGCCGGGTTGCGGCCTTCGCGGGCGGCGCGGGCGGCGGTGTCGAACACGCCCAGGTTCGAGATGCGAACATCGCCGCCCGAGGTCAGCGACTTCTGAATGTTCTCGACGATGGCGGCCAACACCTTGCCGGCGTCGGCTTGCGAGACGCCCGCGTCCTTGGCGACGGCGGCGATGAGTTCGGCTTGAGTGGTCATTGTGGGTCGTTTCCCGATTGAAGCTCGCCCCCCAATTCAAGGGCGATGACGGATGGATTGACGCCGCTTTTTCTTCCCTTGGCAAGCGACTTTGCCGTTCAAACCCCCACGGGCTGGGGATTTAACCGCTTCCGGACGCCCTCTGGAAGCTCTCGACGAGGCTCCCGGCGACCAGTCTCCAGCCGTCCACGAGCACGAAAAAGATCAGCTTGAACGGCAGGGAAATCACCACTGGAGGCAGCATCATCATACCCATCGACATGAGCACGCTGGCGACCACCAGATCGATCACAAGGAACGGAACGAAAAGGAGAAATCCGATTTCGAAGGCCCGCTTCAACTCGCTGATCATGAAGGCCGGAGTGACTACCCTGAGGGGCAGGTCGGCGGGGGGCGTGGCGGCCTCAACTTCGGACAGGCGGGTGAACAGCGCGAGGTCGTCCCGGTCCACCTGGCCGAGCATGAAAGTCTTCACAGGTTCCGACGCCGCATCGAAGGCCTGGGGCAGCTCCATCTGCTGGTCCAGCAGGGGTCGGATGCCCGAATCATAGGCGTCCTGCCACGTCGGGGCCATGACGATGGCGCTCAGGAACAGGGCCAGCGACACCAGCACGGCGTTGGGGGGCGCCTGCTGCATGCCCAGGGCGGTGCGCAGCAGCGACAGCACCACCACGATGCGCACGAAGCTGGTGGTCATGATCACGATCGACGGGGCCAGCGACAGCACGGTCATGAGACCGACCAGCTGCACCACCCGTTCGGTCAGGCCGGCGCCGGTGCCGAGGTCGACATTGATCGCCGCGCCGGGACCGCCTGCCGCCGCCGCCGCTCCCGCCACATCCTGCGCCAGCGCCGCCAGCGGCCACAGCAGGCACAGACCCGTGGTCAACAACGACAGCAGCGCCGCCCGCTTGAGCTCGGCGCGGTCGGGCAGGACGAAGACGTCCTTGAGACTCACGTGTCCGCTCCCGTGCCCGGTTCCCGGCCGCGCGGCTCGATCAGCTCCCGGCCCTCGCCGAGAATCAGCAGCCGCTCCTCGTCGTCGATCTTCACCAGCACCAGCCGCCGCGCCGGATCCAGCACCAGGGTCTCGACCACCGTCATCCGGCGCTCGCCGCGTTCGGCGCTCAGCCGGGCCATGATCTGGGGCGCGTAGCGCCGTGCGGCCCAGGCGGCCAGGCCGATGATGCCGAGAGTGAAGGCCAGGGCGAACACCGCCCGCAGCAGATCGAGAAAATTCATGCGACAGCCCCGCCGGCGAAGCATGTCCGGCGGCCCAGCCTTCCGCGATCATGGTTAACGAGGTGTTGAGATAACGCCCCGTTAACCATGCGGGCGGCAGTTTCTGCCCATCGAACCGTGGGCGAATCACGCCCGCCGGAAACCCAGAGCGAGCCCGACGCCCTTGGCCATCACCGACCTGCCGCTGCTCGGCCAGATCAAGGGCCGCCTCGCCTGGCTGGACGAGCGCCAGCGCGTCATCGCCGAGAACGTCGCCAACGCCGATACGCCCGGCTACGTCGGCCGCGATCTGAACCAGCCGGCCGACTTCGCCTCCGCCCTGCGCGGGGGCGGGCCGCTGTCGATGACGCGCACCAGCGCCATGCATATCGCGCCCGCCGGCCCGACCGCCCGCTTCGAGGCGAAGGCGGCGCCCGACTCGGAAACCACCCTCGACGGCAACTCCGTCGTGGTCGAGGAGCAGATGCTCAAGATGGCCGAGAGCCGCATGGCCTATGACGCCGCCATCGGCCTCTACCAGAAATCCATGCAGATGCTGCGCATGGCGGCCAAGCCGCCCGGCCGATGAGGGACTAGCCGATGACCGATCCCGTCCCGCCCCGGAACAGCGCCATGGCCGTCGCCGCCAGCGCGCTCAAGGCCCAGCAGTCGCGCATGCGCGTCATCGCCGAGAACATCGCCAACGCCCAGTCGACGGCCGAGGTGGCCGGCGGCGAGCCCTACCGCCGCCAGATCCCGGTCTTCCAGGCCCGCGAGATCGACGGCGCCACCGGCGTCACCCTCGCCGAGGTCCGCCCGGACCAGAGCGACTTCCGCTCCGAATACGATCCGTCCCACCCGGCCGCCAACGCCGAGGGCTACGTCCTGCGTCCCAACGTCGACACCCTGGTCGAGGCCATGGACATGCGCGAGGCCCAGCGCGCCTACGAAGCCAACCTGAACGTCATCGAGACGGCGCGGTCGATGGACAGCCGCACCCTCGACCTTCTGAAGCGATAGAGGCTGACCGATGAATCCCTTGATGGCGGCCAAGGCCTATGCGGCGGTTCAGGGCGGGGCCATGCCCACATCGCCGGCCGCCGCTCCGGCCGGTTCCGACTTCGCCGGCCTGCTGAGCAACGTCCTGGGCGACATGACCCAGACCTCGAAGGCCGCCGAGACCCAGATGACCGCCATGGTCCAGGGCCAGGGCAGCCTGATCGACGTCGTCACCGCCGTCTCCTCGGCCGAGGCCTCGCTGGAGACGGTGATGGCGGTCCGCGACCAGGTCATCTCCGCCTATCAGGAGATCATGCGGATGCCGATCTGACGGCGTTGGCGGGAACCGTCCGGCGCGGCGCCCGCTTTCTGGCGGCACCCGGAGAGACCGTCATGCTGAAGGACCGCAACTCGTCCGCCATCGTCGCCGTCAGCGACCTCGAGCGCGCCCGCGCCTTCTACGAGGACACCCTCGGCCTGGCCCGAGAGCCGGGCGGCGAGGAGGAGTGCACACTCGGCTTTCGCACCGGCGACACCCACCTGACCGTCTACAAGTCCGAATTCGCCGGGACCAACAAGGCCAACGCCGTCACCTGGCGGATGAAGGGCGATCTGGTCGAGACGGTGAAGGACCTGAAGACGAAGGGCGTGACCTTCGAGCGCTATGACTTCCCCGGCATGGAGTGGCGCGACGGCGTCCATGAGGCCGGGCCCGTGAAGCTGGCCTGGTTCAGGGACCCGGACGGCAATTTCCTGCATCTGATCGAGGGGATGTAGCATCCCCTCATCACCTCACCGTCCCGTCATCCTCGGGTCAAGCCCGAGGATGACCGGGAAGGGAGGCCTCACCCCTCCAGCGAAGCCACCGGCTGCGCGGCCGCCGCCGGGCGCCTCGACCGCCCCTTGAGCCAGCCGCGAATCCGGTTCTGGATGGGGTTGTCGATCATGAAGTGGAACAGGAAGGCGAAGGCGAAGGCCGCGACCACGCCCGCGACCCACAGCGCCCATTGCACGCCGACCGGCAGGGCGAGGCGGGCGATGGCGACATTGGCCACGCCGAACCAGGCGATCCGCACCACCTCATTGGTGATGAACATCGAGAACGAGACCTGCGCGGCCTTCTCGACCCATTTCGAGGGTCGGGGCGTGGGCGTGGCGCCCGCCGCCAGAATGATGACCGAGATGCAGGCCAGCGAGACCAGGGCGTGCTTGTCGAAATACTGGACGAAGGCGAGCAGCAGCGCCGCGCCGATCCCGGCCCAGCCGGCCAGTTTCGGGCTGATCCAGACCTTCTGCGCGAACCAGGCCAGCGCCACGCCGAGGAAGAACAGGGGCAGGGCGCGGATGAAGCCGTAGCCCATCGGCATCTGGTAGACCGGATAGCCGAACAGGCTCCAGGTCAGCTGGTTGACCAGCAGGTAGCCGCCGACGCCCAGAGCCAGCACGCTCCACGGCCCCAGACGGACGATGCCCTTCAGCAGCCACGGGAAGGCCAGGTAGCAACCGATCAGGGCCGAGATCGACCAGCTCGGCGCGTTCCAGCCGTAGCCCCCCGGAACCCCGTAGGCCTGCGTCAGGGACAGTTGCGCCCACAGCTGGTCCCAGCGGAACCACTCGGGGGCCCGCGGCGAGAAGCCCAGCGCGCCGCCGCCGACGATCAGGGCGACCAGCCCAAGGCCCATGATCAGATGGGCGGGCAGCACCCGTAGATAGCGCTTGAGGAAGAAGTCGCCCGCCGACATCCGGCCCGCCGCCACCGAGGCGCCGTAGACCCGCATCAGCACATAGCCGCTGTCGATCAGGAAGAAGTTGGTCAGCAGGAAACCGCCGCGCTCGAACACCGGATGCAGGCCCTCGGCCAGCGCGATCGGGCCCGCGCCCTGGAAGTGGTGCAGGATGATCAGTCCGGCCACGATGAAACGCAGCGCGTCGAGCCATCCTCCCCTGACGATGGGAAGTGTCTCATTCCGGGTCGAAATCGCGGTCCAGGCCATCCGAAAAGCCTCCTCGGAGGCGAATTCCGCAAGGACCGGGCCGCGGCGGGCGCAAACTCAGTGAGACGACGCCTCCCGGCTGGCGGAACGCGGCATGACCGGCATCGGCTTGTCCGCCAGCACCCTGCGGATCTGCGTCGCCAGCGCCGCCCGTTCGTAGGGCTTCTCGATCAGGGCGAACTCGTGGGACAGGCCCTGGGCGGCGTCGCCGAGGTATCCGGACGTCAGCAGGACCTTCATTTCCGGGCGCTTCGCCTGGGCCCGGCGGGCCAGCTCGATGCCGTTCAGGCCGCCCGGCATGACCACGTCCGAGAACAGCAGGTCATAGGCCTGGTCGCCGGCCAGTCTGTGCAGGGCGCCGGCGGCGTCGGCCGCCACCTCGCACCGGTAGCCCAGGCCGTTGAGCATATCGAGGCAGACGCTCAGCACGGCCGGATCGTCCTCGACGATCAGGATCCGTTCCGAACCGGTCTCCGCCTCCGGGGCTTCGCCACGGTTGACTATCTCCGCCGGCTGCTCGGCGGTCAGGGGCAGGGTCAGGGTGAAGGCCGCGCCCTCGCCCGGCGTGCTGGACACCTCGACCTGTCCGCCCGACTGGGCGACGAAGCCATAGACCTGGGACAGGCCGAGACCGGATCCGCGGCCGATGTCCTTGGTGGTGTAGAACGGCTCGAACACCCGGTCGGCCACCTCGGCGGTCATGCCCGAGCCGGTGTCGGACACCCGGATCACCGCGAGGTCGGCGCTGTCGTCCCTCGAGGCGCGTCGGGCGTTGATCATCAGCACCCCGTCGCTGTCCATGGCGTCGCGGGCGTTGACCGCCAGGTTCAGCAGCGCGGTCTCCAGATGGGTCGGGTCGACGAAGGCGTGCAGCGGCTCCGCCCCCAGCTCCAGTTCGATCTGGACGCCCTCTCCGACCGCCTGCTTCATCAGCGGCAGGAAGTTGCGGATCAGCGTGTTCAGATCGACGACGCTGGGGTTCAACTGCTGCCGGCGCGAGAAGGCCAGCAGCTGTCGGGTCAGCGTCTGCCCCTTGTCCGCGGCGGCGCGGATGGCGGCCAGATGCTTGACCACGTTCGGCTGGCCCTCGATCCGGCGCAGCAGGATGTCGGCGTTGCCCAGCACCACCGTCAGCAGATTGTTGAAGTCGTGCGCCACGCCGCCGGTCAGCTGGCCGACCGCCTCCATCTTGCGGGCCTGCGTCAGCTGCTCCTCGAGCTGCCGCCGCTCGGTCACGTCCAGCAGGGTGCCGAGGATCTGGCTCTCGCCGTCCTCGTCCACCGTCCAGACGCCCTGGTCGAGGAAGGTTCGGTACTGGCCGTCGGCGCATCGCCAGCGGTATTCGCAGGCGTAGGCTCCGGTCTCCGCCGCCTTCATCAGGCAGTTCGCCACCTCCTCGACGTCGTCGGGGTGGACACGGCCCAGCCCGATCTCGGGCTCCTCGACGAAGCGGTTCGGCGCGAACCCGGTCAGCGGCGTGATGCTGTCGCTGACGAACCGCGCGCCGAACGGATGGGCGCTGGTCCGGGCGGTGAAGACGACGGGCAGCGACTTGAGGATGGCGTCCTGCCGCTCCCGGGTCTTCCTCAGCGCCAGCTCCGCCGCCAGTTTCGCCTCGCTGATCCGGGCGTTCTCCTCCAGCAGGGCCGAGCGCTCCTCGCCCTGGCGCCGGACCTCGATGGTCTTCAGGTACAGGTCGGCCAGAATGGCCACCTTGGAGCGCAGGATGAAGGGGTCGACCGGCTTGAACACCACGTCGACCGCGCCGACGGAATAGGCTTGGAAGATGTGCGCCTCGTCGCGGAACACGGCGGTGACGAAGACGATCGGCGTATCCCGGGTGCGGGGGTGTTCGCGGATCAGGCGCGCCGTCTCGTAGCCGTCCATGCCGGGCATGTGCAGGTCCAGCAGGATGACCGCGAACTCCTGCTGCAGCAGCAGGCGCAGCGCCTCCTCGCCGGACCGCGCCACGACCAGTTCATGGCCGAGGATCTCCAGCGCCTCGGACGCCGCGAACGCGTTGCGGTCGTCGTCGTCGACGATCAGCACGCGCGCGGTCAGCGGGCCCGGGACCGGCGGTTTGCGGCGGGGGCGCGGCATCAGGCGTCCGCCGACTCGCGCGGCGTCCTCGCCGGTTCGTCGGCCAGCCGGTGCGCGTCGGTCCGCTGGATCGAGACCCGCATCACCGAGATCAGATAGTCGATGTCGACCGGCTTGGAGACATAGTCGGACGCCCCGGCCTGGATGCATTTCGAGCGGTCGCCCTTCATCGCCTTGGCCGTCACGGCGATGATCGGCAGGTCGGCGAACTGCGCGATCGACCGGATCTCCCGGATCGTCTCGTAGCCGTCCATGTCCGGCATCATGATATCGACCAGGACGATGTCGACCTCGGGATGCTGCCGCAACAGGTCCAGCCCCGCCCGACCGCTTTCGGCGTAGTGCAGGCCAACGCCGAACTCCTCCAGCGCGCTAGCCATCGAGAAGATGTTGCGGATGTCGTCGTCGATCACCAGCGCCGTCCGCCCGGTCAGGATGGCGTCTTCCTTTCGGGTCAGGGCCAGCGTCGTGCGCGCCTGCTCCGACAGCCGCTCCGTCGGCTCGTGCAGCAGCAGGGTGGCCTGCTCCAGCAGTTGCTCCGGCGTCCGCGCCATCCGCGCCTGTCCGGCGAACACCGCCAGGCGCAGCCGGCGCTCGTCGGCCGCATCCAGCCGCTCCGCCGCATAGACCAGCACGGGCCGGTCCGCGGCCTTCATATAGTCGACCAGCGCCCGCACGGGCGTGCCGGCCGTGTCCACGACCAGGCTGTCGGCCGCCTTGACCCTGGCCTTGGCCAGCGCCTTGAGGCTGTCCACGCGGGTAACGGACTTGAAGGCCTTCTTCAGGCTCGCGGCGGCCGGGCCGGTCGGCCCGACGAAGATCAGCCGGCGGTCGGTGGCGGTGATGAAATTCCGCACCCCGTCCAGACTGGCCACGACGCCCTCGCGGTCGATCGGCTTGGACGTGTAGCCGAACGCCCCGATCGACAGGCCGAGCGCGGCCTGGTCGTCGGCCGAAATGACGTGCACCGGGATGTGGCGGGTCTCCGGCGTCCGCTTCAGCAGATCCAGCAGCGCCAGCCCGTCCATGTCCGGCAGGCCGACGTCCAGCATGATGGCTTCCGGCGCATACCGCCGCGCCAGCGAGGCGACGGCGGCGCCTTGCTGGGTGGTGACGCCCTTGAAGCCGCAGTCGCGCACCAGCGCCAGCAGGATGGCGGCGAAGCGCGGATCGTCCTCGACGATCAGGATCACCGGCTCGCCGGGGGCGAGGCTGTCGCGATCGTCGCTGACCGTTTCGATCGTCTCGGCCTCTTCCTCCACCGGCAGGGTGCGCACCGTCACGGCCTTGCCCGGGTCGCGGCCCGCCGGTCCGACGACCGCTGCGGTCGGGCTGAAGTTCAGCGGCAGATAGAGGGTGAAGGTCGAGCCCTTGTCCGGCTCGCTCTCGACCTTCAGTTCGCCGCCCAGGGTGCGGGTGATCTCCCGGCTGATCGACAGGCCCAGGCCGGTGCCGCCGTATTTCCGGCTGGTCGTGCCGTCCGCCTGCTGGAAGGCCTCGAAGATGATGCGCTGCTTGTCCTCGGGGATGCCGATGCCGCTGTCGCTCACCGAGAAGGCCAGCACCTGCCCGGCCGTGTTCAGGTGCTCGTTGCCCCGGTTCCAGCCGCCGTCCACCCGCCGCACGCTCAGGCGGACCTCGCCCGAGGCGGTGAATTTGAAGGCGTTGGACAGCAGGTTCTTGATGATCTGCTGCAGCCGCTTGTCGTCGGTGTACATGGCCGGCGGCAGGGCCGGGTCGAGATCGATCCGGAAGTCGAGCCGCTTGTCCTGGGCGATCTGGGCGAACGTCCGCTCCATCTGGTCGCGCAGCGAGTCGAACCGGGTCTCGCCGATGTCGAGGGTGACCGTGCCCGACTCGATCTTGGACAGGTCGAGGATGTCGTTGATCAGCCCCAGCAGGTCCGAACCGGCGGCGTGGATGTTCTTGGCGAACTCGACCTGCTTGCCGGTCAGGTTCCCCTGGGTGTTCTCGCTGAGCATCTTCGACAGGATCAGCAGGCTGTTCAGCGGCGTCCGCAGCTCGTGGCTCATATTGGCCAGGAACTCGGACTTGTACTTGGACGTCAGCGCCAGCTGCTCGGCCTTTTCCTCCAGCGCGAAGCGGGCCTGTTCGACCTCGATATTCTTGGCCTCGACCTGTTTGTTCTGGGTCGAGAGCAGGACCGCCTTCTCCTCCAGCTCGGCGTTGGACTGTTGCAGCTCCTCCTGCTTGGCGCGCAGCAGCTCTTCCGACTGACGCAGGCTCGCGGCCTGCTGTTCCAGCCGGTCGTTGGTCATCTTCAGCTCTTCCTGCTGCGCCTGGAGCTCGGCGGTCAGCAGCTGCGACTGGCTCAGCAGGCCTTCGGTTCGCATGTTGGCGGCGATGGTGCTCAGCACGATGCCGACCGATTCCATCAACTGGCTCAGGAAGGACTGGTGGGTTTCCGAGAATTCGCCGAACGTCGCCAGCTCGATCACCGCCTTGACCTCGCCCTCGAAGAGGGCCGGCAGGATGATGATGTTCAGCGGCGCCGCGCCGCCCAGCCCCGAGCCGATCTGCACATAGTCCTTCGGCACATTGGTCAGCAGGATGCGCTCCTTCTCCTTGGCGCACTGCCCGATCAGGCTCTGGCCGAGGCGGAAGGTCGGGGACAGCTGCTCCCGCTCGGTCGAGGCGTAGGCTGCGGCCAGAACCAGCATCGGCTCGTCCTCGGCGTCCTTGTCGGCCACGTAGAAGACCGCGTGCTGGGCGTTGATCAGCGGGGCCAGCTCGGACAGCACCATGTTCGACACGGTGGCCAGGTCGCGCTCGCCCTGCAGCATGCGGGTGAACCGGGCCAGGTTGGTCTTCAGCCAGTCCTGCTCGGTATTCTTCAGCGTCTGATCCTTCAGATTGCGGATCATCTCGTTGATGTTGTCCTTCAGCGCCGCGACCTCGCCCGAGGCCTCGACGGTGATGGAGCGGGTCAGCTCGCCCTTGGTCACCGCGGTCGACACCTCGGCGATGGCGCGCACCTGGGTGGTCAGGTTGCCGGCCAGCTGGTTGACGTTGTCGGTCAGGTCGCGCCACAGGCCCGCGGCGCCGGGCACCCGCGCCTGGCCGCCCAGCTTGCCCTCGATGCCCACCTCGCGGGCCACGTTGGTGACCTGGTCGGCGAAGGTGGCCAGCGTCTCGATCATGCCGTTGATGGTGTCGGCCAGCGAGGCGATCTCGCCCTTGGCGTCCAGCGTCAGCTTGCGCTTCAGGTCGCCGTTGGCCACCGCGGTCACGATGTCGGCGATGCCGCGCACCTGACCGGTCAGGTTGGCGGCCATCGAGTTGACGTTGTCGGTCAGGTCCTTCCAGGTGCCGCCGACGCCTTCCACCCGCGCCTGACCGCCCAGCTTGCCCTCGGTGCCGACTTCCTTGGCCACCCGGGTCACTTCCGAGGCGAAGGCGTTCAGCTGGTCCACCATGGTGTTGATGGTCGACTTCAACTCGAGGATCTCGCCCTTCACGTCGACGGTGATCTTCTTGGACAGGTCGCCGCGGGCCACGGCGGTGGTCACCTCGGCGATGTTGCGCACCTGGCCGGTCAGGTTGCCGGCCATGAAGTTCACGTTGTCGGTCAGATCCTTCCAGGTGCCGGCGACGCCCTTCACATTGGCCTGGCCGCCCAGCTTGCCCTCGGTGCCCACTTCGCGGGCCACGCGCGTGACCTCCGAGGCGAAGGCGTTCAGCTGGTCCACCATGGTGTTGATGGTCGACTTCAGCTCGAGGATCTCGCCCTTCACGTCGACGGTGATCTTCTTCGACAGGTCGCCGTTGGCCACGGCGGTGGTCACCTCGGCGATGTTGCGGACCTGGCCGGTCAGGTTGTCGGCCATCAGGTTGACGTTGTCGGTCAGGTCCTTCCACGTCCCGGTCACGCCGGTGACCTGGGCCTGGCCGCCCAGCTTGCCTTCGGTGCCGACCTCGCGCGCCACGCGCGTCACCTCGGATGCGAAGGCGTTCAGCTGGTCGACCATGACGTTGATGGTCGACTTCAGCTCGAGGATCTCGCCCTTCACGTCGACGGTGATCTTCTTGGAGAGGTCGCCGTTGGCCACGGCGGTGGTGACCTCGGCGATGTTGCGCACCTGACCCGTCAGGTTCGCGGCCATGAAGTTCACGTTGTCGGTCAGGTCCTTCCACGCCCCGCCGACGCCCTTCACGTTCGCCTGACCGCCCAGCTTGCCCTCGGTGCCGACCTCGCGCGCCACCCGCGACACTTCCGAGGCGAACGAGTTCAGCTGGTCGACCATGACGTTGATGGTCGACTTCAGCTCGAGGATCTCGCCCTTCACGTCGACGGTGATCTTCTTGGACAGGTCGCCGTTGGCCACGGCGGTGGTCACCTCGGCGATGTTGCGGACCTGACCGGTCAGGTTGTCGGCCATCAGGTTGACGTTGTCGGTCAGGTCCTTCCAGGCCCCGGTGACGCCCTCCACCTGGGCCTGGCCGCCCAGCTTGCCGTCGGTGCCGACCTCCTTGGCCACGCGCGTCACTTCCGAGGCGAAGGCGTTCAGCTGGTCCACCATGACGTTGATGGTGTTCTTCAGCTCCAGCACCTCGCCGCGCACCTGCACGGTGATCTTCTTGGACAGGTCGCCCTTGGCCACCGCGGTGGTCACCTCGGCGATGTTGCGGACCTGGCCGGTCAGGTTGTCAGCCATCAGGTTGACGTTGTCGGTCAGGTCCTTCCAGGTGCCGCCGACGCCTTCCACCCGCGCCTGACCGCCCAGCTTGCCCTCGGTGCCGACCTCGCGCGCCACGCGCGTGACCTCCGAGGCGAAGGCGTTCAGCTGGTCCACCATGGTGTTGATGGTGATCTTCAGCTCGAGGATCTCGCCCTTCACGTCGACGGTGATCTTCTTGCTGAGGTCGCCCTTGGCCACGGCGGTGGTGACCTCGGCGATGTTGCGCACCTGGCTGGTCAGGTTCGCCGCCATGAAGTTCACGTTGTCGGTCAGGTCCTTCCAGGTGCCGGTCACGCCCTTCACCTGGGCCTGACCGCCCAGCTTGCCCTCGGTGCCGACCTCGCGGGCCATCCGGGTCACTTCCGAGGCGAAGGCGTTCAGCTGGTCCACCATGGTGTTGATGGTGTTCTTCAGCTCCAGCACCTCGCCCTTCACGTCGACGGTGATCTTGCGGCTGAGGTCGCCGTTGGCCACCGCGGTGGTCACCTCGGCGATGTTGCGCACCTGTCCGGTCAGATTGGCGGCCATGAAGTTCACGTTGTCGGTCAGGTCCTTCCACGCGCCGGCCACGCCCTTCACGTTCGCCTGACCGCCCAGCTTGCCCTCGGTGCCGACCTCGCGCGCGACCCGGGTCACTTCCGAGGCGAACGAGCCCAGCTGCCCCACCATGGTGTTCACCACCCGGCCGATGCGCAGGAACTCGCCGCGCAGCGGTCGCTCCTCGTTCTCCAGGTCCATGGTCTGGCTCAGATCGCCCTTGGCCACGGCCCCGATCACCCGCGCCATCTCGGCGGTCGGGTGCACCATGTCCGCGATCAGGGTGTTGACGGCGTCCACGCTGGCGGCCCAGGAGCCCGTCGCCGCCGGCACCCGCGCCCGGTTGTTGATCTTGCCCTGCCGCCCGACGGCCTCGCCCAGACGGCTGAACTCCCGGCTCATCCGGTCGTTCAGCTCGACCACGTCGTTGAAGGCTTCGGCCAGCTCGCCGTCGACGCCGGTCAGGTCGCCGGGCAGCCGGACCGAGAAGTCGCCGCGCCTGAAGGCCCTGAAGGCGGCGAGCAATTGGCGCGTGTCGAGAGCGGGTTCGGGAGCCAGGGCGGCGACGGACATTCTTCACCTTCGGAGCGGGTTCGACCCTTAATCCGGAGGTGCAGGACCCATCGATCGCGGCGACAGGGAGGCTCGACCGTCGTCGACCGACTCCCTGGCTCCGATCACCGCATGGCGCTGCTTCCCCCGAACCAATTGCGACAAACCACCGAGCGGGGGCTTGGTTCCCGGGCAGTGTGGTGAATCTCTTGCGTTGCCATTTGGCGGTGTGACGCTAGGGTCCGGCGCCATGTCGCCCCGGTCAGACCGAGCGCCGCGCGCGTGAATACGCCGCCGCCGCCCTTGAGCGCCGACCTCTCGGCCTTCATCGAGAGCGCCGTGCCTTCGGTGTGGGCGCTGGAGACCCTTCTGTTCCTGCGCCGGAACCCCGATGTCGGCTGGGCTCCCGATCGGCTGGTCGCGGAATTGCGCGCCAGCGGGCCGCTGGTGAACGACTGTCTGGCGGTCCTTCAGCGCGCCGGCCTGATCCGCGGCGAGGGCGACGGCGTCCGGTATGCGCCGGCGTCCCCGACGCTCACGGCCCTTTGCGACGAGCTCGAAGCCGCCTACCGTGAGCGTCCGGTCGCCGTCGTCAACACCATCACGCGGCGCCGGTCCGACGCGCTGAAGGGTTTCGCGGACTCGTTCCGCTTTGGGGGGTGGAAGTCGTGACGGGGTGGGGACCGGGGGCCGTCTATGGCCTGTGTCTGCTGACCAGCGCCCTGTGCGCGGCCCTGCTGATCCGGTCGTACGGCCGGTCGCGGCAGCCGCTCCTGCTGTGGAGCGCCGCCTGTTTCTCGCTGCTGGCGATCAACAATCTGCTGGTCGTGCTGGACATGGTGGTCCTGCCGGGGATCGACCTGTCGCTGGCCCGGCAGGTGACGTCCCTGGCGGCGGTCGGAGTGCTGCTCTACGGCTTCATCTGGGAGGTGGACCGTTGAACCTCCCGCTCGTGGCCAGCGGCGCCATCATCATGGGCTACGCCCTGGCGGCCGTCTTCTTCCTCAAGTTCTGGCGCCGCACCGCCGACAGCCTGTTTCTCGCCTTTGCGGCCGCCTTCCTGCTGATGGCCGCCACGCCGCTGCTCACCACCCTGCTCGAGGTGCCCCGGGAGGAGCAGAGCCCGTTCTACCTGCTGCGGCTGCTCGCCTTCCTGATCATCATCGTGGCGATCATCGTCAAGAGCCGGCGGCGGTGAGGCTCAGCGGAGTTCGGGCAGCCGGCGGTTGATCGAGGCGGCAAGTCGTCGACGCCGGTCGCGGAAGGTCTTGCGGCGGCCGCGGGCGACGCAGTGGTCCGGGCGGCCCCAACGACCCCTTACAGCATCCGCCAGATGCTGGTGCCGGTCGTACTGATGCACCACCGGGCTGATCGAGCCGTCGGGGTTCAGGATCAGCCCGTCGTCGCGGACGTGCAGCCCGGCCGACCGCACATCGCCGATGGTGGCGACCCGTTCGTAGTTGGGACGGACGTCTGCATCGACCAGCCCCAGGTGGACCGCCAGATTGCACGCGGCCTGATCCGCGCCGAAGGCCCCGCCCACCTCCGACCTCGGAATCGCGGCCAGCATCAGCAGGGTGCGGCACAGACGGCCGACCTCCACCGCAGGGCCGCAGATAGTGCCGACGCAAAGGCTGGGCCTGTCCGCGATGGCGTCCGCCAGCGGAGCGCCGGCCACCGCGCGCATATGCTTCATGTTGAAGGCATGACCCGCCAGCCCGCCCTGTCCCTCGCTGTAGACTTCCAGGCGGGTGGCCGGTCGGGTGAACGGGTCGCCCTGGAACACCACGTCGCGCACGTCCGTCAGCAGCACCTCCGTCACGGCGGGCCGGCTCGATAGCCATCGGTCATAGGCGGCGAACCGTTCCATGACCGGGTGCGGCGCCCAGGCGTCGCGGGGCAGGGGCGGTTCGCCGATAACCTGATACCGGTCCAGCAGGTCGGCGACGTCCGGCCGGTCGTCGACGTAGAGGGCGACGGCGCCGTCGAAATGGGCGCGCAGCGACCGCACGAACGGCTCAAGGTCGGCCGCCGCGTAACCGGTGGCGTAGCCCAGAACGGCGCGCCGCCCGGCGCTGGCCGGATGGCGGACACGGGGATGCGCGAGAGCGGAACTCAACCAGGAAAGATAGGGAGTCGAGGCTACGGTCACGCCGCCCCGCTAGGGTCGAAGCGTGACAATAAACAGGCGAACTATCTGAATAGCGGCGGTATTTCGGTCACCATCTGTTTCAGCCGCGAACCAGCCGCAGGAACTCCTCGCGCGTCCGGGCGTCGTCGCGGATCATCCCGACCAGATGGCTGGTGATCAGGCTCGTGCCCGGCGCGTTGACGCCGCGCAGCGTCATGCAGCTGTGCTCCGCCTCGATCACCACGCCGACGCCCTGCGGCTTCAGCACCTCCTGGATGGCGCGCGCGATCTCCGCCGTCATCTTTTCCTGGATCTGCAGCCGGCGCGCATAGCCCCGCACCACCCGCGCCAGCTTGGAGATGCCGACCACCCGGTCGGTCGGCAGATAGGCCACGTGCGCCTTGCCGATCACCGGCAGCATGTGGTGCTCGCACACGCTGACGAAGCGGATGTCCTTCAGCACGATCAGCTCGTCATAGCCGCCGACTTCCTCGAAGGTCCGCTCCAGGTATTCGCGCGGATCGACGTCGTAGCCGGCGTACATCTCGCGATAGCTGCGCATCACCCGGTCCGGCGTGTCGACCAGCCCCTCGCGCTCCGGATCGTCGCCGGTCCAGCGGATCAGCGTCCGCACCGCCGCCCGCACCTCGTCCTCGCCCGGCAGGTCGATCTCGGGCCGCTTCCCGCCGCGCTTCGGCAGCGGCGTTCCCGCCGCCCGCGCCAGCGCCTCCCGCTCGACCCAGCTGCCGTCGCAGTCCTCGCCGTGGGCGTGAGCGTGGCCATGATCAGGGGAGGGGCGGGCGTCTTCCATGGCGGCATCCTGGGGCTGACAAGCGTGTCAGGTCGATTATGCGCCCTTAGACCGCGAAGCCGGCGAGAGTTCCAGTCCAAGATCGTCCGCCACGAACTGGATGCGCCGGCGGATGGACGCCGAACGGTCGTCCTTCAGCATCGCCAGCAGAAGGCCGGGGGTCTCGATATCCCGCCTGAGCCGCACCAAACCCTCGGCGGCCACGCGCCTGACCGCCGCCGACCGGTCGTGAGCGGTCAGCGCGATCAGGGCCTCAACCGGCTGTGGTCTGTGGATCGGGCGCGAGGCGAAACGGGGAACGCGCCGGCTCAGATTATAGGTCTTGTCGATCCACTGCCGGTCATACCCGATCCGCCGGGAGGCCTTGCCCTCGATCAGCGTGCGCGCGGCGATGACACGAACGGCGGGATTCTCGGCCCGGGTCGCGAATTCCACCAGTCGGTGATCCAGCAGGTCTCGCGCGAGGACGTGACTGAACGCCCTGCTGACCAGTCCCGAGCGGCCGGAGAGGATCAGCCCCGCCAGCGCCTCGACCACGTCCGGACGTGCAAAGGCCTCATCGAGGAGGGCGATCTCCGCCTCGCCCCGCCGCCAGAAGGACTTGCGTTGCGTCAGAAAGAGCGCGGCCTCGGCGACCGCATCGACCGGCGCCGACGCGAACACTCGCATGGCGCAGGCCTGCGCGGCCAACCGCACGGGTCCAACCCAGTCGTTGAGCCGATAGGCGACCGCCGTGAGCACGAAGGCGCTCCGGGTGGAAACCAGCTGCTTCAGGGCCGCTTCGCGAATGTACCCGTCCGGGCAAAACAGGAAGATGACGTCCAGTCCCGGGATTCGCTTCAGCTGGGATAGCGCCTTGCTGCGGTTCGGCTGGCGGGGCCTCCAGGTCGCGGTGTCCACCGGCGCACCGACCGGCCAGCCGAACATGTTGCGGCGGCGTTTCGGCAAGGGCGCGTCCACCCATTCGAGCATGCTCACCCACACCCCGAGGGCCGAGTAGACGCTGTCGACCTTCGAAGGCGGCAACGCCTCAAGCGCCTCAACGCATCGCCGGGCGGCTTGCTGGTCCGGCTCGTCGCGCAGCAGGGCCGCACTCAGCGGCCCCAGGGTGGCGATAACCGGGGGCGGGAGATCATAGGTCGGTGGGTAGGTCACGCCTTGTTCTACCACGCCGCGGGCTGCTGCGAACAACAGCTCCGCTAACGCCTCGTTAACCACACTCCCGGCACTTTCTGCCCAGTGCGGCCCGGCGGGCCAGGGCGTGATTCGGGGCGGTTGATGAACGGCGCGGAAGTTCTGGATGTGGGCCGCGACGCCCTGTGGCTGACCATCCAGCTGTGCGCCCCCATCCTGATCGTCGGCCTCGTCGTCGGCGTGGTCATCGGCCTGTTCCAGGCCCTGACCCAGATCCAGGAACAGACCCTGGTCTACGCCCCCAAGATCATCGCCATCTTCGTCTCCCTGCTGCTGTTCCTGCCGCTGATGGGCTCCCTGCTGGGCGGCTTCATGCGGACCATCGCCGCGCGCATCGCCGGCATGTAGCCAGTGGAGCCCTACGCCACCGCCGACCAGGTCTGGCAGGGGGCCATGATCTTCGCGCGCATCGGCGCGGTCCTGCTGATGCTGCCCGGCGTGGGCGAGAGCTATGTGCCGCCGCGCATCCGCCTGTCGCTGGCCCTGGTGGTGTCCCTGGCCCTGTGGCCGGTGGTCTCGGGCAGCCTGCCTCCCCTGCCGGAGACCCTGGGGGGCATGGCCGGCTGGATCATCCGCGAGGTCATCGTCGGCCTGGCCATCGGGGCCCTGCTGCGCAGCTTCCTGACCGTGCTGGCCACCGCTGGCGAGGTGGTGGCGCTGCAGACCACCCTGGCCTTCGCCCAGACCGCCAACCCGATGCAGGCCCAGCCGGGCAGCACCATCTCGGCCTTCCTGATGCTGCTCGGCACGACCCTGATCTTCGCCACCAACACCCACCACCTGTTCATCGCCGGCCTGGTCGGCTCCTATGAGCTGATCGCGCCCGTCCGGCCGCTGGTCACCGGCGACTTCGCCACCCTGGCCATCAAGACCCTCGGCGACGCCTTCATGCTGGGCATCCAGCTGTCGGCGCCCGTGCTGGTCTTCGCCATCATCTTCAACCTGGCGTCCGGCCTCGTCGGCCGCGTCATGCCCGCCTTCCAGGTCTATTTCGCCGCCGCCCCGCTCAGCATCATCCTGGGCCTGTCGGTCTTCGCCCTCAGCCTCGGCGTGATGGGAACGGTCTTCATCGACCGCTACCGCGCCCTGGCCGGTGTTTTCGCGGGGGGCGCCGGTGGCTGACGCGCCCGATCCCGAGTCGAAAACAGAAGAGGCGACCCCGCGAAAACTCGCGGACGCGAGGAAAAAGGGCGACGTCGCCAAGTCGCCCGACGTGGCCTCGGCCCTGTCCCTGATGGGGGCGGCCGCGGTCATCCTGATGTCCGGCGGCTGGTTCGCCACCTCCATCGCCGGCCAGCTCCTGCCCTTCATCGCCGAGCCGCACGCCATGACCGGCGGCCTCGAGACCGGCGCCGGGATCGAGATCGGGGCCCAGGCGCTGTGGGCCGTCGCCCCCTTCCTCGGCGCCGTCATGCTGGCCACCATCCTCGGCGGCGCTGGCGGCAACCTGGCCCAGTCCGGCCTGATCTTCACGGCCGAGAAACTCAAGCCCGACTGGTCGAAGGTCAGCCCGCTGAAGGGCTTCCAGCGCATCTTCGGCCCCGACGGCCTGGTCCAGTTCATCAAGACCTTCCTCAAGCTGATCGCCGTCGGCCTGATCTGCTGGCTGGTGCTCAAGCCGCACGTGCGCGAGCTCGAGAATCTCGCCGCCATGTCGCCGGCCCTGATCCTGCCGTTCACCCGCGACCTCGCCATCGCCCTGATGGTCTCGGCCCTGGTCTTCCTCGGCTTCACCGCCGGGGCCGACTACATCTGGCAGCGCTTCCGCTTCGCCGAGCGGATGAAGATGTCCAAGGAAGAGCTGAAGGAGGACTACAAACAGTCCGAGGGCGACCCGCACGTGAAGGCCAGGCTGAAGCAGATCCGGGCCCAGCGCAGCCGCCAGCGGATGATGCAGAACGTGCCGAAAGCCACGGTCATCGTCACCAACCCGACCCACTATTCCGTGGCCCTGCGCTACGACACCGGCGACGCGGCCCCGGTCTGCGTCGCCAAGGGCGTCGACGCCCTGGCCCTGCGCATCCGCGAGGTGGCCCGGGAACACGCCGTGCCGATCGTCGAGAACGTCCCCCTGGCCCGCGCCCTCTACGCCGCCGTCGACGTCGACGAGACCATCCCGCGCGAGCATTTCGAAGCGGCGGCCAAGGTCATCGGCTTCGTCATGCAGCGACGGAAGGGGCGTTGAATCCCGGCGCATAGCGGGCGAACGGGCTCAGGCCCAGCCAGGTCTGCATGTCCGCGGCCAGCCTGTCGTCGCCGGTCGACACCATCCGCCCCTCGTCCAGCGCCCGCCGGACGGTATCGTGACCCATCCAGATCGCCGTCATGGTGCGCAGGTCGACGCTGACATACAGATCGACGTCGAAGCCGGGATCGGCCGTGCAGAGGTCCACGCCGGTTTCCGGATCGACCAGCAGCCAGGCGTTCCGCTGGCTGGCCGGCAGCTCGGGATAGATGAACTGGATCACCACGCGTCGGCGCGGCATCGGCGTGGTGTCCAGATTGCGGTGCATGTCCCACATCAGCAGCTGGACATCGAGATGCTCCAGCGACACGTCCGCCTTGACCCGCCGCTGCCCCCAGATGCCGAAGGCCTCGACGATCGGCTGAAGCTCCTTGCCCGCCTCGGTCAGCCGGTATTCCACCGCCCCCGACGCGCTGGTGACCTTGGCCACCACCCCCGCCTCCTGCAGGTCCCTCAGCCGCTGCGCCAGCAGGGCCGGCGACATCCTCGGCACGCCGCGTCTCAGGTCGTTGAACCGTGTCGATCCGGCCAGCAATTCCCGCAGCAGCACGATGGTCCACCGCGTGCTCAACACCTCGGCCGCCATGGCGACCGGACAGAACTGCCGATAGCTTCCCTGGGCCATCGCATCCTCCCTCGAAGAGGCGCAGGATAACGCCGATCGGGCGCGTCAGACAGTACAGTATCTGTAGCGCCCCGATTCAGTTGTTGAACTGGAGACGGCGGGGCCAACCCGTCACACCATTGTCCTCACACGGATCAGACGAGGGTGTTCGATGTCCATTTCTCCTGTAGCCGCCCTTGAGACGGCCCCGATCGACTGGCTGGCCCGCGCCGACGCGGTCTGCGCCCTGCTGGCGGGCAACGCGGCCCGGCACGACGCCGACGACAGTTTCGTCGCCGAAAACTATGCGCGGCTGAAGGCCGAAGGCTTCTTCGGCGCCCACGTCCCCGCTGAGCTGGGCGGCGGAGGGGCCGACTATGCCGAGCTCGCCGCGGTTATCCGTCGCCTCGGCTCGGCCTGCGGCTCGACGGCGCTGACCTACTCGATGCATTCGCACCTCGTCGCCGTCGCGGCGTGGCGCTGGAAGCATCAGAACGCTCCCACCGAAGGCCTGCTCCGGCGTGTCGCCGCCGAGGACCTGGTGCTGGTCTCCAGCGGCGGCACGGACTGGCTGAAGAGCGCCGGAACCGCCGTCAAGGTCGAGGGCGGCTTCCGCATCACCGCCCGCAAGATCTTCTCCAGCGGCTGCCTCGCCGGCGACCTGCTGATGACCAGCGCCGTTTACGACGATCCCGAGGCCGGCCCGACCGTGCTGCATTTCGGCGTGCCGTTCTCCGCCGACGGCGTCTCCATCCGCGAGACCTGGCGGGTCATGGGCATGCGCGGCACCGGCTCGCACGACGTCGAACTGAACGAGGTCTTCGTGGCCGACGCCGCCATCGCCGGGCGGCGGCCCCAGGGCAAATGGCATCCGCTGTTCCACGCCATCAGCATGCTGGCCTTCCCGCTGATCTATTCGGCCTATCTCGGCGTGGCCGAGGGCGCGCGGGCCAGGGCGCTCGAGGTCGCCCGGCGCCGGCCGGCCGACGAGGGCCTGTTCCAGCTGGTGGGCGAGATGGAGAACGCCTTCGCCGCCGCCGGGGGCGCGCTCGAGCGGATGATCCGACTTGCCGAAAGCGGCGCGCCCGGTCCGGAGAGCACCAGCCAGGCCATGATCGGCCGCACCCTGACGGGCGAGGCGTCGATCCGCACCGTGGAGCTGGCCCTGGAAGTCGCCGGCGGCGCCGCCTTCCACCGCGACCTCGGCATCGAGCGCGCGTTCCGCGACGTGCAGGGGGCCCGCTTCCATCCGCTGCAGCAGAAGCCCCAGCTCCGCTACACCGGCCGGCTGGCCCTCGGGCTGGATATCGACGGCTGAGGTTCTCAACCCCTTCCTGGATCGTCACCCTCGGGCTTGACCCGAGGGCCAGACCGTCCGGTGCTGCGTCAGAAGTCTTGCGGTCACGCTCGCCGGGCCGTCTCTAACGCACAGCTCGCCCCCACGTCTGATCCTCGGGTCAAGCCCGAGGATGACGGAGGGGGAAGGGCAGGGCGGCGTCCCCCTACTTCCCGCCCGCCACCGGCAGGGCGATGATCTCGGCCCCGCCCTCCGGGGCCGCCGCCCGGGCCGCCTGCGCCACCGGCAGGCGGACCGTCACCGCCGTGCCTTCGCCCAGGGTGCTTTCGATGCTCATGCGCCCGCCGTGCAGTTCGGCGAAGGCGCGCACCAGCGACAGGCCCAGGCCCGTGCCCTGGCGGCGCTGCTCGATGGCGCCGGCCTGCTCGAACGGCCGGCCCAGCCGGCGCACATCCTCGGGCGAAATGCCGACGCCCGTGTCGGCGATCACCATCTCCAGATAGGGGCCGATCGCCTCGACCGTGACGGTGACGGCGCCGCCCGCCGGGGTGAATTTCACGGCGTTGGACAGCAGGTTCAGGGCGATCTGCTTGATGGCGCGCTTGTCCGCCGAGACGTCGACCGGCTCGGCCGGAAGCACGCCGGTCAGGGTCACGCCCTTCTCTTCGGCCGTGACCCGCACCAGGGCGATCGCGGCCGACACCAGCTCGCGGGCGTCGAACCGCTCCAGCGTCAGCACGTACCGCTCGGCCTCGATCTTGGACACGTCCAGCACGTCGTTGATCAGATCCAGCAGGTGGCCGCCGGCCTCGTGAATATTGTCGACATAGGCGGCGTAACGTTCGGGCATCGGCCCGAACAGCCGCTGGCGCATGATGTCGGAGAAGCCCAGCACGGCGTTGAGCGGCGTCCTCAGCTCGTGGCTCATATTGGCCAGGAAGCGGGTCTTGCCCGCCTCGCGCGCCTCGGCCTCGCCCCGCGCCGCCTCCAGCCCGAGTTCGCGGGCGTACTGGCCGGTGCCGTCGAAGGCCTGGGCGATCAGCCGGGGCGCATCGTACTCGGGGCCGTCCAGCCGCCTCAGGATCAGTTGCACCCGCCGGTCCAGCGCCAGTCTCGGCGCGAAGGTGGTCGCGGCGTCGAGCCCCTGCAGGGCCCGGTCGATGGCGGCCAGCAGGCGGGGACGGTCGGGGGCGTGCACCGCCGCGACCAGCCCCTGCTCGAACAGGGGATCGACCGGCAGGGCGGGCGGGGGGGCGCCATAGGCCGCCAGCACCCGACCCGAGCGCTCCAGCACCAGCGTCAGCCCCGGCTGCGCCATCAGCAGGCGCCCGATCTTGGCGGTGTTGATCTCGGCCGCGGCCATCCGCTCCTCGTTCTGTCGCCACGACAGCCGCACCGCCAGCGCGGCCGCCCCCGCCGTCAGCACCGCGGAGATCGCCGTCAGCACCGGCAGATGCGGCCAGGGGCCGCCCAGCCAGGCCGAGAACAGCCCGGCCAGCGCCGCGACGCCCACCGCCAGGGCGCCGGCCTGAACCGGCCGCACCCCGCCCAGGGCCAGGCCCGCCGCCAGCGGCAGGAAGATGAAGCCGGCCAGCGGCCCGGTCAGCCCGCCCGACAGGCTCGCCGCGACCAGGGCCGACAGCCCCCACAGGCCCAGCAGCGTCATCCGTTCGCGCGGTCCGTCGTTCTGCAGCAGGCTCAGTCCCGTCACGCCGGGCACCACCATGGCCAGCACGGCGTAGAAGACCGGTCCCTCGACCCCGCCCAGCCAGCGGCCGCCCAGCGCCAGCAGCGCCGCGGCCACGGCCCAGGCGGCGTGCCATGCGGCCAGCCCCGCGCGGTCGCCGCGCAACCGGCGGCCGGTCGGCGTCTCCGGTGCGGCGATGTCGGCGGGCAGGGTCAAGGGTGGCTATGGACCGGAAGCTGGAGGCGACCCGACAGGGACGCCCGGGCGAAGAGCCTAGCCCTCCGGGCGAGTCGCCAAAAGCGCGCACCCTTCTGAGGAGAGCCCCGAAGGGCCGGAACGGCGGATTTCTGGGGAGCGACGCGGCGGTTGTTGTTAATGCCGTGGCGGCTTATCTGCCCTCCATGACCTCCGCCGCCGCCATCGACGTCCCGATCGACGCCACCCTCGCCGAATTGGTCGAGGAGTTCGACCTTCTCGGGGACTGGGAAGGGCGCATCGAATACGTCATCGAGCTGGGCAAGGATCTGGAGCCCCTTCCGGACGCCGACCGGGTCGAGGCCAACAAGGTGCCGGGCTGCGCCGCCCAGGTCTGGCTGGCCGTCCGGCGCGACGGCGGCCGGCTGCGGTTCCTGGCCGACAGCGACAGCGCCCTGTCCAAGGGCAATATCGCCCTGCTGCTCCGCCTCTATTCCGACCGGACGCCGGCCGAGATCCTCGCCTTCGACGCCCGCGCCGCCCTCGACCGGCTGGGCCTGCCGTCGGCCCTGACGCGGCAGCGCGCCAACGGGCTGAACGCCATGGTCGGCCGCATCCGCGAGGCGGCCCTGGCCGCCGGCTGACCTCAGCCGATCCGGTAGTGGGCCGCCAGCGCCCGCAGGCCCGCCTTCAGCATCGCCTTGCCCGTCCGCCGGCGCAGGCCCAGCCCCTGCTCGGCCGCCTGAAGGGCGCTGGCGCGGAGGCAGACCAGCTCGACCATCGCCCGCGCGGACCCGCAGGCCGCCAGCGCCGCCTCGACCCGGCGCGCCGCCGCCAGGGCCCGGTCGCCCGGCTCGACCCGCGCCGCCGAGCCCCCGCCCGAGCGGGGCAGGGCGTCCCAGCGCATGGTCAGGGAAGGGCCGGCCAGCGCGATCTCGGCGTCGGCCGCCAGCCGCTCGGCCGCGGCCCGTTCGGCCCGCTCGATCCACGGCCGTCCCGTCGCGTCGCGTCGCCCGGCCAGCCAGGCGATGGGCGAACAGGCCAGGTTGGCGCGATGCGTCTGCATCCGTCCGTCGCCGTCCATCACCGCCCGCACGCCTTCGATGACCCCGGGACGGCCCGGCGCCGGCGCCGGCGCCGGCGGACCCCCCGCCCGCCGCGCGATCCAGCCGCCGCCCGGCCGCGCCCGCAGCCCCGGATCCCCGATCAGTCGCCGGAAGCCCGCCTCGTCGATCGTCATCATCGGCCGCGTCCGCCGGTCCGCCCCGATGCGCAGGACGTAGCCGCCGCCCGCCGTCGCCTCGATCCAGCCGCCCGGCCGCGCCAGCAGCCGCCGGGCCCGTCCCGGCTCACCGCTCACGCCGGCAGCTCGCACGACGGCGCCTCCAGCAGGTCCTTCACGCACCGCTCCAGCCGCTCCAGCAGCTCGTCGAAGGTTGAGCGGTCCCGCCCGTCTTCGGCCCAGCGGCACGCCGCCGCCGCCGTCGCCCGGTTCAGCCCGAAGGCGTGCCCGACCCGGTCCATCGGCCAGCCGAACGTCACATAGGCCAGATACATGGCCAGCCAGCGCGCCCGGCAGGCCCTGCCCTCCAGTCGCGCCCGCGTCTCCATCCGCTCCCTGGGCACGCCCGTCGAGGCGGCGACCAGCTGCAGGGCCAGCCCCGCCTTGATCCTGTCCGCTTCCCGGACCGGCACCTGATACGCTTCTTCCACCTGATCTCTCCCATCGTCGCCGGAGCGCCCTCGTCGTCGGCGTCCGTGATAGGAATATATGTCTACGATCCGTCGAAATCGGACGTATCCCCGGGGCGGGGACGGGAAATCGCCAGAAAAAGATCACCGTCTTGACTCGGACTCTCGACGCCGATTCGCAAATCAGCCTACGATTCGCCTCGATCTCCCGTTAACCTTTCTTAAGGTTTTCGCTGGTTAACGTTCGAACAAGGTTACCCGGAAACGGGACAGTTTCATTTATCGTCAAGCTATGCCTCGGAGGGCATCAATGCGCGTCCTGCTAATCGAAGATGACCACGCGACCGCGCAGAGCATCGAGCTTATGCTGAAGTCGGAAGGCTTCAATGTTTACACGACCGACCTCGGCGAAGAAGGCATCGACCTCGGCAAGATCTATGACTACGACCTGATCCTGCTTGACCTGAACCTCCCCGACATGAACGGCCTCGAGGTTCTGCGCCAGCTGCGCGTCGGCAAGGTCAACACCCCGGTGATGATCCTGTCGGGCTCCTCGGAGATCGAGACCAAGGTCAAGACCTTCGGCGGCGGCGCCGACGACTACATGACCAAGCCCTTCCACAAGGACGAGCTGATCGCGCGCACCCACGCCGTGGTCCGCCGCTCCAAGGGCCACGCCCAGGCCATCATCCACACCGGCGAGATCGCCGTGAACCTGGACGGCAAGACGGTCGAGGTGAACGGTCACCGCGTCCACCTGACGGGCAAGGAATACCAGATGCTGGAGCTCCTCTCCCTGCGTAAGGGCACGACCCTGACCAAGGAGATGTTCCTCAACCACCTCTACGGCGGCATGGACGAGCCCGAGCTGAAGATCATCGACGTCTTCATCTGCAAGCTGCGCAAGAAGCTGGCCACGGCCGCCGGCGGCAAACACTACATCGAGACCGTCTGGGGCCGCGGCTACGTGCTGCGCGACCCGTCGGAATCCTCCGCCCCGGTCACCGTCGCCGCCTGACCGGCCGGCAATCCACGGACTGAAACGCCCGCCGGAGTGACCCGGCGGGCGTTTTTCGTTCGCGTTGGCGTCGCCGCGAACACCCGCTAGTCTGGTTCCGATCCCGGGGGAGCGGCATGACCGACCAGCTTTCAGCGCCCGTGGCGCCGCAGGACCGGCTCGAGGTCCTGGATGTCCTGCGCGGCTTCGCCCTGTGCGGCATCCTGCTGATGAACATCATGCTGATGGGCAGCAGCCGCGCAGGCCGTCCGGCCCTGCCCGCGGTCGCCGGTTCCCCGGACTGGACCGTCTGGTTCGTCCAGTCGGTCGGTTTCGAGGGCACGATGCGGGGCCTGTTCACCCTGCTGTTCGGGACCGGCATCCTGCTGATGACCCGGCGCGACGGCGCCGACACGGCGGACGTCTATTTTCGCCGGTGCCTGATGCTGATGGCCTTCGGCCTGGCCAATGTGCTGGTCTTCCTGTTCCCGGGCGACATCCTGTTTATGTACGGCGTCACCGGCCTGTTCCTGTTCGTGTTCCGCAAGGCCCGTCCCCGCACCCTGCTGGTTCTCGCGGGCGTTCTCCTGCTGGCCCTGTCGGCCAAGGGGATCGCCGACCTCCGGCCCCACGCCCTGGAGATGCGGGAGGCGCGCGTCCTCGCCGAGGCGCAGGCGGCCGGGCGCATCCTGTCGGAGGCGGAGCGGGAGAAGGCCGGAAACTGGACGCGGGCGCTCGAACGCCAGACCACGGAGTCGCCCCGCGCGGCCCGGGAGCGCGAGCAGCGCACCGGCGGCTGGCTGTCGGTGATGGGCTGGAGCTGGACCTGGTGGACGCAGGTGGTGGTGGCCGGCCTGCTGATCGACATCCTTGTCGAGTCCGCCGCCTTCATGCTCATCGGCATGGCCCTGTTCAAGCTTGGCGTGCTGACCGGCGAGCGCTCGTGGCGCGTCTACGCCCTGATGGCCGCCGGCGGATATGCGGTCGGCCTGCCGCTGAATATCTGGGAGGCCGTGACCGACTGGAACAACGGCTTCAGGCCCGATGTCTGGATCACCGGCGCGACCTACCAGCTGGATCGCCTCGCCATGACCATCGGCCATCTCGGCCTTGTCCTGTTGCTGTGGAAGGCGGGCGCGCTCGGCCGGATCGGCCAGGGCTTCAGGGCCATCGGCCGCCTCGGCCTGACCAACTACCTCGGCCAGTCGGCGATCGCGGCCATCCTGTTCTACGGGTTCGGCCTGTGGGATCGTCTCGGCTGGGCCCAGCTGTGGGGCGTCTGCGTCGGGGTCTGGGTGTTCCAGGCCCTGTTCAGCCTGCTTTACCTGCGGCGGTTCTCGATCGGTCCGGCGGAATGGCTTTTGCGCAGCGTGGCTTACGGCCGTCGCCAGTCGATGCGGCTCGCCCTCCGCGTCGCCGGATGAAAAACCATTGGTTGACGAACTCCCGGATAGGTGGGCTCCTGTCTCGCCGTTCCGGCGGCCGGGGCGATCTCGTCCGCGCAGATAATCAGGCCGGGCTTCCGGACCGCCCCGCCGGGAGAAACCCAGCCATGATCAGAATATCCGCCGCCGTAATCGCCGTCGCCGCCCTTCTGGGCGCCGCCGGAACCGCCGCCGCCGGGCCGTGCGACAAGCTCGCCGGGGCCCGCTGGGTCCACTACATCGACGGCGGCGACCCCGCCCGGGCCGGCGTCAGCGTTCTCGATTTCCGCTCCGGCGTGGTCGGCGCAACCATCCTCGCCACCGCCGGGCCCACCCCGTTCCCCCCGTCCAACCCGTCCGCCCCCTACGGCGGCTCCTACATCCAGCAGGTCACCGCCTGCACGGAGGAGGGGAATGTCGCGACGGTGATCATCAATGTGGGGGCCAGCGTCCTGTTCACCGTCGCGGAGGACGGCGAGTCGGCCACCACCGTGGGCGGCCAGAACCTGCCCGGCATGACCGGCTGGGCCGTCCGCGACCCGACGATCTGACCCCGCACGACAACGCCCGCCGGATTTCTCCGGCGGGCGTCATGACGTTCAGAAACCGGAAGACCTAGGCCTTGGCGTAGCCCTGTCCGCCGTTCGACGGACGCCGGCGGCGCGGCCGGCGCTTGATCTCGCCGTCCGGCTTGGCCGCCACGGCCACGGCTGCGCCGCTCCCGCCGCCGCCATGCCGCGGGTCGTTGTTCGACTGACGCGGACGCTCGCGCGCCAGCGGATCGAAGGCGCGCTCCGGCGTCGGCCGGACGTCGCGGCCCGGACCGGGCTTGCGGACGCGGTGCGGTTGCCCGCCGCCTTCCAGCTTGACGCCGTCGCGGCGCGGATTGCGGTTGCGGTGCTCGCCGCGTCCCCGGCCGTCGCGCTCCTCGCGGTCGGGCATGGTCGCCTTGGAGCCGACGCCGGCCGCCATGATCGAGGCGTCCAGCAGGCCCAGGGCCTTGTCGTTGCGGCGGTCGATGGCCGGAATCTTCTGGCGCGTGACCTTCTCGATGTCGCGCAGCAGCTTCATCTCGTCGCCGGCCACGAAGCTGATCGCCGTGCCGTCGGCGCCGGCGCGGGCCGTGCGGCCGATGCGGTGCACATAGGCTTCGGGCACGAACGGCAGCTCGAAGTTGACCACGTGCGAGACGCCGTCGACGTCGATGCCGCGCGCCGCGATGTCGGTCGCCACCAGCACCCGCAGCTTGCCCGCCTTGAAGGCGGCCAGGGTGCGTTCGCGCTGCGGCTGGCTCTTGTTGCCGTGGATGGCGCCGGCCTCGACGCCGCCGGCCTCCAGATAGGCGGCCACCTTGTCGGCGCCGTGCTTGGTCTTGGTGAAGACCAGGCAGCGGGTGAAGGTCGCGTCCGAGAACATCTCGGTCAGCAGGGCGCGCTTGCGGCCCTGTTCGATGTGGATCACCGACTGGTTGATGCGCTGCACGGTGGTCGCCTGCGGCGTCACCTGGACCTTGACCGGGTCCTTGAGCAGCTCGCCGGCCAGCTTGCCGATCTCGGTCGGCATGGTGGCCGAGAAGAACAGGTTCTGGCGCTTGGCCGGGATACGGCTGACGATCTGGCGGATCGGCTTGACGAAGCCGAGGTCCAGCATCTGGTCGGCCTCGTCGAGGACGAAGATCTCGGTGCGGCTCAGGTCCAGCGTCTTCTGCTGCATATGGTCCAGCAGGCGGCCGGGCGTGGCGACCAGGACGTCGAGGCCCTGTTGCAGCGCGCGCTCCTGCGGCCCGTATTTCACGCCGCCGAAGATCACGGCGACGCGGAAACCGAGGTGTTTGCCGTAGGTCTTGAAGCTTTCGGCGATCTGGCTGGCCAGTTCGCGGGTCGGCGACAGGATCAGCACCCGCGAGGTGCGGGGCACCGGCGGCGTGCGGTTGGCAGCCAGCCGGTGCAGGATCGGCAGGGCGAAGGCCGCGGTCTTGCCGGTGCCGGTCTGGGCGATGCCCAGCAGATCCTTGCCGGCCATGACGTCGGGGATGGCCTGGACCTGGATCGGCGTCGGCGTCGTATAGCCTTCCGAGGCCAGCGCCTGGAGGAGGGCCGGATTCAGGCCCATGGTGTCGAAGGTCTTGTTGCTCACTTGGAACGTTTCTTTCGCGTGCGGCGGCGCGCAACAGCCATGGCTCAACGCCGGTAAGGCCGCGCACCGCCAGTCCCGAACGAGCCCCTGAATGGGGCCGGCGGGGTGGATCGGGCGCCGCCCCGCGTGTCCGGGCAGCGAATGAATCTTGAGGGCCGGCCGCTGCTACAGTCAGGTCTTCGGCTTCTGAAGACCCACACGCGCTGGAGCGCACCGGTAATCGCAATTGTGCGACGCAGCGTAACTGGGCTTTCAATGCGGCCAAGTCAAGGCGTGGAGGCCGGTCGTATGCGACCGGCCGACGCCTCTTCAGGTTAACCGCGTCCCAGCAACCCCACCGCCAGATTGACCGACAGCGCCACGATCACGGTGTTGAACACGAAGGCCGTCACGCTGTGCACGGTCGAGATGCGCCGCAACCGCTTGCTGATGATCTGCACGTCGGCGGTCTGCGCCGCCACGCCGATGATCAGCGAGAAATGCAGAAAGTCCCAATAGTCGGGCTCCTCGCCGCCCGGGAACAGCAGCCCGCCGGCGTCGCCGCCCGCGGCCGGGGCGTACCAGGCGTGGGCGTAGTGGAAGGCGAAGATCACATGGGTGAAGATCCATGACAGCGCCACCGTGACCAGCGCCAGCGTGGCCGTCGTCACGTCCGCGGTTCCCCCCGCCGCCCGCGCCGCCTCGCCGATCACCACCGCCACGCTGGCCAGCGCCGCGACCAGCGCCAGCGGCAGCACCGCCGGCCCCGCCTCGTCCAGCGCCGCCGCATGGCGGCGGATCCCGTCGGTCGTGCGCGCCCGCGCCACCTTGGCCAGGCTCTCGACCAGGAACAGCGCCACGCCCAGGTCCCATCCCAGGGCGAGCCGCGACAGCCAGCTCGCGGACAGCGGCCAGACCAGACTCGACGCCGCGACAGCCAGCGCCAGCGCCAGCGCCCGGTGCAGACGGATCCAGGACAGGGGTTTCACCGGGGGATGATGCGCCGGGCGGCGGTTTCCGCAAGGGGGCGGCCAACGGGTCGCCGCCCGCGCCGCCCCCTCCGTCCGGCCCGCTGATCGCGGCCCGGCCACCGCCCCACGGGGTGGGGAGGTGAAACCCGTCCTCACCTCCCCATCGCAGATGGGGAGGGACCGCCAGAACGGCGGTGGAGGGGGCGGCGCCGGCCGGAAGTGATGAGCAAACAGCTTGTCGACGCCCGCGCCGCCCCCTCCGTCCGGCCCGCTGATCGCGGCCCGGCCACCTCCCCACGGGGTGGGGAGGTGAAACCCGTCCTCACCTCCCCAT
>Ga0196981_1000130_pt1 | contig 64374 bp, 69 predicted proteins | sample S3_2013CmetaG_FD_155462 | JGI IMG/M metagenome (GOLD analysis project Ga0196981, IMG submission 155462) | Soil microbial communities from Anza Borrego desert, Southern California, United States - S3_20-13C | ecosystem: Environmental > Terrestrial > Soil > Desert | place: USA: California... | reverse complement strand
CCTCCCTGGTCAGGAAGTCGTGAGTGGCGTCGACGGCGTTGCGCCATATGTCGACGACGCGGGGCCCGTCATAAGGCCTGGACTGGCGGAGTTTGACCATGGCGCACGAATGTCGGCCGGCGTTCGGGCGATCAATGTCCGGCCCGCCAGATGTCCGCAACGGGTCGAAAGCTGACATCCATCTGGCCGGCATGAAGGTCCGCTTTCTGGCCGCGGGGAATGACCGCTCCTGGCGCAAGTCGGCTCTCAACCCATTCGCATGGACACTCGATCATAGATCGAAAGCCTGGCCGTCGCTCTTTCGAGCCGGTCGATAGCGTTCAAAGCGTCCTCTGCCTCCTGGTTCAGCTCAATCGCCGCTTCGTTGAGCGCCGCCCAGAGCGGCGCCAGCCGGGCGACGAGGGCTCGGCCGGAGGGCGTGAGCCGGAGCCGTCGAAGCCGGGCGTTTCTTGAATCGGCCTCCCACGTTATGAGCCCGGCCCTGTCGAGTCCCTCGCGGATCTGGCTGACCGAGGCGTGGCTGACGCCGAGGCTGGCCGCCAGTTCGCCGACGGACAGGGCGTCCCGCTGGCTGAGAAGATTCACGACGCCATACCAGCGCTGTTCGAAGGTTTCGCCGCTCTCCTGGTAAAGTCGGGTCGCGTCGCGGTCGATCCGCTCGGACAGTCGCCGGAGCCGGGCGCCGATCGCGGCGGCGCCCCCCTGTCGGCTGAAATCGGAAACGGGCCCTTCGGGAGCAGTCATTGACTTCCGTCGTAAGTGGTTACAAGGAGCGTCGTCAACTGTGGAGGCGTCATGCGCAGACGGGATGTGATGCTGGGGGCAGGCGCCGCTATCGGCTGGTCCCTGACCGGTCCGGCGCAAGCACGACCGCAGACGGTCGCTCGCGTGCCGGCGGCGTGGCTGGACCGTTGGCTGGCGGCGTTCAATGACCCTGACCTTCACGTCTACCAGCGTTTCATACAGGCCAACGCGCCCGCCGTGATCCCCTATCTCGACGACGACCTGGCGGTGCGCGAAGCCACGGGCGGGTTCGAACTTCTGACCTCCGAACTGACCGCACCCGGCGAGATCACGGCCGTGGTGCGGGACCGGGCTTGGGATCGGCGTTCCAAGGTGGTGCTGCAAGCTTCCACCCCGGAGCGCCTTGACGATATTTCGTTCGGCGCGGCGCCAGCCGGCGACCCGGTTCCGAGACTGGACGAGACCGACGCCCTCCGCCTCGCCGCCGAGACGTTTGAGCGGGAAGGCCGGGCGGGCCGGCTGAGCGGGGCGGTTTTCGCCGCGCGCGGCGGGGCGGCTCTTCTTCGCGCCGCTTACGGACTGGCCGACGAGGAGACCCGGACCGCCAACACGCCCGAAACCCGCTTCTGCATCGGCTCCATGGGGAAGATGTTCACCGCCGTCGCGATCATGCAAGCGGTGGACGAGGGCGTGATCGGGCTGGAGGCGCCGCTGCGCGCCTACCTGCCGGACTATCCCAATGCTGCGATCGCCGACGCGGTGACGATCAGGCAACTGCTCACCCACACGGGGGGCACGGGCGATGTGTTTGGTCCCGAGTACGATGGTCACGAAGGCTCGGACGCCCGCCCGGCGCACCTGATCGACCTTTACGGACACCGGGACCCCATGTTCGAGCCGGGTTCGCGCTGGGGCTACAGCAACTACGGCTTCGTCCTGCTCGGCCGCGTCCTCGAGGTCGTCCGGGGCCGGCCTTACGCTGAAGTCGTCGACCGGCAGGTATTCGGGCCGGCGGGCATGACGGCGACATCCCTGAGCTTCGCCCACGCCCGGTCCACGGCCACAGGCTATACCGGCGCACGACCAACGGGGCTGAAGGCCCTGCGTCCCTATGCGGGCCTGCCCGCCGGGGGCGGGTACTCCACCGTCGACGATCTCAACGCTTTCGTCACCGCGTTGAGGAACGGGGCTCTACTACGCGACGGGACGCTGGCCCGAATGACCGAACCCCTGGTGGTGGCCGGCAGCTCGCACTGGGGACTGGGATTCGCGATCAGGACGCGCAACGGCCAGCGGTACTTCGGTCACGGGGGAAGCGCGCCCGGGATCAGCGCCGAACTCGCCGTGTTCCCGCTATATGCGACGATCATCCTGTGCAACCGCGGCCATCCCGCCGCCGTCTGCGCCGCGGATTATGTCGGGTCCCGCTTGCCGGATTGACCGATCCTGTCTGGAGCGGATCACGAACGGCCTTCCATATAGACCGCGATACGAACGCCAAACTCGCGGCCAGAGGCCTGCACCTAGCAGTCATTGCCGAGAATGTGACTGGGCGAGAGGTCCGCTAAGGGTCGGGAGCCGACAGTCACCTAAGGGTGGGAAGGGGACATGAAGGTGATATGGTCTTGGTATGCTCACGCTCGGGATCACAGGCTTTGACGGCAACCCACAGATCGTCACTGACATCCTCGACATCCAGCCGACGTCTGTCGTCCTTGCGGGCGATGTGACGCGCTCAGGACGCGTGGCGAAGTTTAGCGGCTGGTGGCTCGAAGCGCGCGCCGACCGTCTCACGGGCGGTGCCGATCATGACCATGCGGTGAAGGCCTTGGTCGGTGCGGTGCGGGGACGCGCTGAGGCATTTCAGACATTACGAAAGCGCGTTCGGCCAAAAGAAGTGACCATCTATGGCGGCCTCCATCACCGAGGCGATAGCCAATGCGGCATCTGGCTCGATGCGGAGGACATGCTCTGCCTCGGGGAGTGCGGGATTGCGTGGGGCTTAGACTTGTTCGGTGACGATCGCTGAACGTCCCCTATGGGTCGGTACCGGACGGTCGCCTGAGGGTGGAAAGCTGACAATCCCGACAGTTGCCGGGCCGAGTTTTCCCTACCGACAAAAGGGGGGCGCTTCACGGTTTTGTGTCCCCTGTGTGTCCCCGGAGAACCAACGCCCAGACCGAATAGAACTAACCTATTGTAAAGAATGGCGACCCCGGCAGGACTCCAACCTGCGACCTCGGCTTTAGGAAAGCCTTGCTCTATGCGGCTGAGCTACGGGGCCATCGGCCGTGACCTAGCGGGTCGCGGCGCGTGGGGGAAGCGGGGCCGGCGGCGAAAATCGCCGACACGTTCCGTATCCCGCGGCGCGGGACCAAACCCGACGCTTCCCTGTTGTGGTTAATCGTTCTTAAGATACAATATCTTGTGGGGAACAAACCCCGAATCGGGCCGTGTCGGTGATTCGGTCCTGATTCGTTTCGCCCCTGTTCCGCCTGGTCGAGCTTTGCTGTTTACGGATCGGCGGAATCGGCGCGGCGGCGCTTGAGGAACCGGGCGGGAACAGCCACCTTTTCAGTATTATGAGCGACCGCGCCACCGGCCTGGCCCCCTCGCGCGTCGTCGCGGTGCTGGGGCCCACCAACACCGGCAAGACCCATCTGGCGGTCGAGCGGATGCTGGGCCACGCCTCGGGCATGATCGGCCTGCCGCTGCGGTTGCTGGCGCGCGAGATCTACGACCGGATCGTCAAGCGGAGAGGCGCGTCCGCAGTGGCGCTGGTCACCGGCGAGGAGAAGATCGTCCCGCCGCGGGCCCACTATTTCGTCTGCACCGTCGAGGCCATGCCGCTGGAGCGGTCGGTCGAATTCCTGGCGGTGGACGAGATCCAGCTCGTCGCCGATCCCGAGCGCGGCCACGTCTTCACCCAGCGGCTGCTGCACGCACGCGGGCGGTTCGAGACCATGTTCCTGGGAGCGGGGACCATGGCGCCGCTGATGCGGTCGCTGGTCCCCGACGTGGAGATCGTCCAGCGCGAACGGCTGTCGACGCTGAGCTACGCCGGCTCGAAGAAGTTGACCCGCCTGCCCCGGCGCAGCGCCATCGTCGCCTTCAGCACCGAGCAGGTCTACGCCATCGCCGAGCTGATCCGGCGCCAGCGCGGCGGCGCGGCGGTGGTCATGGGGTCGCTGAGCCCGCGCACCCGCAACGCCCAGGTCGAGCTGTTCCAGTCGGGCGAGGTCGACTTTCTGGTGGCCACCGACGCCATCGGCATGGGGCTGAACATGGAGGTCGACCACGTCGCCTTCGCCGGCCTGAGGAAGTTCGACGGGCGGCGGACTCGCTGGCTGCACGCGCATGAGATCGGCCAGATCGCCGGACGGGCCGGGCGGCACCTGCGCGACGGCACCTTCGGCGTAACCGGCGAGGCCATCGAGCTGGATCCCGACCTGGTCGAACAGGTGGTGGAACACCGCTTCGATCCGGTCGAGGCGGCCGAGTGGCGCAACGCCCGGCTTGATTTCGACACCCTGCCCGACCTGCTGCGCTCGCTCACGGTGACGCCGGGCGTGCGCGGGTTGAACCTGACCCAGCCGGCGCTGGACGAGACCCTGCTTCGACGCCTGATCAAGGACGAGGATGTGGCGCGGATCGGCCGCTCGCGCGGGGCGATCATGCGGCTGTGGGAGGCCTGCCAACTGCCGGATTTCCAGAAGACCACCCTGGACGAGCACGCCCGGCTGGCGAAAGACGTCTTCGAGGCCCTGACCGGCAAGCGCGGGCGGCTGACGGCCGACTGGATCGCGCCGCGCTTCGCCGATCTCGACCGCGACGACGGGCAGATCGACCAGCTGTCGGCCCGGCTCAGCGGGGTGCGGACGCTGAGCTATATCGCCAACCGTCCCGACTGGCTGGACCAGGCGCAGGGCTGGCGCGACCGGACCAAGGCGCTGGAGGAGCGGCTCAGCGATGTACTGCACGACCGGCTGACGGCGCGCTTCGTCGACCGGCGCACCACGGCCCTGATGCGGGCCCTGAACGTGCGCGAGGACGCCGTCGCCGACGTCGAGGCGGACGGATCGGTGGTGGTCGAGGGCCATGCGGTGGGGCGGCTGTCCGGCGTCGACTTCCAGATCGACCGGGGCGCCAGCGCGCTTGAGGACAAGGCGCTGCGCCACGCGGCGCGGCAGGCGGTGACTCCGGAGGTCGCGCGGCGGCTGGGCCAGCTCGCGGCGGATGCGGACGAGGCCTTCGCGGTGACGCCCGACGGGGCGGTGCTGTGGCGCGGGACCCAGGCCGGGCAGGTCGCGGGCGGCGACTGGTTCACGCCACGGGTGCGGCTGCTGGGCGAACTCGGGCCCGCAGCGGCGCGGGAGCGGGCGCAGCGGCGGCTGGAGGCCTGGCTGGCGAGCGAGGCCGGGCGGGCGCTCAGGGCGTTGCGACGACTGAAGACGGCGGTCGAGACCGGCGCGCTGAAAGGCTTGCCGCGCGGCATCGCCTTCCGGCTGGTCGAGGCGGGCGGCGTCATCGATCGGCGCGACGTCGAGCGCGACCTCGCCGCCTTGAGCCAGGTCGAGCGGCGGACGTTGAAGAGCTTCGGCGTGCGGCTGGGGGCCCATTCGGTCTGGTTGCCCGCCCTGTTGAAGGGGCGGGGCGCGAGCGTGGCCCGGGCCTTCGTGGCCGGCGAGCCGTTCCGGCCCGGCGCGACGGCCCTCACCCCCCTGCCCGAGACCGCTCCCTCGGCCCGGCTGCTTTCGGCGTTCGGCCTGCGCGCCGTCGGCCGGGTCGCCGCCGGGGTGGAGATGCTGGAAGCGCTGGCCGAGCGGCGGGCGCGGAACAGGGGCGTGCTGGGCGAGACCGATCTGGCCGAACTGGGCGTCACGCTGGAGCAGGCGAAGGCGCTGTCCCTGGCCTTGAAATCGACCCGCGCGCAGCAGCCGGACCGGACCGCAAGCGGCGGCCGGGCGGTGAAGGACTCGCCGTTCGCGGCCCTGTCCGCCCTCGCCGCCCCCGCCGCTCCGGCGCGACGCAAACGGCCTCGCAGGCGGACCGCCAAGTGAGCGAAACCGCATGCCGCATCGACGTCTGGCTGTGGCGGGCGCGGTTCGCGAAGAGCCGGTCGCTAGCCGCCGCCATGGTCGAACGGGGCGCCGTGCGGCTGACCCACAACGGCGTGCAGACCCGGCTCGACAAGCCCAGCCGCAGCGTCCACGTCGGCGACGGCCTGGTGTTCGCGCTCGGCGGCCGTCTGATCGACCTGACGGTCGAGGGACTGGGTGAACGGCGCGGACCGGCGGAGGAGGCGCGGTCCCTCTATGTCGCCCGCGACGCGGGCGCCGGTTGACAGCGTCGACCGCCGGGGTCATCTGCGCAGCCCGTCCCCAGCAACCGCGCGATCGCCCTTCCGCCCAATGACCTACATCGTCACCGACGCCTGCGTGAAATGTAAGTTCATGGACTGCGTCGAGGTCTGTCCGGTCGACTGCTTCTATGAGGGCGAGAATTTCCTCGTCATCGCCCCGGACGAATGCATTGACTGCGGCGTCTGCGAGCCGGAATGCCCGGTCGACGCCATCAAGCCCGACACCGAGGACGAACCCGACGGCAAGTGGCTGATGATCAACGCCGACTACGCCAAGGTGTGGCCGAACATCACCGTCAAGGGCCGGCCGCCCGCCGACGCCGAACAGTTCGAGCGCGAGACCGGCAAGTTCGAGAAATACTTCTCCGAAAAGCCCGGCAAGGGCTCCTGACCGCCGATCCTTTGCGCTGATCCACCCCGCGTGGTCTGCTGCGCCGGGGAGGACGACCCATGCGGGATTTCGGAGATTCGGTGCGGCTGCCGGGACGGTTGATGCTGGCGACGGGTCTGATCGGCTTCGGCCTGGTCAGCCTGTATTTCCATCACCCCGTCGACGGGCTGCAGCCGTTCGACGCGCCGCCTCCGGGCGTCTGGCTGAATGGCGCCGTGCTGTTGCTGGGCGGAGCGGGGCTGGCGTGGAGCCGGACCGCGCGCCCGGCGGCCCTGGCGCTCTGGGGCCTGCTCACCGCGCTGCTGTTCGTCCACGCGCCGGGACTGGCCGCGACACCCCGCGACGCCGTTCGCTGGGTCTCGGCGCTGGAAGTGCTGGGGCTGCTGTCGGCGGCCATGCTGGTCGCCGCGCCGGGGCGCGACGATTTGAAGCTGGCGGCGCGGATGGCGGTCGGCCTGATGCTGATCGTGTTCGGGGCGGTGCACTGGATGTATGTCGACGCGATCGCCGGACTGATTCCGGACTGGATGCCCGGCCGGGCCCTGTGGCCATGGATCACGGGGGCGGCCAATATCGCGGCTGGCCTGGCCCTGGTCAGCGGCGTGCTGGCGAGGACGGCATCGGCCCTGGTCGGCGCCATGTTCGCCTCGTGGATCGTGCTGGTGCACCTGCCCCGGCTGCTGGCCGCGCCAGGGGACCGGAGCGAATGGGTCGCAGGGGCGCTGGCCTTCGCCCTGACCGGCGTGGCCTGGACGGTTCACGGCGCGCTGACACGATCCGGAGAGGATTTACAACCTTCCGTACGCTGACGCTGTGGACGTTTTGAAATTCCGCAGATTTGTGATAGGTTCCTGTCATTGGGTCGGGCGGTCTGCGATTTCTTCGCGCCGCCCGAGTTTGCGACAGAATCCCGTCCATGCAGGCGGGATCGGCCAGAGGTTTGGTGATCCGTTTCCGTTTCGACGACTGACACTAATCGCGCCGACGGCCTTTCGGCCGCCGGACGATGTTCCGTCGTCTCCGCGTTCTCGTCTCGCCCGTCCTCCGCGCCGGGAAAGGAATGACATGACGAACAAGACTGGTCTGGAATTCAAGGTTGGCGACGCGGTCGTCTATCCGGCGCACGGCGTCGGCAAGGTGGCGGCCGTCGAGACCCAGGAAGTCGCGGGCATGTCGCTGGAGGTCTATGTCGTGACCTTCGACCACGAGAAGATGACCCTGCGGGTGCCGACCAAGAAGGCCAAGACCGCCGGCCTGCGCTCGCTGGCCGCCGACGATGTCGTGTCCAAGGCCCTGACCACGCTGAAGGGCCGCGCCCGCATCAAGCGCACCATGTGGTCGCGCCGCGCGCAGGAATACGAAGCCAAGATCAACTCGGGCGATCTGATCTCGATCGCCGAGGTGGTCCGCGACCTGCACCGCGCCGACAGCCAGCCGGAACAGTCCTATTCGGAACGCCAGCTCTATGAATCGGCGCTGGACCGGATGGCCCGCGAAGTCGCCGCGGCCAACCGCATCGACAAGGACGCCGCCGTCCAGCTGCTCGGCAAGTCGCTGAGCGCCAAGAAGGCCGTCATCGCGGCCGCCGAGGCCGCCGAGGAAGCCGAAGCCGCCTGATCGGCTCGCAATCGCTGAACAAGGAAAGGCCCGGGAGCGATCCCGGGCCTTTTGCCTTGACGCGACCAGTCTGCTTCATCAGGAGCCGACAGGCGCCTGGTCCGGGGGTCGGTCGGTTGTCGGCGTCAGGAACCGGGCCGCAAGCTGCGCGTTCGAGCACCTCGAACGGGGAGGGTGAAATGCTCGCGATCGATGGACGGGGAAGCGCCCGGTCGAGAACCGGTGAACCCTTGGCCACCACGAGCAGAAGTCCTGATCATCCAAGGTCGCGGCAGGCCGCGCGGCCAGGCCGCGGAGGTCTGGCTTGACCGACGTACAAGACGGCGTGGGCCTGACCGAGTTCGACGCTCTTGTCGCGGCGGCTCCCAGTGCGCTGGATGCCATTCCGGGCGCTGTCTATCTTTGCGATTCTGACGGATGGCTCGTCCGGTACAACAGCGAGGCCGTGGCGCTTTGGGGGCGGGATCCCCGACAGGGCGGCGCGCAGCAGTTCTGCGGATCCCACAAACTATATCTCCTCGACGGCACCCCGCTGCTGCGCGAGAACTGTCCGATGGCGGACGCCGTCAGGACCGGGCAGGAGACCCGGAACGTCGAAGTGGTCATGGAGCGGCCGAACGGAGACCGGTTCACGGCCCTGGTGAATATCCGGGCGCTCCGCGATCACGATGGACGGATCCAGGGCGCGATCAACTGTTTCCAGGACATCAGCGCCCACAAGTCTCTGGAACAGGCGATGGCGCGGACGAACCGCGATCTGGAGGACTTTTTCGAGAACAGCGCCGTCGGGCTCCACATCGTCAGCGGCGACGGCATCATCCTCCGGGCGAACCGCGCCGAGCTCGCGTTGCTCGGCTATACGGCGGAGGAATACGTCGGCCGGCACATCGCCGATTTCCACGCCGATGAAGAGGCGATCGACGAGATCCTGACCTGCCTGTCGCAAGGCGGGGTCCTGGATCGCCGTCCGGCCCGGCTGCGTGCGAAGGACGGCTCGATCCGCCACGTGCTCATCACTTCGAATAGCCGGTTCGAGGATGGGAAATTCGTCAGCACGCGCTGTTTCACCATCGACGTCAGCGACCTCGAGCGATCAGAGAAGGCGCGCCGGGACAGCGCCGAGCGGCTGAGGGCCACCTATCAGGCGGCCATGGTCGGAATCGCGGAGGTCGACGAGTCGGGGCGCTATGTCCGCGTGAATGACGCGCTCTGCGGAATTCTGGGCCGCTCCCGGGAGCAACTGCTCGCGACCAACATCTTCGACATCACCCATCCCGACGACCGGGACGGTGAACGGGAGGAATACCTGCGTCAGGTACGGGGCGACCGCCCGACCTATGCGACCGCAAAGCGGGCGCTCCGGCCAGACGGAACGGAAGTTCATGTGGAAGTGACCAGTTCCTCCGTGATGGATGAGGAAGGGCGGTTCGCCTACGGCGTACGGGTCATGCGGGACGTGACGGAACGCCGTCGGATGCAGCGCGAGATCGAGGATAGCGAACGCCGGCTCCGGGACCTGCTCGAGTTCCTCCCGGCCGCGATCTACACTACGGACGCCGAGGGCAAGATTACGTTCTTCAACGAGGCGGCGGTGGAACTGGCGGGCCGGGAGCCCAAGCTCGGCAGCGATTCATGGTGCGTCACCTGGAAGCTCTACTGGCCCGACGGCTCGCCGATGCGCCACGACGAATGTCCCATGGCGACCGCACTGCGGGAGAACCGGCCCATCCGGGGCGGAGAAGCGATCGCCGAACGTCCCGACGGAACCCGCGTGCCCTTTATTCCCTACCCGACGCCGCTGCGCGACGGCCAGGGCAGGCTGATCGGCGCGATAAACATGCTCGTTGACATCACCGACCGGAAGGAGGCCGAAGCGCGCCAGAAGGTCCTGATCGACGAACTGAACCACCGGGTGAAAAACAGCTTGGCGACGGTTCAGTCACTGGCCTTGCAGACCGTTCAGCACGCCGACGGCCTCGAGGATTTCGCAACGACCTTCCAGTCCCGGCTGATCGCCTTGGCGAGGGCGCATGATCTGCTGACAGAGCGCAATTGGATGGGCGCGCCGCTGAAAGACCTCGTACGGGACATCGTCGCTCCCTACAGCTCCAGCGACCACCGGATGCGGATCGAGGGCCCGCCGGTGGACCTCACGCCGCGCGCAGCCCTGGCCCTGACCATGGTGTTCAGCGAGATGGCCACAAACGCCGCGAAGTACGGATCGCTCAGCCGCTCGTCCGGTGTGCTGTCCGTGCGCTGGCAGGTCTCCCCGGGCGCGGAACCGGCGCTGAACCTGAGCTGGATTGAGGAGGGCGGGCCGGAGGTGCGCGTCCCAACCCGCCGCGGCTTCGGCACCCGCCTGATCCGACGCTGCATCGAGCGTGACCTGGATGGGAAGATCGAAATTCGTTTCGACCCGGCCGGAGTCCGCGCCGAGATCAGCCTCCCCCTGGACTCAGTCCGCACCCATGACTGAAGTGACGAGGGTTCGGGTTCTGCTTGTCGAGGACGAGGGGGGAATAGCCCTCCTGCTCGAGGACATGCTGGAGGAACTCGGTTGCGAGATCGTGGCCTCCGTGGCGCGGATCTCCGGGGCGCTGGACGTCGCCGCTTCGCAAGCGTTCGACCTGGCGGTTCTGGACGTGAATGTCGCCGGCGAGACGTCTTTCGACCTGGCCAGATTGCTGCTGGAGCGCGGTACGCCGTTCGTGTTCAGCACCGGGTACGGCGCGACGGGCCTGCCGGCGGACCTCGCCTCCTGTCCGGTCCTGTCCAAGCCCTTCACCCTGGAAAACCTGCGTCAGAAAATCCGCGAATGCATGGGGCCGGGCGGCGGATAGTCTCCGGCCGCGGCAGCCGCCTCGCCCCTTCTGGCGCGTGGAGCGCCAACGCCCGAGCCGACTTACGAAAGACCTCTACGGCAACCCCGACGAACTGTCCGCAATGGGTCGAAAGCGACGCGCGCAGTGCCTGCTTCCGACCTCCGGGACTGTCCTCAGAAATACTCGGCGTTGGCCGGGCACTGGGCCGCGAGGCGGCGAGCGGTGATGCTCGCCGGCAGATAGGGCGTGCCGCGCGCCAGCTGGGCCCCGCCGCGGAAGCTGAAGCTCTCCTGCTGGTAGGTGCCGTTGAGGCGAACATTGACGCGCCGCCCCTTGCGGTCGGTGCAGGTCCCCTCGAAGCGGGCGTTGCCGTTGCCGACCTGGCGCACCGGATAGGTGCACTGCCAGCGGCGGGTCGAGAGGCCGCCGAAGAAGCGGTTGATCTCGCTGGGCCGGACGCATTTGGTCTCGGTGTCGCGCACGCCCACCGCGCTGGTGGTGTACTCCCAGTAGCCGGGCAGCACCGTGTCCTCGCTGGACTGCGGCGCCATGGCGGCGCGCGGCGCGGCGGGGGCCGCCAGGAACAGGGCGCCGGCGATGACGGGGGCGGCCGTCAGGGCCATGCGGGCGAACACGGAAGACTTCATGGCGGCCTCGGCGTTGAACATCGGTCTCATGGCTAATGTACATATATGGCGGGATTTGAACGGCGGCTGAACGGCTCCGTTGCATCCTCCAAGTCTTGACGGGACGAGGATTCCTCCTCTATACGCCCCCCTCTCGCGCGGGATGACCTCCCGCGCGCACCTGTTTCATGCGTCCGCCGCGTTCCGTGGACCGCTCCGAAGGATAGTCAGATGTCGCGTCGCTGCGAACTCACCGGTATCGGCCCGATGGTCGGCCACAGCGTGAGCCACTCGAACATCAAGACCAAGCGCCGGTTCCTGCCGTCGCTGAAGACGGTCAAGGTCGCTTCGGAGGCTCTGGGCCAGACCTTCAGCCTGCGCATCTCGAACGCCGCGCTGCGCACCCTGGACTACAAGGGCGGCCTGGACCCGTTCATCGTCAAGGCCAAGGACGAGCAACTGTCGATCGCGGCCCAGCGCATCAAGCGGCAGGTCAAGGCCAAGCTGGCCGAACAAGCCGCCGCCTGACCGGCGACGACGACGAGATTTGAAGGGGCCGGTGGAAACGCCGGCCCTTTTTCTTTGCGCGCTGCCGGGCCAGGGTGCCCCATGACGCGCGACGAGATGTTCGACTACGCCCTGAGCCAGCCCGCCGCCGAGGATTCGACGCTGCATGGGGGACGCTGCATCCGCGTGCGCGGGCACTGGATCGTCAATGAGAGCCGCGAGCCGGACGCGCTGGGGCTGGCGCTGGATCTCTCGACCATAGAATTCCTCAAGGAAACCGAGCCCGGGACCTATTTCCAGACGCCGCACTATGAAGGCTGGCCCGCGGTACTGGTCCGTTACGAAGCCGCCGACGACGACCGGCTGCGCGAGCAGATCGACAGGGCCTGGGCGCGGCGGGCGACCAGGGCGCAGCGGAAAACGCGCGGTCTCGACGGCTAAGATTACAGGGAGTTCATTTGTCGGAACGGACCCATCGCCTACCGTCCGCCCGGTCAACTGGATGGGGCATGGCGATGCTGGGAACTTTCGGACGTGTCGTGGCGATGACGAGCGCGCTGGCCCTTATGGCGGGCGGGGCCGCGGCGCAGGACCGCAACGCCCCCGGCGGGCCGGAGTCCTCCGCCTTCACCCTTGAAACCGACCAGCCCCGGACGCCGGAGCAGGAGGCGGTGCGGTTCGACAAGGCCGACCTGTCGATCGCCGTCCTGCCCGAGGACAAGGCCATACGCGGCGTCGCCGTGCTGGACTTCACCGTCCTGGCGCCCGTCGAGGCGCTGGTGGTCGAACTGGACGCCCTGTTCGACGTGTCGGACGTGCAGGTCGACGGCCAGACGATTTCCCGCGACCAGTGGAGCAATCCGGAGGGCCGCATGACCATTCAGCTCCCGCGTCCGCTGGCGGCCGGGGAGCGGACGTCGCTGCGCATCGCCTACGGCGGCCAGCCCCGCACGGCGCGCCGCGCGCCCTGGGACGGCGGCTTCGTCTGGTCGACGGCGCCGGGCGGCGAGCCATGGATCGCCACGGCGGTCCAGCTGGACGGCTGCGACCTGATCTTCCCCTGCATCGACAACTCCAACGCCGAGCCGGGCCAGGTGGACCTGCACGTCACCGTGCCGTCGAACCTGTCGGCGCCGGGCAATGGCGTCTTCCAGGGCAAGACCGACAACGGCGACGGCACCACGACCTGGAACTGGAGCATCCAGAACCCGAACATCTATGCGGTGAATATCAACGTCGGGCCGTTCGAGGAGGTCACCGGCGAATACCGCAGCCGGTTCGGCAACGTCATCCCGATGCACTACTGGCACCTGAAGTCGGACAGGCCGGAGGACGTGCAGCGGCTGTTTGCCGAATTCCCCCAGATGCTCGACTTCTTCGAGGCCTACGTCGGTCCCTATCCCTTCGGCGACGAAAAGATGGGCGTGGTCGAGACCCCGCACCTGGGCATGGAGCACCAGACGCTGAACGCCTACGGCAACAACTACGACATCGACGGCCACGGCTATGACGACCTGCTGCAGCACGAGTTCGCCCACGAGTGGTTCGCCAACCAGCTGACCAACTGGAACGCCGACGACATGTGGCTGCACGAGGGTCTGGGCAGCTATATGCAGCCGCTCTACGCCCGCTGGCTGCGCGGCGAGCGCTATATGCACCGCGAACTGGCCGATCAGCGCGACGGGCTGATGAACCGGGCGCCGGTGGTGTCGCGCAGATCCCAGACCGTGGACGACGTCTACAACCGGCCGGCCGGGCCGGGCGGCGACATCTATTCCAAGGGCTCGCTGATCGCCCACACCCTGCGCATGACCATGGGCGACCGCGACTTCTTCGAGGCCCTGCGTATCCTGGTCTACGGCCGCCCCGACCCCGCGCCGGGCAATTTCCGGCCCGTCACCCGCTCGACCCCGGACTACAACCGCATCGTCAACGAGGTGACCGGGCGGAACTACGACTGGTTCTTCAACGCCTATCTGTACGAAGCCTCGCTGCCGGTCCTGACCCGGACCCGCGACGGCGACCGGCTGAACCTCGCATGGTCGACGCCGGCCGGGGTCTTCCCGATGCCGCTGGAGGTCGAGGTCAACGGGCGGGTGCGGGTGCTGGAGATGCGCGACGGCCGGGGCTTCGTCGACACGCCGCCCGGCGCGATCGTGATCGTGGACCCTGAGAACAAGGTCCTGCGCCAGCTGGACGAGGTCGATCGCCTGCAGGCGTATCGCCGGGCGCAGCGGGAACAGCGACAGGCGGCGCAATGACGGGCGTCCGGATGCGGACGTCGGCGCCCGCCGTCCTGATCGGCGCCGCCCTCGCGCTGGCCGGGGCGGGGGCGCACGCCCAGGAACAGAACGCTCCCGCGCGGGAGTCCACCCCCTTCACCCTCGGCACCGATCAGCCGCGCGCGCCCGAACAACTGGCGGTGACCTTCGACAAGGCCGACCTGTCGATCCGGGTGATCCCGGACGACAGGGCGATCGACGCGGTGGCCGTGCTGGACTTCACCGCCACCGCCCCGGTCGACCGGCTGGTGGTCGAACTGGACACCCTGCTGACCGTGTCCGAGGTCGCCGTCGACGGGGTGACGGTCCCCGCCGACCGCTGGTCCAATCCGGAAGGCCGGATGACCATCCAGCTGGCCCGGACCCTGGCCGCCGGCGAGACGGCGCAGCTGCGCATCGCCTATGCCGGCCAGCCACGCGTGGCCCCCAACTCGCCCTGGGACGGCGGCTTCCAGTGGGCGACGACGCCGGACGGCAAGCCGTGGATCGCCACCGCCGTGCAGGGCGAGGGCTGCGACATCTTCTGGCCCTGCATCGACCACCCGCTGGCCGAGCCGGGCCGGGTCGACCTGCACATCACCGTCCCGTCGGACCTGGCGGCCCCGTCGAACGGCCGGTTCCTGGGCAAGCAGGATCACGGCGACGGCTGGACCACCTGGAACTGGTCGGCGGCGCATCCGAACACCTACGCCATCGCCCTGACCGTCGGCCCCTATGCCGAGCGCACGACGCAATACGCCAGCCGGTTCGGCAACACCTTCCCGATGACCTACTGGCATCTGGCGTCCGCCGATCCGGCGAAGGTCGACGCCCTGTTCGCCCAGTTCGCCCCGATGATGGACTTCTACGAGGCGACCGTCGGTCCCTATCCGTTCGCGGACGAGAAGATGGGCGTGGTCGAGACGCCCCACCTCGGCATGGAGCACCAGACGATCAACGCCTACGGCAACGCGTACAGGCTGGACGGCCGCGGCTTCGACTGGCTGCTGCACCACGAGCTGTCGCACGAGTGGTTCGGCAACCAGCTGACCAACCGCAACGCCGACGACATGTGGCTGCACGAGGGGCTGGGCAGCTATATGCAGCCGCTCTACGACCGTTGGCTCAATGGCGAGGCCTGGATGCAATCCTCGCTGGTCGGCCAGCGCAAGGGCCTGGCCAACCGGTTCCCCGTAGTGTCCGGCGCCGAGAAGACCGAGGACGAGGTCTATAACGGCGACATCGGGCCCGGCAACGACATCTATTCCAAGGGCTCGCTGATCGCCCACAGCCTGCGCATGCTGATCGGCGACGAAGCCTTCTTCCGCTCGGTGACCCGGCTGGTCTACGGCACGGCGACGCCGCGACCCGGCGCGTTCCGGCCGCGCTACGGCACGACGCAGGAGTTCCTCGCCCTCGTCAACGAGGAGACCGGCCGCGACCTGACCTGGTTCTTCCGCGGCTATCTCTATCAGGCCGCCCTGCCCGACCTGCGTCAGACGCGAGAGGGCGGCGAACTGGCGCTGGAATGGGTGACCGGCGACGGCGGCGTCTTCCCGATGCCGGTCGAGATCGAGATCGACGGCCGGCGCCGGACGGTGGCCATGACCGGCGGCCGGGGCCGGGTCGCCGTCCCCGCCGGCGCCCACGTGCTGATCGATCCGGACAACAAGGTCCTGCGCCGGCTCGAGCACATCGAGCAATGGAAGGCGGTGGCCGACGCCGACGACTGAGCTCGACGCCGGACCCCCGATCAGGAGCAGCCGTAGACGTGGGAGACGACGTACTCGGTCTTGCTGCCCCACGACTGGGTGGTGTTGTCGCAGAAGATGATGCCGTGGCCGACCAGAACCGTATGGCCCGGGTCATCGTACCAGAAGGTCTCGCGCCGGATGTCGGAGGGCGCGGCGGCAGCCGCGGTGCCGACCCCGATGGCGAGCGCCAGCGCACCGATGCGTCCGAGGCGGGTGAAGGCTTTCATGATCAGCTCCTGAAGGTAAGGACGCGACCAGCCTTTTCTTACAACCTTGGAATGTCAACCGACACACGTTATGCGCACGGCGATGTGATCAGACCGCCTCGGCCGTCACCGACTGACGGACCAGTTCGCACCGCCCCTGCGTCGTCAGGAAGGCGATGTCGGCGGCGTCGCGGCCGCAGGCGATGCGCACCAGCCCCTCGACCGGCGCCAGCCCCGTCGGATCGACCAGCCACCAGCCGTCGGACAGCCAGACCTCGAAGATGGCGTGGAAGTCCGGCGGGGTCAGCTGATGGGCATAGGCGCTGACGGCGCGCGCCGGGATGCCCGAGGCGCGGCACAGGGTGATGCCCATGTGGGTGAAGTCGCGGCAGACTCCGGCGCGGTCGATGAAGGTCCGCGCGGCGGTGGTTTCGCTGTCCGAGGCCCCGGGCTCGTAGTCGATCTCGGCCTTGATCCAGTCGAGGATCTTGAGCACCCGGTCCCCGCCGATCGTGCCGCCGAAGGTGCGTTCCACGAAGCGGCCGAACTGGTCCGACGGGCAGTAGCGGCTCGGGTTCAGGTAGGGCAGCACCTCGGCCGGCAGATCGCCCCAGTCGTGCTGGATCGTGACGGGCGGCAGGCCCTTGAGCGTGCCGTTGTCGACCACCGCCTCATAGGTCAACGCCACCTCGCCGATCAGGTGGGCGCGCAGGGTGCGGGCCCCGAACTCCTCGTCCTGGTCTTCGGCGAAGGCGACGCTGGGCGCGGCCGTCAGCCGCTCCTCGAGGATCGTCTGGCCCGGCCAGTGCGCGACCTGGATCTTGTAGATCGCATCCGTCGGTGGATCGAAGCGGTAGACGAGTTCGGCGCGGACACGAATTTTCATGGGGCCGGACTGGGCCGCCCCCACGAGTTCGTCAATCCATCAATGGCGCGTTTCAATCGCTGTCGGAATCGTCGCCCGAGATCACCACGATCGCCGCCGCCAGCACGCCGGCGATGGCGAGGATGCCGATAATCGGAATGCCGTTGAACTCGCTGGAGGCGTCCGCCCTGGCCCCGACACGGTCTCCGACCCGGGCTCCGCCCTGGCTGGTCGCTGCGGCCTGACCGGCGAGCAACAGACATCCGGCCGTGACGGCCGCAAGGGTCTTCTTCATGGCATCTCTCCCGATTACCTCGCGAGCTCAACTGCCCAGAACGGCGTTGAGTTCCCGCATCGGATGAATCGCTTTCTCCAGGCTTCCGGACGGACCATCGACGGAACAACGGTGGAAACAGCGGCGGCAGGCGAAGAATACGGGCAACCGGCCGGGCTCAGGGCTCCAGTTCGATGTCCCAGTAGAGGTAGTCGAGCCAGCTCTGGTGCAGGTAGTGCGGTGGGAAGCGGCGGCCGAACTCCTGTAGCTGCCAGGCACTGGGTCGGTGCGGCGCGCGACGTATGGGCATGCCGGCCTGCTGGGGGGTGCGACCGCCCTTCTTCAGATTGCAGGGGCTGCAGGCGGCGACGATATTTTCCCACGTCGTGCGTCCGCCCCGGCTGCGCGGGATGACATGATCGAAAGTCAGTTCGGTGGTCGCGTTGCAGTATTGGCAGGCGAAGCCGTCGCGCAGGAAGACGTTGAAGCGGGTGAAGGCGGGCTGTCGGTCCTGATCGACGTAATTCTTCAGCGCGATCACGCTGGGCAGGACCATTTCCATCGAGGGGCTGCGGACGACCTTGTCGTAGGTCGAGACCACGTCGACGCGGTCCTGGTACACCGCCTTGACGACCTCCTCCCACGGCCAGATCGACAGCGGGTAGTAGGACAGCGGTCGGAAGTCGGCGTTGAGCACCAGCGCGGGCCAGCCGGACGGAGGGCGGCTCAGGACCTGCATGGGGCCCTCGCCGTTCGAACGAAATCTATCAACGCGACCGGACTGAAGACACGTCTCCTTCCCTGGCTGTGGCCGAATCCTACGCCTGATTCGACGGCTTGGCGATGACGGCGCCGCGACCGTTTCACAACGCTCAGCCGCGCGCGGCGCTCCCGGGGAAGGCCGGCAAACTCCAGCCCCAGATCAGGGCGCCGGCCCGCAAGGCGAACCCGCAGGGGGCTGCGATCAGGGCCGCGGGCCAGGCCTCCAGCCCGGCGGCGCGGGCGACCACGAAGATGGTGGCGGCCAGCAGGGCCGCCGACACGGTGATCTCGCGGCGCAGCAGGATCGACGGCTGCCCTGCCAGCAGATCGCGCACCACCCCGCCGAAACAGGCCGTCAGGGCGCCCATGACGATACAGATCAACGGAGCGACCTCGAAGGCCTCGGCCTTGGCGGCTCCGAGCACGCCGTAGGCGGCCAGACCGACGGCGTCGAGCCACAGCAGCGCCCGGAACCGCCAGGTGCGCGCGCCCGCCAGCCATACAGCGACCGAGGCGGCGAGGCAGACCGCGATGTAACGCCAGTCCTGGACCCAGAACACCGGCGCGCCGATCAGCAGGTCGCGCAGGGTGCCGCCCCCGACGCCGGTGATGGCCCCGAAGAAGGCGAAGGTGACGAGGTCATGCTTCTCGCGCGCCGCCGCCAGCGCGCCGGTGGCCGCGAACACGGCCACGCCGGCGAAGTCCAGCGCGCCGAGCACGGACTCCGGGGTCGCAAGGCCAGGATCGACAATCGGGGTCACGCGGCGGCGTCCTCCAGCGCGACCTCGCCGCGTTTGACCGCTCCATACCACCCCCACAGCAGATGCGCCGCAATGCTGCGATGAGGCCGCCAGGCCTCGGCCCGGACATAGGCCTCCCTTTCGCGCGGCCGCAGCGCCGCCCCGTCGGCCCAGCGCATCGCCTCCTGCAGGGCGATGTCGCCGGCGGGAAAGACATCCCGACGTCCCTCGCAGAACATCAGGAAGGTCTCGGCCGTCCATTTGCCGACACCCTTGATCGCCGTCAGCCGGGCGACCGCCTCCTCATCCGACAGCCGCTCCAGATGGTCGAAATCGATGCGGCCCTCGACGTGGGCGCGGGCGATCTCGTGGCCGTAGGTCGCTTTCTGGATCGAGAGCCCGAAGGTGCGCAGCGTCTCGATCTCGGTCGCCAGCATGCGTCCGGGCGTCACCTCGCCGCCCAGCCCCGCCTCGACGCGCGCCCAGATCGCGGCGGCCGAGGCGAGCGAGACCTGCTGGTCGACGATCATGTGGAACAGGCCCTCGAACCCGCCCACGCGGCGACGCCACTCGAAAGCCGGGGTCTGGGCGTGAGCGCGGGCCAGCGCCGGATCGATTTCGACGATCGTCCGGCGCGCCGCGTCGATATCGTCCAGCCAGTAGGGAGTTTGCATCCGGCGACCGTAACGCCGGCGTCGGCGGCGACAAGCGGACCGGATGTGATCGCGTCCGGTTGCCGCTATCCTGCGCCCATGTTCGTCACCCGCTTTGCCCCTTCCCCGACCGGCCGTCTGCACAGGGGCCACGCCTTTTCGGCCCGGACGGCGTGGCGGGCGGCCCGGGAGGCGGGCGGGCGGTTCCTCTTGCGAATCGAGGACATCGACCCGACCCGCTGCCGGCCCGAGTTCGAGGCGGGCATCCTTGAGGACCTCGGCTGGCTGGGGCTGGACTGGGAGCAGCCGGTTCGGCGGCAGTCGGAGCATCTGGGCGACTACGCCCCGGTGGTGGAGGCGCTGGACCGGCGCGGCCTGCTGTATCGCTGCTTCCGCACCCGCAAGGACATCCTCGACGCCATCGGCGACGCGCCGCACGGGCCCGCCGAAGCGGCCCGGCCCGGTCCGCACCCGGCGGACGAGGAAGCCGCCTTTCTCGCCGAAGGGCGGCCCTTTGCGTGGCGTCTGTCCCTGGACCGCGCCCGCGACCTGCTGGGCCGGCGCGCGTGGGACGCCCTGGCGTTCGTGGAGGAGGGACGCGGCCCCGATGGCGAACACGGTCTGATCCGGGCGCGCCCCGAAACTGCGGGCGACGTCGTCCTGGCCCGCAAGGACGCGGGCACGGCCTATCACGTGGCCGTCACCCACGACGACGCCCTGCAGGGGGTGACGCATGTGATCCGCGGCGAGGACCTGTTCGAGGCGACCCATATCCAGGTCCTGATCCAGACGCTGATGGGCTGGCCCACTCCCGTCTATCGCCACCACGCCCTGCTCGTCGGCGAGGACGGCCGACGCTACGCCAAGCGCGACCGGTCCGTGACGCTGGCGGAATTGAGGGCCGGGGGCCTGAGCCCCGAAACGCTGCGGGCCGAACTGGGCGTCTGATCAGGGCGCCAGGCGGCCGTCGGCCTTGTCCGCCGGGAAGACCACGTCCTTGTCCGGCTTCTCCGGACCGACGCCCGGCGCGGCCAAACGGGTCAGAACATGGCGCAGGACGTTCAGCCGGGCGGTCTTCTTGTGGTCGGTGGCCACGACGGTCCAGGGCGCGTGCGGTGCATGGGTCTCGGCCAGCATCCGGTCGCGCGCGGCGGAATAGGCGCCCCAGCGCGTCTGCGCCTCGGCATCCAGCGGCGAGATCTTGAAACGCTTGCGCGGGTCCGCGACCCGTTCGGCGAGGCGCTCCGCCTGCTCCTCCTTCGAGATGTCGAACCACAGCTTGATCAACAGGATGCCTGAATCGACCAGCATGCGTTCGAACCGCGGCGCGTCCTTCAGGAACTGTTCGTGCTGCGCCGGGGTGCAAAACTCCATCACCGGCTCGACGCCGGCGCGGTTGTACCAGGAGCGGTTGAAGATCGCCGTCTCGCCCGCGCCCGGCAGATGCGGGACATAGCGCTGGAAATACCACTGGCTGCTTTCGCGCTCGGTGGGCTTTGGCAGGGCGAAGACGCGGGTCTGGCGCGGCGACATGTATTCGGTCAGGCGTGTGATCGACCCGTCCTTGCCGGCGGCGTCGCGCCCCTCGAAGACGATGACGACCTTCAACCCCGTCTCGATGGCCCAAGCCTGGGCCTCGATCAGCTTGAGCTGGAGGCGTTCCAGTTCGGCCTCGTAGGCGTCCATCTTCTTTCCCATCACTGAACCTTGGGCCCCTCGTCGCCCGCCGACAAGATCACGCGCCCTCTTCCGCCCGGCGCGAGGCGGTCTAAGAGTGAACGGGCATGGACCGCGACTTCGCCGATTTCTGGAACCTGCTGTGGGAGGCCGGGCTGGGCCTGTGCGCCGCCTTCGCCCTGCTCAACGCCTTCGCGCCGCATCAGGACCTGCCGTGGAAGCCGCTGGACCTGAGCCATCCCATCGGCCAGGCGACGGCGGCCAAGGTCGCCGACTTCGAACTGGCCCGCACCGCCGCGCCGGAAGAGATCAAGGCCGTCACCGACGCCTGCATCCAGGTGCTGCGCGAGGCGGGCGTCACGGTCGAGCGGGCCGAGGACCGCGACGACGGCGGCTTCTGCGTCGTGCGCGGGGCCGTCAGGATCACCGGCGGGGCGGTGACGCCGCTGCCCGGCGCCCCGGTCATGCAATGCCCGCTGGCGGTGCGCTACGTCCTCTGGGACCGCCAGGTGCTGCAGCCGGCGGCCGAGGCGACGTTCGGCAGCCGGGTGGCGCGGATGAACGACGTGGGGACCTACAGCTGCCGCCGCATCTATGGCCAGACCGACGCCAGCGCCCGGCCCAGCGAGCATGCGCGGGCCAATGCGCTGGACCTTGGCGGCATGACGCTGGAGGACGGGCGCCGGGTGTCCGTGCTGGCGGATTGGGACGGGACCGGTCCCGCCGGAACCGCCGGCCAGGGCTTCCTGAAGCGGATCCGCGACGGGGCCTGCCGCGTGTTCTCGACCGTGCTGACCCCGGACTACAACGAGGCCCACCGCGACCACCTGCATCTGGACGGCGCCGACCGCGGCCTGTGCGCGTAACGGAGGCGCGTGAGGGGCGGTAACGGCGTTCCGGCGAAAGCGAAACGGTTTGCGGTTGACCGGCCCCGCTTTGCGCGAGAGAAATGCCCCCGCAGTCCGGATTTCGCGCGGCGTCCACACCCGTGCCTGCTCCTTCGCCTGAACGAGCCGTCCAGATGGACTGTCGGGCCTCCCTTGAGGGACGCCTGCCTGGAAAGCGCGTTCAGGAGACGCAATATGGCGACCGGCACGGTCAAGTGGTTCAACCCGACGAAGGGTTTCGGCTTCATCCAGCCCGATGGCGGCGGCCAGGACGTTTTCGTCCACATCACGGCCGTCCAGAAGGCGGGCCTGCAAGGCCTCGATGAAAACGCCAAGGTCGAATACGAGCTGGAATCCCAGCGCGGCAAGACCTCGGCGGTGGATCTGAAACTCCTCTGATCCGACCGACACAATCATGAGACGGGCGCGGAAGCTTCGGCTTCCGCGCCTTTCTTCTGAGTGGCGCTCCACTGCGCCAGCACCACCGCCGTCAGCACCACGGCCCCGCCGATCAGCTGCACCGGCGTCATGGTCTCGCCGAACACCCACCAGCCCAGCCCCGCCGCCACGACCGGCTGGATCAGGATGGTCACCGCCGTCAGCGCCGCTGGCAGCCGGCCCAGCGCCCAGGCGACCCCGCCCTGGCCGACCACATGCATCAGCCCCATGCCGGCGCAGGCGGCCCAGCCGGCCAGGGTCGCCGGCTGCAGGTCCTCGCCCAGCATCAGCGACACGCCGAGCAGCAGCGGCAGGCCCAGCCCCGTCGACCACAGCATCACCCGCATGGCCGAGGCCGTGCGCCGCGCCGCCTTCACCGCCAGGAAATAGCCGGCGTACCAGAGCGCCACCGACAGGGAGAACAGGTCGCCCAGTCGGGGATTGGTCCCCTGCCCGCCGTCCGCCCCCGCCGACATGGCGAAGGCCCCGGCCAGGGCTAGCCCCAGCGCCACGATGAACAGCCGCCGCGGCCGCTCGCGGAAGGCGAACCAGGCGAACAGGGTCACCACCACCGGCGTCAGGTTGCAGAGCACGGTGGCGTTGGCCACCGAGGTCATGACGATGCCGTAGTGCCAGAACGACAGGTCGAGCACGAAGAACAGCGCCGCCAGCCCCATCCATCGCGACGGCGTCCCGGCCCCCTCCCCGCCGAGCGACGCCGGCCGCGCGGTCACCGCCAGCAGCAGCGGCATGGCGAAGGCGAAGCGCCAGAAGCCGGCGGCAGCGGGGCCCGTCTCGGTCAGCCGCACGAGGATCGGGGCCAGGCCGAGCACGCAGGCGGCGACCAGCAGGACGGCAAGGGCTTGAACGCGGGGCGTGAACATGACCGCCGTATAGGCCGCCGCCCCGCCCTCCGTCACGCCGGTCGCCCCCCGAATGCTTCATCGGCGCCGGCGCCCCCTGAGCATCACGAAGGCGGCCGCCGGAAGCAGGGCCATGGCGGCCCAGGCGCCGGCCACGTGCAGGCCGCGCGGCCGGCCCGACGGCTGGCCCGGTGGCCGCTCGCGCACCACCCGCGCGGTCGGGTCCAGTTCGGACAGGTCGGCCGAGGCGGCCATCGTGCCGGCGGCCTCCCCGGCCTGCAGCGGGGTCTGGGTCATCGGCTCAACCCCTCCCGCCGCAGCGTTCGAACTCCTCGCGGTAGCGGTCGGCGAGATGGTCCTGGCGGTCGGCCTTGTCCTTCAGATGCAGGAACCAGCGCGATTCCTCCTCGTACATATGGGTCAGGACCGCGCCCTCGATGTGGGCCAGCTTGTCCTTCCATTCGGGGGTCGAGGGGGCGATGGTCTCCCACTCGGCCATCTGCATCTTGGCCGTGGTCTGCTCGCTGTAGGCGTGGCCGGCGTGCATCTTCTCGCCCACCTGGGCGAGGGCCGGATACAGCACCACCTCCTCGGCCATGGCGTGGGCGTTGAGAATCGTCGCCAGCTCCTTCATGGCCACGACCCGCTCCTCGGCCGACTCGGCGTCGCGGCAGGCGGCGAAGCGGGCGCGGATTTCGTCGTGATGGTCGAGCACCTGCCACAGCCAGCCGCCGGTGCTGGCGACGGCGCGGGCGTTGGCGGTCGCCTCGATGCGTTTCTGCTCGTTCGGCAGGGGGGTGATCTTGCCGAGAACCTTGTCGATGACGGACATGTCCAGGTCTCCTTGCGCGGGGGTGAGGGTTCGCAAGGGCAACCGGGGGCGGGGGGTGATGTTCCCGGAAAGCGGCCGGGTTGGCCCTGTCGTTCGAAAATGCCGAAACCCGGTCATCCCGACACTCCCGCACCCTCGTCGTCCGCCTCGCGGGGGGCGACGTCGGCGTATTCGGGCGGCAGGGGGCGGCCGGCGGCGAGGTCCTCGGCGAGGCGCAGGGCGCGCTCGCGCAGGAACTGGCGGGCCATCATCTGGCCGGCTTCGGCCTCGCGCTCCTGCTCGGCCGGATCGTATTCGACCCATTCGAACAGGGCGTCGAGGCGGGCGATCTCGGACGCCGCCCGGGCCAGCCGCAGGGCGGTCAGGCCGCGCCCGCCGCGCACCGCCTCGGCGGCGGCGGCGAGGGTGCGCCGGGCCAGGTCGTGGGGACGGATCTGGATCGGCGAGGTCCAGGCGGCGACGATGTCGTCCTCGGTCAGGGGCGCGTCGGGGTCAGTCGGGACGCCGGGCGCGGCGGGGGCGAAGGCGGCGCCGGAGGGCGCGCCCATCGGCGGCGTGCGGCCGATCGGCCACGGCGTGGCGCGGGCGGCGAAGTCGCGCTTGGTCCAGCCCTCGCGGCGGGCGCGGCGGCGCAGCGCGGTCTCGGAGACGCCGAAGCGGGCGGCGACGGTGGGGGCGGACAGGCCGGACAGATAGGCCCCGCGGATCAGGCTCCAGGTCTCTGGGCTGGCGGTGACGTAGCGGGTGGTCGGCAGGCGGTTGTGCGCATTCATGTGGGAGTCCCCTCTCCGTTTGCGTGGCGGATTGTAGGGGGCGGGTGCGTCGGAATCGGACGTAGGGGCGTGCGGGATGGTCGGTCAGCGACCGGGGTTGGGCGGGATGACAGGGTATGGGAGGATCGGGTTCGCTTCTGCTATCCCATCCCCCGGGCGGAATCACGGAGGGGCCGATGCGGAGACTGGCGGGCATAGTCGCGGGCATGGCCCTGATGGCCGGCGGCGCGCCGGCCCTGGCGCAGGCCGGGCCTGACAAGCCCCTGACGACGCTGGGCATCGCCGAGGTCCGCGCCCTCGCGACCGAAACCGGCGGCGTCCCCGGCGAGGTCGAGCACCTGGACAACAACGAGTACCAGATCGAGATCGCCTATCCCGACGGCCTGTTCGTCCAGTTCGAGGGCTGGAGCTGCACCGGCGAGGGCGAAGCCAAGCGTTGCGCCGAGTTCATGATGCATGTCAATTTCGAGCTCGACAGCGAGGCCGAGGCCCTGGCCATGGAACATGAGGTCAACATCGTCTGGCTGTCCGACATGGCGATCGGCAACCGCCTCAAGGTGTGGCGCATGGACTACCTGGCCGGCATGACGCGCGGGCGCATGCGCGGCATGTTCGAGACCTTCCTGAGCACCGTGGGGACGGCGAGGGACATCGCCTTCCCGGCGAAGGGGGACGGGGCGACAGGAGCCAAGTGAGAGGATGTCCCGGTCCCTCCCCCGAGGGGAGAGGGCTTGAGCGCACGGGGAGTGGCCCCTACCGCCCCTCGTCCAGGAACCGCGCCATGGCGGCCGAGACCCGCGCCTGGGCCTCCTCGATCGTGGGCGGGCTCCCGTCGGGCTCAAGGGCGTAGGCCTCGACGACGACCCGTTCGAACCCCGCCCGGTCGAGCCGGACCCGCAGCGGCCGGCGCACCGGCGTCACCCCCAGGGTCGGGTATTTGCTGGCCAGCATCCGCCGCACCCGTTCCGCGTCGGAATAGTCGACGCTGTAGGTCAGATAGCGGTCGGTCCGGTTCGGGTTGAACGTCACCAGGGCCCGCAGCACCCGCTCGCTCATGCCCGGCACGGCGTGGACGGTGACGTCGTCGATGTGCAGCGTCCCGAGGTCGACCACCTCGCCGGCGGCGAGGTCGAACGGTTCGAACCAGTGGTCCAGCAGCGGCATGTTGCCGGTCCCGTCGGCCGTATAGAGGCTGCCGCCGGCGACCCGGTATCGGCCCGGCGGGGCCGCCACCATGTCGGGCCCGGCGTTCACGAGATTGGCCCCGCCGTGCATCTCGACCTGGTAGAGCCGGCCGGTCTCGACGTTGGCGAAGCGGACATAGGCCCCGTACATCCCGGCGTATTCCTCGTACGACAGGATGATCGCCGACTGCTCGCCCGCCCGGACGCCCGCCATCTGCTCCGGCGTCAGCGACGGCCCGGTCGCGCAGGCGCCGAGGCCGGCGAGGGCGAGGACGGCGATGGCCGCCGCGGCGAATTTGTGGATGAACGGCATGGTGCGGTCTCCCCCGAGATCGGGCGGAGGGTCGCGCTGGAGGGGGCGGGTTGTCCAGCCCTCCCCCCGCTTTCGTCATCCTCCGGCAAGGCGCTTCAGCGCCGCGACCGGGGGACCCAGCGGCGCCGAAGGCGATCTGTTCACACGCCGGTGCTCCCGACAGTTTCGCGCTCCCGCGCGCCGCTGGGTCCCCCGGTCGCGCTGCGCGCGCCGGAGGATGACGAAAGCGGGGTGTTAGTCGCGGTCAGGCGCGTCGTGCAGCCACTCGCCCTTGCCCGATTCAGCCGCAATGGCGAACGACGGGCGCCGCGCACGCATGTGTGCGGCCAGGTCCTCGACCGACATCAGGCCGTTGCGGTGGATCATCCGGTGACAGTTCGCGCAAAGAGCGGCGAGGTCGGAAAGCTTTGTCGTCTGCCCCTCTTCGATCTGGGCGACGGGAACCTTGTGGTGGGCCTCGATGTAGTCGGCGCCAAGCTGTCCATAGATAGCCTCCATATCGTCGCCGCAGGCCTCGCAGGCGTAGTTGGTCAGGGAGGCCTTGAAGTCGTCGATCAGTTTCCGCGAACGCTCGCGCCTCAGATGGACGCGGAGAATTGCGCGGCCTTCCTGCGTTCCGATGTCGACTTCGGCTCCGTCCAACACGCTATCCGGGTTGCCCGGCGCAAGTTGATCAGATGTGAGACGCCAGACCCCTGCCCGCGCGGCCGGACCAAAGACGTTCTCGAACAGGGCGTTGCCCTTGAAGTGAGCGGAACCCGCCCAGTTCTCCTGAAGACGAGCCCGAACACTGGCGGCGGGGCTGACGGCTTGGTGATCAGGAACGATCTCCACGACCTTTGGCACGATCTGATCGAGATGCGCCTGACCTCCCAACTGGGACAACGCCTCCACAATATGCTCCGGGCGGATCGGCACGGCTTACACCGCCCGCCGGCGGGAGGATCGCGCACGACGCGCCTCACACTTGTGGTTGGTATCGCTCCCCATCCACCCACCGTAGCGGGTGGATGCTCACCCATCAAACCGCTCATCCCGGCGAAAGCCGGGACCCAGCGCTTTGGATGATCGGTGGTGCGGCCAAGCTCCCACGCCGCCGGTCCGGAACCGCCGGCGTCACGCTGGACAGGCCTGGGTCCCGGCTTTCGCCGGGATGAGCGGAGAATGGGGGCGAAACCTCAGCCCTCGCCGCGCGAATAGGCCTCGATCTCCTCGCCGTCAGCGGCGAGGGCCACGATATGGCGGGCGTCGAACTCGACCACGCCCTGCTCTTTCCATTTGGTGGACGGGTCGCCGTCATAGGCCAGGTCAACGGCCTCCTCAAGGGAGTCGGCTTCGACCTCGGTTGTGTAGTCGACGTAGGCGTCGACGCGGGAGAGGACGGTGAAGGTTGGCATAGCAGGCTCCTTTCGGCAGGAGCGTGCCGGAACAAGCTGTGCACAGCTACCAACCGGAGATTGGTAAAACATCGATGTGCGCTAAGCTGAGAAGACACGGGGCGAGAACGCCGGCACGTCGGTAGGCGCGGAGAACCAGATGGACAGAATCACTGAATCACTCCTCGCGGAATTCTCCGAAGAGTTTGATCTCAAGAAGCTTCCGGAAGACAAACGGTTTGAACATTTTGCCAGTTACGTAACGGTCAAGCGGCATCATAGCGAACACTTCGACACCACCGATGTCGTCACCGGATCAGAGTCAGACACAGGAATTGACGCCATTGCTGTAATCGTGAATGGCGAAATGATCTACGATGTTGACGAGTTGGTAGACGCCGCCGAAAATGCATCTGTACTAGACGTCACTTTTATATTTGTACAAGCTGAGCGAAGCTCTGCGTTCGATGCGGCTAAGATCGGCACGTTCTCTTTTGGTGTATTGGACTTCTTTAAGTCAACACCTTCACTTCCTCGCAACGACCGCGTCAAGCAGATGGCTGAGGTGATGAATGCCATCTACGAGCGCAGCAGCAAATTCAAACGCGGCAATCCGAACTGCCGGCTCTTCTATGTCACTACGGGACAGTGGGTCGGTGATGACAATTTGGAGGCGCGACGCCAAGCCGCCATCGCTGATCTAAAGGGGACCCAGCTTTTTGGCGACATTGAATTTGGCTGTATCGGTGCCGACGGGATTCAGCGCAGGTACAACGAGACCAAGAACGCTATATCTCGCGAATTCGTATTCGCCAACCGTGTCGAAATACCGGAGATTCAGAATGTTACCGAGGCCTATCTCGGCTACGTACCAATCTCACAGTTCCGCAGTATCATCACAGATGATGATGGCGGAATAGTCAGAAGCATATTTTACGACAACGTTCGCGACTGGCAGGAATATAATACCGTCAATACTGAAATGCGCGATACCCTGCTTTCACCAGAAAGAGCGAGATTTGTTCTAATGAACAACGGGGTGACCGTTATCGCACGGTCTCTCCATAAGACCGCCAGCCGGTTCCATATCGAAGATTTTCAGATCGTTAATGGATGCCAGACCAGTCATGTGTTGTTCGAACAGAACGACCTCACAGATGAAGTCTGCATTCCTCTCCGCCTTATCGTAACCCAAGATGAAGAGGTTATTGAGTCGATCATCAGAGCGACAAATCGGCAGACCGCTCTCAAGGAAGAGCAGTTCTTGGCTCTCACCGAGTTCTCCAAGAAACTTGAAGCCTTCTTCGCATCATATCCTGTCGACAAGAGACTCTACTACGAGCGGAGGAGTTGCCAATATGATCGCTTGGACATAGAGAAGACGCGAATTGTAACTCCGGCGAATGCTATTCGCTCGTTCGCCGCGATGTACCTTTCGGAACCCCATCGCACGACGCGAAATTACCGTGCCCTCACGGACAAGGTAGGCACTGACATCTTTGCAGACAGCCACCGACTTGACCCATACTACGTGTCGTCGTTTGCGCTGTACAAACTCGAATACCTCTTCCGAAGCCAGAAACTTGAAGCCAAGTACAAGCCTGCACGCTTTCATATCCTGCTTGCCGTCCGGCTTCTCTTCGACATCTCTTCGAATCCTCCCATGAACTCTCATGAAATTAGCCGGCGGGCGACCAAGCTTGCAGAAGCACTTTGGGATAATTCCCAAGCGGACGATCTCTTCTCAAGAGCGGCAGCCGCCGTGGAGCATGTTGCCGGGGGCGATTTTGATCGCGACACTATCCGAACGCAGCCATTTACGGACAGCATTATAAAGTACTGCCAAGAGCAGGCTGTGGTCAGCTAGACGGCAAGTTTTGCTAGGTCTGCCGCCCCCTACCGCCCCTTCCGGAACGCCTCCGCCTTCTCCGCCGCCGCGTCGGCCCGCCATCGCTTCGGCGCCGCCTTGTCGACCGTCTCGCCCTCCGCCGTCAGCACCTCATTCGCGAACTCGAGGTCCATCAGCTTCATGCGCTTGATCTCGTCGCGCAGGCGGGCGGCCTCCTCGAATTCGAGGTTGGCGGCGGCGTTGCGCATGCGGCCTTCGAGGTCCTTGAGGGCGGCCTGGAAGTTGGAGCCGGTGAAGGGCTTGCTCTCCTCGGCCATGCCCGGGGCGGTCAGTTTGTCGAGGGCCCGGGACTCATAGGGGCTGGCCATGATCTCGCGGATGTCGCGCTTGACCGACTCCGGGGTGATGCCGTGTTCGGCGTTGTACTCTTCCTGCTTGGCGCGGCGGCGGTTGGTCTCGGCGATGGCGCGCTCCATCGAGCCGGTCATGCGGTCGGCGTAGAGGATGACGCGGCCGTCGACGTTGCGCGCGGCGCGGCCGATGGTCTGGATCAGGCTGGTCTCGGAGCGCAGGAAGCCCTCCTTGTCGGCGTCGAGGATGGCGACCAGGCCGCACTCGGGGATGTCCAGGCCCTCGCGCAGCAGGTTGATGCCGATCAGGACGTCGAAGGCGCCCATGCGCAGGTCGCGCAGGATCTCGATCCGCTCGAGGGTGTCGACGTCGGAGTGCATGTAGCGGACGCGGACGCCCTGCTCGTGCATGTATTCCGTCAGGTCCTCGGCCATCTTCTTGGTCAGGACGGTGACGAGGGAGCGGTAGCCCTGACGGGCGACGGCCTTCACCTCGTCGATGACGTCGTCGACCTGGTTGCGGGTGTCGCCCGAGACGGGGCGGATCTCGACCGGGGGGTCGATCAGGCCGGTGGGGCGGATGACCTGTTCGGTGAAGACGCCGCCGGTCTTTTCCATCTCCCACGGGCCGGGGGTGGCGCTGACGAAGACGGTCTGGGGGCGCATGGCGTCCCATTCGTCGAACTTGAGCGGGCGGTTGTCGATCGCCGAGGGCAGGCGGAAGCCGTATTCGGCCAGGGTCGATTTGCGGCGGTAGTCGCCGCGGTACATGGCGCTGATCTGGCCGACGGTGACGTGGCTCTCGTCGACGAACAGCAGGGCGTTGTCGGGGATGTATTCGAAGAAGGTGGGCGGCGGCTCGCCGGGGGCGCGGCCGGTCAGCCAGCGGGAATAGTTCTCGATGCCGGCGCAGGAGCCGGTGGCCTCCATCATCTCCAGATCGAAGCGCACCCGCTGTTCGAGACGCTGGGCCTCGAGCAGCTTGCCGTTCTCGACCATCCAGTCGAGCGTCTCCTTCAGCTCGGCCTTGATGCCGGTGATGGCCTGGTTGAGCGAGGGCCGGGGGGTGACGTAGTGGCTGGCGGCGTAGACGGTGATCTCGGTCAGGTCGGCGGTCTTCTTGCCCGTGAGCGGGTCGAACTCCTGGATGGATTCCAGCTCGTCGCCGAACAGCTGGATGCGCCAGGCGCGGTCCTCCTGGTGGACCGGGAATATCTCGAGGACATCGCCGCGCTTGCGGAACATGCCGCGCTCGAAGGCGGCGTCGTTGCGCTTGTACTGCAGGGCGATCAGGTCGGCGCGGAGCTTGGCCTCATCGATAGTGTCGCCCACCTTCAGCGTGAAGGTCATCGCCGTATAGGTCTCGACCGAGCCGATGCCGTAGATGCAGCTCACGCTGGCCACCACGATCACGTCGTCCCGCTCCAGAATCGCCCGCGTCGCCGAGTGGCGCATGCGGTCGATCTGCTCGTTCACCGAGCTGTCTTTTTCGATGTAAGTGTCTGTTCTTGGTACGTAAGCTTCCGGTTGGTAGTAGTCGTAATAGCTGACGAAATACTCGACCGCATTGTCGGGGAAGAAGCTCTTGAACTCGCTGTAGAGCTGGGCGGCGAGGGTCTTGTTGTGGGCGAGGATCAGGGCGGGGCGCTGGGTCGCCTCGATGACCTTGGCCATGGTGAAGGTCTTGCCCGAGCCGGTGACGCCGAGCAGGACCTGGTCGCGTTCGCCGGTATTGGCGGTGGCGACGAGCTCGGCGATGGCCGAGGGCTGGTCGCCGGCGGGGGTGTATTTCGTGTCCAGCCGGAAGGGGATGTGCTTGCGGTTGTCGGGCCGGTCGGGACGGTGCGGGACCCAGTCGGACGGCTTGCCGGGGGCCTCCTCCGGCGTCAGGCGCGGGCCGGTGACCGGGGCGAACATCGGGGCGCGGTTCGACTTGACCGCCGGATCGAAGATGAATTTGGCCGGGGCCTCCGCCAGGCCCGACTGGCCAGGCGTGTGGACGGGCTTGGCGGGTTTGCCAGAGGACGGCGAGGGAGAACGGGCCATGAACGCAATCTAGGGGGCGGGACCGGACTCGGCTAGGGGCGGGGCCGGTCAGGCGCCGCGCATCAGAACCCCGGCGGTCAGGACGGCGAAGGCGATGGCCAGGGCATTGAACGCATGGTCGCGGATCACCGGGATGTCGACGCCGCCGTACTGGACCAGCATCGCGAGGACGGCGAGGATCACGGCGATGGCGAACAGGGGCACGGACGGGGCCGTGAGGGGAAGGGTGGCGCGACGAAAGGCCATGGGGCGAATGTCCTGATGCGCGACGCGGCGGGGCGCCCGTCCGAGCGCTGCTGTAACGCCGCGCCGCCGGGCCTGTTCCGGGGGCAAGCGCACGGCGTGGCGGCTGCTGACAGGATGGTGGCGGCAGGGTGGCGGCAGGACCGGTGAGAAAGTCCGGAAACCGCCAGCGCGCGCGGACGGCGGCGCCCATGTTATCCGTCGAACACAAGGAGAGACCCGCCCATGACCGCCTTCCGAGACCTGCACCGATCCGGCCTGCTGATCCTGCCCAACGTCTGGGACGGGGGCTCGGCGGCGCTGATGCGCTCGCTGGGGGCGAAGGCCGTCGCCACCACCAGCGCGGGCGTGGCCTGGGCGCTGGGCTGGCCGGACGGCGACGCCCTGCCGGTCGAGCGGGTGACGCAGGCGACGCGGGACGTGGTGCGGGCGGCGCAGGGCCTGCCGGTCTCGGTCGATTTCGAGGGCGGCTATTCCGACGACCCGGCCGAGGTGGCGGCCTCGGCGCGGACGGTGGTCGAGGCGGGGGCGCAGGGGATCAATATCGAGGACGGCGGCGGCTCGCCCGAACTGCTGGCGGCCAAGATCGCGGCCATCCGTGCGGCGGTGGGGCCGGATCTGTTCATCAACGCCCGCTGCGACGTGTGGCTGAGAGGCGTCGGCGAGGCCGGAACGCGCGTGGCCGAGGCGGCGCGGCGCGGGGCGATCTACCGGGCGGCGGGGGCGGACGGGCTGTTCGCCCCGGGGCTGGTCGACGAGGCGGGTATAGCGGAACTGGTTAAGGCCACGGACATGCCGCTGAACCTGCTGGCCTTCCCGGGCCTGCCGGACGCGAAGACGCTGGCGGGGCTGGGGGTGCGGCGGCTGAGCGCCGGCTCGGGCATCGTCGGGGCGGCGCTGGGCCGGGCGGCGGCGCTGACCCGCGGCTTCCTCGAGGACGGGCGCTCGGCCCCGCTGATGGAGGGGGCGCTGGGCTGGGGCGAACTCAACGCCCTGATGCCGGAGGCGCGATGAGCGAGCCCCCCGCCTCCCCTCCGGCCAGCCTGACCCTGTCGTGGCTGGACAGCCCGATCGGCCCGCTGGCCCTCGCCTGCGACGACGGCGGGGTGCTGCGCGGCCTGTCGTTCGGCGGCCCGGTCGAGGGCGGGCTGGTCAAGGCCATGCGGCGCGAATATCCGGCGGCGGCGCTGGTCGACGGGGAGGCCCCGGCGGCTGTGGCGCGCACCATCGCCGCCTATTTCGACGGCGACCGCGAGGCGCTGACCCGGGCGCCGTGGTCGCTCGACGGCGCGCACTCAGCGTCGGGGGCCGGCGACGGCTTCCAGGCGCGGGTCTGGCGCGCCCTCGCCGCGGTGCCGGCGGGCGTGACCATCAGCTACGGCGAGATGGCGCGGCGCGCGGGCGAGCCGGGCGCGGCCCAGGCGGCGGGCGTGGCGCTGAACCGCAACCCCATCCCGCTGGTGCTGGCCTGCCACCGGGTGATCGGGGCGGACGGGGCGCTGGTGGGCTTTGGCGGCGGGCTGGAAAGGAAGGGCTGGCTGCTGAGGCACGAGGGGGCATTGCTGATCTAGCCACGCCCCCTTTCGCGGTTAGCGGCGCACGCTCACCCGCGCCTCGAGATCCGCCCAGCGGCGGGTCAGGTCGCGGAGCTCTTCGCGGAGGCGGGCGGCTTCGGTGCGGGTGATCGAGCCGTTGCGCTCGCCGGCGACGATACGGGCCTCGATCTCGGCGGAGCGGGAATCGTAGCCGTAGCCGCCGTCATAGCCGCCCTCGTCGCCGACGCGGCGATTCAGTTCGGCCAGGCGGCTGGCCAGGTCTTCCTGTTCGCGGGCGCTGAGGCCGTCGCGGCGATAGTCGGACTCAAGCCGGACCAGGGCGTCGAAGTCGGCGCGCAGCCGGGTCCCTTCGCTGCGGGTCACGTCGCGATTGCGCACGGCCACATCGACGCGGGCGCTGAAGGCGGCGCGCTGGTCGGCCAGCGGCTGCCAGCCGTAGCCCGCGTCGTCGTCGCGGCGCTCGTCGCCGACGCGCTGGGACAGGGCGCGGTAGCGGTCGCGCAGTTCGCGGCGCTCGGTCGTGGTCATGCGGCCGTCGGCGGCGTAGCGGGTCTCGAGCTGCACAAGGGCGTCGTAGTCGTCGCGCAGGCGGCCGGCCTCGGTCCGGCTGATCGAGCCGTCGCGGACGCCGGCCTCGATGCGGGCGTCGAGATCGGCGCGGCGCTGGTAGAGGGGACGGCGGCCCCGGCTCCAGTCCTCATCGAGCACCTGATCGCCCTGGTCGGCGGTCTGCACCCCGAACAGGGCGCCGAGCAGGGCGCCGAAGACGCCGCCGGGCTGGTCCTGGACGGCGGGTTGGCCCGAGCCCCAGGAATCGTCGGGATAGAGCGGGCCGACGGTGGCGGTGGCGCCGCTGCAGCTGAGCACGCCGTTGCGGTTGGTGATGGCGCTGCGGCAATCGACGCTGCGGATCGAGCTCCAGCGGAAGCCGCCCTCGGCCTGGCACTCGGCCGAGACATAGCCATTGGCCAGCTGCTCGACGTTGCGGCACGACGAGGGGACTGCGGCCTGGCCGGATGGGTAGGCGGTGTAGGGCGTCTGGGCCTGGGCGGCGGCGGCGGCGGACAGGGCCAGCGCGCCGGCCGCGAGGGCCGACAGGGTGTTAATCGCGGTCATGGGGGTTTCTTTCCGGCGAATGCCTTGTGCGGAAAGAACGGGGTTAGGGGATGAAGGTTGCTCGCGGCGCGGAGAAGACCGCCCTCCCCTCGCCTGTCCGGCTCCGCTAGAGCTTGCCGCCATGACCGCCCTGCCCCTGAACGAAATCCTGCTGTTGCTCGCCGCGCTGGTCGCCGCCGGGCTGGCCGGCGGGGTCGTGGCCGGGCTGTTCGGGGTCGGCGGGGGCACGGTGATCGTGCCGGCGGTGTTCTACGCCTTCGAGGTGCTGGGCGTCGGGGGCGAGGGCAATCTGCACACGGCGATCGGGACGTCGCTGCTGACCATCGTCGCGACCTCGTGGCGGTCGCTCAGGGCGCACCGGACGCACGGGGCGGTGGACGAGGTGGTGCTGAAGACCTGGACGCCATGGGTGGCGTTCGGGGGACTGGTCGGGGCGGCCGTGGCGGGCGTGACTTCGATGGAGGGGCTGGCTCTTGTCTACGGCGTGTGCCTGGCGCTGGTGGCGGCGCAGCTGGGGCTGATGCCCGAACGGTTCGTGCTGAGGCCGACGATGCCGACCGGCTGGGGGCGGCGCGGCTTCGGGACGCTGATCGGCGGGCTGTCGGCGATGATGGGGATCGGCGGCGGCAGCTTCGGCGGCATGCTGATGACGCTGTGCGGACGGCCTATCCACCAGGCGGTGGCGACGGCCTCGGGTTTCGGCGTGGCCATCGGGGCGGCGGCGACGGTCGGGTTCGTGGCGTTCGGCTGGGACGCCGTCGGGCGGCCGCCGCTGTCGCTGGGCTACGTCAACGTGCCCGGGGCGGTGGTGATGGCGGTGCTGACCACGGCGGTGGCGCCGTGGGGGGCGAAGCTGGCGCATTCGCTGGACCGGCGGGTGCTGCGAAAGGCGTTCGCGCTGTATCTGCTGGCGACCGCGATTTCGGTGGTGGTGAAGGCGGTTTGAGGCCGCCGGCGCCGCCTCGCCTCAGGGGCGAAGCGTGAGGCCCGCGGGCGTGGCGCTGAACGACGACAGGCGGCCGAGATAGCTCATGCCGAGGAGGGAGTGGGGCAGGCCCTGCTCGACGACGAGGGCCTGGACGCGCTCGACGCGGGCGCCGGCGACGGCGACGGCCTCGAGTTCGACCGCGGCGGCGCGGACCGGGCCGGACGCGGTGATGACGGTTCCGGAAAAGTCGGCGGGGGTGAGCTTGAGGCCGAGGCGGGCGGCGTCGTCGCGGGTCAGGGCCACGACGCTGGCCCCGGTGTCGACCATGACGCGGACGGCGCACCCGTCGATCAGGGCGTCGGCCCAGTAGTGGCCGTCCGCGGCCTTGAGCACCTGGGCGGGACCGCCGGTCGCCGGGGCGGAGACCGCCGGCATGGGGGCGGCGTGGGCCTGACCGCGCAGCCCGGTCTGATCCATCCACCAGGCGGTGGTCAGGGCCGAGGCGACGGCGAAGGCCATGACGGCCGCGGAGGAGAGATCGAACCTCATGGCGGTGTTCTCGCACGGCGTCGTTGGGATGCGGTGAAGAGGGATGGTTGGCGGGGGGTAAACGGGAAAGGACGGCGGCGAGGCCGGCCGTCTACGCCCTCGCGCGCGCCGCGCGGGCCGGCAGCTCGGCCATGATCGCCGCGCGCTCATCGTCCGACAGGCCGCTCCAGCCGCCGATCTCGGACAGGGTGCGCCAGCAGCCGAGGCAGAGGCCCGAGGCGCCGTCGACGATACAGACCTTGACGCAGGGGGTGGCGATCGAGCGGGGCGGTTGCGGGTTTCGGGCGACGGGTGATGACATCAGCGTGAAACATGATCCGGCTGCGGAGTAAAAATACTTGCGTTTCCGGTCGAGGGACGCTACCTTGACCGTGACGCGAAACGACTATGACGGTGAGACTCCCGATCAGCACGACGTGTCTCTTTTCATCGTTCAACGAAAGGAGACATCAAAGATGAACGACAAGGACCGCAATCTCCAGCACGCCATGATGTCCTTCGCCCTGTGGGGCGGGATGCTGGTGAACACCAGGGGCACGAACGGGGCCGGCGATCGGGTGATCAGCCACCCTTCGAACTTCCAGCCGATCAGGATCGACAAGCCGCGCCGCTAGGCCACCCCGGATCGAATGACAGAGCCCCGGCCCGCAAGGCCGGGGTTTTGTGCTTTCCAGGGGCGCTATCGCCCTTCGGGCTGCTTGAGCGCGGAATTCTGGCGGCGCTATCGCCCTTCGGGCTGCTTGAGCGCGGAATTCTGGCGGCGCTATCGCCCTTCGGGCTGCTTGAGCGCGGATTTGCGCCCTGCCCGCCCATGCGGCACTGCTAGGGCATGACCCTGATCCAGACCGAACGACGCGGCGCCATCGAGATCTGGACGCTGTCGCGGCCCGAGCGGCTCAACGCCCTGCCCGATCTCGAGGACGGCGAGGCCTTCGCGGCGGCGTGCGTGGCGGTGAACCACGATCCCGCGGTGCGCTGCGTGGTGATCACCGGCGCGGGGCGGGCGTTCTCGGCCGGCGGCGACCTGAAGGCGATGCGCGACCGCCGGGATCTGTTCGCGGGTTCGGGTGCGGATATCCGCGAGCGCTATCGGCGGGTGGTGCACCGGATCGTGCGGTCGCTGTACGGGCTGGAGGTTCCGCTGGTGGCGGCGGTCAACGGGCCGGCCATGGGGCTGGGCTGCGACATCGCCGGCCTCGCCGACATCCGGCTGGCCTCGACCGAGGCGACGTTCGGCGTGCCGTTCCTCAAACTGGGCATATTGCCGGGCGACGGCGGGGCGTGGCTGCTGCCGCGGAACGTCGGCTATGCGCGGGCGGCGGAGATGCTGTTCACCGGCGACACGATCGACGCGGCGACGGCGGAACGGTGGGGGCTGATCAACCATGTGGTCGCGCCGGACGCGCTGATGGAAGAGGCGCTGAAGATCGCGGCCAGGGTGGCGGCGCACGGCCCGCAGGCGCTGCGCATGGCCAAGACCCTGCTGCGCCAGGGTCGCGACATGAATTTCGACCAGATGCTGGAGATGACCGCGGCGATGCAGGCGCTGGCGCATCTGACGGACGATCACGCGGAGGGGGTGGCGGCCGTGCTGGAGAAGCGGCCCGGGACGTTCACGGGGCGCTGATCGTCAGCTCCTGGCCGGGGCCTGCATGGCGCGATCGGCGGAGACGCCCGCGGCGGCGGCGCGCGGGGCCCCCGCGCGCTCGCCGGGCTTCATGAACTTGACCAGCACCCGCTGGCCGATCAGCAGCGGGGCGTTGTCGGCGGAGACGACCACCTCGACGACCCGCTCGTCGGTGCGCTGCGAGGGGTCCTCGGAGGCCAGCTTGCGGGCGCCGAACAACGGCGCGCGGCGCAGGACGCGGCCGACGTAGACCCTGGACTGGTCGACCTCGGAGACCAGTTCGACCTCCTGGCCGTCGGTGACATTGGGGATGTCGGCCTCGACGATCTCGGCGCGGACGATGCGTTGGGTGTTGGGCTCGAGGTCGAACATGTTGGACACGTTCAGGGTCGAGGCCCCGGCGCCCGGATTGGCGTAGCGACGCACGATGCGGCCGTCCATCGGGGCGCGGATCACGGTCAGTTCGAGGTTATAGGCGGCCTCGTTGAGGCGGGCCCGGGAGGTCTGGACCGCGGCCTGCTGTGAGGCCAGGCGGGCCTCGGCCGTGGAGATGGCGTCGCGGGCCTGGTCGAGGCGCTGGGCGGCGACGAAATTGGTGGCGACCAGCTGCTCAAGCCGCTCGTACTCCCGGCGGGCGGTGTTGATCTCGACCTGGGTCATGCGCAGCTGGCTCTGGGCCTGGGCGACCTCGGCCTGGGCGCGGGCCAGGGCCAGGCGCGGCTCGTCGTCTTCCTGACGGGCGAGAATCTGGCCGGAGGCGACTCGCTCGCCCTCCTGGACATAGACGGCGCGGACCACGCCGCCGCGGCGGGCGGCGACCTGGATGATGCCGCCTTCGACATCAGCCTTGCCGTTGGCGATGGCCGCGTAGGGGCTGTCGATCTTCTCGGCGGCCGCCTTCTCCTGCTCGACCTTCTTCGCCGCCGCGCCCTGTTGCATGAACAGGAAGCCGGCGACGACCACCAGGATCAGCGCCAGGCCGATCCAGAGCCACTTGTTCTTGAGGAAGCGGGGCATTTTTCGAAGGTCCTTGAGGATCGGTCTAGTGCGAGCCGAGAGTGGCGTTGGGATCGGGCGTGCGACGCTGGTCGTCGAGAATGCGGCCGTCCTCGATGTGGATGACCCGGTCCGCCCAGGCCTCGAGGCGCGGGTCATGGGTCACGCAGATGACGGCTGCGCCGTGTTCCGTGGCCGCCCGGCGCAGCAGGCGGATGACCACCTGGCCGTTCTCGCCGTCAAGCGCCGAGGTCGGCTCGTCGGCGAACAGCAGGGCTGGGTTCTTGGACAGGGCGCGGGCGATGGCGATGCGCTGCTTTTCGCCGCCGGACAGGGAGTCGGGTCTCTGGTTCAGGCGGGCGCCGAGGCCCACTTCCTCAAGCGCCGCGACGGCGCGGCGGCGGGCCTCGTCCTTGGGCACGCCCTGGTACTTCAGCACGGTCATGACCTGCTGCGTCGCGTTCAGCGCCGGAAACAGGTTGAAGCCCTGGAAAATGAAACCGCAATTATCGAGACGGAACTTGTCGATGCGGCCGGCCGAATGATCCCAGAGATCCTCCACCTCCAGCGCGTCGACGCGCCCCTCCTCCGGTTTGAGCAGGCCTGACAGGGCGGCGACGAGAGTCGACTTGCCCGAGCCGGACGGGCCCATGACCATGGTCATCTCGCCATGGCGCGCGTCGAAGTCGACGCCCTTGAGGACCTCGATGAAGGCGCGGCCGGTCTTGAAGCGCTTGACCAGCCCCCTGGCCTCGATAGCCGACTCGCCGGCGCGGCCGTGGGTGACGGTGTTCGGGTTCATCGCAGCAGATCCGCCGGCTGGCTCTTCTTCAGGACGCCCAGCGACAGGAAGCCGGAGGCGAGGGCGATGATCAGCAGCATCACGCAGACGCCGGCGACCATCGGGATGGGAAAGGACATGGTCAGGCCGCCCATCCGGGCCAGCAGCGACACGCCCCAGGTCAGCAGGCCGGAGGCCAGAATGCCCGCGATGCCGACCCAGAAGCTCAGCTCCATGACCACGGCGCGGAGCGAGCCCATCGAGACCCCCAGGGCGCGCAGGGAGGCGAACTCCTTGATGTTGGCCATGATGGCCCCGCGCAGGGTCTGCCAGGTGATGGCGACGCCGATCAGGATTCCGAGGAACAGGGAGAAGCCCAGCATGATGACGATGAAGCTCTCCTTGAACATCGCCGCCTCGCCGGCCCTGCTGAGTTCCGGCCGTGTCCAGGCCTTGAACTGGTCGCGCGAGCCGGCGTTCAGCTGGGCCGCGACGATGTCGGCATCGGCCCCGGGACGCAGGCTGACCATCAGCGGCCCGACGCGTTCGCCGTTCGACGCTTCGCCCAGCATGCGCAGGGTGTCGCGCGAGACGACGATGCCGGCGTTCATCATATTGGGATAGCCGCGGGTGACGGCGACGACGCGAACGGTCTTGCCGTTGTAGATCGCCTTGTCGCCCAGCTTGACGCCCAGCCGATTGAGGGAGGTCTCGTCGACGGCGACGCCAAAGGGCTGGCGCAGGGCCTCGATCAGGGCGGGGGAATAGTCGGTGGGAACGGTGACGGCGCCGGGCACGGCGTCGATGGCCGAAACCTGGACGCCTTCGCTCTTACGCGGACCGTCGCCTTCGACGATATTCTGCCAACGCCCCCAGGACCCGTCGAGGTCGGCGACCGCAACGACGTCCGGATGGCTGTTGACCATGGGCATGACGCGGCGCGGCACGCCGGACGGGCCGCCGTTGAACAGACCCGTCGCCCCCGGCGCCAGCACCATGACGTCGGCGCGGGCCCGGTCGATGGTGGCGGTGAAGGCCTTGCCAATGCCCATGAACATGCCGACCTGGGCCAGCACGAGCAGACCCGAGAAGGCGAGCGCCACGATGGCCGCCATATAGCGCCGCCACTCATAGAGCAGGGTGGAGAGTGCAAGCGACATCGAGAAGAACCGGCCCCCGGGGTTACGCCGCTATCTGAAGGCGCCGATGGTTGGGGCCAAGTTAAATCGGATTAAGGCCATGTGGATGGCCTTCGTTCACCGGCGGTGCTTAGGATGGCGCATCCAATCCGGCGGGAGCCGGCTGCCCTAGAGAGCTTGAGCATGATCCTCCGTTCGCTTCGGTCCGCCATTTCGGTGACCGCTTCCCTCGCCGCCCTCGCCGGCGCCATGGCCGTCATGGCTGTTCCGTCCGCCGCCATGGCCGACGAGGGCATGTGGACGTTCGACAACTTCCCCATCCAGACCGTGAACCAGAAATACGGCACCCGGATCGATCAGGCGTGGCTGGACCGGCTGCGGCTGGCCTCGGTGCGCATCCAGGGCTGTTCGGCGTCGTTCGTGTCGCCCGAGGGGCTGATCCTGACCAACTGGCACTGCGTGGTCGGGTGCGCCCAGGAGCTGTCGGACCCGCAGAAGGACTATGTGAAGAACGGCTTCACGGCCGCGGCGCGCGAGGACGAGATCCGCTGCCCGGGCCAGACGGCCGAGGTGCTGACCGAGATCGTCGACGTCACCGCCCGCGTCCAGGGCGCCGGCCAGGGACTGGAAGGCGCGGCCTTCAACGCGGCGCGGCAGGCCGAGATCACCAAAATCCAGGACGAGGCCTGCGCCGGCGACGAGACGTTCAACTGCCAGGTGATCAGCCTGTACCGGGGCGGCCAGTACAGCCTGCACAAATTCCGCAAGTATGACGACGTGCGGCTGGTCTTCGCGCCCGAGAACCAGGCGGCCTTCTTCGGCGGTGATCCCGACAATTTCAACTTCCCGCGCTACGCCCTCGACGCCGGTTTCCTGAGGGCCTACGAGGACGGCAAGCCGGTCGAGACGCCGAACTTCCTGAAGTGGAACGCCGAGGCCCCGAAGGAAGGCGATGTCACCTTCGTCGCCGGCAATCCGGGCTCGACCTCCCGCCTGCTGACGATGAGCCAGCTGGAGCGCCTGCGCGACCAGCAGCTGCCGGTCACCCTGATCCAGAACTCGGAGCTGCGCGGGCGCCTGCTCGAATATTCGCTGACCGGCGACGAGGCCAAGCGGGTGTCGTTCGATCCGATTTTCGGCCTGGAGAACAGCTTCAAGGTCTATTACGGCCAGCAGGGCGCCCTGACCGATCCGGCCTTCATGGCCCGCAAGCGCGCCGAGGAAGATGAGCTGCGCGCCCGCGTCGCGGCCGACCCGAACCTGGTGCAGCAGATCGGCGACCCGTGGACGGAGCTGGCGCGCGTCCAGGCGACGGCGACCGAGCTGTATCTGCCGTATCGCCAGCTCGAACAGGCGGCCGGCGGCGGCTCGCAGCTCTATACCTGGGCTCGCGCCCTGATCCGCGCCGCCAAGAACCCGGCCATGACGGAAGCCCAGCGCGCCCGCCTGGCCGAGGCCATTGGCGCGGAGACGCCGGTCTCGGCCGACATGGAAGAGATCCGCATGCGCTACTGGCTGTCCAAGACGCGCGAATACCTGACCGTCGACCATCCGCAGGTGAAGGCGATGCTGGGCCGCGAGAGCCCCGAGGCGCTGGCCGACCGCCTGGTTTCCGGCACGAAGCTGGCCGATGCGGAATTCCGGCGGCAGGCGCTGGGCATGACGGTGGAGCAGCTGTCGGCGGCCGATCCGCTGCTGGCCTTCGTCGCCGCCAATGACGCGGCCGCCAAGGCGATCGCCGACCGCTGGGCGGCCGAGGTCAATGCGCCGACCGCCCGCGCGGCCGAGAAGGTCGCCCAGGCGCGGTTCGCCGTCTACGGGACCAACCAGTATCCGGACGCGACCTTCAGCCTGCGCCTGTCGTACGGCGAGGTGAAGGGCTGGACGTACCGTGGCGTGACCGTGCCGCCGTTCACCTACATCGGCGGCCTGTATGAGCGGGCCACCGGATCGGAGCCCTTCAGCCTCGCCCAGGCCTTCGCCGACAACGAGGCCCGGGTGAACAAGGCGGTGGTCTACGACTTCGTCTCGACCAACGACATCATCGGCGGCAACTCCGGCTCGCCGGTGGTCAACGCCGAGGGCGAGGTGATCGGCGCGGCCTTCGACGGCAACATCCACTCGCTGGGCGGCGCCTTCGGCTACGACGGCGAGCTGAACCGGACGGTGACGGTGTCGACCGCGGCCATCACCGAGGTGCTCCGCACCGTCTATCCCAACCCGCGCATCCTGGAAGAGCTGGGCGTGGAGTAACCTCCCTTCTCCCCTTGCGGGAGAAGGTGTCAGGCAAAGCCTGACGGATGAGGGGTCGCACCGGTCTTGCCGGGCGACCCCTTCGTCATTCATGGTCCGGCCATCAAATCGGGTCCGCCTGTGCGACCCCTCATCCGTCGGCCTCCGGCCGCCACCTTCTCCCGCGGGGAGAAGGAAGGAGTGTTTCATGCGTCACCTCACCCTCGCCGCCTCCGCCGCCGTTCTCGCCTTCGCCGCCGCCTCTTCGGCGCACGCCGAAGAGGGCATGTGGACGTTCGACAACTTCCCCATCGCGCGCGCCAACCAGACGCTGGGGACGAACATCGACCAGGCGTGGCTGGACCGGGTGCGGCTGTCCTCGGTCAAGTACGGCGGCTGTTCGGCCGGCCTCGTCTCGGGCGAGGGCCTGGTGATGACCAACAACCATTGCGTCGCCACCTGCGTGGCCAATCTGTCCACCCCGGCGGTGAATTACGCCGAGACCGGCTTCGCGCCGCGGACCCGCGAGGAAGAGCTGAAATGCCCCGGCGGCACGGCGGAGATCCTGACCGACATTTCCGACGTGACGGCGCGGATGCACGCGGCGGGCGCGGGGCTGGAAGGCCAGGCCTTCACCCAGGCGCGCGACGCCGAATCCGGCCGGATCGAGCAGGAGGCCTGCGCCGGCGACGCCACCGTGCGCTGTCAGGTGGTCAGCCTGTACCGGGGCGGCCAGTTCAAGCTGTATAAATTCCGCCGCTACACCGACGTCCGGCTGGCCTGGGCGCCGGAGGACCGGGCGGCGACGTTCGGCGGCGACCTGGACAACTTCAGCTTCCCACGCTTCGCCATCGATGCGGCCTTCATCCGCCTCTACGAGAACGGCCAGCCGGTGGCGACGCCCACGCACTTCAAATGGAATGCCTCGAAGCCCGTCGAGGGCACGCCGGTGTTCGTCGCCGGCAGCCCCGGCGCGACCCAGCGGCTGCTGACCCAGGACCAGTTGATGACGATCCGGGACGTGGTCTTGCCGATGGATCAGCTGATCGCCTCGGAGCTGCGCGGACGGCTGATCCGATTCTCGGAAGAGAGCGACGAGAACGCCTTCATCGCCATGGACCCGATCGTCGGGCTGGAGAACACCTACAAGCGCGGACTGGGGCGGATGCGGGCGCTGATCGATCCGGCCTTCATGGCCGGACGGGCCGCGGGCGAGGCGGAGTTCCGCCGCCGGGTCGCGGCCGACGCCGCCCTCGCCGCGCGCATCGGCGACCCCTGGGCCGAGCTTGCCGCGGTGCAGCCGATCCAGCGCGAGACCTATGCCGCCTATGCCCTGCTGGAAGGCGCGACCGGCGTGGGAACGACTCCGGTGGCCGGCGGGTCGCAGTTGTTCAACTGGGCCCGGACCCTCGTGCGCGGCGCGCAGGAACGCGAAAAGCCGTCAGCCGAGCGGCTGCCCGAATATGCCGACAGCCGACTGGCGGCGGCCCAGTCCGCCCTGTTCGCCGAGCGGCCGATCTATCCGGCGCTGGATCAGGTCCGGATCGAATGGTGGCTGTCCAAGACCCGCGAATGGCTGACGGTCGACAACCCCGCGGTCCGCGGTCTGCTCGGCGCGGAATCTCCGGAAGCCCTCTCGGCGCGTCTGGTCAACGGCACGAAACTGGCCGATCCGGCGGTCCGCAGGGCGCTGTGGGAGGGTGGACTGGCCGCCGTCCAGGCCTCGGACGACCCGCTGATCCAGTATCTGTTGTCGATCCAGGACGAGACCCGCGCGGCGCGGTCCGACTGGGAGAACCGGGTCCAGGCCCCGACCGACCGCGCCTCGGAACGGCTGGCCGCCGCCCGTTTCGCCGCCTATGGCGACAGCGTCTATCCGGACGCCACCGGCACCCTGCGGCTGACCTATGGCAAGATCGAGGGCTCGGACGTGCCGGGCCAGCGCTGGGGTCCCTTCACCACCTTCGACGGCCTGTGGGATCGCGCGACCGGGGCGCCGCCGTTCGACGTGGCGCCGAAGCTGCTGGCCGCCCGCGACCGGATCGACGGCGACACGGTGATGAACATGACGCTGTCGTCCGACACCATCGGCGGATCGTCGGGCAGTCCGGTGGTCAATGAGGCGGGCGAGATCCTGGGAGCCAATTTCGACTCCACCGTCCTGACCCAGCGCAACGCCTACGGCTACGACCGCAACGTCAACCGCTCGGTGATCGTGACCACCGGCGCGGTGACCACGGCGCTGCGGGACGTCTACGGGATGGAGCGGCTGGTTGAGGAGCTGGGGGTCGAATAGACCCTCCTTTCCCCGGAGTCAGAGCTGGCTCATTTTCTGCTGGGCCTTGGAGAAATACTGCCAGCCGGTCCACAGGGTGACGATGGCGGCGACCCAGATCAGCAGGTAGGCGAAGGTCTGGAAGTGGGGCTGCCACTCCAGCGGCCAGCCGAAGCCGTCCCACAGCAGGGCGATCTGCAGCGCGCCGAGAGCGACCATCTGCAGCATGGTCTTCCACTTGGCCAGCAGGGTGACGGGCAGCTTGACCTTGCCGGCCACGGTCTCGCGCAGGGCCGAGACGGCGAATTCGCGGAACAGGATCAGGCCGCAGGGAATGGCGCTCTGGGCCACCGACCCCCAGGCCAGCACGCCGAGGATGGCCCCGGTGACCAGCACCTTGTCGGCGATGGGATCGAGGATGGCGCCCCAGCGGGTGGTGGCGTGCCAGCGCCGCGCCAGATAGCCGTCGACCCAGTCGGTCGAGGCGGCGACCACGAAGATGGCGAAGGCGGTGCGGCCGAGGCGGAACTGGTCGTCCGGGCTCAGATAGTCGGACAGGACCGGAATGCCCTGCGGCGCCGCGCCGGCCAGGATCAGGAACATCACCACCCCCGCGACGAGCCTGAGGCCCGTCAGGATGTTCGGAATGGGATTGGCGTGGTGGGTGGGGGTCATGGGCTGCATCCGTGCTTCAACGCCGATGTGCCACGCTTCGATGCGTGAGGCGAGCAGGGCGAGATCGGTCGTGACGGACGTCGTCCATCACGGCTCAGATTTCGCTCCCTGAGTCTGGACCATTTTCTGGATTCAGGTCGATCCGACCTGAAGCAAGAATGGTCATAGGGCCACGAAGCGGCCCGGACCGGCGAGCGCGCGCAGGATGCCGTCGGCGATGCCGAAATGCAGGCCGGTGAGGGTCAGCTCGCCGGCCGCCTCGCGCTCGGCGATCCAGGGGAAGGTGCGCAGGTTGTCGAGCGACAGACGGACCACGGCCTCCTCGGCCGCCCGTTCGACCTGGTCCGGCTCAACGGCCTCGGCCACGCGGCGGACCACCGGGGTCGCTTGCCCGACCCACGGAGCGACGAAGTCGCGGCAGTTCTCGGGCGCGCCGTTCAGCATGGCGCCGACGCCGCCGCAATGGGCGTGGCCCATGACCACGATGCGCGACACGTTCAGCACCTTGACCCCGAACTCGAGCGCCGCCGAGACGCCATGCAGGCGGCCGTCGGGCTGGTAGGGCGGCACCAGATTGGCGACGTTGCGGACCACGAACAGCTGGCCCGGGGCGGTGTCGAAGATCAGGGCCGGGTCGGCGCGGCTGTCCGAACAGGCGACGACCAGGGTGTGCGGCCGCTGGCCCTCGACCGCGAGGGCCTCATAGTCGGCCTTGGCGGCCGGCCAGCGTTCGGTGCGGAAACGTCGATAGCCTGCGGCCAGTTCGTCGTCGGTAGACTCGCTCATGAACGCGCCATGCCTCAAACCCCGCGACCGCGCCAGCCCCCGATCATTTCACCAGGTCAGGATGCCGCGCCTCGAACACGGTGAAATCCTCCGCGACATCAATGTTCCGGGCGCGCGCCCTTGCGAGATCCTCGCTGCCCCCGGCGTCCCCGAGCGCGAGGCGGGCCAGGCCCAGGCCGTAGATCGACGGCGTCTGGTCGGGGGCGGCGGCCAGGGCGCGTTCGTAGTCGATTCTGGCCTCGTCGTAGCGGCCCATCTGAAGCAGGACCATGGCCCGGCTGTCGATGAAGGCGGCTTCACCCGCCGACAGGGCCCCGTCGCAGTCGGCCAGCGCCTGGTCCAGATCGAAGGCCTCAAGCGCCTGGGCCCAGCACACATTGTTGAGCATCACCGGATCGCCGGGATCCATGTCGCGCATGGCGGCGAAGTCGCTTCGCGCGCCGGCCATGTCATCCACAGAGGCCCGGATCTGGCCACGAAGGCTGAGGAGGTTGGCGGCGCCGGGGGCCGCCTCGAGGGCGCGGTCCAGGGCGGGCAGCGCGTCAGCCGGCCTGCCGGCCCTTTTTTCCAGGCGAACCAGGGCGTCCAGGGCGATGCCATCGGTCGGGTCGTCGGCCAGCCTGGAGGCGATCAGGGTGCGGGCCTCGTCGCCGCGGTCGAGGCGGATCAGGGCCCGCAGCTCGCCGAACGCACCGGTGGGGTTGTCGGGCAGGGTGGTCTTGAGCGCGCGATAGTCGGCCAGCGAACGATCCGACCGACCGAGCTGGTAGTAGGCCGCGCCGCGGGCCGACAGGGCCCTCACATCGGCGGGGTCGAGCCGCAGGGCCACCGAAAGGGCGACGACGGCTTCGTCGTACCTGCCCTGGCCGAGGGCCGCGACGCCCTGCCCCGCCGCCGCGGCGTGATCGGCCGGGTCCAGATCGACGGCGCGATCGTAGTCGGCGCGCGCGCCGTCGTAGTCGCGAGCCGCGAGCCGGGCCTGGCCCCGCGCCCGCAGGGCTTCGGCGTTCCCGGGTTCGCGTTCGATCGCCGCGCCGAGCAGGGCGAGGGCGCCGTCGTGGTCGCCGGCCTCGCTCAGACGGCCGGCGCGCGCGATCAGATCGGCGGTGTCGCTTGAACCCGGCTGCCGGCGGGCGGCGTCGCCGCTGGTCGGCGCATAGTCGGCCGGAGCCCGCAGGCGCAACGGCAGGGCCGAGGCGTTTTCGGCGCGGGTGCGGGTCGAGGCCATCTCCTCGGCGGTGACCTCGGAAGTCAGGCTGGTCGTGGACACGGCGAGCTCGGCGACGCCGTTGGCCAGCGTTCCGCGCCGCTCGATCCGGTAGCCGCCGCCTTCCAGCGTCTGGTCGCCGCCCTCGAGCTGGAAGCCACGGCCCCCGTGGGGAAGGATCACGCGGTAGACCGCGCGGCTCATCGCCGGGTGGTCGATGGCGTAGGGATGGTCCTTGAACTGCGCCAGAACACCCTTTCGCTCCTCCCGGCTCGGCAGGACGATGGCGGAATCCGGGAAGGCCATGACGCGCCCGCCGGATCCGTCGACCCAGCTCATCCGGGTCGTGCCGCGCATGATGAGATGAAGCTCGTTGGCGGGCTCGTCGTAGCGGGTTTCCACCGCGTCGATCGTCATCCCGGCCTCGTCGCTGTCCCACTGGGACTTGAACATGGTCTCCAGCTGATCCGGGGGGATGCTGCCGAGCTGGCGGCGAACCGCCGTGGCGTGGTCGCCGCGATAGATGATGTCGATCGACATGCCGGCGTCCGCGTCGAGGCCGGCGCGGGCGTCCAGTTCCGCCACGACCTCCATGGACGGAACGGTCAGCGGCGGCTGTTCGACCGCTTCCAGAACCGCCCCGGCGGCCCGCACGGGCAAACCCCAGCGATAGGCCTCGGGAACCAGCCCATCGAGGGTGCGGTCCCCGATCCGGGTGCCGTCCATCCAGTAGGCCTTGCCGTCGACGGTGGCGCGAACGATGACGTGGTCGAACCACGCCAGCAGCGGCAGCTGGACGTCCAGCCCATCCCCCCAGCCGGTGCTCACCAGCACCGCCTCGGCCTCGATGCCGAGCCCCTTGAGCAGGGCCAGCAGCAGCACGGTCTTGCCCTTGCAGTCCCCGTAGCGACTGCGCCAGACCTCGTCGGCGGACGCCGGGACGTAGTTGCCCTCGCCCATCGACAGGGCGAGATAGCGGACCTGGTCCTCGACCAGCCGCAGGGCGGCCGCGGCGCGGGCCGCGTCGGTGTCGTGCCCGGCGCGAATACGTTCGATCTCGGCCAGCAGCGGCGAGTCGGGCTCGAGCGTCGCGCCCTGTTCATAGAGCGGCGCCATCACTCGGGAGGCGTCGGCCCAGGACCCGAAGTCGGTGAACTGGACCGAGCGGGACAGGGTGAAGCGGACCGGGAGGTCGTCGGGCATCCGCTCGGGCGCGAGAGTCCGGGCGTCGATCTCATAGACCCAGTCCCGGCCGACCCGGCGCGGACGAACGTCGGCCCACGGCGCCGAGGCCATTACCCGCATCGGGTGGTCTTCCGACCAGCTGGCCCGCAGGCGGTAGCGATCGATGGCTTCGCCCCCGCCCGCGCCGTCGAAGGATTCGAGATGGGGCGCGAGCACGCCGTGGGTGTCGTGGGAGGTGAAGGCCAGCTCCAGGATGTCCCCGACCCGGATGTCACGCGGCTGAAGGGTGGCGGTCAGGCTTCCGTCCAGCATCGCGGACTCGAGATTGCTCTCGCGGCGGAGCGTCTCGAATTGCTGGCTGGCGAGAACGTCGATCGTCTGGCCGTCACGGATGAGACGCAGGGCGTGGACCTGGATGGTCTCGCGCGGGGGGCTCCACACCAGGCTCACGGTGCCGACGCTGCTGAGCCCCTGCCGGGTGAGAACCTGGAAGCGCTGGAAGACGTAGGTGTGCGTTCCTTCGGCGTCGAAGCGGATCTGGTGGTCGATGGCCAGGGTGCGCAGGGCCGCATCGCCGGCTGCGGGCGTCGGCGGATCGGCGGGAGGCGCCATCACCCAGGCCGGCGCGGGCGCGAGTTCGACCTCCTGCGCCGACGCCGTGCTCGCGAGCATCGCCAGCAACGCGGCGAGCGCCACGAACAACCGTCCAACCATCGCACGCCCCCTTACTCCCGCGCAGGTTTAGCACGGCTCACGCGAACCACCAGAGGCGACGGGGCCTCACCCCTTGTGGAAGAAGGCGTGGATGCGCTCGGCGAGCGGCTGGCTCACGCCCTCCACCTTGACGAGGTCGGCGACGGTCGCGCGGGAGACGCCCTTGGCCGAGCCGAAGGCGTGCAGAAGCGCCTTCTTGCGGCCCGGGCCGACGCCCTCGATCTCGTCGAGCGGATTGCGCCGGATGTCCATCGAACGGCGTGTGGCGTGGGCGCCGTTGGCGAAGCGGTGCGCCTCGTCGCGCAGACGCTGGATATAGTAGAGGGCCGGCGACTTGAGGGGCATCATGAAGGGCGGCTTGCCCGGCATGAAGAAATGCTCCTTGCCCGCGTCACGGTCCGGCCCCTTGGCCACGCCGACGGCGACGATGTCGTCGAGGCCGAGATCGGCCAGCACCGCCTGGACCTCGGCCAGCTGCCCGGCGCCGCCGTCGATAAGCAGCAGATCGGGGCGTTCGACCTCCTCGCCCTCGTCCTCGTCCTTGACCAGACGGCTGAAGCGGCGGCGCATGACCTCGCGCATCATGCCGTAGTCGTCGCCGGGGGTGAGGTCTTCGCCGCGGATGTTGAACTTGCGGTACTGGTTCTTCCGGAACCCCTCGGGCCCGGCCACGACCATGCCGCCGACGGCGTTCGTGCCGGAAATGTGGGCGTTGTCGTAGATCTCGATCCGCTCGGGGCGGGCCTCCAGTCCGAACGCCTCGCACACCTCGTCGAGGATTTTGCCCTGGGCGGAGCCCTCGGCCATCTTGCGGCCCAGCGCCTCGCGGGCGTTGGTCAGGGCGTGGTCGACGAGGGCCTTCCTGGCGCCGCGGGCCGGCCGTTCGATACTGACCACCCGGCGTCCGTCGACGGTCCTGGCCTTCATCGAGAAGGCCTCCTCGAGAAGCTCCTTCTCGTGCGGAACGATATTGGACAGGATCTGCCGGGGCACCGGCCTGTCCTCGTAGAACTGGCCGAGGAAGGCGGCGAGGATCTCGGGGTCGGTGTCCGCCCGGTCGACACGCGGGAAGTAGGCGCGGCCGCCCCAGTTCTGGCCGGCGCGGTAGAAGAACACCTGAACGCAGGCCTGGCCGCCATCGGAATGCAGGGCGAAGACGTCGGCTTCTGCGACGCCGTCGGCGCTGACGGAGTTCTCCATCGAGATGGCCGAGAGGGCGCGGATGCGGTCGCGGACGCGGGCGGCCTGTTCGTAGTCCATGGCCTCGGCGGCGGCGCTCATCTCCTTGGACAGACGGCCGATGACGGCGCGGGACTTGCCGCGCAGGAAGGCCTCGGCCTCGTCGACCAGCCGGCCGTAGTCCTCGAGCGGGATCAGGCCGGTGCAGGGCGCCGAACAGCGCTTGATCTGGTGCAGCATGCAGGGCCGGGTGCGGGTCTCGTAGACGCTGTCCGAGCACGACCGCAGCAGAAACGCCTTCTGCAGGGTGGTCAGGGTGCGGTTGACCGCCCAGGTCGAGGCGAACGGGCCGAAATAGTCGCCCTTCACCGTATGGGCTCCGCGGTGCTTGCGGACCTGCGGCGCGCGGTGGTCGCGGCGGATCATCAGCTCGGCGAACGACTTGTCGTCGCGCAGCACCACGTTGAAGCGCGGCTTGAGCTTCTTGATGAAACTCGATTCCAGCAGGAGGGCCTCGGTCTCGGAGGCCGTGATCACCAGCTCCATGGACCGGGTCAGGGAGACCATCAGGCTGATGCGCTGGGTGTGGAACCGCCCCTGCGCATACTGGAGGATGCGCTTCTTCAGCGAGCGGGCCTTGCCGACGTAGAGGCAGGACCCGTCCTCGCCGTACATGCGGTAGACGCCCGGCTTGTCAGGCGCGCGCCGGGCCTCGTCGCGGATCAGGTCGGCGGCGACCAGCGGAGCGGGCGGCGTCTCGGCGTCGGCGGGAATCGTCTCCTCGGTCATCGGAGCCAATATAGACGTCCCCGCGCCGCCGCGAAGCGTCAGCAGCCGATCAGAATTTCCGGACCATGACGACGCCGGCGATCACAAGCGCGACGCCGGCGGCGCGGCCCCAGCTGATCGGTTGCGCCGGCATGCCGAAGGCGCCGAAATGGTCGAGGATCATGCCGATCAGGAGCTGGCCGGCGACCATCAGGGTGATGGTCAGGGCGACCCCGAGGCGCGGCACGCCCCAGGCGGCGGCCACCACGAAGACCGCGCCGTAAAGACCGCCAACCCAGGCGTACCAGGGCAATGCACGGGTCGCAGCGATGTCCGGCCTGGCCTGGAGGATGAGCGCCGCAAGGCCCAGCGCCGCCGTGCCGACGGCGAAGGAGACGAGGGCGGCGTTCACCGGCGAGCCGACGGCTCCCATCAGTTTGGCGTTGGTCGGCGCTTGCAGCGCGGTGGCCCCGCCCGCGAGGACGACGGCGACCATGGAAAACAGGGCGGGGTTCATATGGCCTGAGTAGCCGGGCGGCTCCCGATTGGCGAGAGGCGCCGCCGATGGTCCGGAGATCCGGCAGGCGGATCGGCACGGTCTTCTCCAGGCGCCGGCTTGACGAACATATATCCCGACGGTTATGGATCGATCTATAGCCATTCGGTTATGGATTTCAGATGCTGAACGCCCAGGATGTCCTGTTCAAGACGCTCGCCGATCCGACCCGGCGGGCGATCTTCGAACGGCTGTGCCGCGAGGGAGAGCAGACGGTCGGGGCCCTGACGACCGGCGCCGGGGTCTCGCAGCCCGCCGTCTCGAAACATCTCGGGGTCCTGAAACAGGCCGGACTGGTGCGCGACCGGCCCCACGGCCGGCAGACGCACTACAGCGCGCAACTGGAGGCTCTCGCCCCGCTGACCGACTGGACGGGCCGGATGACCGGATTCTGGGAAACCCGGATCGACCACCTGGAAGACCTGCTCAAAAGGATGGACCAATGACCGATGCCGCGACCGGAACCCGCTCCGTCGTCGTTGAACGGGAGATCCCGTTTCCGCCGGAGAAGCTCTGGCGCGCCCTGACCCAGCCTCACCTGATGGAGGAGTGGCTGATGAAGAACGACTTCAAGCCGGTCGTGGGCCACAGTTTCAGGCTCAGCGGCGAGTGGGGCGGGGTGCTGGACTGCGAGGTCCTGGCCATCGAACCGGAAAGGACCCTGTCCTACACTTGGGATTTCGCCCACGACGATCTGGCCTACGCCATGAAGAGCGTGGTGACCTTCACCCTGACCCCGACAGACGCGGGAACGCATCTGCGGGTCGAGCAGGCGGGCTTCCGCCCCGACCAGAAACAGGCCTTCGGCGGCGCCCATGCCGGCTGGCGGCAGTTCCTCGCCAACCTGGAACAGGTTCTGGCGCGGGCGGATTGAGAAGCGAACACCATGACCGGCAAGACCCCCGCATCGCGTTCCGCCGCCCGGCCGGCCCTCCTGTCCGGCGGCAACCCCCAGATTCCCAAGGGCTACGGCGACGCGCCGGTCCAGGCCTGGATCAAGGCCGCGCCCGGCTGGAAGGGCGACCTGGGGCGCCGCCTCGACGCCCTGATCGAGCGCACCGTCCCCGGCGTGAAGAAGGCGGTCAAATGGAACACGCCGATGTACGGCGTCGAGGAGGGGGCCTGGTTCGCCAGCTTCCACGCCTTCGACCGCTATCTGAAGGTGGCCTTCTTCCGCGGCGCGGCGCTGGACCCCACGCCGCCCGTCGCGTCGAAGCACAAGGACGTGCGCTATTTCCACATCCACGAGGACGACCCGTTCGACGAGGCCCGACTTGCGGACTGGATCAAACAGGCCAGCCGGCTGCCCGGCGAACGCATGTGACTGGAGGGACGACCATGGGAAAGACAGACATCGACGCGGCCGGGGACGGCGCCTCCGCCTCGCAACGGATCGACGCGAAGATCGCGGCGCTCGCCGACTGGCGGGGCGAGACCCTCGCCCGGATTCGCGCCCTCATCCATCAGGTCGATCCCGAGGTGGTCGAAACCGTGAAATGGGGCCGCGTCCCGGTGTGGGAGCACGCCGGCATCATCACCACCGGCGAGACGTACAAGACCGCCGTCAAGATGACCTTCGCCAGGGGCGCCTCGCTGGAAGACCCTTCGGGCCTGTTCAACTCCAGCCTCGAGGGCAACACCCGTCGCGCCATCGATTTCCATCAGGGCGGCGAGATCGACGAGGAGGCGTTGAAGGCGCTCATCCGCGCCGCCGTCGCCCTGAACCTGTCGACGGCCCGCAAACCCAGGAGCGCGCCGGCCGCCTGAAGGCCGGGACGCGCCTCACCACGCCGGATCGCATTCGGCCCCGCCGAAAACCTCGGACAGGCGGGCGCGGGTGGCGCGGTGGACGTCGTCCGGAAGCGCGCAGGGGTCGAACCAGCCGACGTCGGCGATCTCGCCGTGGGCCGTGCGATCGGTGAGGGTGAAGCGCTCGACGCGGTAGACCAGCACATGGTCGCCGCGGAAGTGGCGGTCGTTGGAGTGGACGCTGAGCAGGATCGGGCGGCCATCGACGATGACGCCGGCCTCCTCGCGCATCTCGCGGATGAGGGCCGCCTCGGCGGTCTGGCCGCGCTCCACCCCGCCGCCGGGCAGCCACCAGCCGTTCAGATAGGTGTGCCTGACCAGCAGCACGCGGCCGTCGCCGTCCACCGCCACGCCTCGCACGCCCAGGGTCATGCCGCGGGACGCCCGGGCGTGGGCGAAGAACAGCGGCCGGGTCCAGGGCTCGATGCGGGTGCGCCACGTCGTCATGGGCGGAACGATAGGGCCTGACGCCTTCTTGAACAGCGGGGCCGCGCGCTTTATTGGCGGGGCCGACACAGGAGCATCGCATGCTGGCCCTCTTCATCATCCTCGGCTTCGTGGCCCTTCTCGCCGCGATCAACTTCATCGAGTTCGGCCGGGTTGACTGAGCCGTCGGCGGGTCGCGGCCAGGCACGGGCCGGCGCCGCCCTCGTCACCGGCGGGGGTCGGCGCATCGGCCGGGCCATCTGTCTGGAGCTGGCCCGCGCCGGCTTCGACGTCGCGATCCACTATCGCAACTCCGGCGAGGAGGCTGAGTCCGTCGCCGGCGAGGTGCGGGCGCTGGGCCGCCGCGCCGCGACCGTCGCCGCCGACCTCGCGGTCGAGGCGGGAACGAGGCGACTGATTCCCGACGCCGTGGCGGCGATCGGGCCGCTGGCGGTTCTGGTCAACAACGCCTCGGTGTTCGAGGACGACCGGGTCGGGGCGCTGTCGCGCGCGACCTGGGACGCGCACATGGAGACCAATCTGCGCGCGCCGATCGTGCTGGCCGAGGCGTTCGCGGCCCAGGCGCCGGACGGGTCGGCCATTGTCAACCTGCTGGACCAGCGGGTGCTGAAGCCAGATCCGCGCTTCATCTCCTACGCCCTGTCGCGCAACGGCCTGTGGTGGGCGACGCGGACGCTGGCCCAGGCGCTGGCCCCGCGCATCCGGGTCAACGGCGTCGGGCCAGGTCCGACCCTGCCCTCGACGCACCAGAGCGAGGTCGAGTTCGAGGCCGAGGCCCGGGCCATCCCGCTGGCGCGCGCCGGCAGTCCCGAGGCCGTCGCCTCGGCGGTGCGATGGCTGGTGGACGCGGAGCTGGTGACGGGCCAGATGATCGCCGTCGACGGGGGCCAGCACCTGGCCTGGAAAACCCCGGACATCGTGGAGTAGCCCGTGGCCGCCTCATCCCCCCTGCCCTTCCCGGGCGCCGACGCCGCCCCGGGCATCCGCCGCGAGGGCCTGAGCGTGTTCGTGCGCGGCCTGGAGGTCGCGGCCGGCATCGGCGTGCACGACCACGAGCTGGGGCGGCTGCAGCGGCTGGTCATCGACGTGACTCTCGACCTGGTTCCGGCGGCGGTCGAGCGACTGGCCGACACCATCAACTACGAGACCGTGGCCGAGGCGGCCCGGACCATTGTGGCCGAGGGCCATGTCGGCCTGGTGGAAACCTTCGCCGAACGGCTGGCGCTGGCCTGCCTGAAGGACCCCCGGGTGCGGCGCTGCACGGTGCGGATCGAAAAGCCCGGCGCGCTGGACGGCGTCATCGCCCCCGGCTGCGAGGTCACGCTGGCGCGCTGACGCTCCGCGCGTTCGGCGGTTGCGCCCGCCGCGGCGGACCGTCATTCTGGTTTCAAGGACTCGAAGGACCCCTGATGGCCGAACCCGGCGATCCCCACGCTCCGGACGACGATCATGACGACCTGATCGGCTTCGCCTCGCCCGCGTCGTTGCAGGGCCGCGTCCGCACGCCGGCCGAGCCGGCGCCTGCGCCAGAGGCTGAGTCAGAGGCCGTGTCGGCGCCGGAAACGGCGAACCGGCCGGATCCGGACCTGTTCACCGCGTCCGCCGCCGCCTCGATCCCGATCGAGCCGGCGCCTGGACCCGCCGAAGCGCCGCCTGCAACGCAAGCGACGCCGCCTCCGCCCGAACCGCCGGTCGCGGCCGCCCCTTTCTTTGAACCGTCGCCCGAACCCTCGGCCCGCCCCCGGCGGCGCGAGCCGACGGCCATTCCAGGAGGCGGCATGGGCCTGTACGCTGTCTATGCGCTGATCCTTTTCGCCATCCCCACCTTGGGAGCCTCGGCGATCATCGGCTTGTTCGCCGTCACCGGTCGGTCCGGCCCCGACGACCCCGTCTCCCTGTCGCATTTCGTCTATCAGCAGCGCACCCTGTGGACCGCCGCGGTATCGGTCGCGGTGGGCCTGATCTTCTTCCTCGTGCCCTTCGGCCTGGGGCCGGCCATCATGTTCTTCGCCGCCCTGTGGCTGGTCGCGCGGGGCGCGGCGGGGGTCTGGGCGCTGAAGGCCGGCCGGCCGATCGCAGACCCCCAGGGCTGGTGGATCTGAAGGAGCGAACACCATGACCGCCACCCCGCCCGAAGATCGGCGCGAACCCCGGTTCCAGCCGGGACACGAAGCCGAGGGCAAGGTTCCGGCGCTGATCGCCTGGGCGCTGTTCATCCTGTCGATCCCCAGCGCCAACGTGCTGGTGCTGGTCGGGCTGGTGGTCGCCTACGCAGCCCGGAGCTCAGCCTCGGGCCTGGCCCTGGAACACCTGAACGCCCAGATCCGGCTGTTCTGGTCGGTATTCTGGTGGACGATCGCCTGCTGGATCGCCATCGTGATTACAGGCCTTTTGTCGATCATCATCATCGGGATTCCGTTCTTCATCCTGTCGTGGATTTTGTGGCTGCTGATCAGCATCTGGTTCACGGTGAAGAGCGTCCTCGGGCTCATCAACCTGCTGGGCGACCGGGCGCCCTGAGGCGCCGGAGCGACAGCCGTCCATGAAATGTGGATGATCGACGGTCGGCAAGGAACGCCTCGCGGGGATCGGGGATTGGCCCTGTGTCGGTTTGCCGACACAACGTGAGGAGCGCCCGCAGATGACTGATCTCCGCGACGTCGTGGCCCGCCAGCGGTTCGAGCAGGGTTTCACCGACTCCGACGGACAGACCCGCACCGTGTACGCGGACTACGCGATTCACGGAAACACGCGCGTCATTCAGTACGTCGAGGCAGACCCGGCCCTGCGGGGCACCGGCGCGGCGGGAACCTTCATGCAGGCGCTGGCGGAGCATGCCCGGGCGGAGGGACTGAAACTGGCGCCCCGGTGCAGCTACGCCGTGGTCTGGCTGAAGCGGCACAGCCAGTACAGCGACGTCGTCGCCTGACACTGGCGGCGAACGGGACGCCGGGCGCGACCAGCCCCCGGCGGGGTCCGTCCGCTAGCCGCCGTAGCCGCCGATGATCGGCAGAATTTCGCCGGTGATGTAGCTGGAGCACTGCGGCGAGGCGAGGAAGACGAAGGCGGGGGCGATCTCTTCCGGCTGGGCGGGGCGCTTCATCACCGTCTTCGAGCCGAACCGGGCGACCTTCTCCGCCTTCTGGTCGGCGGGGTTGAGCGGCGTCCAGACCGGCCCCGGCGCCACCACGTTGACGCGGATTCCCTTCGGCGCGAGGTGCGTGCCCAGCGAACGCCCGAAGGCGTGGATGCCGCCCTTGGTCATTGAGTAGTCGAGCAGATTCTCGCTGCCCCTGATGCCGGTCACCGAGCCGGTCATGACGATCGAACCCCCGGGTTTCAGATGCGGGACCGCCGCCTTCACCAGGTTGAAGTAGCCGTAGAGGTTGGTCTTCAGGGTCCGGTCGAAATGCTCGAGGGTCAGGTCCTCCAGCGCCTCGACATGCTCCTGGAACGCGGCGTTGGGAACGACGACATCCAGCCGGCCGAACGCCTCGAGCGTCGCCTTCACGGACGCCTCGCAGAAGGCCGGGTCGGCGGCGTCGCCTTTCAGCACGATGGCGCGGCGGCCCTCGGCCTCGACGGCCTTGCGGGTGTCGTCGGCGTCTTTTTCCTCGTCCAGGTGACAGATGGCGATGTCGCAGCCCTCGCGGGCGAACAGCACGGCCACGGCCCGGCCGATGCCGGAGTCCCCGCCGGTGATGATGGCGGCCATGCCGTCGAGCTTGCCCGAGCCCTTCCAGAAGGGGGCGTCGTACATCGGGGCGGGGTCGAGGGCGGCCTCCTCGCCCGGCTTGCGCTGATGCTGCTCCGGGAAGGGCGGCTCGGGGTACCGGCGCGCGCCGGCCTGGACCGCGCCCTCGCCTTCCGGGCCGCCACCCCCTGAGGCCTTCGCGTCGATCCCGGCCTGGATCTTCCGCTCCTGATCGGCGATCCGGTCGGCGCGGTGTTCGAAGCGGTCGTCCATGATCGGCTCCTGTTTCGGGAATGACCGGAAAGTCGATGGAGCGCCGGGGTGTTCCCGCGCATTGTAGCGGGGCGGTTGGAGGAGACGGCGATGCCCGAGGTCGATCTGGAGACGCTGGGGGCGGCGGCGGGGCCGATGCAGGTGTGGGTCCTGCCCGCCCTGCTGGGGTTGGGGCTTGCCTCGGCGACGGGACTGCGCACCTTCCTGCCCCTGCTGATGCTGGCGCTGGCGGCGCGGTTCGAGATGTTCGGCGTCCGGCTGATCGACCAGATGGACTGGCTGGTTTCATGGCCCGCCATAGCCGCGCTGGGCGTGGCCACGACAGCGGAGTTCCTCGGCGACAAGGTCCCGGCCATCGATCACGGGCTGAACGCGGTCGGCTATATCACCCGGCCGGTGGCCGGCGCCGTCGCGGCGGGCAGCGTGTTCTGGGCCGTCGATCCGGCCATGGCGGCGGTGGCCGGGCTGATCGTCGGCGCGCCGGCGGCCCTCGCCTTCAACGCCGCCCAGACGGGGGTGCGGGTGGGATCCACCGCGACGACGGGCGGCCTGGGCAATCCGGTGGTGTCGCTGGTCGAGGATGTGCTGGCCTTCCTCACCGTGATCGTCGCCTTCCTGGCGCCGATCGTCATCCCGCTGGTGCTGCTGGTGCTGGCGGTGATCGTCTTCCGCCTGGCGCGCCGCATCCGCGAAGGCCGGGCGGCGCGCGCCTGATTCGGCTCCCGCAGGCGAAGAGGGCGCCGTGACGCTGTGTCGACAATTCGCGAATCTATAGTCGGGTTCAGTGGAAAAATTCCGGCCCGATCAACGCCTTCATAGATTCTCGATGCGATGTGTCCGCCTGAGAAGCCGGCGGGCGCATGATGCCCTCCGGTCTTTGACAATCGAACCGCCGACGCGCCGTTGAGGTCCGTCTCCACACTCGATCCGGACCCGCGGACTCCGCGGACTCCGTCTTTCGTCCGGGGCGGCCCGCCAGAATCAGACCCTTCAGACTGTTCAGACCCTTTTTTGAGTCTGAACCCTAGAGGATGCGGCTGACGATGGCCTTCAGGGTCTCGGCCTTGGCCGGCAGGTCGGCCGACAGGCGGCCGGCCAGCTCGCGGGCCCCGACCGGATAGGCGTCGCCGCCGTCGGCGATCTCCTTCGCCATGCGGGAGGCGTCCAGCAGCACCCGCTCCAGCGCCTCGACCTGTTCGACGGCGAGGGCGCGGGCCTCGAGCTGAAGGCGTTTGACGCGCTCCGTGGTGGTTTCGGGCGTGCGCATCAGGTCGTAGATCTCGGCGTCGCCGGGAACGAGACGCAACTCGGGCCTGGTGGGCGGGGTCTTGGGCATGGCGTACTCCTGCCAGGCCGAATGCGAGCCGGCGACGCTCTGTTCCCGCTGCACAGGGTAAACGCGCGACAACCGTCGCCGGTGTGGTTCCGTTGCATCACGAAGACGGCGCCAGGCCCGGAGAGCCGCCGTCAGGCCGCCTCGGTGCGCGGTTCGGTCCGGGCGGCCTCGGCCTCGCGCACGGCGTCGACGGCGCGGTCGACCACCTCGAGGCCCGCGCCCGGCTTCACGGCCTCGACCGTCAGGATGCGGCGATAGGCGCGCGCGCCGGGGCGGCCGTGCATCAGCCCCAGCATGTGCCGGGTCATGGCCGCCAGGTGCGTCCCTTCGGCCAGGCGCGCCGCCATATAGGGGCGGTAGCGCCCGATGGCCTCGAAGGCCCCGACGTCGGGCGTCGCCGCGCCGAACAACCGTCGGTCCGCCTCGCCGAGAATGGCCGGCTCGTGATAGGCGGCCCGGCCCAGCATGACGCCGTCCAGCTTCACCCCGTCCGCGTCGTCGAGATGGGCCTCGGCCTCGTCCAGCGAGGCGACGCCGCCGTTGATCGTCACCGACAGGCGCGGCCGCTCGCGCTTCAACCGGCGCACGAGGGCGTAGTCCAGCGGCGGCACGTCGCGGTTCTCCTTCGGCGACAGGCCCTGCAGCCACGCCATGCGGGCATGGATGATGAACACCTCGACCCCGACGGCGGCGCAGGCGTCGACGGTTTCGAACAGCGACACCGCCGGATCCTGGTCATCGACCCCGATGCGGCATTTGACCGTGGCGGGGACGGCGACCGCCGACCTGATCGCCGCCATGCACTCGGCCACCAGCGCCGGCTCGCGCATCAGACAGGCGCCGAAGCGGCCGGACTGCACGCGGTCCGAGGGGCAACCGACGTTGAGATTGATCTCGTCATAGCCGAAGGCCGCGCCGATCCGCGCCGCCTCGGCCAGTTGCTCCGGGTCCGAGCCGCCGAGCTGCAGCGCCACCGGATGCTCGACCGGATCGAAGCCGAGCAGGCGCTCGCGATCGCCGTGGATCACGGCCGGGGCGGTGACCATCTCGGTATAGAGCAGGGCGCGGGACGTGAGGGCGCGATGGAACGCCCGGCAGTGCCGGTCGGTCCAGTCCATCATCGGGGCGATCGAGAGGCGGCGGTCCATCGGGCGGCGCTTCTACACCGAAGTCGGCCGGGTGGCGACCATGGGAACCTTTGGCATTGGCCCCGGTTCATCGGGCCTCAACGGAGGAATAGCCATGATCAGACCCCTTCTCGCCGGTGTCGCCTGCGTCGCCCTGCTTGCCGGCTGCAACCGCGAACAGAGCCCGGAGGCCGTCGACAAGGTTCAGGACGCGGCGTCCGGCCCGGTCGGCCAGACCTCGGCGGCGACCGTGGGCTCCAACCTGCAGGCGGCCTACATTCCCAGCGCCGCCATCGGGGACATGTACGAGATCCAGGCCGCCGACATCGCCCTGGAGCGGTCCAGCAACGCCGCGGTCAAGGAACTGGCGAACATGATCAGGACGGATCACACCGCCGCGTCGAACGCCCTGAAGGCCATGCTGCCGCAGGCCGCGCCGGGCACGACGGCGCCGACGGCCCTGGACGAGCGTCGGCAGGGGCTGATCGACAACCTGCGCTCGGCGTCGGCCGAGAACTTCGACCGCGTCTGGGTCGACCAGCAGATCGCGGCGCACAACGAGGCGCTGACCCTGCACCGCGGCTTCTCGAACGCCGACTCGGCGCTGGCGGCCCATGCCCGCTCGGTGATCGCGAAGATCGAGGCTCACCTGCGCCAGGCGGAGCAGATCAAGGCGGCGATGTAGTCATCGCCCCCGGGTGACGAACCGGAGGCCGGCGCCCGATCAGGCGCCGGCCTTTTCGCGCTCCTCGTCCTCTTCCAGCGCCTCGGCGGCTTCCTCGTTGAGCGCCCGGCCTTCGCGGCGCGGCTTGACGTAGGGTTCCGGCCGGGTGGTGGCGATATTGCCGCGCATCAGCGACCGGCCGGCCTGGATGCCCTCGACCAGCTGGAGCGACAGACGCTCCTCGTCGCGACGGCGGACATCCGCGATGGTTTCCCTGGCCTGCTCCCCGGTGAAGCCCAGGTCGATCAGCACCTGCTCGCCGAACACCAGGGCGCTCTCGAAGGTCTCGCGCAGCTGGTACTCGACCCCGGCCTGGACCAGGCGGATGGCGTGGCCGCGGTCGTAGGCGCGGACAAACAGCTTGGTCAGCGGGAACTCGGCCTTGACCAGCTCGACGATGCGGTCGGCGGTTTCGGACTTGTCGACGCAGACGAGGATAGTCTCGGCGGTCTCGGCCCCCGAGGCCCGCAGCACGTCGAGGCGGGAGCCGTCGCCGTAGAAGACCTTGAAGCCGAAATTGCCGGCCGCCTGGATCATCTCGACGTCGGTGTCGATGATCGAGACGTCGACGTCGCGGGCCAGCAGCGGCTGCGACACCACCTGGGCGAAGCGGCCGAAGCCGATGATCAGCACCCGCTCGCGCAGGTTCTTCGCCCGGTCCACGCCGTCGGCGTCGTCGGGGGACAGGTCCTCGTTCGGGCGCAGCCGGTCGGCCAGCATGACCCTGAGCGGGGTCAGGGCCATCGACAGGATGACCACGGCCGAGAGAATGGCGGCGGTGCGGGCGTCGAAGAGGCCGGCGGCGAAGGCGGTCGAATAGAGAACGAAGGCGAACTCGCCGCCCTCGCCCATCATGGCGGCCCGCAGCAGGCCCTCGCCGTGCTTCTGCTTCAGCCGGGCCACGGCGTAGACCGCGATCATCTTGGCCGACATGAAGGCGGCCAGGCCGCCCAGCACCCAGGCCCAGTCGGCGATCACCACCCGCACGTCCAGCGACATGCCGACGCTGAGGAAGAACAGGCCCAGCAGCAGACCGCGGAACGGCTCGACGTCGGCCTCGAGCTGGTGGCGGAAGGTCGATTCCGACAGCAGCACCCCGGCCAGGAAGGCGCCCATGGCCATCGACAGGCCGCCGAGGTTCATGGCGTAGGCTGCGCCCAGCACCACGAACAGCGCCCCCATGGTCATGATCTCGCGGCCGCCGTAGCGGGCCAGCAGGCGGAAGAAGGGGTTCACCACCCAGCGCCCGGCGACATAGACCAGCGCCACCGCGCCGGCCGCCAGGGCGACCGTCATCCAGATCGGATTTCCGGTCTCGACGGCCGAGCCGTAGGTTCCCGCCAGGACCGCCACCAGCGCCAGCAGCGGCACGATGGCGATATCCTCGAACAGCAGGATGGAAATGACTCGCTGGCCGGGCGGGTCGGCGTTCTCGTTGCGCTCCTGCAGCAGCTGCATGACGATGGCGGTTGACGACAGGGCGAAGCCGAAGCCGGCGATCACCGCCGCGTGCCAGGCCAGGCCGGCGGCGAGGGCGAGGCCGGTCAGCAGCAGGGCGCAGACCAGAACCTGCACGGCGCCCAGGCCGAAGATCTCGCGCCTCAGGCTCCACAGCCGCGCCGGCCGCATCTCCAGCCCGATAATGAACAGGAACATGACGACGCCGAACTCGGCGACGTGCAGAACCGACTCCGGGTCACGCACCACGCCCAGGGCCGAAGGGCCGATCAGCAGGCCGGCCGCCAGGTAGCCGAGCACCGAGCCGAGGCCGAAGCGACGGAACAGGGTGGCGGCCACCACCATGGCGGCCAGCAGGGCGACCGCGTGTCCCAGACCCATGCTGGTCGTCTCGTGCATTCCGGTCCCCTGTGTGCGCCAGCCGTCATATTGGGGGCGCGCGCGGCCGGACGCCAGCCCGGCGCGTCAGGCTTCGTCAGGCGACCGGCGCGCGGGCGCGGCGCAGGATGAGATGTGCCGTGCACCGACCGGGAGAGACGCCGATGACGACCTATCCTCTGAGACGCAGCCTGGCCGCCGTGCTGGCGGTCTCCCTCGCCGCCCCGCTGGCGCCCGCTCCGGCGGCGGCCGGCGGCGGCGGCCCGGACCGGGTGGTCGACGGCGTCGTATCTCCCGAGAACTGCCGTGCGGTCGGGATCGATCTGGCGCCGGCGCGGCCCGCGTATCCGGTCGCCCGGGCGACGGCCGGAAGCCTGGGCTACGCCTATGCGCCGCCCGCGCCGATGCCGCCCCCGCCCCCGCCCCCGCCCCCGCCCCCCTGCC